>Ga0102929_1000044_pt1 | contig 57142 bp, 45 predicted proteins | sample SalPonR1_B_D2_MG_FD_78510 | JGI IMG/M metagenome (GOLD analysis project Ga0102929, IMG submission 78510) | Salt pond soil microbial communities from South San Francisco under conditions of wetland restoration - Salt Pond MetaG R1_B_D2_MG | ecosystem: Environmental > Aquatic > Marine > Intertidal... | reverse complement strand
TTTTTTAGAAGTTGCACCACAGCCGACCGCTGAGGAATCGCGTTTTTGATGAGAAAGCAGTACTTCTAGGAGCTGTCAGCTGTCTGGAGGACCAGGTGTACACCAGCCTGCCCCTTCAGTCACTGCTCGGACCCCTTTTCCAGACTGGTTGAAATCTTAAATGCCGCGCCCGCAGCCTGGCAGCGCCACGTGAGCCGGCCACAGGCTCTATGGCGAAATCTGTGTCGTTCACAACCTCGCAAGCACAAGCCCGGCAGCCGCCCGCAGACGGCCCTTGCTCAAACCGGAAAAATCCTGATGCACACGCCTGTAACAAAACCACTGGTGCGACATCAAACTCACGTAAGCCAAACCCATAGCGAGGATCTATCATGAGCAAATCATCAAACATCAACGGCAACGCCATCCGCACAGCCCTCGGTATCGCGTTTGTCTCTGGCTCCATGGCCGCCCCTATCACCACAATGGCGGAAAACCCGTTTGTTGCCAACGATCTTGGCAGTGGTTATCAGCTGGCCAGCAACGCCACCGAAGGCAAGTGTGGCGAGGGCAAGTGCGGCGGCGATGGTGAAAAGTCCGCCGAAGGTAAGTGCGGCGAAGGTAAGTGCGGCGGCGACGGCGGAAAGTCCGCTGAAGGTAAATGTGGTGAAGGTAAGTGCGGCGGCGACGGCGAAAAGTCCGCTGAAGGCAAATGTGGTGAAGGTAAGTGCGGCGCCTGAGCCCACAGGTGAAGCATGCAATATGGTAACGCACAGGCACCCGCCCTTTCGGGGGCGGGTCTCGGACTACGACGGGCATTTGCAGGCACACTGCTTTCTGTCGATGGCAATCCACCCGATTTCCTCGAGGTGGCGCCGGAAAACTGGATCCGGGCCGGTGGCCGCTGGCGGCGCGATCTTGATGCGCTAGCCGAGCGCTACAGCCTGTCGAGTCACGGTCTGTCGCTGTCTATCGGCAGCCCGGACCCGCTGGATATCCAGCTTCTGGACAGCCTCAGAGAGTTTCTCGATCGCTACAACGTTCAATATTACACGGAACACCTGAGCTACTGCAGCGAGGGTGGCCACCTTTACGATCTGCTGCCCATGCCGTTCTGTGAGGAGGCCGTTCACTACGTGGCGGCGCGTATTCGACAGGTTCAGGATCACCTTGGGCGGCGCATCGGCATGGAAAATATTTCCTACTATGCCGATTTCGGCGATGGCATGTCAGAGGTGGACTTTATTTCAGCAGTGGCAGACGAGGCCGACTGCGACATTCTGCTCGACGTCAATAACGTCTATGTCAACTCGATCAATCACGCCTACGATCCTCGCGCCTTCATTGAAGGGCTGCCCCTGTCCCGCGTGAAATACCTGCACATCGCTGGACATTACGATGAAGACACTGACCTGAAGATCGATACCCACGGCGCTGCCGTGATCAGTCCGGTCTGGGATCTTCTGGGCTACACCTATCGCCTCACCGGCCCGCTTCCCACGCTTCTGGAGCGTGATTTCAACCTGCCGCCACTGGCCGAGTTGATGCAGGAGCTTGCGCAGGTGCGTCAGGCCCAGTCTGCTGCAGCAACATCCACGCGCGAGGCTGTTGCTCCGTGAGCCGGAACTTTCAACAGATACAGCACAAAGTTGCGAGCTATCTGCGGGACCCGACCGGCCGACCGTCACCGGGCAATATCGAAGCACGCCGACTGAAAGTCTACGAGGATCTGTTCTACAACAACATGGAGGGATTTCTGCGCGGTGGCTTCCCCGTCCTGCACGGAATCCTTGACGCTGCGGGCACCTGGCATCCGCTTGTGCGCCAATTCTTCAGCTCACACCCCTGCGAAACGCCGTATTTTACCGAGATTTCCGGTGAATTTGTCGGCTGGCTGCAGGCCGGCAGCGCGTCAGCCGGGTATCCGCCCTACGCGGCGGAATTGGCCCACTATGAGTGGATGGAGCTGGTCCTCGCGCTGGAGGATGCTTCCTCAACGACCGCAGAGCTCAGCACCACCGGGGACATCATGACGCAGTGCCCGGTTCTCAATCCCGTCTCCCGCGTACTGCGCTACCAGTGGCCGGTGACGACGCTGGGGCCAGAAAACCCGGACGTCGATCCACTGCAGGAGCCTTTGCACCTGCTCATGTATCGCGATGCTGAAAACAGCGTGCGCTTCATGTCGATCAATCTTCCGACGGCCGAATTGCTGAGCCAGCTGTCGCTGTCTGCTTCACATCCAGAAACAGGCCGCGCGCACCTGAAACGCCTCGCAGAAAAGATGCCTGGTATAGCGCCGGAGCAGGTTCTGGCATTCGGCCAGTCCCTGCTCGAGGACTTTATCAGGCGTGGCGTCCTGATCGGCCTGCTTCCCGCCCCGGCGGAATACTCCCCTTCTCTTCACTGACAACAGGAAACCCTCATGATCACGAACACCCTGGCCCGCCTGAACGACTGGTTGAACCTGACCCGTCGGGTGGACTTCCTTGCACCACTGCTGCTGCGGCTATATCTCGGTCCTATCTTTATTTCTGCGGGGCTTAACAAAGCACTCGCCTGGGACAATACAGTCGCCTGGTTCGGCAACGCCGACTGGGGGCTGGGCCTGCCATTGCCTGGACTTATGGCATTTCTTGCGGTGAGCGCGGAACTCGTGGGTGGCTTTCTGCTCATCCTCGGTCTGGCAACGCGCTACATCGCCCTGCCACTGATGGTCACCATGCTGGTAGCGGCCCTGTCGGTGCACTGGGAGAACGGCTGGTTTGCGATTGCGCCGTCGGACCCTGCCACGAGTATGGCAAAGCCGCTTGCGGCGGTTGGAATACCCGGCGCAAAGGCAAGCCTGGAGAACAGTGAAGAAGTTGGAAGAAGGCTGAATGCGGCGCGGGGACTATTACGTGAGCACGGCAACTATGGCTGGCTGACCGGCAAGGGTAACGTTGTGATCCTGAATAACGGTATTGAATTTGCTGCGACCTACTTCATTATGCTCCTCTCCCTGTTCTTCACCGGTGCCGGGCGCTATCTGAGCCTGGATTACTGGCTCGCGCCACGACTCCTGCGGGACTCCTGACGCGATGAGGGTGAACACAGCGGTCCTTAACCGTGACGTCCGCGAGGCACGGAAAAAACCAGCCGCCTTACGGCACATTGCTACGCTGACCTTGGCGCTTGGGCTTATGTCAACAGTCAACCCATCCACTGCCTGCAAGGATATACGCCTGCAGGTGCTGGGTTCTGGCGGCCCCGAACTCGATGACGGTCGCAGCAGCAGCGCCTATCTGCTATGGCAAGGCGATTCCGCACGTCTGCTGATGGATACGGGCTCTGGAAGCAGCACGGTTTTCGGCGCAACAGACGCGCGATTCACCGATCTCGATGCCATCCTGCTGACTCACCTGCACACAGACCACGCTGCGGACCTTCCCGCGTTCATAAAGGGATCGTTTTTCTCAGCGCGGGTGGCGGACCTTATCGTTGCAGGCCCGATGGGTAATGATCGAATGCCCGATACAGACAGCTTCATTATGCGATTGATCGGCCCTGAAGGCGCCTTTGCATACCTGAGCAGCTATCTTGAACCGGACACCGAGAGCTACACGCTACAGGCGGTCACCATGCCGGCAACAGACCCGGGGCAGCTTGACGGTAACGGATGGCAGGCCAGATCATTACCGGTGCAGCACGGTCCGATACCGGCGGTTGCGTGGCGCGTGGATATCGGCGAATGCCGTGTGGTTTACGCGGGCGATGTGTCTGCTGTACCCGATGATTTTGCTGTTTTCGCTCAGGGTGCGGATCTACTGATCCTCCATGCCGCCATACCTGAGAATGCCGGGCCTGCTGCACGGCAACTGCACATGACGCCGGGCGGCCTCGTTTCACTCGCCAACCAGGTAGCACCGCGACACGTCCTCCTGTCACATTTTATGACGCGCAGTGCGCACACGGTGCCAGAACGTTTTCGGTCACTGCAAGCAAGCTTCAGCGTGGCTCGCGATGGCCTGAGACTGGAGCCCGGCTGATGAACGAGGCAAAGGAAACAACGTTTGCGGATCTTGTAAGAACGCATCACCGGGCGCTGATTGCCATAGCCGTACCTATCGTCGGCCACAGCGAGGCGGAAGAGGTGGTCCAGAACGCCTGGATTAAAGCCTACCGCGCCTGGGGAAATTTCCGCGGAGACGCGGCCCCCAGAAGCTGGCTCACCCGGATCGTGATTAACGAAGCTCGCATGCAGCTGCGGGCGCGCAAGCGTGAAGCATTCTTCAGCGAGATAGACGCCGACGCGTCTCCTGACGTCCTCATGGATCGCTTCAACGCCGATGGCCACTGGCAGCATGCACCCGGCGACTGGGGAACGGAAAATCCTGCAGAGTTACTGGAGAGTGAAACGCTGAAAGGCTGCCTTGAGCGCCTGCTGAATGCCATGACAGACAAGCAACGTGGTGTCTACGAACTACGGGAGCGCGGTGGGCTGTCGTTTGAGGAGGTTTGCCAGAATCTCGGGGTATCTGCCAGCAATGCACGCGTGCTCCTCCACCGCACGCGAAGCGCGCTTTTTCAGCTGGTGGATCACTATCAGGAGACAGGCGAATGTTGAAATGCCGCGACGTGCCTGCGGAAGCTTCACTGGCTCTGGATAATGAGCTGTCCCGGCGCAGGACTATGGCTCTGCGCTTTCACATATTGATGTGCAGACATTGCCATCGCTATATGCGTCAAGCTCGACTACTCGCACAAGCCTGGACGAATCGCGGCGAAGCAGCGTCTGAAGATGAAGTGAACAACGTGATGCAGGCATGTCGCGATAACGCCAGAAAAACCAACAGCGAAGATGTGTAACGAAGCTGGCCGAACTGCAGCAGAACCAATGCCGGAAGAAAAATCGACCCTTGCCGAAACCCCCGGTCGTTGGCTCGGCGATATTTGCAAACGCGCAAAACTGCATTACGCTGCACTGCTTGCAACGGACAGTGACTCTGAGCCCAGTAAATTGAACCTGTTATCAGCGACCAGCCGCGCCACCGTCAATCGTCATTTTTGCGCTCGCTCAGACAGCGCATGCGCAATGATGGTGTGCTGGGCACCTGAAGCCCAGCGATCAGACCCATGACAGCCTGATGACGTTGCTACCACAGATGTCGAGAGCGCCTGCTTGCCTGCCGATCATGCTTTTCCTCGCATACCTGGGCACAGCCATGCCGACTAAGGCGAGTAAACTGCGTATCCGGGACCTGGGCATCGCACCCGGGGTCATGACACCGGGAACGCTCAACGCCATCACCGATGTCGCAGGGGTGAGGGTGGGTCACCGCACGCTTGTCAAAGGCGAATCGATCCGCACCGGCGTCACGGCAGTCATGCCACACGGCGGCAACCTGTTTACCGACAAAGTGCCTGCTGCGGTCTATACCGGCAACGGATTCGGCAAGGCAGCGGGCTTTGAGCAGGTGCGCGAACTGGGCGAACTCGAATCGCCGATACTGCTGACCAATACGCTGAATGTCGGTACAGCGCTTGCCGGGGGCGTCAAGTGGCTGCTTGGACAGACGGGCAACGAGGACCTGCGCTCGGTCAACGTCGTCGTTGGCGAAACCAACGATGCTTACCTCAACGACATCCGCGGCCAGCATGTTGCAGAAAAAGATGTGTTCAGCGCCATTGCGGAGGCAAGCGGCGGCCCGGTGGTGGAAGGCAACGTCGGAGCTGGCACAGGCACACGGGCTTTTGGTTTCAAGGGCGGTATCGGCAGCGCCTCACGCGCACTGCCCGCGGCGCTCGGTGGATGGACGGTGGGCGCGCTGGTGCAGGCCAATTTCGGCGGCGTGCTGACCATCGATGGACTGAAAGTCGGCGAAGCGCTTGAGCAATACGATTTTCACGATGAGCTGACACAGGCAAAAAAAAGCGCACGGGTCGACCCGGAGGACGGCTCCATCATGGTCGTCATAGCCACCGATGCACCCGTGGGACCGCGGAACCTCGAGCGTATGGCGCGGCGTGCGCCACTCGGTATTGCACGCACCGGTGGCTACATGAGCAATGGCTCAGGCGATTTTGTCATCGCCTTCTCGGTCGCCGGGCGACTGAAATACGCGGACCCGCAAGCGGTGCGGGAGCACGCCCGGCTTGCCAACCATCAGACCAGCGCGCTCTTTCTCGCCGTGGTCGAGGCAGTGGAGGAAGCGATCTACAATGCGCTCGTCGCGGCCGAGACAATGACGGGGGTTGACGGCAACACGCTTGAGTCACTGCCGCTGGAGCGGCTTCGAAGACTCGCTCAGCCCTGACCCGAAAGCCGCACCCCGCTCTGGAGCAAAACAACATGCCGTACCCACGCTTTTCTCACGCGCCGCTTCCCCTGCCGCTGGTCACATGCCCGAGGTAATCATCCTGGCTGTCGCACTGGGAATGGACGCCTTTGCCGTGTCGCTGGGACTCGGCGCCCGGCAGCAGCCTCACCCCTTGCGGCTCGCGCTGCTGTGCGCCGTTTATTTTGGCGTCTTTCAGGGTGTAATGCCCCTGGTCGGTTTTCTTGCCGGCCAGGGCGCCCTGGGCTGGCTCGCCAACTCGGCACCGTGGATTGCCTGCGGCCTGCTGGCGGCCGTGGGGAGCAAAATGCTGTATGAGGCTTTGTTCGGCACTCTGGAAGTCGACATCCGTGCCACTACCCAGCGTGCCCTCCTCACCCTGGCCGTCGCCACCAGCATTGATGCCCTCGCTGCGGGCTTTGCGCTGAATCTGCTGTCAGTGCCTTTCCTCGTCGCCTGCGGGGTTTTTGGCGCAGTCGCTGCGCTGATGAGTGGTATCGGCGTGCTACTGGGGCAGCAGACCTCTGCCCTGCTGGGCAGTCGTGCTGAAACCCTGGGCGGCATTGTCCTGCTGATCATGGCAGGACGCTTTGCGCTGATAGGCTGAGTCACAGTCGGCACCGGCCCCACCCAGCGCACTCATTTTCTGCTTAGACGCAGCCACGCAGGATCATGCAGTTAAATGCGGGGAAACCGGCCCATCCTGACACTGGCAGTCGGGCCTGCACCTCACTCGAGATCGCGGCGAAAGACTCCCGCCAACTGCAGCGATCCCTTCTCAGAAAGATGGTCACCGTCGTAATACAGCAAATCACCTTCCCGCATCAGCGGACACCGGGCGCCGGCACACAAGGTCGCCTGAAGCCGCAGAATCGCCAGATCGGGAAACCCGGAGCGCAGGAGCGACTCGAATACCTCTGGGTACGCGTCATCATCGCGCCGCGTGAAGCTATACTCACCCTGCCGTGCTATGCCGAGCCAGCGCTCACGGACAAAATGGTTGCCCAAGGATTTCCCGAACTGGCTACCGACTTCCGGGATGTCCTCTACCAGCACCACTCTCCGCTCGGGCAAGGCCGCCAGCGTGCGCGCCAGACCGCGGCGAAATACCGCACGGTTTTCCACCGCTGATCGCTCGCTGGAGCGATCATCCTCTACCAGAAAGTTGCCCTTGTCGTAGGACTGACCCATCAGCGGCAGACGCCAGTAGCCGGCCAGGTAGACCGTTTCCAGATGCGGATCAGCGGCGATTGCGTCCGCAACCGCCTCATTGAATCGCGGGCATCGGTTGCGACCGGGCCTGGCAACATCCATCAGCGGACGGCAGCCAGAGCCGAAATAGAGATAGCCTGCCTTTCCCAGTCGGCGCAGCGCAGTATCCAGCGCGGGCGCCAGCGCGTTGGCGTGGGAATCTCCCCACAGCGCTACCGTCACAGGCGCCTCTGCAGACCCGAGGCGACAGCGCACGGCCTCCAGAGAAGGATCATCCTCCAGCACGTCACAGTGGCCGTAGTCCTCCCCGGCAGCCGTGGATCCCGCCACACTCAAGGCGGATGCCGGCACGCGTCGGGGGAACCCCTCGGCAACCACGATAAGCACACAGCCCACCAGGCAGGCGGCCAACAGCCCCTGCAGCTCATGCTTGCGACGCCCTGCCGCATGCCCCGCTGGCAGTGGACGACGGTAGCGCTCCTCTACAAAGCGGTAAGAGGCGGTGGCGAGCAGAGTGGAGATCACGAGCACCAGCACGGGACGGGATTCGTCCGGGCGCAGCAGGCCCAGGTACACCACAACAGGCCAGTGCACGAGATACAGGGAGTAAGAGATGCGACCCACGGCAACAAACGGCCCGGTCGAAAGCAGTCGCGCCACCCGACAGGCAGGCGAAGCCGCGGTGCCAAGTATGATCAACGCCGAACCGAATGTAGGGTACAGGGCATTGACATCGGGAAACGCGGAGTGCTCATCGAGCAGGAAGACCGGCACGATACACAGGGCAAGGCCCGCGGCCGAGAGCCAGTCACCGGTTCGCGGATGCGGCAGATACCGCGGCAAGCACCAGGCCAGCAGCACGCCCACGAGAAGTTCCCAGGCACGTGCCGGCAGCATATAGAAGGAGAACTTGCTGTCCAGCGCCATCCAGTGCAGATTTACCCAGAAGGACAGCAGACACAGCAAGAGAAGCATGATCGGCAGGGTAATCTCCCGGAAACGTCGGTGGAAGAAAACCAGCAAGGCCGGCGCCAGAAGATAGAACTGCTCCTCGACACCGAGCGACCAGGTGTGCAGCAGCGGCTGGGTCGCGACGTCGAGGCCAAAATAGGTGCTCGAGGCCAGCCAGAAATGGATATTCGGAACGAAAAACAGTGCCGCTGCCGCAGACTGCGCAAGCTCCATCCATTCGTCAGGGAGCAGCAGAAAATAGCCAGTCGCCAGCGTGACGGCGACGGACACCATCAGGGCCGGCAGAATCCGCCGCATTCGGCGCAAGTAGAAATGGCGAAAGCTGAACCGGCCACCCTCCAGGTCGCCGAGGATAATCGACCCGATGAGATAACCGGAAATAACAAAGAAGATATCAACGCCGATATAGCCGCCCGACAGCCACTCAACGCCTGCGTGGAAAAGCACGATCGGGATCACCGCGACCGCTCGCAGGCCATCAATCTCCGGTCGGTAGGCAATCATTCGGGGGGGTACCTTTGCGTGGTTTTGGTTGAGTTTGCCCGGCTGCAAACCATCATCAACGGCAGAGCTGCCGCCCCCGACTCGGCAGACAGGCAAGAAAGCCTGCAAGGATACTGTTCGAAGGGCTGCGAGGCGAGCTAAGGAGACCGATCGACACCAGAACGCATGCGTATCCAGCGGCGAAACGCGACGAACAGCGCGAGAATCAGCGCGGCGGCGACCGCGAACAGTCCCCAATCACGCGTGTCACCGTGCTCGAGTACCGCGCCGAGCTCACCGCCAAGTAAGGTGACCACCGCTACCCCGGGCAGCAGACCGGCAGCAGACCCCAGCATGTAATCGCGAAACCGGATGTGCGAGGCACCGGCCAACATATTAGTGAAGGCGAAGGGCGCAATCGGCAGCAGACTGATGAGGAAAATGACGCGCACACCACGCGCTGAAAGATACCGCGACACATTGTGCAGGCGCTGGCCACCCAGTCGAAACAGGGCATCGCGCCCGATCACGTCCCCTAGCCAGAAGGATGTGGCAGAAAACAGCAGAGTACCAAGGCCCGCATAGAGAAAACCGACCCAGGGGCCGAAGAGCAACCCGGTCGCGGCAACCAGCACGGTCAGGGGAAACATCAGGTGGAGTAGCAACAGGTACACGGGAACAAGGCAGGCCGTAATGGCCAGCGGCGTCATCGACCGTGTGTAGCGCCTGATGTCACTCACCAGCCCCACAGCGTCCAGCTCGCCCTGCTGTGAGAGCCATTGCCATAACGCCAGCAAGCCTATGAACGCCAGAACGACGAGCCCTGGCGCGACATTTTTTCTGACCATTCCCTGATACTCACACAATGCCGAGGCGCAATAATGCGCGCTCACGATCGCGCCGCCCCATCACCTGCCCACTCTAAGGGGTTTCAGGACTTTGACAAGACCAACAGCCGAGACCACCGCGGGTGCCGGATCGGCCTGAATCAGATATTATGCTGGCCTTTCTCAGACAGGACGGAGCGGTCACATGGAACAGAGGCGTATTACGGTTATTCGCGGCGACGGCATCGGTCCCAGCATCGTCGATGCCGCCGTCGCCGTGCTCGATCATGCCGGCTGTGGCTTTGCCTATGACTACGTTGAGGGCGGATTGACGGCGCTGGAGAACACCGGCGAGCTGCTGCCGCAGGAGACGCTCGATGCCATTGAACGCAACAAGGTTGCGCTCAAAGGGCCCCTGACGACGCCGATCGGCAAGGGATTCTCATCCATCAATGTCAGCCTCAGGCAGCAGTTCCAACTCTATGCCAATGTCCGTCCCGTCATTTCTTTTGCGGGCACCAGGGCGCGCTACGAAGACATCGATATCATCACCGTCCGCGAAAATACCGAAGGCATGTATTCGGGCCGCGGCCAGACGGTGTCGGACGACGACATGGTGGCGGAGGCCTTGAGCGTGATCAGTCGCGGCGGCGCCGAGCGTATTCTGCGTTTCGCCTTTGATCTGGCCCAGCGCGAGGGTCGTCGCAAGGTCACCGTGGTGCACAAGGCGAATATCCTGAAGTCGACATCCGGCCTGTTCCTGCGCGTGGCACGGGAAATTGCGGCCAGCTATCCGAACATCGAAACGGTCGAAATGATCGTCGACAACGCCTGCATGCAGCTGGTCATGAATCCGGAGCAGTTCGACGTTATTGTGACCACCAACCTCTTCGGCGACATCCTGTCGGATCTGTGCGCCGGGCTGGTGGGCGGACTGGGCATGGCGCCCGGCGCCAATATTGGCGCGGATTGCGCCATCTTTGAAGCGGTTCACGGCAGCGCTCCCGATATCGCGGGCAAGAACATTGCCAATCCGACATCGGTGATACTCGCCGCCTGCCAGATGCTCGATTATCTCGAGATGGGCGACAAGGCCACCGTTATCCGGCAGGCGCTACGTAGCGTGATCGCCAGAGGCGAGAAAACCACTGGAGACCTTGGCGGCACGTCCAGCACCACCGAGTTCACCCAGGCGCTTATCGAGGCACTGGAGTAACCCACCGCCTGACACGGGACAGGTGAGCGGGGCTGCTCATGCGGCAACGACGTCGGCATCAAGTCTGCTGAAAAGCGCGGTCTGGGTGGGATAGCCGAGGGCGGGGTGTGCATCGCCAATGCCTGAAAAAGCCACCCGATAACCATTGCGCTGGGCCACGCCGCTTGCCCAACGACGGAATCGCGCGCGGCACCACTCGAACTTGTGGTCGTCCTCGCGGAACTCCCCATCCTGCAGACCCAGCAGAGGATTGTATTCGCTGTTCGGCGTGGTCATGTAGACATGGCCCGGACGATAATTGGCAAACACCGCCAGCTCCACCGTTGACAGCTCTCCCGGCGGCATGTGCTCGATCGTCTCGACCATTGCGGCCGCGTCAAACCCGGCAAGGCGCGGATTACGCACGGCGTAGGAGCCCTGCAGCAGTGAAAGCCGGGGGCTGGCGACCGTGAGATAATGATCCAGCATGCGGCGCGCCTGCGCCAGTGAGACCCCCGACTGCTCCAGGCCCAGCACTTCCGTAAACTGCGCTTCGGCCAGCAGACGGTACAGGAGCATGCCGGAGCCGCAGCCCAGATCCAGAATACGTTTCGCCCCGGTGTCGCGCAGCACAGCCACGGCTCGCTGCAGTCGCACCTCGTGCAGGCTGGTCATCTGCGTCATGCATTCGCGCATCAGATTGTCAGATCCTGTCAAAAAACCGCACATGGTAGAGGAAGCGCGAACGACTCTCCAGCCGCGTCCGCAGGGGTGCATCCCGCGCTGCGACTTGGCACACTGCTGGCTTGCCACAGGAGAAAATCCGCCATGTTCCTGCCCCGACTTAGAGAAGTCTTTCCCCAGATCCTTCGCCGCCTGCTATTTTTTGCCACATTCCTGGTCATGCCCGCCGCACTGGCAGAAACGCCGGTTGAAGCCACCGAACGCCTGCACGCATGGCTCGACGAGCAGTACACGGAAGAACTTCGCTTCAGCCCCGAGACACTGACCAGCCTCGGCAGCAAATTGCTCTACGACAGACTTGACGACTACAGCATCGCCAGTGAGCAACGCAGGCTGCAGTGGCTGCGCCAGAGTGTTACCAGCATGCATCGCCGCTTCGATCGCAAAGCCCTTGATGATGAGGGGCGGCTGTCCTACGACTTCTGGACCTATCGGCTGCAGCGCGCCGAGAACAGACTGGCGTTTTCAGACCACCGCTATGTCTTTACACAGATGAATGCCCCCCACGTGCAGCTACCGAAGCTGCTGATAAACGAGCATCGCGTCGACACGGAAGCCGACCTCCAGGCCTATATCCGCCGGCTGAACGCGATCGGCGTGGCCATGCGCCAGAACCTCGAGCGGGCTAGAACGGCGGCTGACCGGGGTATCCGCGCGCCGCGCTTTGCCTATGACATCGTCATTGACCAGGCAAGCCGCATTATCGCCGGCGCTCCGTTCGAGGAGGGTCATGGCGATTCTGCGCTGTGGAATGACGCGCTGCAAAAAATCGACGCGCTCCTGCAGACATCCGTCATCACCGCGCAGGAGGCGAATGCTTACCAGGCAGAAGTCAGGGCTGCCCTGCTGGGCCCTCTACAGGCCGGCTATCGCGAGGTCATCGACTGGCTGCGGGCAGACCGTGCCGAGACGTCAGATCGGGCCACGGGGGTTCATTCCCTGCCGCGCGGCAAGGCCTTCTACGCAGAGCGTCTGGCATACCACACCACAACCGAGCTGAGCGCCGACGAGATCCACGCCATTGGCAAGACTGAAGTCGTCCGACTGAAAGCCGCGATGCACGATATTCTGGCAAAGGCCGGTTTCGACGGCTCCCTGCAGGCGTTTTTTACCCACGTGCGCGACGACCCGCAGTTTTACCAGCCCGACACCGCCGAAGGCCGGCGTCAGTATATCGCCGAAACCGACGCCATCCTTGCGCAGATCGAGGATAAGCTCCCCGAGGTCTTTGGCCTGCTGCCGCGCGCAGACCTGGTCGTGCGGCGGGTGGAGTCATTCCGCGAAGTCGCTGGCGGCGCTGCACACTACACGAAAGGTACGCCAGATGGCGACCGCCCCGGCGTGTACTATCTGCACCTCTCAGACATGCGCGCCAATAATCTCACTGACCTGCAGACTACCGCCTACCATGAGGGCAACCCGGGTCACCATATGCAGGTATCCATTGCCCAGGAAAATCAGCAGCTGCCGCAGTTCCGCCGCAATACCTGGTACTCCGCCTATGGCGAAGGCTGGGCACTCTACGCTGAGCAAGTGGCCGCCGAGATGGGCCTCTTTACAGATCCCTACAATGATTTCGGGCGACTGACGGCAGAAATCTTCCGCGCCATCCGGCTGGTCGTGGATACGGGCCTCCACCACTTCGGCTGGAGCGAAGAGGAGGCTGTGCGGTACATGCTCGACAATTCGGCGCTGCCCGAAGGCAAGGTGCGCTCGGAGATACGGCGCTACCTGGTTCTGCCCGGGCAGGCCACATCCTACAAGGTGGGCATGCTTAAAATCCTGGCGCTGCGCAAGGAAGCACAAGCCGCGCTCGCCGACCGCTTTGACATCCGCGGTTTCCACGATGCAATCCTTGGCGGCGGCGCCCTGCCTCTTCAACTGCTGCAGCAGCGGGTGCAGCACTGGGTAGATAGCGAGGGCCCGCCCCCCTACCGCGCAGAGCTTGTCCGCACCAGCCACGGCGTGGCACACGTCACGGCGGATGACTTTGGCGGCCTGGGCTATGGCGAGGGCTTTGCTGCTGCTGAGGACAATGCCTGCGAAATCGCGCGCAGCCTGCTGCAGGCGCGCGGCGAGCTGGCCAGGTACTTCGGTGCCGGCCCGGATAATGCAAACCTGCTACAGGATGCCGTGCTCAAGGCCATGGACATCGACAGACAGACACGCCATGCGCTGGCCGCGCAGACAGCAGAGGACCTCGATTGGCTGCAGGGCTATGCAGCAGGATTCAACCGCTACCTGCGCGAGAACGATGGCGTCAGCGCCACCGCCTGGTGTGCCGGCGCACCCTGGGTTAAGGCCATCAGCGCGGCGGACCTGATGACACGCATGGTGGTAGTGGCACAGACACTGCCGCGGATGGCGGGCGCGATTGCCGCCGCCAGGCCGCCACAGCCGCGTGGCGCCGGGCGTAGCGGCATGGCAGTGAAAGATCATCAGATAGCGGCGGCCTGGGACGCCGTGACCCTTAAAGGTATGGGGTCGAACGCCTGGGCCCTGGGCAGCGAGCGAACGGAAAACCGCCGCGGTGTGCTCATCGGCAACCCGCACTACCCCTGGTATGGCGCCAGTCGCTTCTGGGAAAAACACCTGACGATTCCGGGCCGCCTGAACGTCTATGGCGCGCATCTCCTCGGCGCGCCCGGCGTGGCTATCGGCTTTACCGAATCCGTCGGCTGGAGCCACACCGTGTCCGACAGCCAGCGGCTCGTGTTCTATCGGCTGGAACTGGTGCCGGGTGATCCCACCCGCTACCTGGTTGACGGCGAACCCCGCAAGATGCAGCGCAGAACCGTGGACGTGCCCGTGCTGCAGGAGGACGGCAGCCTTGGCAGCAGATCGCACACGCTGTATTTTTCTCACTACGGACCAGTACTGACGCTGCCCGGCATGCCGTGGACCGAGGCGCAGGCGTTCACCGCGCGTGACGCCAATCAAGGCAACCACTACCTGCTGCCGCAGTGGAAAGCCATGAACAGCGCGAAGAGCATGGATGAGTTCATCGACGCCCACAGAAACTGGAACGCACTGCCCTGGGTAAACACTATCGCCGCAAGCAAGGATGGTCGCGCCGTTTATCTGGACAACTCTACCGTCGGTCATCTCAGCGATGCTGCCGTGGCCGGCTGGAAGCAACAGCGCGAGCGTGATCCTCTGACGCGCCAGCTCTATGATACCCGCGGCATCGTTCTGCTCGACGGCAGCGACAGCCGCAACGCGTGGCAGGAAGACATGGGGGCGCGCCTGCCCGGCACCACGCCCTTTGACGCGAGGCCGGCACTGGAGCGCGCCGACTACGTGTTCAACAGCAACGACAGCTACTGGCTGAGCAATGTCGAACATCCGCTGACCGGCTATTCGCCGCTGTACGGACCCACCAAAACTGCACGCAGCGTTCGGACCCGCATGAACGCATCCATCCTGACTCCGCAATCACCCTACGACTACGCGGGCGGGAATGGCCGCTTCAATCTTGAGGAGGCTCAGACAGCCATTCTGGCCAACCGGAGTTTCAGCGCCGACCTATTGCTCGAAGGCCTGCAGAGCGCCTGCACTGAACGCAATGAGCACGACGCGACGAACGACAACAACCGCGCAGGCCTCAGTGATGCGTGCCGTGTGCTGGACGCGTTCGATGGCCACATGAATGCAGATAGCCCCGGCGCCGTGCTGTTCAGGGAGTGGCTTGCGCAATTCAATTATCGTGAGACACAGCGTGCCGGCGCGTTATTCGACGAGCCTTTCGACTCGCGCCAGCCCCTGTCCACACCGTGTGATCTCGCCAGTGCCGATACCGCGTTGGAGGCGCTCGCCGCGGCCGCGTCCATCCTCGACTCTGCCGGCCTGCCCCTGGACAGCACCCTTGGCAGCGTGCAGCGGGCGCGATTTGTCCACCGCGAAACCCCGGTACATGGCGGCAATCGCCATGAGGGCACTGCCAATCTCATCATTTCGGGACAGCCGGAGCATCCGCTGGCGCCTGAGGTAGCGGAGAAGATCGAGGGCAGCAAACTGCTGACCGAGGATGGCTACACCGTCGTCCACGGCAGCAGCTTCATTCTGGGCCTGGCCTTCGATGACCAGGGTCCACGCGGCCAGGTGCTCCTGACCTATGGGCAGTCGAGCGATCCGGGATCCGCCTATTTCGACAGCCAGACAGCGCTGTTTCGTCAGCGCGAGTGGCGGGATGCACTGTTTACACCCGAGGCCGTGGCCCGTGACACGCGGTCGCGTCGGATTCTCGAGGAAGCGCGCTGAGACGTATCGGGGTGACTGCGCAACCCGTTAAGCGACGGGGTAGCCGTCGGGGTTGCCCTGCTGCCAGCGCCAGGCATCCTCGCACATGCGCTGCAGGCCCAGTTCTGCGCGCCAGTCGAGGATGTCCGCTGCACGGGCCGGATCCGCGTAGCAGGACGCCACGTCCCCGGGCCGTCGATCGACAATCGTGTAGGGAACAGGGCGGCCCGCAGCGGCCTCGAAGGCCTGCACGGCCTGCAGAACGGAGTAGCCCTGTCCAGTCCCAAGGTTGGCCAGCAGCGGTCTCGGCTCCGTCCACCTCTTCAGAGCCGCAAGCGCCGCGACGTGGCCACGGGCGAGATCAGTCACATGAATATAATCACGCACGCCGGTGCCATCAATGGTGGGATAGTCGCCACCGAAGATCGACAGCCGCGGCAACTTGCCCACAGCAACCTGAGCGATATAGGGCATGAGATTGTTGGGAATGCCCTTGGGGTCCTCGCCAATAAGACCGCTGGCGTGGGCGCCCACCGGATTGAAATAGCGTAGCAAGCCAATCTGCCAATGCGGCTCCGCGACACACAGATCAGCGAGTATCTCCTCGATCATAAGCTTGCTGCGGCCATAGGGATTGGTGGCCGACAAAGGAAAGTCTTCCCGAATCGGTACCGTGGCGGGATCTCCGTATACTGTCGCCGAAGAGCTGAAGACCAGCCGCGATATCCCCGTCGCCTGCATTGCCCGCAGCAGGCACAGCGTCCCGGTCACATTATTGTCGTAGTAGCTGAGCGGCTGTGCGACAGACTCCCCGACCGCTTTCAACCCGGCGAAGTGGACCACGGCGTCCGGACGCTCCTTGCGCAGCACAGACGCCAGGCCAGTGACATCACGCACGTCGCAGTGATGGAAGCGCACCGGCCGGCCGATGATCTGCTCAAGGCGCGGGAATACGGCCGGCGCGCTGTTACTCATGTTGTCAAGCACCACGACATCAATGTCTTGCGCGGCAAGCGCCACGCAGGTGTGGGAACCGATATAGCCCGCTCCACCGGTAAGGAGAATCGTCTGTTTCCCGGCCATGATTTCCTCGACGTCTGCTCTACATCTGTAAGGCAGTGTACGTGCGGGCTCTTTGCGCAGGAAGCGCCACGCCGATACGGCGATCACACTTGTGTATTTTTGCCGTGCCGGGCATGTCCCCTGCTGTTACCATCTCAGCGTAATAAAGGGCCTAAACCAACGCGGGATACAGCGAAAGCCATGAAAGTCCTCGTGACCGGTGCCGCCGGCTTTATCGGCTACCACGTAACGTGCGCCCTGCTCGCGCGCGGCGACCGCGTTGTCGGCATCGACAACCTGAATGCCTATTACGATGTGGCGCTCAAGCGCGCCCGCATCGCCGCGGTTCAGCCTCGGCAGGCAGCGGACTTCCTGTTTCTGGCGTACGATATTACCAATGCGCCGGCAATGCAGGCGCTGTTCGAGGAGCATCAGTTCGACGCGGTGATCAATCTTGCGGCACAGGCCGGTGTGCGCTACTCCATCGACAACCCGCAGGCCTACATCGACAGCAACATTAACGGCTTCATGACGATACTCGAGTGCTGCCGACACCACCCGGTGAGGCATCTCGTGTATGCCTCCAGCAGCTCCGTCTATGGCGCCAACCGCAAGATGCCGTTCGCGGTGACGGATAACGTGGACCACCCGGTCTCGCTGTACGCGGCAACCAAGAAAGCCAATGAACTCATGGCGCATACCTACTCGCATCTTTACGGTTTGCCGACTACCGGACTGCGATTTTTCACGGTCTATGGACCCTGGGGCCGCCCCGACATGGCCTGCTTTCTTTTCACTGACGCCATTGTCAGGGGAGAGCCCATCAAGGTATTCAACGAAGGTCGCATGCAGCGTGATTTCACCTACATCGACGATATCGTCCACGGCGTGCTGGGTTGCCTCGACAGACCCCCGGAGCCAGGCGAGCAAGACCCTGCCGGGGATCCGGATGCCGGCTCCAGCAGCGCTCCCTATCGGGTATTCAACATCGGCAATAACCGGCCAGTGCCACTCATGGACTTCATCCACGCCCTTGAGACCGCGCTGGGGCGTGAAGCCATCAAGGAATACCACCCTATGCAGCCCGGCGATGTACCCGCCACCTACGCCGATATCGATGCGCTCAGGGCCTGGACAGGCTACACGCCGGCGACTCCACTGCAGCAGGGCATCAACCGCTTCGTTGCGTGGTACCGGCACTATTTGAAAGACAGCGAGGAAACCTCTGCATGAATGTTGTCATGATTGGAGCGGGCTATGTCGGCCTGGTCTCCGGCGCCTGCTTTGCCGAGTTCGGCGCCCAGGTAACCTGCGTCGACAAGCTGCCGGAGCGCATCGACGCATTGAATGCAGGACGCATACCGATCTATGAGCCCGGCCTTGAAGACCTGGTGGCGCGCAATGTCCGCGGCGGCAGACTGCGCTTCACAACGGCGCTTGGCGACAGCGTTGCCGCGGCGGATCTCGTGTTTATTGCTGTCGGCACACCGACGCGGCGCGGCGACGGCCATGCTGATCTTCAGTACGTCTATGCCGCGGCCGCTGACATCGCAAAATACCTGACCGGCTATACCGTGATTGTCGACAAGTCCACCGTGCCGGTCGGTACTGCGCGCGAGGTCCAGCGCGTCATCCGCAAGGTCAGCCCCGACGCGGATTTCGATGTGGCATCCAACCCCGAATTTTTGCGCGAGGGATCCGCCATAGGCGACTTCATGCGGCCCGACCGCGTCGTCCTCGGCGTGCAGTCTGAGCGCGCCGAGAAGTGCCTGCGGGAGCTGTACCGGCCACTGAACCTGATCGAGGCGCCGATACTGGTAACGGACCTCGAGAGCGCCGAGTTGATAAAGTATGCATCAAATGCCTTTCTTGCCACAAAAATCAGCTTCATCAACGAGATGAGTCAGCTATGCGAGGCCACCGGCGCGGACGTCAACGCCGTTGCCAAGGGCATGGGCATGGACAAACGCATTGGCAACACCTTTCTTCACGCCGGACCGGGCTATGGCGGATCCTGCTTCCCCAAGGATACGCTGGCGCTGATCCGTATTGCACAGGAATACGGCGCCTCGAGCCGCATTGTCGAGTCGGTTGTCGAGGTGAACGCCTCGCAGAAAGCACGCATGGTCGCGAAGATACGTCAGGCGCTGGGCGGCAGTGAGGCGGACAAGACCATTGCCGTGCTGGGGCTGACCTTCAAGCCGCAGACCGACGATATGCGCGACGCACCCGCGTTGGCGATTCTGCCGGCACTGGCCGACCGCGGTGCCGTCATACGGGCACACGATCCGGAAGGCACAGCCGAGGCCCGGACGCTGATGCCATCCGGCATCGATTACGTCGATACCATTGACGATGCACTCCGCAATGCCGATGCCGTGGTTCTCATGACGGAGTGGAATCAGTATCGCGGGCTGGACCTGCAAAAACTGCGCTCGCTGATGCGTGGCAATGTATTTGTGGATCTGCGCAACGTCTATGAACGACGCACAATGGAAGACGCGGGATTCGTATATTCCGCGGTCGGGCGCTAGTGGGCAATAGAAAGCGTGGACAGGCGGGCTTCCTGGCCCAGGGCTATCCCGGCAGCCGGCAGGCGGGGGCCGAGGATTTCCAGCGGTTTGTCGAACAGGGCACAGTGACTCTGCTGCCACCACAGACTGCGAGAATGGACGCATGCCGATAAAGCGCCCCACCATTGCCGGCAGGATTAATGCTCTTGTCACGCTCATTGCGCTACTGGCGGGACTGATCGTCGTTGTGTTCACGGCACAGCGCGAGTTCGACTACCAGCGTGACCAACTCGTGCTGCAGGTATCCTCGGGTGTGGCGGGAAAACCGCAGCTGCAGTCGATTATCTATTTCAATCAGGCGGCACAGGCCGCCGACGCCCTGCAACAGTTCATGGGCCTCTCCCCTGCCGTGAAGTACGCGGTACTGCGCAACAGCATGGGTGAGATCATTGCATCGAGGAACAGGCCCTGGGCAGACATCAACGACCTGCCACCGTTCAGCGAGTCGCGGCGAGACGTATCGGCCACAGAAAACTCCTTCAGCCAGTCGCGCAGTCGCCGCGTTGACCCGGACTATGCGAATGTGGCCCGACTGACTGGCGGTGAATCGGTAACCAGTCTTGCGGTTCCGATAGTGTCGGTAGTCAATCCCACCGAGCGAGGCCTCTCACGCCAGGACTTCGGCGCCGCGCTGACCGACGCCGATGATGCGCGAAGTCTGTTTGTCACAGGCTATGTGGAGATCGGCATCAGCGGTCTCGCACTCTGGATACAGACATTGCCGGCAGTCACCGGCTCTGCCGCCATCGGACTCGCGCTGGTCGCGTTCTGCCTGGTGGTGGCGCGGATCACCGCGCGCCGCATCACCGCACCCCTTAGAGAGCTGGCGCGCGTGGCAGACGACATTGCCATGGGCAAGCAGACAGAACTGCTGAAAATCCGCGGCTCGGGAGAAATCCGCGATATCGCTTCCGTGCTGAATAGCATTATCTCCGGCATGCACAGCGAAAAGACCCGTATGCACACCGATCAGCAGCTGATGAGCCTGAAAGTCAGCGAGCGCACGGCACAGCTCAGCGAACGTGAGCAGGAGCTGACACTCGCGGTACAGCAGGTCGGTGAGACCAGGAGTCGGCTGCGTCACCTCGCCTACTTCGATGCGCTCACGTCCCTGCCCAACCGGCGCCTGTTTACCGACCAGCTAACGCTTCTGCTGCGCCTGGCTGCTCGCGGCGAGCAGATGGTCGCTCTCCTGCTGCTTGACCTCGACAACTTCAAGCGCGTCAACGACTCCCTGGGACACCGGGTCGGTGACATGGTGCTGCGTGAAGCCAGCAGCAGACTGGCCAGCAGTATCAGAGAATCGGATGTACTGCACAGAAGCCGCGAGCACGAACCGTCACAGATTGACCTGGCGCGCATGGGGGGGGACGAATTCACGGTTGTCCTCAACCAGCTGGACGACCTCGCCGGCGCCGAACTGGTTGCGAGCCGCCTTACCCGCAAACTGTCGCAGCCGTATGTGCTGGACGGCCAGGAAATCGTCATCACCTGCAGCATCGGCATTGCCGCCGCACCACTGCATGCTGAGGATGTCGAGGGACTGCTGCGCGCCGCCGGAACAGCCATGTTCAATGCGAAAAGGGAGGGCCGGAATCGCTTCCTGGTTTATCGCGATGACATGGAAGGTGACAATCTTGAGCGGCTCAGGCTGGAGACAGACCTGCGCAACGCTGTGAGCCGGGGACAGCTCAGGCTGCATTACCAGCCGCAGGTCGATGCACAGACCGGCAGTGTCAGCGGCGCAGAGGCCCTGGTGCGCTGGCAGCACCCCGAACTGGGCATGGTGCCGCCATTCAAGTACATACCGCTCGCAGAGGAACTGGGGATTATCGATGAGATCGGTGAATGGGTACTGCGACAGGCCTGTCGTGACCTCGGCGAGTTGCGCAACCGGGGCCATGAGCTTCGGCAGGTATCGGTAAACGTCTCTGCACTTCAGCTATCAGAGAGCTTTGTAGATGTGGTGGACGATGCGCTGAAGGAAAGCGGTCTGGCACCAGATTCACTCATGCTGGAGCTGACCGAGGGGGTGATGATCGATAACGAAGCCAGGACAATGCGCAATTTCGTTGCGCTGAAGGATCTCGGTGTATGCCTCTCGATTGACGATTTCGGCACCGGTTACTCATCGTTGAGCTATCTCACCCGCCTGCCATTGTCGGAACTGAAAATTGACCGCAGCTTTGTGAAAGGTCTTGACGAGGGTGAGAAAGGCGCGGAGCTGGTTCGCGGCATCATCGCCATGGCAAACAGCCTGCATCTGGATCTTGTCGTAGAGGGTATCGAGACTCAGGAACAGCTGGCCTTTTTCAGCGAGCAACGCGTGCACGCGGTGCAGGGCTATCTGTTCAGCCCCCCTGTACCGCTGGAGCGACTCATTGCGCTGCTCTCTCCGGGGCACTTTGCCGCCCAGACCGGGGAAACGCGCCGGCAGGATCTCAGCGGCGCACTCGACATGGCGCCTGCCTGAGCGCGTCAGGGGGGCCTCCACGCCGAGGACGTTGGCAGTCAGACGGAATCGGCCGTCTGCTGCTTCTTCAGCGCCTGGATATTGGCGAGGTTCTTGCGGTAAGCATCCGCCACCTTGTCGACACCGGACTCGGTCAGACCGCCCTCATTGCCGGCAACAGAATAGGTCGCGTGAACACCCGACGCCGTCATGAGTGCCCAGGAAATGACATCTGTGCCAATGCCCTCATCTTTCATGGTATTGGCCAGTGCAATAAACCGCTCCATACACGCCTGGTGCTGCGCATTCTTGTCTTCTGCCATACAGCAATACTCCTGTTACGTTTGAGGGTCGCGATTGTAGCACTTCCAGCGGACCCGTTCCCGGGCAGGTCGCGCCGGGTGCCCGGCTTCTTTTGCTTGAGCAGACCGGCGCACTTGGGTAGTCTGCGCGACTTCCCTGCCAGAACCCGAAAGAGACCGTTGATGCGCAGCGTAACACCCTGGCTGCTGATGCCTGTGGCACTCTTCTCGGTGTCGGGGGCAGCGTGGGCCGATGAAACAGCGACGCTGGATTTCAACAGAACCTGGTCTGCAAAGGTCGGTGCAGGCCGCGAATACGACAGCAACGTGTCGGTCAGCGAAGTGGACGCCAGCTCCGGAGAAAGTGATTATGCCTGGACCACGGACCTGGGCGTTGGCGTCAATCAGAGCCTGGGGAAAAAGACAGACCTCGCCCTGAACTATGATTTCAGTCAGAGTCTGTACGACGATTTCTCCTTTGTCGATCGGCAGACGCATATTGTCGGCGCAAACCTCTCCACCGACCTGACACGCACCAAAGCCGGTCTCTCCGCCTATTACATCAGCTCAAGATTGGATGGAGACCCGTTTCTGGAGTACCTGCGGCTGTCGCCGTCGCTATCAGGCTTCATATCAAAGCGCTGGTTTGCCCGCAGCGCCTATGTCTACGCCGAAAGATCGATTGACCGCCGCCGCGATCGCGATGCGAATACGCATTCCCTCGAGGGAGACCTTTATTACTTCCACCGGGGACTGCGCAGTTACTTCAATATTGGCTACCGCTATCGGGATGAAGATACCGTCCTGGATGCACTGGATTTCCGCTCACACGGGCTCAAGATACGCTATATCCGTCGCTTCACTGTCGGAAGCACGCAGGCCAAAGGGGAAGTGTCGTGGCGCTATGAAGAACGGCGCTACCTGTCTCCGGACCCGGTGATTGGCAGAGAGCGATCCGATGATCGGGGCCGATTCAAGCTGGATCTCGAGGTGCCGCTAGGCAACCGCGCAACCCTGAAGTGGTATTACAGCTATGGTGACTTCGTCTCGAACCTGCCACGGGCGGACTTTACGCAGACGATCGTCGGCACCCGCGTCGAGTTCAATTGGTAGGGCGCAGTAAGGTTGGCTGACACCGGTCGCAGCGCTCAGCTGCTGGCGGCAGCTCCGAGTGTCAGCAGACCGTAACCGTAAATATCGTCGCGCCCCGGGGGGCCCAGGTCGAGCGCGTCGCGCAACAGGCGAGCGATAATGTCGTCGCCGGGGCTGAGATGCTTCTGCCTCGCGGCGGCAGTCACTGCAAAGGGAACCGCGAAAGACGTGCCCGAGGAAGCGCCGTAGCCTCCTCCGGACACGGCATGTCGCAGATCAACTCCCGGCGCTGCAAGGGCAAGATAATCCCCACGGTTAGCGAGCCGGAACACCTGGTTGCGGTCATCCACAGCGGTAATGGCCACAACCGATGAGTAGGCAGCTGGGTACATGGGCTTGGCCACCGGCCCACCGTTACCCGCCGCCGCCATGATGATGACGTCCCGGCCCGCTGCCCGCAGCAGCGCTGTTTCGAGAAGACGGTTGGGCGGCCCCGCCAGACTGATATTGACAACATCCACCCCGGACGACATGAGCCAGTCCAGTGCGCGAATCAGGCTGACGGTGCTGGCGATCTCTCCGCGCTCACCATCCAGCTCGAAAACCGATGCACTGAACAGTTCCGCATTCGGCGCCAGGCCGCGATAGTCCTCGGCACTGCCCGCGATGATCGAGGCGATCGCAGTGCCGTGAAACACCGGCGTGTCACCGTCGTCGCGCGCGAATGAGCGGACCTGTATGCGTGAATTTGACAGTGCGGGATGCGAGGTATCGACGCGGCTGTCAATCATGCCCACTTTGAAACGCAGGCTGTCGAGATCGTCCGGCATGGCCATGACCGATCGCGGAGAAATTCCCTCACCCGCCGACGCCAGCGGCGCTCCCGCCGTATAGATGTGGTTCAGGTCCACTTCTGCGCGATCCTTGCCGACTACGTCGAGCACACCGCGGCGCACCTGAGTGATATCGAAGGATGAGGGTGCGGCCACTTCCGCCAGACGCAGGCCCAGACCGGGAAGCTCAGTCACCGTGTCGAAAAGATATCCCTGTTTGCCCAGTTCCTCGAACACCGAAGGCTCTGCCATGATCAGCCACTGCTCGCGAAGGATCCGGCTCTCGTCCATTTCCAGGTCGCTCTCAAGATCCTCAACGATACCTTCAATATGGCTTTCAAGGCGCTCTTCAACAGTGGCTGCGACCCGATTCTCAACGCTGCCTTCCACCGCGTCCTCAACCGCCCCCTCAACGCCCTCTTCGACCGCCGCTTCCACGCTGTCGGCCACCTGCTCTTCGACGTCGCCAGCCACGCTGTCTTCAACAGACTCGGCCACCGCGTTTTCCACACCGGTGGCAACGCTGTCTTCAATCGCGTCAGCGACTGTGCTCTCGACCTCTGCAACCACGCCTTCCTCGACGTCGGATTCAATCCGCTCGGCAACCTGCTCCTCAACGTCGGATTCCACCGCATCCTCCACACTGCCGGCAACCTGCTCCTCAACGTCGGATTCCACCGCATCCTCGACGCTGCCGGCAACCTGCTCCTCAACACCCTCCTCGACCTGGGTCTCCACGCTATCGGCCACGACTTCCTCGATCGAGCCCTCCACCTTTGTGTCAATCGTCTCCTCGACGGTTTCCTCGATGTTCTGCTCGATCTCTTCCTGTATGTTCTGCTCGGTGATTTGCTCCACGTCCTGTTCTACCCGCGACTCGACCTCTTCCTCGATACTCTCTTCAACCTCCTCCTCAATCGGGTCCGGGCCGAGATAACCGCCGACCGGCAGCTGCGCCAGCGCGGGCGCTGCGATGAGGGCTGACGCAACAAGCAGATACGCCAGGACGCCGCGCAAGCGAGAGACGACGAACGGTGCCGGGTGTGGGACTACAGCTGAGATGGGTGCGGATGGCATGAGGCTCACCGTAATGATCAGTCGGAGGGCGCCCCCTGTATGAATGGTCCGCCCTTGCTTATACTGACGCGCTTCCGGCATTTTAATTCCCGTCCGGGAATAAACACGCACAATAAACCGTCACAAAGCTAACGAGGACTATATGCCGTCGCTCAACACAAGGCAACGCAGTGATCTGATGTCGGAACTTGGCGGTCTGCGTCGCTTCTGCCTGTCACTGACGGGCGCCGCAGCGGATGCAGACGACCTGCTGCAATCCACGGTTGAGCGAATGCTGGAAAAGGGTATGCCGGAAGATGCCCACACGGCGAAATGGGTGTATCGCGTATGCAAGAATATCTGGATTGATGAGGTGCGCGCCCGACAGGTCCGACAGCGCCACGCAACATCGGTGCCGGCAGAGGAGGATGTTGAACGATCGCCGTCGGCAGAGACCAAGGCAGGCTGGGAGCAGCATCTGGCGGCGGTCAACGAGGCACTCATGCGCCTGCCGCCGGAGCAGCGGCTGGCACTGATGCTGGTGACCGTGGATGGCAAGAGTTATGCCGAGGCAGCAGATATTCTGCAGGTCCCGGTGGGAACAATCATGAGCCGCATTGCGAGGGCTCGAAAGCATTTACTGGAGGACAGGGTCCTGCTCCAGCAAAAGTGACGGTGCGAGACCCCGAGGCGGAAAAATGACAATCACTGAAGCGGATTTTGAGCGGCTGTCGCAGCTTATCGATGGAGAACTCGACGCGGCGTCTCAGCAGCAGCTGGAGCAGCGCATCGCACTGGAACCCGAACTCGCCAGTGCCTGGCAGGAGCTGCAGACAATCAACGCGACATTGCGACAGGCCTACGCCGGTGCGACAACCGGCATTCCGCAGAGAATCACGTCAATGCTGGATTCTGCCGTGGGTCAGGATCGCGCGAAGGACAACGTGGTGCCGTTTTTCCGGCGTCAACCGCTGTGGCCAGCGGCACTGGCGGCATCCGTCGTGCTCGCGCTTGCTGTCTCGCTGACCCCCGAGCACACCGGCTCGCCCTCTCCACCGGCCCTGTCGCTGGCCGCGGTGCTGGAGTCACTGCCCTCCGGCGACACCTGGACAACGCTGGAGGATGGCGCACAGATACAGGCTGTGCTGACCTTCCCCAGCCGCGACGGCAGCTGGTGCCGGGAATTTGCGCTGAAGCAGATGAGCCGCAAAGACACCCGGCGAGGCGTGGCTTGCCGCACAGATGGACAGTGGCGCACTGAAGTCGTTGCGCAGGCGCCGGAGCACGAAAGCAGTGACGTGTATCGACCGGCCGGCGCCGGCGACAGCCAGGCCGTGCACCAGTTCATCCGTCAACAGGCGGCGGATATTCCGCTCAGCGGCTCTCAGGAAGCTGCATTGATCGATAGCGGCTGGCGCTGATCCGGTAACGGCGCCGCTAACGAAAGGCGCGTTCCGCGACATTGAGGGTAGCGATAGAGGCGCGAAAAACGTGTGGCGGGACGACGAACGCAGCAGCCCGCCCACAGTCTGGAGCGGGACAGCACCCAATGACGTTGCGCCGCCGCCACACAAGGGTTTCACTCCACCCCTGCGTCATTGACGTCCCGACCACCGCATAATTCCCGGGTTTGCCCTGAGTGCATTCAGGAAACTCGCTGGCGTGCCACTTTGCGCCGGGAATGCTCCATCAGCGCCCAGAGAATATTGCTGGAGCTTACCTGGCCAACAAGCCGGCCGTTCTCAATGACGGGGCGTCGACGCTGTCGTGTCTTCAGCATGTCCTGGGCAACTTCAACAATATTGTCTTCCGGGCCACAGCTGATGATATCTGCGGTCATCGCCTCGTGGACCAGGGACAGTTCCGGATCGCCATCGTTATAGATGGTTGCCAGAACCGACTGTATGCAATCCAGCTCAGACAGAACGCCTACGGGGCGCCCTTTATCATCTACCACGGTAACGCCGGTCAGGCGGTGGTCGACCAGCACTTCGATCGCCTCGACCAGATTGACATCCCGCTGGATAGTCAACGGTTTCTTGCGCATGCAGTCGGCAATCCTGGTGGGTTGTGTCATTGCAGATACTCCGGGCACCGAAAAATGAATACGGCGGGAACGTTACCCTGACAGCGGGGTGGAGTCCAGCTGCGACTGCGCCGTCCATCAGACGGCGTGCTAACCTTGCAGCATCATGCGTCAGAGGACATCGGTTATGAATGAACCCATCGATTTCAGCAAGTGCGTCGCCTGGATTACCGGTGCGTCTTCCGGCATTGGCGCCGCGCTGGCAGCAAAGCTGGCGCAGCGCGGTAGCTCGCTGGTGCTGTCGGCCCGCGACTCCGGCGCGCTGGAAACGGTACGCGAGGAATGCATACGCAACGGAGCCACCCCCGACGAGGTCATGGTGCTGCCGCTGGATGTTCTGGATGTCGACGCGATGGCCGACAGGACAGCCGAGGTGGTCGCGCATTTTGGGCGTATCGACCTGCTGCTGAACAATGCCGGCGTCTCCCAGCGCTCCGCCTGCCTGGACACCGACTTGAGTGTGTACAGACAGATGCTGGACCTCAATGTGCTCGGGCCCATCGCCCTGAGCAAGGCCGTTCTGCCGGTGATGCTCGATCAGGGAAGCGGCACGATGGCGGTAACCTCAAGCGTTGCCGGCAAGGTGGGAGCGCCGCTGCGTACAGGCTACTGTGCCGGCAAACACGCAGTGATGGGCTTCTTCGACGCCCTGCGCACAGAGATCGGCCCGCTGGGACTGCAGGTGACGACCATAACGCCAGGCTTTATCCGCACCAATGTGGCCCGCAATGCGCTCAATGCACAGGGGCAGCCTGCGGGAATGTCGGATGACGACATTGAGGGCGGAATGTCTGCCCAGGAGTGTGCCACAGCCATTATCGAGGGTTTCGTCGCCGGGTTGCCGGAAATCGCGGTCGGCAAGGGACCGGAAATGGCGCTGCTCGATCTCAAGCGGACAGACCCCGAGGCGGCGTTCAGGATGCTGGAAGACATGGCGGTAAAAAGCGGTGCCATCGCGGTACCCCATCGCCATCGCTGAGGACAGGGCTGGCTGTTGTGCGCATGGGCCGTCGCGTACGCGCCACCTTACGGCGACTGCTCACGGCGACCGTGGTCGCTACGTTGCTCAGTGGCTGCGGCGGCTATCAGCTGAAGAACCTGGCCAAGTCCGACATTGATCTCGTTGCCGACGAATTCATCCGCGAAACGCGGAGGCTGACGCGGGAGCTCGTAATCAAGCTGTATGCCCGCAATCCTGTGGAGCTGGCCAAGGTGCCGGGTATGACCCTTGAGCGGCGGCTGCAGATGCTGCACGACTCGCCCGCCAGACTGGTGTTCGACGAACTCTCCGGACGCCAGGAGATTGCTGCCATGGAGGTGGTATTCAACCCCGACTTTCAGGGCGACAGGGTCTTTGCTCTCGCGGCGGGGCTCGGCGGGATGCTGCGACGCAGCTACGACTATCGGCGGGAGTCCTACATGCCGGGCTCCCTGGATGCCGAGGCCCTGGCGACCAGCGCCCGTAATATCGAGATTCTGGTTTGGCGCCTCAAGCATACCCGCCATGCGAATGGCGAGCCTTTCCTGATCACCAGCGAGTATGACGGTCGCACCGACAATCTCAGCTTCGAGCGGCTGTTCGGCAAGCTGATCGCCCTGCAGGACATGATGTCGACGATCGCCGACGATGCCGGCGACCGACGGGTGACCCGGGTGATCTACACCGCCTCATCGGTGTTCATCCCCCTGCCGATATAGATCGGGCCAGGGCGCCGGGCGCGACGCTCGCTATGCCGCCCGGGCACTCTCCTCGCCCGCACGCTCGATCGCGATCGCCGGCGGTGCAAAGCGCTCTCCATACGCCGACGCCAGTTCACGACAGCGGCTGACAAAACGCCCGTAGCCATAGGTGCTCACGAACTGCAGCAGGCCACCGGTCCAGACCGGCGCGCCGATGCCCATGATGGACCCGATATTGCCGTCCTCTTCAGACCGCAACACGCCGCTCTCCAGACATTTCAGGGCTTCAATAACCTGCCGGAACAGCAGACGGTCCTTGATATCCTGCTCTGGCATGCACACCTCACTGCGGTAATAGAGATCCAGCAGACCAGGCCAGATATGCTTGCTGCCGTCCTCGGCATACTCGTAAAAACCGCCGCCATGATAGCGTCCGCCACGGCCGTGCTCCTCCACCAGCGTCGCCACCACGCCGCGAGCAATGCTGCCATCGCCCCAGGCATCCTCTACGCCCATATCCCGCCAGGTGGCCTGCGCCTTCCGGGACAGCTCCAGGCTGACCTCATCATAAACGGCAAGCGGTCCCACCGGCATGCCAAGCGCCTTGCCCAGGTTGTCGATGAGCGACGGATGCAGACCCTCGTGCAGCAATCGCACTCCCTCATCGAGATAGGTTCCGAACGTCCGCGATGTGAAGAAGCCCAGGGCGTCATTGACTACGATCGGCGTCTTGCGGATCTGGCGTGCGTAATCGAAGGCCCGCGCCAGCGCGACATCCGACGTCCTCTCGCCCATGATGATTTCCACCAACGGCATCTTGTCGACGGGAGAGAAGAAATGGATCCCTATAAACTGCTCGGGGCGACGGCTGGCCTCAGCCAACTGCGTGATGGGCAGGGTCGAGGTGTTGGAGCCCCAGACCCCGTCCTCTGCCAGACAGGGTTCACACTCCCGGGTGATCTCGTGCTTCAGGGACAGGTTCTCGAACACCGCCTCCACCACGAGATCGCAGCCTTCAAGATCCTTTGCCTCGTCCGTCGGCGTGATCAGCGCCAGCACCTGCTCGCGCTTTTCCGCCGTCATGCGGCCGCGATCCACTCGCTTGTCCAGCAACCGTCGGCTGTAGTCCTTGCCTTTTTCAGCAGCCTCCCGTGACACATCCTTGAGAACGACCTCGATACCTGCCATGGCAGACACGTAGGCAATACCCTGGCCCATCATTCCGGCACCCAGAACGCCAACTTTTTTCGTCGTCTGTTGCGGCACATCCTGCGGGCGACTGGCGCCCCCATTGACCTTGTTCAGAGCAAAGAAGAACGTGCTGATCTGGTTCTTGGCAACGGGTGTTGTGACCAGGGAGGCCAAGCCGCGGGACTCCACCCTGAGCGCGGTTTCGAGGTCCAGTCGGGTCGACTGCACGGCCACATCGAGGATTTTGTGCGGCGCCGGCAGCAGACCCCTGGTCTTCTTGTGCAGCATGGCCGTCGCCACCGGCAGCATCTGCGCGACTTTTGGCGAGTTGGCATCGCCACCCGGAATGCGATAGCCCTTCGCGTCCCAGGGCTGCACCGAGGATTCCGGCTTCTCCCTGTTGGCAAGAACCCATTCGCGCGCGGCAGCAAGCAACTCACCGGGCTCGCGCACCAGTGCGTGAATCAGGCCATCATCCAGCGCGGCCACAGGTGCAACGCGCTTGCCCTCGAGCAGGTAAGGCAGCGCTTTCTCGAGCCCGAGTAGACGGGTCAGCCGGACCACGCCACCGCCGCCGGGCAGCAGGCCAAGCGTCACCTCCGGCAGACCGAGCTCGACGGAGCGGTCGTTCCAGGCCACGCGGTAGTTACAGGCCAGACAGATCTCGAAACCACCGCCCAGAGCGGCGCCGTTGATGGCTGCCGCCACTGGCACCGGCAGCTTCTCCAGCCGCCGCAGCTGGGACTTGACGACCTCGAGCCCCTGCATGAATTCGCCAACATCATCCGGGGTGACCGCCAACAGACTGTGCAGATCGCCGCCGGCAAAAAACACCTTCTTGGCAGAGGCGAAGATCACGCCAGTGAGTCCCTCCTCCTGCTCGAGACGGTCCATGGTCTCGCCCATGGCATCGCGATATTCCGCGTTCATGGCGTTCACCGGGCCGGTCATGTCCATGGTGACCGTGACAATGCCATCGGCGTCTTTTTCGTACTGGAATACACTCATTCTGAAAACAACTCCTGCGCGCTTCGCGCCGCTGTGTGCGTTCTGGCTTGAAGGCCTTCGGTATCAGACGCGTTCGATGATGGTGGATATGCCCATGCCGCCACCCACGCAGAGGGACAGCATGCCGCGCTGCAGGCCGCGTCGCTCCAGTTCGTCCAGCATAGTGCTGACCAGCATCGCACCGGTTGCCCCCAGGGGATGACCCATGGCAATGGCGCCGCCGTTGACGTTGGTAACGTCGTGATCGATATCCAGATCCTTCATATAACGCATGGCAACGGATGCAAATGCCTCATTGATTTCCCAGAGATCGATATCCTCTTTCTTCAATCCGGCCTTCTGCAGGCATTTTTTCGCGGCGGGTCCGGGCCCGGTCAGCATGATTACGGGATCGGTCGCGAGTACTGCCGTCGCCACAATGCGGCCCCGCGGCGTCAGCCCGAGATCCTTGCCAGCTTTTTCGCTGCCGATCAGCACGGCGCTCGCGCCGTCGACGATGCCCGAGGAATTCCCCGGGGTGTGCACATGGTCAATATGATCCAGCATGCTGTACTTACCGAGAATTACGTCATCAAACCCCATGTCGCCCATCATGGCGAACGAGGGATTGAGCTGGCCCAGGGTTTCCACGGTTGTGCCGGGCTTGATGAAGTCGTCACGCTCGAGAATGGTAAGACCGTTTTCATCCAGCACCGGTACTACCGAGCGATCGAAGTAGCCGCTGTCGCGCGCCTGTGCTGCCCGTCGCTGTGACTCGGTAGCGTAAGCATCGACGTCCTCGCGGGAATACTGTTCGAGGGTGGCGATGGTGTCCGCGCCAATACCCTGAGGAACGAAGCCGGTTTTCGCGGCAAACGCCGGATCGCCGCCCATGGCACCGCCGTTAGAGCCCATGGGCACACGCGACATGCTCTCTACGCCGCCCGCAACCACCAGATCTTCCCAGCCGGAGGCAATTTTCTGTGCGGCAATGTTCACCGCCTCAAGCCCCGAGGCGCAGAAGCGGTCGAGCTGCACACCGGCCACCGACTCGTGCCAGTCGGCATTCATGACGATCATTTTGGCGACGTCGCTGCCCTGTTCTCCCACTGGTGTGACACAGCCCATGACAACGTCGTCGACGTAGGACGTATCGAGATCGTGGCGGCTCTGCAGTGCACGCAACAGGCCGGCGCCGAGATCGATGGGCTTGACCTCGTACAGGCTGCCTCCCGGCTTTCCCTTACTGCGCGGCGTGCGCAGGGCATCATAAATGTAGGCGTGGTGGCTCATGGCGGGTAACTCCCCGATAGAATGGATAGCAGCAGTCTGCCGTTGCAAGGCAGGGCAGACAATGACACTGGGCACTAAAATAATTGACTGAAAGTGACAGCACCACCGCATTTGCATGGCACAGGGCGTTCCCCCGCCTGCGGGCCACAGAGCGCATCCGTCGCGCTTGCCCGCGGCAGCAGTTCTTGCTTAACTGCGCCGGCTGTGTAATTGCCAACGCAGCGACTTCTTCCCGTCTGTTGAACCGGAGACCCGGCATGCCAAACGCCCACCATTCACCGCGCATAGCCAGCGCACTGCTGTTTGTCGCGGCTTTCCTGCTGAGCGCCTGCTCGCAGGAAGAGCCGGTCGCCACTGGCGCAGATGGCATGCAGGACAGCCCGGACAGGCCGCGGGTCGCCCTGATCATGAAATCCCTGGCAAATGAGTTCTTCGTCAGCATGGCGGATGGCGCGCGCGCTCACCAGGCCGCCAATCCGCAGCGCTACAGCCTGGTGGTCAACGGCATCCGGAATGAGAGCGATCTTGCCCAGCAGGTGGCGCTGATGGAGCAGATGATGGCGACCGGCGTGGACATCATCGTGATCGCACCAGCGGATTCCAGGGCCCTGTTGCCGGTGGCGCGCCGCGCCGTGCAGCAAGGCATTGTGGTGGTCAACATCGACAACCAGTTTGACCGGCAACTACTTGCAGAGATGGACATTGCCATTCCCTTTGTCGGTCCTGACAACCGTGACGGGGCACGACGTGTCGGCGAGCGCCTCGCGGCAGAACTGGACCCTGGGTCCGACGTGGCGATCATCGGCGGCATACCCGGTGCATTCAACGCGCGCGAACGTGCCGCCGGCTTTATGGACGCCATGCAGGCGGCGGAGATCACGGTGGTTAGCACGCAGGCAGCGGACTGGGAACAAGCCAAGGCCGCGAACATCGCCTCGGCACTGCTGCGTGAGTACCCGCAGCTGGATGCCCTGCTCTGCGCCAACGACAGCATGGCGCTGGGTGCAGTCGCCGCAGTGCGTCAGGCGGGCCGTGAAGGCAGCGTCAGAATTGTCGGCTTTGACAACATTGCCGCCGCCAACACACTGGTGCACAGTGGCAGCATGGTGGCGACCGCCGACCAGCACGCCGACAGACTCGCGGTCTACGGTATCGAATACGCACTGGACATCCTGGACAGCGGGCAGGTGCCAGCGGATCGCACCACCCCGGTTGACGTGATCAGCGGCGACCGCTGAGCTTCACCCGTGTCCGCAAGCGCTACTGAGAGCGGATTTGCCGGTGGCGCCGACGTTCCGCTGCTGGCCACGCAGGCCATCGCTAAATCCTTTGCCGTGCCCGTGCTCAAGGCCATCAACTTCACGCTGCAGCACGGGGAAGTCCATGCCCTGATGGGCAGCAACGGCGCCGGCAAGAGCACCCTGTGCAATATCATCGCCGGTGTGCTGCCGGCCTCCGGCGGCGATCTCAAGCTGCGCGGCCAGTGCTTCCGGCCAGCCGGCATCCGGGAGGCCGAGGCACAGGGCATCCGCATGGTCATGCAGGAACTCAACCTGTTTCCCACGCTCAGCATTGCCGAGAACCTGGCTTTCGGCGAATTCGGTGCCCGCGCGGGCATTCTCAGCCACGACCAGCTGCATGCGCGGGCGCAGGCAGCGCTGGCAACACTAGGCCTGGACGATCTCGCCCCGGACATGTCCGTCTCGCGCCTGGGCGTCGGACAGCAGCAGCTGATAGAGATTGCGCGAGTGATCAGCCGGCCCCTGTCCTTGCTGATACTCGACGAGCCCACCGCCGCACTGACCGACCCCCAGATCGAGCGACTGTTCACAACGTTGCGAAAACTGAAGGCGCGCGGCGTGGGAATTCTCTACATTTCCCATCGCATGGATGAGATCCGCCGCATCGCGGATCGCGTGTCCGTGCTGCGGGACGGGCATCTGGTGGCCACAGAGCGGGCTGATGCCCTGGACAGTGATCAGATCATCACCCTGATGGCGGGTGAACAGGCGGTCGATGGCAAGACGGTCACCCAGCGACGCGCGCCGCAGAACGAACCCGGCAGGCCGCTGCTCAAGGTGGAAAAACTGTCGCGCAGCGGCGCCTTCAGCGATATCAGCTTCACGCTGCACGCCGGTGAGGTGCTCGGCATCGGCGGCCTCATCGGCGCCGGCCGCAGCGAGCTTCTGCGGGGTATATTCGGCGCGGACCGCGTGCAGAGCGGCGGCATCCGCCTGGCGACGGACCAGTTCGCCCGGCTCCGGCGCATGCGCTCACCGCAGGAAGCCGTGCGCTCCGGGCTCGGGCTGGTGGTTGAGGACCGCAAATCCCAGGGGCTTCTCCTGCAGGCCAGCATTGCCCGTAACCTCAGCCTCGCGCGACTGCCCGACCTGCACAGCCGGCTCGGGTTAATGGACACGGCACGCGAAGTCGAGCTCGCCGCCAGCATGTGCCGCAGTCTGGACATCAACTACCGCGCGCTGGATCAAACACTGCGGGAACTCAGCGGCGGCAACCAGCAGAAGGTATTGATCGGGCGCTGGCTGCTGAAAGAACTGCCAATACTCCTGTTTGACGAACCCGGACGCGGTGTGGATGCGCGCGCCAAGGCAAGAATCCGGCGGCTGGTGCGGGAACTGGCCGCAGCGGGCAAAGCGCTGGTCGTGGTTAGCAGCGAAACCGACGAGCTCCGGGCCCTCGCGGACCGCATACTGGTGCTATCCAACGGACGCGTCGCCGGGGAATTCGCGACAGCCGACTTTGACGAGAACGCCTTCCTCGCAGCCTGCTTCCGCTTCTACAGCGCCGGCGCGCAGGGCCGCCAGCAAAGCGGCGAGCCATCAGGCGAGGTATAAACTCACACATCGGACACGCCCGTCAGCCGGGACAGGAAAAACACGCCATGACCACCCGCACCCTCCGTCAGATCCGACTGCCCTGGAATTCCCTCGGTCTCGTTGCCGTGCTCTGCGCGCTGGTTGCGCTGTTCAGCCTCCTGAGCGATTACTTTTTCAGCGCCGGCACCTTTCGCAGCCTCGCCAACCAGATCCCGACGCTGACCGTGATCGCGGTGGGCATGACCTATGTGCTGCTGATTGCCGGCATCGACCTGTCGGTGGGCTCGGTGATGGCGCTGGCCGGTGCCGTGACCGGGGTCCTCATGGTCGACCTGCACTGGCCCCTACTTCCGGCGATCATGGCCGCGCTGGCAGCGGGCCTGGCCTGCGGCAGCGTCAACGGTTTTATCAGCGCACGCTGGTCCATTCCTTCCTTTGTCGTCACCCTGGGCATGCTGGAGATCGCCCGCGGCGGCGCCTATCTGACCACGAACTCGGAAACCCGCTACCTGGGCGATGCCGTTGCCAGTATTGGCGATCCGCTGGCGGGTCCGGGAGTCTCCGCCGCCCTGCTGTTCGCAGTCGCCGTGGTTGCCATCGGCCAGTTCGTGCTGGTGAAGACTGTGTTCGGACGCTACATGGTCGCCATCGGCACGAACGAGGAAGCCGTGCGGCTGTCGGGCATCAACCCCCTGCCGTGGAAAATCGCTGTATTCGCCCTCGCCGGGCTGCTCGCCGGTCTCGGTGGCATTTTCCAGCTCGGCTATCTGCAGAGCGCGGACCCGAATGCCGGCATCGGGCTGGAGCTGTCGGCGATCGCCGCGGTAGTGATTGGCGGTACCAGCCTGTCTGGCGGACGCGGCTCCGTGGTCAACAGTTTCCTCGGCGTACTGATCATCGCGGTAATGGCGACCGGGCTGGCGCAGCTCGGCGTGTCAGAGCCGGGCAAGCGCATCATCACCGGCGCCGTGATCATTCTCGCCGTATTGTTTGACCAGTTCCGTGAACCCCTGGGCCGACGCTTCGCCCGCTGGCGCGCGACCGCGGGCAGCGCTCACGAGGCAGCGTAGCGCTCCAGCCGCGCCAACAGGTCGGCCCGCTGATCGGGGCCGAGAAAACTGGCCTGGAAGCCGTTGCGCGAGAGCGCCAGCGCCTGCTCACGACGCATGCCCAAAGCAGAGTGCAGGGCAATGTAATTCTCGTTCAGGTAGCCGCCGAAATACGCCGGGTCATCCGAATTGACCGTGACACACAGTCCCTGCGCCAGAAGATCGAGTATCGGGTGCTGCTGCAGCGTATCCACCACGCACAGCCGCACGTTCGACAGGGGGCAGACTGTGAGCGGCACCTGATCCCGGCGCAGCCGCTGCAGCAGCGACGCGTCTTCCACCGCGCGCACACCGTGATCAATGCGCTCCACGCCGAGCACTTCAAGGGCATCGCTGATAAAGCTGGGCGGCCCCTCTTCACCGGCGTGCGCGGTCAGCCGCAGATTCAGTTCACGCGCCGCGCTGTAAAGCCGGCGGAATTGCGCCGGTGGATGATCGCGCTCGGCGCTGGCAAGTCCGATGCCCGCGAAGTGCTCGCGCCAGGGCTGTGCCTCACGCAGCAGGTCGAGGGCACTGTCCTCACTCAGGTGACGCAGGAAGCTCAGAAGCAACAGTACCGACTGCCCCCATTCACGGCGCGCCTCGTCGATGGCCGCGATAAAGCCACGCATTACGACGTCCAGCGTGACACCGAAGGGGGCATAGGTCTGGGGTTCCACCATGATCTCCGTATGCAGAATAGTCTGCTGCCGGCACATCCGCAGGTAGTCCATCATCAGGTGATAGAAATCCGCCTCCGTACGCAACACGGAAGCGCCCAGGTAATACAGGTCAAGGAAGCTCTGTAGATCGGTAAATTCACAGGCGCGCTCAATATCAGCGACGCTGGAGTGGGGTATGTTGACCGCGTTCTTCTCAGCCAGTTCAAGCAGACGCGCCGGCTGCAGGCTGCCGTCGATGTGCAGGTGAAGCTCACACTTGGGCATGGCCGCGAGCCAGTCATGTTCCTGCCTGTCCTCTGTCGTCGCTGCACCGCTGTCATTCATCGACCGACCCTCCACCTGACCCCGTGAGTGTGCTGATAAAGTGCTCGAAAGCGGCATCAGCATCCGTCTGCTGACACACCAGGGTGCTCGCCGGTGCATCGGGCAACAGACGAAGGACCCCGGCGGATTCCGCATCAAGATGACGCCGGGGCTTGCCGCGCCAGTTCGCCGCTGGCATATCCATGTCCGAGGTTCCCAGCCAGGGCCGGTCGGTATAGCGGTAATCGACGCTCACGGCCAGCTGCTCGCCGCGGCAGTAGCGCTCGCGATCGACGATTGTCAGCGCTGCGAGTACATCCCAGAAATAGTATTCGCCGGAGTCGATGAACCAGTCATTGGCGTCGAGGACCGCACTCCAGAAGTTGGCAGCCGGATTGTCGGCACGCCGCTTGAAAGCCTCGGCAACGGCCGGCGTGACCTGCACCTGGTTGGTGACGTCCAGGCCCACGAGCTCGATCGGCAGACCCGACTCCAGTACGCGGCGGGCGGCCACGGGATCGACATACAGATTCCACTCAGCGCGAGTATTCGGATGGTTGTCGGTGAAACCGGGCACGATGATATTGCCGCGCGCATCCAGCGCGCCCCCCATGATGACCAGGCGCGCGATGCGATTGCGGTCTTCCGGGTAGCTGTCCAGCCACTGTGCAATATTGGTCAGCGGGCCCGTGGCCAGCAGCACCACCGGCTGCTCGCTGTCCGCGATGGCCGCGTGAATCAGCTCCACCGCGTGGCCACCGTAGGCCTCGCGTTCGCTGGCCGGCACCGCCACGCCCGACAGGCTGTCCATGTCATCCTGCCACGCAGTGGGAAAAACGAAGTGGCCGTCGAGAGGCCACGCGTCGCCGCAGCTCACGGGAACGGCGCTGCCCGGCCGCGTCAGGTCTATCAGGGCCAGCGCGTTGCGTTCACCAGGCTCGCAGTGGGCCTCCCCGCTGCCGGCCACCGTGACCGCGCGCAGATCGATCGCGGGTTCGCGCAAGAGCAACAGGAGGGCCGCCCAGTCATCGATCGCCATATCGGTATCGAAGATCACCGGCACTGTCGACGAAGCGAGGTTTCCCGGCGCTGCCGACGCGAAGACCGCCGGCGCTTTACCGGCACCGGCGGCAATGCCCGGGTCACCGCCGACGGACGTGGGCAGACTATCTGAATAGTCATCCCAGCCGTGAATAAGCGCGTCGATGACAGCGCTGCCCACGCGATAGGCCGCCTCCAACGCCGGCAGGCCCTGGTCCGGATAGGGCGCTGTGGTACTCCAGGCCGGTGCCTTACCCGGTGGCGGCAGCGTATAGTTGCTGACCGTGCGCAGGACCATCACGCGACTGGCATCCACAAGGCCGATCCGGTGCAGACGGTGCAGCGCCGTTAGCGTCCCGCTATCCTCCATATTCGAGGTCATGAAGTTGGCGTCCTTGCCCGCGTAGACACGCAGCCAGTCGTTAGCCCAGGTATTGAGCATTCCGCCATGCCAGTAGGTGCTGGCAGACAGCGTGTCACCGCGGGTCACGAAGGGCGCGCGCATCGCCTGTGGATACCCGACGTATTGTTCGCGGAACTCGCGAATGCCAGGCATGTCGGGAATATCGACATTGCGCGTTGTCTCAAACGCCCACGCCGCCAGCTGCGGATTCAGCGGGAAATGAATCGTATCCAGGGTCCAGCCATCGGACACGTCCTGTGGTCCCTGCGCCGGCTCCTTGGCGCCCAGCGGTATGAAACCATAGGGCCAGTGGTCGGGAATCTCCCGTCCATCAATCGCATATACCAGGTCACCATCGACAACATGCTGGGCCCAGACTGCGGAACCCAGCGAAACATCCTGGGGATCGCCGCCCGAAATGCCCGCGACCAACCAGTAGGCACGTGACAGGTCAAAACGCGAATCCAGGCCCAGCGCCATGATGGACGCCGTGGCGTTGGGGATGCCGCCACCCACACAGAGGATCAGCACGCCATCATCGGTCAGGAACAGCGGGAACTCCCCGAGCGGAAACGGGTATTCCTGCGCAATATCGCTGCGCTCGACCCAGAACTGCAGCTCGCCCGGCTCATCGCCGCGCACGTCGCCATTCTCAAACATGGTGACGACCACGGCCTTGATTGCTAAGGGCGACGTCGTCGCCGCGCCGGCAGCGAACGCTGTGGGCACGATAAAGACCGCAACGGAAACCAGCAGTGCGGCCACCGACGCCAGCCAGCGCAGGCAACAGCGGCCCTGGCCAGTGCAGGCTGCTTTCATTCAGATATCTCCTGTTATCAGTTTTCGGCCAGCAACTGCCACAGCATGCGCAGGCCAACCAGGGTAAGGAATACGGCAAACACCTTTTTCAGCGCCACGCCGCTCAGCCTGGCCCCGAGACGAACCCCCAGCGGTGCCATCAGGTAGGTCAGCGGCGCCATCGCAGCGAAGCCGGGCAGGTTCACCAGACCCACAGTGCCCGGCGGCGCATCGGTGGGTGTCAATGCTGTCAACAGCAGCAGCAGCGCTCCCGGCAAGGCGATGACCAGTCCGAACAGCGCCGAGGTACCCACCGCGCGGTGGGCCGGCACGTTCCAGCTGGTGAGTGCCGTCACACTGAGTGTGCCGCCGCCGATGCCCATCATCACGGAAAGCGCACCAATGGCGGCCGCCACCGCGCCCTGAACAGGCGCCGCCGGCAGCGACTCCCGCAGCGGCGGCGCGCCAGGGCGCAACAGCGTATTGGCCGCAATCAGCAGCACCACCACCCCAAACACCCCGGTCAGTATCACGCCATCGACCCGGCTGACCACCTGAGTGCCCAGTACAACCCCCGCCAGCAGAAACCACAGCCAGCGCCGGAACAGCGCCAGATCCACATTGCCGCGACGGTGATGCGCGCGGGCGGAGGCGAAACTCGTCGGCACAATGATCATGAGCGATGTACTGGTAGCGACAACCATGGCGGTCGCCGGCGAGATGCCAAGAGTCTGGAAGATCAGGAACAGGACCGGCACGGTGACGATCCCACCGCCGACACCGAGCAGCCCCGCGAGGAGACCCGCAAGCACGCCGGCAGCGGCCAGCGCCGCGATTATCGGCAGCCACTGAGTGGCCGAGCCAATCACGGCCTGTCCTCAGCTGCGCGCAGTGGACGCAAAGAACAGCGGTCCGGCCCCGGCGCTACTCGGACGCACTAAGGTCATCTGCCGTTGGCGTGCGCTCGCGATAGGTATCCCAGTTTTGCAGCAGGCTGTCGATGACGCGCGAGCCCACGAGGTATGCGGACTCCAGCGAGGCGTCAAGCCCCGCGTAGCCTTCATTCTCCGAGAGCAGATTCTCCGCGGCGGTGACGCCAGGCGGCGGCATGGTGTAATTGCTTGCCGTTCGCAGAACCATAACGCGATCACGATCGGCGCGCCCCGCATTGTCAAGATAGGTCAGGGCCTGCAGGGTCCCCGTGTCTTCCATGGCAGAAGACACGAACTCGCCCTCGCCATCGGTCCAGTAGTCCACCCAGTCGTTGGCCCAGCTGTTGAGGATGTCACCGTGCCAGAAAGTCAGCGCGGCAAGATGATCGCCCTTCAGAACAAAAGGCGGCCTCTGCGCGTTCGGGTGCTCTGTATACAGCGCGCGGGTCTCGGCCAGCGCCTCGTCATCGGGCAGCTCCATAGTCTGGGTCAGACGGAAGGCCCAGTCGGTCAGCGCCGGATTGAGACGGAACATCTCACCGGTAGGTTCCGGTCGATCAGGATCGAAGGGGCCGCTGGTGTAGCGCGCAAAATAGCCGTAATCCCAGTCATCGGGAATCTCTCTGGCATCAATCTCGTGTGACAGGTCGCCATCGACAAGGTACTCGGCCCAGGCGGCAGAACCGATGGACGCATCCTGCGGATCAAACCCGGCGATACCGGCGACCAGCCAGTAGGCCTCGCTCACATCAAAGCGCGGATCCATGCCCAGCATCATGACCGAGGCCGCCGATTTCGCCGTGCCGATTCCGGTGACCATGACCATCAACCCGCTCTCCGGGTCGTGATGCAGGCTGTGGTGACCGCCAAACTCATAGACCTCGGTCAGATTACGGCGCTCGTTCCAGAGCTGGAACTCACCGGCCTGGTCACCGCTGTCCTCACCGATCTCGAACATCGTGACCACCACCGCTTTGATCTTTACCGGCTCCGATGCCGGGGCCATCGCAGCTGAGCCGGGCAAGACCTCGGCGGTATCGCTACAGGCGGCTGCCGCCAGCAGCAACGATATCGTTAAAAACGCGCGCGGCAGCCGTGAAAAAATACGCGGAACAATCATGGCAGGTCCTTATCAGTTTCAGCGGAAAGGGGAAAGTCGCAGAGTCCGTAGCGGCGGCAGATGAACCCGTGACTGCGGGCCTCGCTGGCAAGCGCGGCCACGGGCTGACGCTGCAGGCGGCGCTCGAAATCACCGAGCCGAATGGCAAAGTCACCCAGCAGCTGCGCCTTCACCGAATCCTCGACAAAGGCGTACTGCAGCGAGTTGCGACTGAGGGTGACCAGCTCGGGCCAGGAGAGATTGTACTCGCGCACCGCGACAAAGAACTCATCGGTCAGGTTGGAATCCCACATGCCGCGATCGTCGGTGGACAGCGCTACCGGGATGCCGGTGCGTAGATATTCGGGGAAGGGATGCTCGCTGTAGTCGGACACATACTCGAGCAGCAGGTTGGACACCAGATTAATCTCCACCAGGTAGGGGCCATGGCGCATCAGGCGCAGGGTGTCGTCATCAGTGATCAGATTGAGCCCATGACCGATACGATCGGCCCCGAGCAGCAGAGTATCGCGCACGTGATCATTTGGCTCATCCACTTCCCCGGCATGAATTGACAGACGCACGCTGTGATACTCACGACGCAGCTCGCGCAGTGTTTGCAGAAAGCGCAGCGGATGACCCTTGTCGTTGTCCTCGCGACCGACAAAATTGACGCCGACCCATAGGTCGCGGTTGCGCGCGACGAAGGCATACAGCGAGCGCAGCATGTCCTCTGCCGCGGGCGCGAAGCGCAGCACCGCCACCTGCAGTCGCACAGTAACGTCGGTGGCCAGGGCGTCGGGCTGCTGCAGTCGCCGACGATAGATGTCCCCGACCTCCTCCGGCGTGTAGATGCTGCCATCGGCACGCTTGAAGCCCAGCACACCAATCATGGACTCCAGATAACGCAGGCCCTCGCGGCCAAAGGCCTGCATGTTCAGTACCAGGGCATCAGCGGCATAGAAGGGATTGGCGTACAGGTCCCCCATGCGCTGCCAGTGCGTCTGAAAGAATTCGTCACGACCCTCGTGGGGCTTGTCCAGCACCATGCTGTTCACCCAGGCGCGCTTCTCCCCGGCATCCAGGTCGGCGAGTGGCTTGAACTCGGCTTTTTCACAGTCATCCAGGCGCTCGTAGCTGCTCTGCTGCAGGGTGACGAACAGTAGCAGGTAAGGGTCGCTGCCAAACGCGTTTCCGCCATAGGGCCGGCAGTTGTTGATGCGCACCCGTGTGTAGAATGTGTAGCCGTGTCGCGACTGGTCGAGCGCAAGCTGATAGGTCCAGTCGTCGAGAATGGACCCTGACAGGTGATTGTGCAGATCGCCGCCCTTGGGCATGGCATACAGGAAGCGGTAGAGCTCTTCATCGGTCGCCGCTTTCTTGAACGCCTCGAACCACTGGGCGATGTTCTTCCCTGGGGGAGGCAGTGCAGCCCCGGCAGAGACGGAAATGAAGAACGCGGTGGCCAGAACGGCCGCTGCGAGCCGCAGACGGCAATGCGCCCCCGCAGACGGAAGGCGCGGCATGGAAAATCTCACTGTGTCATCTCTTCTCAGGTGGTAGGTCAGGGTAGACGGTGCGGAGCAAGAACGATGCCATGCTTTCTTCACCTCCGCGCCGGCGGCATTATGCCATGCACCGGGTGCGGGGCGCACCGCGTTCGTGCGCCCCGCACCAATTGAGGGCAAACAGTGCGATCGTCCTGCGCGCGGAGAACCTGATTCTTGCGAGGTTGAAATGGTACGGTTCTTGCCCTGAAACACAGCGCCGATAACGCAGCAGCAGCGAGGCTACATGAACGGATTCAGCAGTCCCATACATCAACTGGTCACGCAGCGCGCCGTGGGTTGTCTTCTCACCGCCCTCATTGGCGCTGCGCTAGCCATAAGCGTCCTCTCCGCCGAGGGCCGGGAAACAGCCGCGACAGCACCTAGCGCTGAACAGGTGGTTGAGCAGCTCGGGCTGGAAGCCCATGTCGAGGGCGGTTTCTTCAAGCGGACCTATGCTGCAGGCAAGCCGCCGACGGTTGTCACGGCACAGGGTGAGCGCCTGCTGATGAGCTCCATCTTTTACCTGCTGACCAGCCAGTCGCCCATTGGCCACTTCCACCGCAACCGCTCGGATATCGTGCACTACTTTCAGCTCGGCGATCCGGTCACCTACTACCTGCTGCAGCCGGACGGCTCGCTGCGAACGGTGGTCATGGGCAGCGATCTGCTGGCGGGCCAGCGGCTGCAGCTCACCGTTCCCGGCGGCGTCTGGAAAGCATCGCGGCTCTCCGAGGGGCCTCACGGCTATGGACTCATCAGTGAAGCGGTCTCGCCGGGCTTTGATTACGCTGACATGACACTGGCCGAGCGCAACGATCTGCAGTCGCAATACCACGACCACCGCGATCTGATTCGCGAACTGACGCGCGCGCAGTAATGTCTGCGCAAACATCCATAGCCTGGCACGGAAAATGCTAGGAGACCACTGAGTGAGCACGCGGCACCGGAGGGGGCGCCGCGTATCAAGGGGGAGAGTCGGGGCCATTCGCCCTCTACGGAGGGCTTTTTTCAGACTGGCCCACCGCCTGACCGACAAAATTACCCAAGGCGGACGTTGACGAGCGCAATTCGTCTGAGCACCATTCCGGTGCGTTTCGCGCCGCCATCGGGGACCCGATCGAATCATGGCGGACACAGTGCGGCGTAACACGGCATCTATCGGCATTTGCTGACGGTCGACACAACAGCATCTTTGAGGAGCAAGCATGAACATACCCGTCAAACGGCTTCCATTGGCGGTGGCCATCGCAGCGGCCCTGGGGTCCACCCAGCCGCTGCTGGCACAGGAACAGGCCGCGCCGAACGCACTGGAAGAAATCGTCGTCACTGGCTCACTGCGCAGCCTGCCCGGTGAGGATGTCGATGTCTTTGGCTTCGGCAAATCCCTGCTGGAGACGCCGCGCTCGGTGTCGACGATCAGCGCCGATCAGATGGAGCGCTTCAATATCAACGATATCGACGAACTGGTCGCGTTTTCACCGGGCACCTTTACCCAGTCCTTTTTCGGTGTAGCGGGCTCACTGGATATCCGTGGCACGCCGGGTGAGACCTACTTTCGCGGCATACGGCGGGTCGATAACCCCGGCAACTATGCCACGCCCATCGCGGCGGCGGATCGCGTCGATATTGTGCGTGGGCCGGCATCTCCCATTTATGGCCCCTCGAAAATCGGCGGCTACCTCAACTTTAATCCGAAGTCGGCGAGAGCCGGATCCGGCGACTACCTAGAAGAAACCACGGGCGGCGTTTCCTACACCACGGGCAAATGGGACCGCAACGTCATCAGCGCCGATGTCGGCGGCCCGATCTCGGACCGGGCCGGTTACTATCTGTACGGTGAATTCGAGGATTCAGACAGCTTCTATGACAACACGGACACCGAACAGACCATTCTGCAGGCGGCCTTCGATGTGGATATCAATGACAGCCTGCATATCCAGTTTGGCGTCATGTACCACGATTTCTTGAGCAATCAGGTGGCGGGCTGGAACCGGCTGACGCAGGACCTGATCGACAACGGCACCTACGTCACGGGGACGGCGCAGCCGCTGGACAACGACGGCGACGGTAAAATCTCCCATGAGGAGTATCTGGCGACCGCATCAGCGGGTCCCGACGGACAGACTATTTCTCAGTTCATCCCCTTTCCCTTCCTTGTCGACGAGGCAAACCTGAATCCGCTGAGCGCACTCGACAATCCGGGCACCACGACACTGAGCCGCAGCAACGTCCTGGCCGACCCGAACGATGAGCTGGATAACCAGACCCTGACTCTTTATTTTGACGCGATCTACCAGGCCGACAATGGCCTGCAGGTCAAAAACCAGCTGTTCTATGAAACCCTTGAGAACAACAATGAAAACGCCTACGGCTTCTCCCAGAACGGTGAGACCTGGGTTTTCGAAGAGAAACTGGTTTTTGCCTATGAACTGAATTCGGGGGGCATAACGTCCAACCTGCAGTTCTCTCCCTCGTTCCGCTACACGGATTTCGAGCGCGGCAATGACTTCGAAAACGAGTTTTTCGACCGTCGTGATCTCAGTCAGTCCGCCGCTGAGCGGGATCCGTCACTGGACACCCGCCTGCTGTCCACGCAGACCGATAACAACTGGAGCGACTACCGCTTCGGCGACTACAGCATGTGGGGCCTGGCCTTCCTGGGTGATTTTGTCTGGGATAACGGCCTCAACATTACCCTGGGTCTGCGCCAGGACTGGGTCGACATGGAAACCAGCGAGGACCTCAACCGTCTGCTGTTCCCGGACCCGGCCCTGCTGGCTGGCAGCCCCGATGGGGTCGTTACCTTCCGCGACAGCGACGACATTTTCTCGTGGAATATCAGCGTCAGCTGGGATACGCCTATCGGTCTTATTCCCTACATCACCCTCGCCGAGCAATCCACGGTGATCGCAGACCAGATGGGTGACATTCCGGAAGGTCTGGTTCAGACGGGCAACGCGACGGATACCTCGGACCTCATTGAAGTCGGCGTCAAGGGCAGCTACCTCGACGATTCACTGTATTTCGCCCTCAGCTACTACGAGCAGGAGCGAACGGATTTCAGTGCCCAGGCCATCGTGACCAACGCCTCTACAGAGACCAAGGGCTATGAAGCGGAACTGCGCTGGGTAATCACGCCACAGCTGGTGGTCACTGCAGCCTGGACCAATCTGGAAATCACCATGGTCTCGGCGGTAGAAAACGGCAACCTGTTCAGCTTCTTTGGCGCCGACGACCTTCCGCAGGTTGACCCCACGCTGATCTACGGCGGCCAGGTCATAGGCCTGATTCCCGCCGGTGATGGCGGCAAACAGGGCATTCCTGAAAATATATACTCGGCAACCGCCACCTACGATTTTGAAAACGGTATCGCGATCAACGCGAGCGTGATCGATGTCGACTCGACCTTCTCGGGCTTTTCGCGCTCCGTGGAACTGCCCGCGTATACACTGGTCAACGCCGGTGTCACCTGGACATCGGACGACTGGAAGCTCAGTGTGAGCGGCAAGAACCTCACAGATGAGGAATACTTCCGGTCCAACTTCCCGAACCTCTTCGGCGGCCAGATCGTGCTGCCTGAACTGCCCCGCCACTGGGTGGCGAAGGTGGATTACCGCTTCTAGCGCCCCATGCGGCCGGTCGGAAAAACCGCCGGTCAGACCCGCTTTCCAGCCCTCTCCGGAGGGCTTTTTTTCGCCGGCACGCCAGTCACGATGGCATAATGGAATCGCGCCTTGTAACCCGAACAAAAGAACCACAGGGAAAAAAACCGCATGAAGGTGTCTCTCGAACGCATCTTTCAACTCAGCGCCAACGGCACAACCGCGCGTCGCGAACTGATGGCGGGGTTTACCACGTTTCTCGCCATGGCCTACATCACCGTAGTCAACCCCAGCATTCTCTCCGAGGCCGGCATGGACTTTGGCGCCGTGTTTGTCGCCACCTGCCTTGCCGCTGCACTGGGGACGCTGGTCATGGGCCTGTATGCCAACTACCCAGTCGGTCAGGCGCCGGGCATGGGGCAGAACGCCTTCTTTACCTACAGCATTGTGCTGGGCCTGGGTGTCGCCTGGCAGACTGCGCTCGGGGCGGTGTTCATCTCCGGCGTAATCTTCATCGGGCTCAGCATCCTGCCCATACGCGAGTGGCTCATCAACGCCATACCGCATTCCCTGAAGCTGGGTATCTCTGCGGGCATCGGGCTGTTCCTCGGTATCATCGCGCTGTCCGGTAGCGGCATTGTGGTGGCCAATCCGGCGACTCTCGTCAGCCTTGGGGATCTCACCCGTCCCGACGCCCTGCTGCTGCTCGCCGGTTTTTTCCTCATCGCCGCGCTCTCCGCGCGCCGCGTGATGGGAGCCGTTGTTGTCGGCATGCTGCTGGTCACCGTCGTCGGCTGGCTGACCGGCAGCGCGGAGTTCCGCGGCGTGGCATCGGCGCCGCCCAGCATGAGTACGCTGCTGCAGCTCGACATCGCCGGCGCCTTCAACGTCTCCATGATCACCGTGATTCTCACGCTGCTGCTGGTAGATGTCTTCGACACCGCCGGCACGCTGGTCGGCGTGGCCAGCCGCGCGGGCATGCTCGACGAGCGCGGCAGGCTGCCTCGGCTGCGTCGCGCGCTGCTCGCCGATTCCGGCGCAACGACGGCAGGCGCACTGCTTGGGACATCCTCGACCACCAGCTTCATAGAGAGCGCCGCCGGCGTGGAAGCCGGCGGCCGCACCGGGCTGACGGCAGTCACCACCGCATTCCTTTTCCTCGCCTGCCTGTTCGTTGCGCCACTGGCACAGAGCGTGCCGGCCTTTGCCACCGGCGCCGCCCTTCTGTTTGTCGCCTGTATCATGGCGCGTTCATTACAGCACCTGGCCTGGGACGACATCACCGAGTCCGCGCCTGCCATTGTCACGGCGCTCGCGGTACCGTTGACCTACTCCATTGCCGACGGCATCGGCCTCGGTTTCATCACCTATGCGGCAATCAAGCTGCTGTCCGGCAGGCCGAAGCAGTGTCCCGCCGCCGTTTATGCGGTAGCGCTGGTGTTTATGCTAAAGTTCGGCTTCCTCGCCTAGGCAGACGATTATCCCCGATGGACAAGGTTTACATTACGGCCAATGAACTGCTGAGCGACTCGTTTCGCCTCGCAGAAAAAATACACAGGAGCGGCTATCGACCCGATTTCATTATCGGCGTCTGGCGCGGCGGCGCGCCTGTGGGTATCGCCATCCAGGAATATCTCGAGTATGTCGGCATCTCCACCGACCATATCGCCATTCGCACCTCGTCGTACTACGGCATCAACAAGCAGGACAAGACAGTGCGCGTGCACGGTCTCGACTACATCATCGACAACATTAACGCCGAGGACGACGTACTGCTGGTCGACGACGTATTCGACTCAGGACGCAGCATCAGCGCCATTTTCGACACGCTGCGCAGCAAGACGCGGCGCAACATGCCGCACAATATGAAGGTCGCAACGCCCTGGTACAAGCCGTCCAGGAACGTCACCGATATCACGCCGGATTTTTATGTTCACGAAACGGATGCCTGGCTGGTATTTCCACATGAACTGGTTGGCCTGACTGCCGCAGAAATCGCCGAGAACAAGCCGGGGATTGCCGACACGCTCGCAGAACGCGTTCGCGATCTGCCGCAGGCCTGACGTGAGCGCCAGCGGCATCAGCATCGCACTTCTTGCAGCCACGCTCCTCTCAGCGCCGGTATTGACGACGGGGGCTGCAGCGGACGAAGCGGGTCGCGTTAGCGCGTGGTCAGCAGGTGACGCGCGGATAATTGATCAGGTGCAGCTGCGCCAGGCGATTACCCGTGCCGATTACCTGATCATTGGCGAAATCCACGACAACCCGCAGCACCACCAGCTGCAGGCGGATCTGCTGGGGCACTTTGCCGATAGCCACGACGCTGCCATCAGCGTCGGCTACGAACAACTCAGCGTGGACCAGCAGCCACTGCTGGACGCTTTTCATGAGCAGGCGACGGCAACGGCGGACAGCTTCGGCGAGGCGGTAGTGTGGTCGCAAAGCGGATGGCCGGACTACGCCATCTACCGGCCGTTGTTTGCTGCGACGCTGGAACGCGGACTGCCGGTTGTTCCGCTGATGTTCCCGCTCGCGACCACCCGCGACATTGTCAGTGAGGGGATTGAAGTGGCGCTGACGGAGGATGCATTGGCACGGCTGCGTCCGGACACATTGCTCAGCGCCGAGGCGCGTGCGGCAGTGGAAGCAGAAATGCAGGACGCCCACTGTGGAAAGCTTCCAGACCCCATGCTGCCGGCCATGGTCGACGTACAGATTGCGCGGGATGCCTTCATGGCCTACCGCATCGTGCAGGCCGCCGAACGCGCCGTCATCATTACCGGCAATGGCCACGCACGGAGGGACCGTGGCATTCCGCAGTTTATCCAGCGCCTGCGACCCGATGCCGCCATCGTGGTCGTTCATCTGCTGGAGGTGGCCGAGGGCGACAGCGGCACGGTTGCTGAGCAGGCAGCCGGGCGCGCGGGCAGTGACATTACCGATTATGCGCTGTTCACCCCCGAACACCCACGAAGCGATCCCTGCCTGGCCTTTCAGTGAGCGTCACTACAGCCGACGGCGGCAGCGCTGGCATACTGCTACTGGCGGCAGGTCGCGGCCATCGTTTTGGCAGCGACAAGCGCGCCGCCAGACTCCCGGACAGCGGCACCACCCTGCTGGAAACCACATTGGGCCGTGCCCGGGCGAGCGGGATGCCCGTTCACGTCTGTCTGCGGACGGAGGACCAAGCGCTCGCCGACGCGCTATCGCAGGAGGCGGTGACCATCCGGGTGTGCCAGCGGGCGCAGCAGGGCATGGGCGCAACCCTCGCCGAGGCCGTAGCTGGCATTGAAGGCTGGGATGCAGCGCTTATCGCCCTCGCGGACATGCCATGGGTCGCCGCCACCACTTACCGGGCATTGGCACAGGCCTGCCGCCGCGAGGCAATTACCGTTCCGCGCTATCGTGGTCGCCGCGGCAATCCGGTGTGCTTTGGTGCCGCGTGGTTCCGCGCGTTGCTGCAGTGTGGCGGTGATGACGGCGCGCGGGACCTGCTGCTGGCAAACCCCCGCGCCATCATCTACCTCGATGTGGACGACGCGGGCATCCTGAAAGATGTCGATCAGCCCGCAGATCTCACGATTATGCGCTGAGCGCCTCGGGTTCCGCGGGCGTGTCCCGGTAGAGCGAGATATCCGGGCAGCTGCAGATCAGGTGCCGATCGCCGTGCACGTTGTCGACCCGATTCACGCTGGGCCAGAATTTCTGCAATCGCTGCGACGGCGCAGGAAACACCGCGAGTTCGCGGCTGTAGGGATGGCCCCAGTCGCCCACCAGGTCACCCTGCGTGTGTGGTGCGTTTACCAACGGATTGTCGTCCCGGGGCCACTCGCCCGCAACAATGCGATCGACTTCCTGACGTATACCCACCATGGCGTCGATGAAGCGGTCCACCTCCGCGAGTGACTCCGACTCGGTAGGCTCGATCATGAGCGTGCCCGGCACGGGAAACGACATGGTCGGTGCGTGGAAACCGTAGTCCATCAGGCGCTTGGCAATGTCTTCCTCGGTCACGCCGGCCTCGCTTTTCAAAGGCCGCAGATCGATGATGCATTCATGCGCGACGAGGCCATTCTTGCCGCGGTACAGCACCTTGTAGTGCGGCGCCAGTTTTGCTGCGATGTAGTTCGCCGACAGGATGGCTACCATGGTCGACCGCCGCAGGCCGTCCGGCCCCAGCATGCGGTTATACATCCATGTGATCGGCAGAATGCCCGCGGAACCGAAAGGAGCTGCAGCCACGGCGCCGTTGTCGCTGTCATCTAGAGGACTACCGGGCAGGAAGGGTGCGAGATGCGCGCGAACGCCGATTGGCCCCATGCCGGGCCCCCCGCCACCGTGCGGGATGGCGAAGGTCTTGTGCAAATTGAGGTGCGACACATCGGCGCCGAGATGACCCGGACGCGCCAGGCCGACCATCGCGTTCAGGTTTGCACCGTCCAGGTAAACCTGGCCACCGTGACCGTGGACGATGTCGCAGAGTGCCTGCACGCCCTCCTCGTACACGCCGTGAGTGGAGGGGTAGGTGATCATGCAGGCCGCCAGCGTATCGGCGGCGGCATCTGCCTTGTTTCGCAGATCGTCAAGATCCACGTTGCCGTTGTCATCACAGTCGACAATCACTACCTTCATGCCCATCATCGCCGCCGAGGCCGGGTTGGTGCCGTGAGCAGAGGCCGGAATCAGGCAGACCTTGCGCTGGCTGTCGCCGCGTGACGCGTGGTAGCGGGAAATGGCGAGCAATCCCGAGTACTCGCCCTGGGCGCCGGAGTTCGGCTGCATGGAGACCGCGTCATATCCGGTGATGTCGGCCAGGTCCCGCTCCAGATCCGCAAGCAGCTGAGCATAGCCCTGCGCCTGCGAAGCCGGCGCGTAAGGGTGCAGATTGGCGAACTCGGGCCAGCTGACCGGCAGCATTTCAGCAGTCGCGTTCAGCTTCATCGTGCAGGAGCCGAGGGGAATCATGCCGTGCACGAGCGAATAGTCCTTCGCTTCCAGGCGCCGGATATAGCGCGTGATCTCGGCTTCCGACCGGTAGAGTGAGAACACCGGATGCGTGAGGATGGCATCGCCGCGCCGCAGGCTCGCGGGCAGTGATGCATCAGCGCCTCCGGTGATTGTCGCGTCGAGGGCATCGGTCACCAGCCCGTGATCGTCGCCCAGCACCAGAGCGAGCAGGCATTCGACATCCGCCACCGTGCAGGTCTCGTCAAAGCTCACACCATAGCTGCCATCGGCGAAGACACGCAGGTTGTAGCCTGCGGCCTCGGCGCGGGCGCCAAGATCCGCATCGGCCTCAAAGACCACAGTATCGAAGAAGCGCGGCGCTGTCTCCACGGCCTTCTCCTGCAGACCGCGGGCGAAGATGGCCGCCAGCCGGTGCACGCGCTCGGCAATGATTTTCAGGCCCCGGGGGCCATGATAAACAGCATAAAAGGCCGCCAAGTTGGCCAGCAGGGCCTGCGCCGTGCAGATGTTGGAGGTGGCGCGCTCGCGTCGGATATGCTGCTCCCGGGTCTGCATGGCCATGCGCAGCGCCGTTTCGCCACGACTATCGACCGATACGCCGATAATGCGCCCCGGCAGCATACGCTTGAGCGGCTCACGTGCTGCGAAGAATGCCGCGTGCGGACCGCCGTAACCCATCGGTACACCAAAGCGCTGGGCGGAGCCGAGCACGATGTCGGCACCCATCTCGCCGGGGGACCGCAGCAACACCAGCGCCAGCAGGTCACTCGCGACCGCCACCATGGCTCCGCGCTCCTTCGCCAGCGAGATCAGTGACTCCAGGTCCCCGATCTCGCCGCGGGTGTCCGGGTAGGAGAACAGCGCGCCGAAGGGTTTGTACTGCTCGATCTTTGGCGCCTCATCGACAACCAGTTCAATACCGAAGCCCGCGGCGCGGGTGCGCAGCACCGCCAGCGTCTGCGGATGGCAGCGCGCGTCGGCAAAAAACTGCCTGGGGCCGTTGCCCTTTGCAGAGCGCAGGCATACGGCCATGGCCTCTGCGGCGGCCGTGGCTTCGTCCAGCAGCGAGGCGTTTGCCAACTCCATTCCCGTGAGGTCCATGACCATCTGCTGAAAATTAAGCAGGCTTTCCAGGCGACCCTGGGCAATTTCAGGCTGATACGGTGTGTAGGCGGTGTACCATGCCGGATTCTCGAGCACGTTACGCTGCACCACCGGCGGCATGACCGTGCCGTAGTAACCCTGTCCGATCAAGGACCGCTTGACCGTGTTTTTCTGCGCGACCGAGCGCAGAGCTGCCAGGGCCTGCTGCTCGGACAGTGCCGCGGGCACAGCCAGAGGCCCTGCCTGGCGGATCGCCGCCGGCAGCGTGCGCTCAACCAGCGCGTCAAGGGAATCACAGCCGAGGGTCGACAGCATGTGATCGACGTCCCCGTCGCCGGGTCCGATGTGCCGGTCGCTGAAGGCCGGCTCGACGAGCTGATCCAGGGGCTGGGTTTCCATCGGATGATGAGCTGATGATGAAGGCATGGCATATCTCACGCTGGCAGAATCCTCAAGTCGCAAAGGCTAGCAACAGTGTTTCCTATAGGCAACAAAATCGTCAAAAAGGGAATTTTTTTCGAACACCCTGTGATACGGTTAATCTCTCGCGGTAGATGTATGGCCGCTGTCATTCCCCGGCAGGCGACAGGAACAGCATGAACGAAGATCCCCGCTTGCGGCGGGATGACAAGGTAAAAGCGCCCCGCATTGCGCGACGCAGCGCCACTGAGGCGACCCTGCAGCCGCTGCAGCTGGGCGAGCGGGTCCGCGCGATACGGCTCAGCCAGCAACTGACGCTTGAAGAGGCGAGCCAGCGCACCGGGGTCGCCCGCTCCACGCTGTCAAAAATAGAAAACGAGCTGATATCGCCAACCTTCACCATTGTGCAGAAGCTGGTGCACGGACTCGGTATCGACATTCCCCAGCTGTTCAGCCAGCCCCGGGCCGGCGCCACGCCTGGCGGGCGGCGCGATATCACCCGTCGCGGTGCCGGTAAGCCGCACCCCACGCCAACCTACGCCCACGAACTTCTGGCCACCGAGCTCACCCAGAAAAAGATGGTGCCCTTTCGCACCGAGGTGCATGCGCGCGACTTCGCCGAATACCCCGAGTGGATTCGCCACGAGGGCGAGGAGTTTCTGTTTGTGCTCAGCGGGACGATTATGCTCTACACCGAATTCTACGAGCCCGTGGAGCTGCAGGAAGGCGACAGCGCCTACTACGACTGCACCATGGGCCACGCCCTCGTTTCCATCAGTGCGCGGGACGCCGAGGTGCTCTGGGTGACGGCTTAGACGCGGCCGCCGCCCCGCTGTTTCCTATTGGAAACAACAGGGCGCTGAGGCATCATATCGACAGAGAATCCCGGCCGGCAGCGGCCGCCTGACCACGACTTCATTCCGGGAGAAATACCGTGACCGATACCCCCCAGACTCTGCTGCACACACCACTCGCCGACCTGCACCGGGAGTGCGGCGCCCGAATGACACCGTTCGCCGGTTACGAGATGCCGCTGCAGTTCGCACTCGGCGTCAAGCGCGAGCATCTGCACACACGCGAACATGCCGGCCTGTTTGATGTGTCGCACATGGGTCAGCTGATGCTGCGGGGCGTCGAGGCCGACCGGGCTCTCGAAGCACTGATTCCCTCGGATATCGTCGGCCTCGCCGAAGGACGTCAGCGCTATGGTCTTCTGACCAACGCCGACGGCGGCATCATCGACGACCTGATGATCGCGCGGCACAGCGAGGGACTTTTCCTGGTGGTCAACGCCGCGCGCAAGGCAGTGGATATCGCGCACCTGCGTGAACACCTGCCGTCGGAGGTCCGCCTGGAATGTCTCGAGGACCGCGCGCTCCTTGCGCTCCAGGGTCCCTCCGCGGAGGCGGTGCTCGTTCGCCTGCAGCCCGCCGCGGCGGATATGCGCTTCATGGACAGCCAGACGCTCGAGATTGCCGGCGTCGACTGCATCGTGTCCCGCAGCGGCTACACCGGCGAGGACGGCTATGAGCTATCGATACCGGCAGACAAGGCAGAATCATTGGCCAGACAGCTGCTCGATTTTCCCGAGGTGGAACCGATCGGACTCGGGGCGCGCAACTCACTGCGCCTGGAGGCCGGTCTCTGCCTGTATGGCAATGACATCGACATGAGCACAACGCCGCTTGAGGCGGGCCTGAAGTGGGCCATCTCCCCTGCCCGGCGCCCGGGCGGAGCGCGGGCCGGCGGCTACATTGGCGAGGGCGTGATCGCGCAACAGCTGGAAACCGGAAACTGGTCGCGACAGCGCGTTGGACTGTTGGGCGAAGGGCGAGCCCCGGTGCGCGAGGAAGCGCCTCTCTTCAGCGAGACTGACGCCCCCGCAGGCACTGTCACCAGCGGTGTTTTCGGGCCGAGCGTCGATGGCCCGGTCGCCATGGGCTATGTCGACAAGGCGCTCGCCAAAGCGGGTACCACGGTGTTCGCCGAGGTCCGCGGCAGGCGCTTGCCAATGGCAGTAACGCGCATGCCGTTTTTCACGCCGGGCTACAAGCGCGGCTGACGGCACTTCGCTGGCGGTCTGGCCGAGGGTCGGGTATCAGATCAACCCAGACCAGCCGGTGATCCCAGGAGATCGCGCGGGATTCCACCAGAGCGCGGCAGATACAGAGTCACCACGGTACCGGCCCCCTGCGTTGAAGCCAGCGTGACGTGCCCACCTGACTGACGGACAAAGCCGTGCACCATGCTGAGTCCCAGCCCCGTTCCCTTGCCTACGGGCTTGGTCGTAAAGAAAGGCTCAAAGGCTCTCGCGAGATCCTCCTGCGGCATGCCGCACCCCGAGTCGGCAACGGACAGATAAACGTACGCTCCGGCAACAACAGAGGGCGCATCGGAAATCTCAGCGTCGTCAAGCGTACAGTTACCGGTGGTTATCCTCAGCTGCCCGCCTTCAGGCATGGCGTCGCGGGCGTTGATCGCCAGGTTCAGCAGCGCTGAATCCAGTTTCGCCGCATCCACATAGGTCTGCCCCAGGTCCTCACCCAGCTCAAAAGACAGATCGATGTTTGCAGCGAGCACCCGCTGCAGTAGCGTCTGCAGCGCACGGATCCTGGCATTGATGTCCAGCGCCGCTGGCTGCAAGGTCTGTCGACGCGAGAACGACAGCAGGCTGTCAACCAGATCGCTGGCGCGCATGGCGGCCGTCGAGGTCATGTCGACCATTTCACGCAGTGGATCGTCCACCAGCGCTTCCGCCAGCAGATCCGTGTTACCGATAATCACGGTGAGCAGGTTGTTGAAATCATGCGCGATACCCCCGGTCAGCTGCCCTATCGCCTCCAGTTTCTCCGCTTGCTCCATTCGCTGTGCGAGCTCCCTGCGCTCCGTAACATCCTGCACATAAATGGCAAATCCCTCGGGGACAGGGTAGGACGTAACGCAGAGCCAGGCGCCGCTATCAGGATAATACTCGGTGAATGCCACGCGCTCCCCGGAGTAGAGCGCCCTCTTGAAAGACACACCAAACGCGGTGTCGGCAGTGCCCGGAAAGCAGGCCCATGCGTGGCGGCCCATCACGCTGGACACGCTCAAGCGCACCAGCCGGGCAAACGCCGAATTGGCGTAGGTGACGACATACTGGTGGTTCAGCGTAACGAACGCATCCTTCATGTTTTCAAGGGTACGATGCAGGCGCTGCTGCAGCTGTTGCGCATCCTCCGAAACCTCCGCGTCGGCGCTGCGAGCAGCGATGCCACCGACTCGCAGCGAGATGGCCTCACGCAAGTCGGCCACCTCACGACGCGCAGCGACCAGGGATGTCACATCGCGCGCCAGCACAAGCTCCGCCCGGACTCCCTCGTGCTCGATGGCTTCTGAGGTAATGTCGACGGTAATCAGTTGGCCATCGCGGCGCCGATGGAGCCAGAAACCAGCCTCGTCCAGACCCTGGGTCACGCCGCGAACATTCGCCTCAAGCAGTGGAATATCAGCTGCAGGCCGGATATCCCGCAGCGTCATCCGCTGAAATTCTTCGCGACTGTAGCCGTAAACACGCACGGCGGCGTCGTTCACTGAAAGGAAGCGCAGGGAATCCAGCGCATAGACCCACATGGGATCGGGATGACGCATGAAGAACAGCTCGGCCTGCTGCAGACGGGTCATTGAGGTCGGGGACGACAATACCCGGCGAGTGACAGGCTTCCCGGCCGGGTGATATGACAGTTCTCGCTGCGAGCCA
>Ga0102929_1000031_pt1 | contig 63827 bp, 60 predicted proteins | sample SalPonR1_B_D2_MG_FD_78510 | JGI IMG/M metagenome (GOLD analysis project Ga0102929, IMG submission 78510) | Salt pond soil microbial communities from South San Francisco under conditions of wetland restoration - Salt Pond MetaG R1_B_D2_MG | ecosystem: Environmental > Aquatic > Marine > Intertidal... | reverse complement strand
GTAGCTGTTCTGCACAGAGTTGGGATTGGTTACATCCGAGACCTTTGAGCTCAGCTGGGGAATTACCTGCCCAACCTGAAGCTCACTTTCCATGTTATCCGTACACAGGAGCCTGGGCATGGAAAGGACGTTTATGGCATCGAACTGCTTGGTCATCTTTATGTAGGAATAGATCAGGGCCTTACTGTCATAAGTGGTAGTAGTACCAATAATATCTCCATTTTCCCTTAATTTCTCTTCCCTGGTCGTGAGATCACGGAAATAATTGATGAATTCAGATGGAACTGAAGTATTTCCAAGTTGCGCCTGAGTGGCGAGGTAGGCATCTCCGGTTACAGTTCCTCCCCAGGTTGCCCAGTCTATGCCTGCATCGTTCAGCTTTGTAATATTTACCTCGGCAATGAGACCTCTGAGCATGACCTGCTTCGGCTGTATGTCGATCTTTTCAATAATGTTCACTATAGACTGATACTGGCTTGGCTGTGCCGCAAAGATAAGACTGTTGGTAGGAATATCCGCTACAACAGTTGATGGCATCTCTGCCTCGCTCTGTGCAGGCTTAAGCCTTGAAGCTACAGAAAGGATCTCGCTGAGCTGTTCTGCCACGGTCTCTGCATCGGCATTCTGTAGTCTATATACATGAAAGTCACCGCCTCTTGCAGGTACATCAAGTGAACTGATCAGTACCTTTGCCTCTGATATGGTATCCCTTTCTCCCACCAGAATGATCTGGCTGCTTGAGTCATCTGCCAGGGCGACGAGGTTGGATAGAGGTCCAGCCTTGTCCTTTGCAAGATTGGACAGATGAGCTGCAACAAGCCTTGGAGAGGCATGTTCAAGTGAGACCGACTCCGACCTTCGAATACTTGTTGCTACATCAAGGGTCTGTATAAGACTTACTGCCCTGTTGACATCGGCCGCTCTGCCGCTTAAAAGTATCTCGTTGCCTGTTCCTACAGGGAATATCCCCACATCCTTTCCGCTGGCCTGTTTTACTGCTTCAGCAATAAAATCGGATGTTACATATTTCAGCGGTACTACCTGTGAGACCACCTGTTCCCCTATTCCTGGTCCTGTCCTGCTCTTTCGTATTACATTTTCCGCAGAAGCTCCCTGTTTGAGAGAAACGATCTTGCTGTAATCTCCCATTTCCTGCAGTGTCAGACCGTTCATTTCCAGAACGGAAAGCATTATCTGACGTGCTTCATCGAGGGAAACCGAATGTGGAGAAAGGACAGAAACCTCTCCCTTGATTGAGGGAGGTACGATAATGTTCTCGTCAAGAAGCTCGGACATGAACCTGACAAAAGAGACAATATCTATTTCCGAGAAATTGAACTGGGCTCTTCCCGAATCCCTCATAATTCTGGCAGCCTCAACCAGGTTCTCTTCGTCCTGGCCCTGTTGAGGATCCTCCTGTGCTAAGGCAGGAGAAAAGCATGAAAACAGAAAAAATATTGTTATCAAAACTGTTATGATCCTTAAAGATCTCATGAATAAAACCTCTCTTCCCTATGACTGGTTAAGGCTGATAAAGCAGGATCTTCCTTCCCTGCATCGATAATTCCAGTGTTCTGAACTTTACTGACCACATATCATCAAGTATGGAGATCGTCTGATTCCGCAATTGCCAGGTCAACTGGTCGTCTCTTCCGCTTTCGGGAAGTACTCCTCTCATTGCTTCAAACTGCATTTCCTTTCCGCGGGTAAGAAGTTCCCTCTGGATCCTTACTTCTGCCAGGGTCCTGTGGGACATGGCTACAAGTTTCAATGAAGCTGCAGCAGCAAGACCCAGGATCACAACTGCGATAAGAACCTCCACCAGAGTAAAAGCCCTTCTTCCCATAATTATCACCTGACCACGTAGGATAATGGAACCTGCTCGCCATCCCTGAGAACTTCCACGTCAAAACGACTTCCATCCATCAGGGAATTTATAGCATTTGAAATATCACCCATGTTGTTCATTGGTATTCCGTTTACAGAACTGACTATGTCCCCTTTCTGAACGCCAAGCTCCTTGAGAATACTATCATTGGCAATCCACTGGACCTGCATTCCCAGGGGGTCGTCATCCTTGAAAGTCGCCCTGAGGCGAACCTTTTTAAGCTCGTCGAAGGGATTCATCAGCAACTGGTTCACCAGTTCCCTCGGGACCTCTCCGGAGTTTCCATTTTCAGGAGCAGATACCTGGTATTGTCCGTAACTGGATGAATTGACCGAGGTACCAGAGGATATGTTGCCAGAAGATCTGTCATCAGACTTCTCATTTACTCCCGAGTACAACAGGGGAAGCAGATATTCCGTATCTTCTCTGGCAAAAACAGCAAAACCTGATTCTGCCTGTTTTAATGTATAACCTCCGTAATCCTGCCCCAGTAACATAAAAAGCACATCCTTGCCGGACTTTATACGGACACCTATACCGGGAAGGGTACCTACAAGTTTCAAGTCATCGATACCACCAAGGGTTGCCTTCGGCGAATTCACCTCTTCTTTCACAACCTTTTCTTCCTTAATCCTTGAGAGAACACCGAAGGGATTGGAAGCGACAAAATCCTGCAGAGAAGGAGAAGATGTCCCCAGTGACCCAGGAACTACTTCTCTTCTTCTGTCCTCGTTGATCTGTCTTGTTTTAATTTCCAGGTTCTCCCTTGTCAACCATGAATCAAGAACGATATCCGCAGAATATCCAGCTATGGATGCAATAATGATCGCAGCCAGATAGGGAGCAGCTCTTCTGGTAAAGTTACCGGAACTATCCCTGAAGGAGGCCTTGCTTAGCTTCTTTAAAAGCGAAGTCATTGCTCATCGCTCCCCGTAAATAATCTCCACTGTCCAGTCTCCATTTTCCGCAAAGGCAGAAAAGAACTCGTGGAATATAAAATGCTTTCCATGTTCTCTGGAACTTCCAGCAACAGATCTGCAAAAGTCAGTCTTCGTGAGTTCCTGTCCAGAGACAGACCTCCACGGACAGAGACATCACCATCAACTGCAATATCTTTAAGATCAAAAGTATTGCCCCTAACCTGGACAGTAAATGATCCTTCAGTTTCGTATGCTGGAGACAGGCCTCCAAGGGTAAAGCTGATGATCCCACTGGAATATTCAACATCGAAAGCAGGACCCATTACCGTCACCGATCTTGAAGGCAAAGGTTGAACCATAAGATCCGGAATAGATACAACTCCGGCAAAGGTACGAACCTCCAGACCTCTTACATGAATTACAGGGTCGATCCTTCCACGGGAATCCACTTCCTGCCAGCTTAAAGCCGCTCCTGCACTGGACACTCTATCGTCAACCATGTTCAATGCATATTCCCCCGCCTTTTCCCAGGGAAAAAAGAACCAGGACGAGAGGCAAAAGGCAACTACGAGAAGAAAGAGAATAGCCAGTATTTTCAAAAACCTGTACATCATCAACTCACCACTATCAGAGATATATCGAAAACCCTGCCTTCATTTCCCTGAAGAGCACGGATCTGAGCAGACTCAATAATAAGCCCGCTGTTTTCGAGGTTCTCAACAAGATTTGCCATGTCCTCAACGTAAAGATTTCTCAACTGCAGGGTAATTCCCGAACCTGTCATTGACATCTGAACAAGCCTGTCCCTTATCTCCAGCCTGCCAAGAAGATCGGAAATGATCTGAATCGGTCCGCCTTCTGCCACTGCAGCCTCCTTAGAAGATGACTGCCCGGAAATCTGTCTGTATTCCCGTACTACCTGCAGGAACTCTCCGAACCTGTTCTTTTTCAGATCAAGTCTTCCTTCTGTCTCCAGGGCTTTCCCTTGAAATATCCAGAAAAAGGACCATGACAGTAACACCGCCAAAAGGAACAGTAAGGCCTTTCTGCTTCCAGGGCTCCCTGATAGAAGATCTTTTAATCTGCCCGGATTTACTGTGAAAAGATTCATAATCTCTACCACCCTATGATCATTGTAAAACGCAGTCCTCCACCGGGAACCTGCTGTATATCTCCTATGGCAGGTTCGATCCCGTGTTGCTCAAGAGAACTCTGAAAAGCCTGTACTGATGTCATGTCCATTGTTGTACCACCAAGATCAACTGTATCACCAGAATAACGCAATACATCCAGTGTAATTGCTGAATTTTCAAGTTCGGATACGGACCTCCCCAGAATACCCAGAAATCTGTCAAGAGTAAGCCCGCTGTCTGAGGTCTGTAAATCCCTGACCTTCCCCCTGGCCTGGCTCAAGGGGTCAACCACACGACCTGTCTGGCCAAAGACTTCACGGTAGATCTCCTCACTTCTGCTGTCAAGCCAGTCCGCTGTGGAGGTAACCTTGTAATACCTGTAAAGAGATGAACCCATCAGTATTAATCCTGCAAGGGCTGCAAATGCAAGAAACCTTCCGGAATAACGAACGACCTTTTCAAAGTAGAGTTCCGTATCAAGTTCTGATCTGGAAATATTAATATCTTTTAAAAAAAACCTTTTAGAAAGGCTCTCAACCAGCATTCCCGAGAGTTTTTCCCCTGTATTATCATCCTCAAGCTGGTCCAGGACAAGGATCTGTTCGAGATCAAGCCCAGTGGAACGTGCATACTCTTCAAGCCACGATCTGTAATCTCCAACAGAAGAATTCTTTCTCGACCTCCATCCATAGAAGAGAGGAATGCCTTCCTGTCCGAATATAACAGAACAGAGATTCTCTTCATCAGCCCAGATACCTGCTCCGGCGCCATCTATAAGACCGGAGAATACCAGAGGAACAGGTAAATAGATATTCCTTCCGCCTGTCGCAGAACCAGCTTTTTCAAATTTTTCCAGTTCGTTTTTGGAGACAAACCAGGATATACCACCGGTATTTTTACCATCCCTGGATGTAATTGTCGGAAAAACTTCAAGTCCACCGGACGCTGAAGAAAAGGGAAGTGTCTTGAGGTTAAGGGCCTCCCTGATCTGGAATGTATCAGAAAAGGGAAAGGAAAACTCCTGCAGCGAAAGAGTCCGAAAGACACCAAGAATAAGGGAATCCTTCTTTTTTATAAAACTGTTAATCTCTGGTTTTTTGTCCTTTGATGCAAGTTTTTGCAGGCTGTCTTTTTTTAACAGGAAAATTCCTGTTTCCCGAGAAGGCATTATACTAATTCTCCTCCCATTTTACGATTCTGCAGCTGGAACTTTCCTTCAGCAAAATTGCACTGTAATTGTTCACACTCTGGTCCATTAACGAACGAACCTGCACTGATACTCTGAAATAACTGCTTTTGAAACCGACAAGATTTACAATTCTGGGGACTGCACTGTTCTCAAAAGAAGTGCTGCTCCTTTCGAGATCTTCCATAGATTCAAGGGGACTTCCCTGCCTGAATTCAATTATTTCCTGTGCTGCGTTCTCGTTTATGCCGTCGATCATCAAAAGCACACTATAGGGTGCTACATTCAGGTTTATTTTTCCGGAACACCATATGGTAACAAGATCCTCGAGCCGAGGGACCATTGGAGGAGCAGGTAACACACCTTCAAGATGTTCTCCAAGTATCCTGAGCTCGGATATATCAGCCAGGTCCCTGTTGGGATAAAGATCCAGCTCCAAACCTCCAAGCCTGGGCCTTTTGTCCTTATCGATAAAATCCAGTATTATAGTCCCTGCCCGGGAATTGCCGTAAAGGTTCCAGAGTTCTTTCCATGTATGATCCATTTCTGCCCTTAATGTTGCTCCATCGGGAAGGAAAAGCTCGTTTAAAGGAATTTTATCGTCCAGAGGAGCAATGTCAATTATAACCATGCCGAGATCCGGTATCGGAATAAACTGTTTCTGGAACCACGGTTCAGTGTAAGAATCGAAATCGTTATCATCATACTGCAAACCTTTAGCAATTTGCAACACAGCAGCGTAGGCTATCCCCCTGCTCTGAAGTGCAAATTTTTCACTGGACAGAATTTTGAGCTGATTTCTTGCAAACCACGCATAACCTGTCGCTCCAGCGACAAGGAGGGTCATAACAAGCAATATGGAGACAAGAATAAAACCTTTTCTCTTCTTTTTACCTTGGGATCCATTCGAAAAACTCAAAAATATTACCGTCCCTTTCCATAGTAGCTTTCAAGGCAGCAGGTACAGGTCCCTGATAAGACTCTGTCCAGGCTCTTCCATCCCAGATTTCAAAGGACAACCCTTCAACTTCGGGAAGTACAAGTTGTATGTGAGAGGAATCCATATCCAGTTTTTCAATCTGAACCTCAGCTGGAAGAAGGGTGGGTAGAAACCATCTGTAAAGAGCAGGAGATGTCTTCCTGCCCCAATCACCTTCATACACCATGTATACCATGGAACCTGCCCCTCCCTCATACCCTGAGGGAGAAACAGTCCAGAAGACAAGAACATCCCTTCGCCTGTCACCTGAAATTTCTCTTCTTTTAATTATTACAGGTTGTCCGGATGGACAGATATTAGTCTTTCGGAAGTCCCTGAAGACCAGTGAAATAGATTTATGGACAGCCCTCTCCGAAACAAAGTCGCTTTCAACCTGCCTTAGACTGTTCACAAGGTGAACCAAAGGAGCAACTGCACCTGTAGTTATAACTCCTATAAGGGAAATAGCGATAAGAACTTCCACAAAGGTGAAAGCTCTCTTAACCTTTACTCTATGCGATGATACGGACAAAGGGAACACCCCTGTCATTTCATTTACCATCAGGTCGTGCACGAATTTTAAAACTTCCTGGTTTAAGATAGGAAGCAAGTTCTTCCGCAAGATCCCTTCTCCCTATCTTAAGTACAAGGTCGAGAAGGTTCTTCAGTTCCTTTGAATGAGGTTCCTTCCTGAATTGGGCATAAAGTCTGTTTATCCCTTCTGCCATATGCTCGGAGTCTTTGGTGATCCTTCCCAGGGCAAGGTAGTGATAGGCGAGCTGTTTTTCGGCAATATCCCTGACCATCAGATGTTCAGAAGCCTGTTCAAGATATCTTCTCTGAATAAAGGCATTTTCAGACTGAACACCTTTACGTATCTTTAGATCTCCTGCCATTCCACTCCCCAGGAATACAAGCCCTGAAATACTGCATATTGCAAGAAGAAGCCCGAGAGCCTTGAAAAGAAAGGGTCTTTTGATCCTGGTCCATGAAGTTTCCACTGGAAGAAGAGCCTTGTTTGCAAGGGCAAAGGCAAAGGCCATCCATAGGGCATCCTCGATACGGTGAAAGGGTCTTGTCCACATAGCATTGAACCAGATCAGCGCAAGCATGGAACATGCCCATACAGCATCGAGACTCAAGTGTTTTTTTATAAAAAGAGCCCTGGAAAATTTCCATAGCCACCACAATGCAAGTCCCATCAGTATGATACCAGGTATCAGCCCTGCTTCGCAGAACCACTGGAAATATTCACTATGTGCCCAGTAAGTGTATTTCCAGTCCATTTCAGGGTGGGAGGACAGCATTTTTTTCTGTGCTTCAAGATAGTTCCATTTATACTGCCCCAGGCCTACACCTTTCACCGGCTGCTCCTTGAACATATGCCAGGATGTAAGCCAGATACTGTCCCTGCTTCCAAGGGTGCTATAGTTTCTGAAAACATCTATTGTCTTGGCAAGCATTCGATCCATTCGTTCCTGGTTCAGTACAACACTTGTGGTAAGAGCTATTATCAACACTGTAACAGCCAGGCCGAAACGCCCCAACTGTTTTTTCCCTTTTGTTCTGGTCAATATAATCAAAAGAAAGACAAGTCCGGCAAAAAGGGAGAGAATTGCAGAACGACTGGTGCTGCACCATATGCCCCAACCTATGATAAAGAGAAAGACAAGGTTGACAGCAGGAAAGAATTTTTTACCCAGACTGTTCTTACCATTCTCGCTGAAACCCGTAAAGACATGGAGAAAAACACAGTTCAAACCAGATATGGCAAGCCAGAAACCAAACATGTTCTGTTGTCCGGTATTACCTATATAGTGTCCTGGTGTAGGAAGGATAAAGGGAAATAAATGCTGAAGTTCGTTGAATTGAAGTTCCGCAAATATCACATTCAGCACGGCTACAAGGGATGCCAGCCGAAAGAGAACCACAAGCCATTTTTGCCGGAAAAGATTATAGCAGAGAATATAACAGGCCCACAGACACCCGAAAAAATACCACTCCCTCACGTAGGTAGGTACAGATCTCAGGTCGGCCCACAGAGGCTGGGCCGTAATATAGAGCAGAAGAAAAAGCCAGATCCACCCGAAAACGTCCACACGAAATCCGGTCTTTTCAGGTCCCTTCAAAAATATCCTCACCCCGGCAATTATTGACAGCACAGCTATGGGGACCATGGCAGTGAACCATTTCATAAGATGAAGGGTCTGAAACCAGAATGGACCGGAAAAGATAATATTCGGGATTGCAAGGGAGACAATTATAAGGACAAAGAAAAGCTTTTCTGGTATCAATTTATAGCTTGATACATTTCCAGAAAGTGCAGTTTCAGTTTCATAGATCTGTTTTTTCCCTGCATTTTTTCTACTCATAAGAAGCGACCTGTCCCTTTCTGCGTCAATCGGAATGTATTTCAGAAAGAACTTTCCTCAAAATCTACCTTGATCTCAACTGTAAGGCCATTGCTTGCAAGTTCTCTGACCTTCATTACTATGGGAACTCCTTTATGTCTCTCCTTTTCGACTATGTCTGAAAGCTGTTTAAGAAAAACCCCCGAGGGGCCATCAGGACCGGAAAACATTATATCTTTTTTTTGTGACCTTTTCTTTCTTTTTTCGGGAACATTTTCATTTTTACTGGAACTCTCATCTGTATTGGGTTTTGCCATCTTCTCAAGTTCACTGGCACTGATATCTTTCCTCACAGCCTTCAGCGCAAGCTCATACTGCATATCCCCCTCAAGTGATAAAAGAGCCCTGGCCTGTCTCTCTCCAAGCTGTCTCGAAAGAAGAAGTTCTTTCACCCTGTCATCAAGCTTGAGAAGCCTCAATTTATTGGCCAGTGAAGACTGGGACCTGCCGACTTTCCTGGCCAGTTCCCGCTGAGTCATTCCGGTCTTATCAAGAATTCCCTGGAGAGATTCAGCCTCCTCTACTGAGGAAAGATCACTTCTGTGAATATTCTCAACGAGAGCTATCAGCTGCTGGTCATCAGCCTCAGCATGTATAACCATAGCCGGGATCTTTTCCAGACCGGCCATTTTAGCTGCACGGAACCTTCTTTCTCCTACGATAAGTTCGTATCCATCTCCAGAGGGTTTAACCAGGATGGGCTGGATGAGTCCTATCTGTTGGATAGATACAGTTAGTTCTTCAAGTTCTTCTGGATCAAAATTTTTTCTGGGCTGATAGGGGTTCGGTCTTATGGAATCGACAGGGACGTCGTGAACAGCCCCCCCCTCATTCTGGTCAGGAACGTCTGGAGAAACTGTTTCTTCCTTTTTTCTGAAAAACCTGGACGCATCGATCATGAACTAACCTCCAGAACCTGATTACGAAGTATATTCCAATTTATGATCACATACCTGGATAATTTCCAGATAAGGCACTTTCAAACCTGGTATATTCTTTTCTGAAAATCAGGTTAATTACACCAGTTGGGCCGTTACGATGCTTGGCAATGATTATCTCCGAAGTATCATCACTATCGGGATCAGGATTATAATAACCCTCTCTGTAAAGAAGAAGTACCATATCCGCGTCCTGCTCTATAGCACCGCTGTCCCTGAGATCTGAAAGTTGTGGCCTTTTTTCGTTTCGCTGTTCCACTGCTCTGGAAAGCTGAGACAGAGCAACTACCGGTACGTCAACCTCTCGTGCGACCCCTTTCAGAACCCTTGAGATCTCTGCAACTTCCTGCTGCTTGCTGTCGATCCTTCTGTGGAAACTCATAAGCTGCAGATAGTCTACCACCACCAGACCCAGATCTTGATGCTTTGCCTTAAAGCGTCTGCACCTTGCTCTGAACTCAAGGGTTGAAAGCATAGAACTGTCATCGATATAAATGGGAGCTCTTGCCAGTCTTCCAGCTCCGTTAGTAAGATGCTGCCAGTCCTGATCCGCAATGTTCCCCGTCCTGAGATCGTGAATATTTACCATTGCCTCAGATCCCAGCATTCGCTGTACAAGCTGTTCGGCACTCATCTCAAGGCTGAAGATCAAAACAGGTTTTGGAGTTTCCTTTACACCCAGATACTGGGCAAAATTTATTGCAAGGGCTGTCTTTCCCATAGAGGGTCTTGCTGCAATGATGTTTAGGCTCCCAGGCTGAAATCCCCCGGTAAGACGGTTGAAATCCGAAAAGGGAGTCTGTATACCGGATACTTCCTGATCGGAACTGTGATACTGTTCTTCTATTTTCTGGAAAGCAGGTGGCAGAACATCGCCAATGGAACGGTATGTCTGCCTGTTCCTGTCCTGGGAAATTGCAAATACTGCCTGCTCAGCCTCTTCCAGTATCTCCCTTACTTCCCTGTCCTCCGAATAGCCCAGCCTGACAAGATCATTTCCCGTCTGAATGAGACTTCTGTGAATGGCCTTATCTCGAACGATGTTTGCATGATAACCTGCATTTGCGGTAGTGGGTACTCCCTCTACCAGTCCTGCAATGAAAGCCTGCCCTCCTACCTTCTCAGAGATACCCCTTTTGGAAAGCTCCTCCATAAGGGTCAGCGGATCAACTGGTTTGTCGAGTGTGGACATCTCCCAGATGGCCTCGAAAACTGCCCTGTGGTTGAGATCATAAAAATGACCAGCCTCAAGGATCTCCATGACCTCGTTAAGAGCTTCCCTGTCGACAATGCAGGCTCCGAGAACGGACCTTTCAGCCTCGAGACTATGAGGTACTACCCTGTCAAAGACCTTCTGGTCGGGCATTATTCTCCCTCTACTATCAGAGTCATTGTGACTTCAATACCCTGGTAAAGTCTTACCTGAAAAACATAATCACCTGTGTTGCGTATTGTTTCCGGCAGTTTTATCTCTTTTTTGTCTACATCAATGTCGAATTTCTGTTTAAGACCATGGGCGACCTGTGCACTTGTTATGCTGCCAAATAGTTTTCCTGAATCACCTGCACTGGACTTTATTACTATTTTCTTGTCCTGCAGATGTTTCCTGAGGGATTCTGCATTTTGCTGTTTCTGTTCTTCCTTTTTCTTAACTGCTTTATGTTTCTGTTCCCATTCCTTTATTTTTGCTGGAGTTGCTTCTTCGGCGAGACCTCTGGGGATCAGAAAATTCCTTGCATAACCGTCAGAAGTATTGACAAGATCACCTTTTTCCCCGAGTTTTTTAACTTTTTCATTCAAAATTACCTTCATTACCGGGACCTCCTTTTACGAGACCTTAGATCGAACCACAGATCTATTATACCCAACAGTATAACTATCTGGGATATTATCGGTACCAATACCGTAAAGACAAGCACTATAACTCCAAGTATCCGGTTAATACCCTTGATCTTGAGAAAATACCAGCAAAGGGACATTCCCTGGATAAGAAAAAGCAAGTTAATAATGAGCCTCAGGTTGGTCCCCACCTTGGTCAACATGTTCCACTCCTGCCCGCTCATCCCTGTAAATGAAAGGACTATCGATACCAGTAAAACCCAGAAAATGCTTTTTGGGAAACGCCAATGATCAAATCCCGGCAAGGCTGGAAGAGAGATGGAACTTGTCCTCCTGAGGACCACCCTGCTGACAACGTAGCTAAGATAACAGTCAACAGCAGAAGCCACTGTCAATATAGCCGGAAAAACAAGAGGGATCATCCTCAAAGTCTGCTTTATCTGGGCCCTTGCTTCCTCCAGGTTTCCTCCCGTCATTCCAGTTGACGAATAGAAACCAAATACCTTGTCGATGATATCGTTCATCTGGGCAGGTTCCAGAGAAAAGGGATTGATGCCGGTCAGTTTGCTCGCTAAGACCATTAGCAGCAATTTACTACCGAGTGAGACAAGGATACCGTACATCATTATCTCAACAGCGGACTCATTTTTCTTAGCCAGATATCCGAGACCAACTCCAAGAACTCCAAAACCAAACACGAAAAAGAGGGCACCCACCGGACCGAGTATCATCATTACCAGGATCGATGCTGCCAGAAGACCAGCAAAAGCATGTCCTGTGTTATGTCTTAGTCCAAGGATGACCAGGGGAGCAGGACAAAGGAACGAAAAGGCAACTCCGATTACAGGCAGGAAATGGGAAGCCAGAAAAAGCATAACTGCAAGACCCGCCAGAAGAGAGGATTCTACCAAGCTCCTTGTGTTTGTCATATAAGCTATTTCCTTTCATTTTTGATCGAACCGGACCTGGAATATCAAGAAAAACAGAGGGGAGAAGCACATGCCACTCCCCTCTGTACATTGATAACAGGTTGAAATATTCTAATCTAGACTGTAAGGGAGAAGAGCCATATGCCTGGCCCTCTTCACCGCCGTAGTTACCTGGCGCTGATGTTTGGCACAATTCCCAGATACCCTGCGGGGCAGGATTTTCCCACGTTCTGTTATGAATCTTTTCAGTCTGTCAATATCTTTGTAATCTACGTGACCTATCTTGTCAACGCAGTAATTACATACCTTTGGACGGCGTTTTCCGCCCTTTCTTCGCTTAAAAGCCACAAAAACTCCTCCTTTCGTTAAAGGGAGTGTTACTAAAACGGGATGTCGGCCTCTTCTTCTTCAGATTCGTCAAGCCCTTCCATCTCGGAAATATCAAGGGGGAAATCTTCATCGTCGAAACCCTTTTCTCTCATACTGGCGAAGTCCTTATTGCTGTCTTCACCTGAAGCAGTATCAGGTTTCCTGTAGTCGTCCCTTTTACTACCCAGAAAAGTAACATTCTGAGCTACTACTTCTGTTATGAATCTGCGGTTTCCGGATTTATCCTCGTAATTTCGGACCTGAAGACGCCCTTCAACAAGAGCCGGTCGTCCTTTTGAAAGATATCGCTCACAGTTCTGTGCCTGAGGACCCCAGACAACGATCTGGATAAAGTCCGTATTCTCCTGGAGTTCTCCTTTGTTGTCCTTCCATTGCCTGCTTACAGCAAGTGTGAAACGGGCCATGGCGCGCTTGTCTACTGTGTAACGTATATCGGGATCTCTGGTGAGATTGCCCATCAGGATAACCTTGTTAAAACCTCTGGCCAAAGTTCCCACCTCCCCTATGCTTCGTCTTTTCTTATTATGATATGGCGCCAGATATCGTCTCTAATTTTGAAAAGTTGCTCAAGCTCGGATATCGACTCTGGTTCTATTTCTGCGTTAATAAGCGCGTAAAAACCTTCAGTGTGCATATTCAGGGGATATGCAAGACGCTTCTTTCCCCAAATGTCAGTCTTGGAAATACTACCTCCGTGACTGCGCACGACCTCTTCTACACTTGAAACTTCTTCTTTTGGATCTTCAAGATCCGGGTTCACCAGCAGCATTATTTCATATGGTCGCACGTTACTCACCTCCTCCCTCTGGACTTTTGGCCTCCTCTCTGGGAGGCAGGGACATACGATGGAACATTATAATCTAACGACGCGATTCAGACAAGTTATCGTCGGAAGTAATTACGATCCTGTAAACCTTTTCATCTGGATATTTCATGTTAAAATCCTCCCTCGCAAGTTTTTCAACTCCACGGGGAGAACTGTAAAAATCTATTTTGGACCTGTAATCCTCTATTGTCCTGCTTTTTCGCACAAGCTGATCCATCCTGCTGTCAAGCCTGTCTTTTAGTTTTACTATCTTTGTGACCTCGTTGATATATGCAGTCAGGGCAATGGACAGGATAAAGGCAAATACACATCCAAGTATTATCCATCTGAGTCTCGGCACATTACATCCTCTCCGGTGCGTTCATTCCCAGAAGCTCAAGACTTTTAGCTATAACATTTTTTACGGCACTTACCAGGAGAAGTCTGGTTCCTTCAGTTCCGGTGTCTTCTCCAAGGATTCTGTGGGCATTGTAAAATGAATGAAAATCTCCCGCAAGCTCATGTACATAATTAACGAGCATGTGAGGAGCAAGTTCCTCAGAGGCCTTTTTTATTTCGTCGGGAAAGACGGCCAGAGTAGTAGCAAGTTTTTTCCCCTCGGGAGAATCAAAAGAACCGGGATCTACCTGTTCGTAGGAAGGCATTGCTACATTTCTCTCCTCTGCTTCAGAAATTACACTGCAAATCCTTGCATGGGCATACTGTACATAATAGACCGGATTGTCCGTAGAAGCTTTCTTGGCAAGTTCCAGGTCAAAATCGAGGTGGCTGTCGCTTCGTCTCATCACAAAGAAATATCTGGTAGCGTCAGTTCCCACTTCGTCTATTACGTCTTTAAGAGTAACGAATTCCCCGGAACGGGTGGACATTGGCACCTGTACGCCCTGCCTGAGCAGGTTGACGAACTGTATCAGAAGAACATCAAAGACTTCTTTATCTTTTCCAAGAGCCGTAACAGCTGCCTTCATCCGGGGAACATATCCGTGATGGTCCGCTCCCCAGACGTCTATAACTCTGTCAAATCCCCTGTCGAATTTGTCCTTGTGGTAGGCGATATCGGAAGCAAAATAGGTAGGAACGCCATTTGCCCGTATAAGAACCCTGTCCTTTTCATCATCGAAAAGGGTAGCCCTGAACCATACTGCATCCTCTGCTGTATAGGCATATCCATTTTCCACGAGTAATTCCACTGTTGAGGGTACAAGAGAGTGTTCGTAAAGGGTCTTCTCCGAGAACCATTTGTCAAAGGTAACCCCAAAACTGGAAAGGTCATCCTTTATTCCCTCTAAAATACTGTCAGATGCATAACTGGTAAAAAACTTAAGGCTCTCTTGCGGATCCTCATGAAGGAAACGGTCACCCTCTTTTTTTCTGATATCTTCAGCTATGTCATAAATATAATGCCCCTTGTACCCGTCCTCCGGAAAGGGAACAACTTCGGTTTTCCCGTTAATCTCAAAGTACCTGGACTGTGTCGACCGGCCAAGCATCTCCATCTGAAGTCCGGCATCGTTAACGTAATATTCTTTGCTTACATCCCAGCCGGTAAAATCAAGGATACTGGAAACTATATCTCCCACTGCAGCTCCTCTTCCATGTCCTATGTGAAGAGGACCTGTGGGATTTGCCGATACGAACTCAACCTGAACCTTCCTGTCTTTACCCAGATCCTGGCTTCCATAGGATGCACCCTCTTTCAGGATCCGGCAGACAGTGCCTTTCATCCACAGATTATTCAAAAAGAAATTAATGAAACCAGGACCAGCTATCTCGATACTGTCAACATTTTTATTCTCTTCCAGTCTGTCTATTATTTCAGCAGCGATCTTGCGCGGGTTATCCCTGAATATCCCCGCAAGCTGCATCGCGACTGTAGTGGAAAGATCACCCTGCCCATCGTGTCTGGGTCTCTCCATAACTGTATCGGGAAGATCTGAAACTGATACTCCCTTCTCCTCTGCCAGACCTCTTACAACATCACTTATCAGGGATCTTAACTCTTCCCTTACAACCTGCATATGTCAAATCCCCCTATTCGGGTTTTTTAAATTTAAAGGGCAGGGTCTTTTCAGACCAGAACGCCCATCTTCTCAAGGGACCTCTTAGATCTCCCTGTTCCAAATCTGTATTCCTGACTGTCAACACACGGCTTCCTGTAACTGTACTTTTTCTTGAATTTGACCTCAGGGATACCTCAATTTCCGAATTACTGCCCTTTTCACCGGACACGGAAGGCAAAGCTACAAGTTCTGCCTTACCCGGGTAGGACAGGTTGAATTCATCCTTTATCATAAAGGGGAAGGAAACCCGGGCTTCAGTTCCTGTGATTTCCTTCAGTTCATCTACTTCGAGCCCTGGCATCCTTATCAATGCCCTTTCGACATTCATTATTGCCGGAGGTAGATGGACTTCTCCGTTTATTATGTAACTGGTTCCCTTCTGCTTTAACACCACATCTCCCGATACTACTCCTCCAGTGAGATCTTCCAGAAGTCTTTCGGCGTCTCTTTCGTTTGGTTCTGTGTCACCGAAAAATATAGAATTCCAGCCACTATAAGAGTATAACCTTACTTTTCCTGAAACAGAACCATCTTCAGAAAGAGCCAGGTCCCATATTGCAGTGATCCTGTTCTCTGAAGGTGTACCTTGAGATATGATCCTCCGCTGAAGAGTGTCACCCTGAACTTCATAGAGGAACCTGTCAGCTACTGAAAGGAATGCAATACTGGAAGGGAAAGATCTCCCCGGTACATAATAAGTACTGCTGCTGCCACTGGAATTGATCTCAAGGACCGGCAGGGAGATCAGTCCACTGGTCTGAGGGGTATTCTCATCTATGGATACCATTGAAGGCCAGAGTACTGATACATCTAAACCGGAAGCTGAAAGCCACTTTTCAAGCACAATGGTCTTTTCCCACTCTGTCCAGGGACCTTTAACAGGTATTTCCGGACGTACCACACCTTCGGACAGGTCATGTAATACGGGTAATGACCTTAAGTGATCAACCATATTTCCTGCCACTTCCTGTGAGTTTCTGTTGTCTGATCCACTGGAAAGTCCCGATGGGACAGGAGGAACCGTGGCACTTTCAAGAGCCATAAGAGCTGCAGAAATGGCCCTGGTGCCTTTTCGAAGACTGAAGGCAAGAAAGGATCTCTCAGTTCTGGCAATAGATCTTTCCGTCCATGGATCTGTACCAACAGCTGTCCATTTGTATCTCTCCTGCCCTTCCCGAGATGATCTTGCCGGTTCACCGGCTCCTCGAGAAATATAGTATATTTCAGTGCCCGCAGGCACATGAACCGTAAAACTCTGCTCCCAGACCGGGATGTCTTGAGCAAGGTATGCGAAATCGTCCAGCTTGCAGTCCTTGGGAATTATCTCATTTACTGAAATGTGAATTATGAACTCATCCTGGAGAACTGGAAATTTAACCTTTACTATATCCATACCCTTGTGACTTTCGTATTCAGGTAGTACTGGAGCAATAAGTCTGGATGTTCCCGGATTGTAGACTCCCGCCTCTATCTTTTCAACTTCTCCACCTGGTAGAACCGGAAAAGACCAGTTCAGCCACCTGGATGATATATCTTTGCGTGCAAGAACTACCCAGTTAGAAATTTTTTGCATCTTCCCATCCGGAAGCAGGGAATAGTCATGACTTCGATACCATACGATACCGCTGGTTCCGGGATATGAATCAAAATATGGTGCCTGCTGTGTCATGGCCGCAAGATCAATATCAAGGGCAAAACCCGGAACTGACCATGCCATCAGAAATACTGCCAGCAGGATGCTGCACAATTTAATCCTGTTTCTGAATGTCATCAGGTACTCCTCCTTCTCTTGCTTCTGGTCTGTTGGTTCAGTTGTTCCTGCCACAGCAGTGCTTGTATTTCTTCCCGCTACCGCAGGGACATGGATCGTTACGTCCTATTTTGGGACCTTTTCGGACAGGCTGATGTTTTTTCCCCTGGTCCTCATTGTTACGACTCTCTGCTGTCTTCCCTCCGGAGAACGACAGATCGAGGTCTCTTCCCTCAACTATTCTGCTTTTGTCCGCTTCTTTATCCTGCAGTGGCGAATCTTTTACTATAGAAACTCTCATGGACAGATCAGCCACTGAAGTCCTCACTCTTGCCATCATTTCCTGAAAGAGGTTGTAAGACTCGAACTGATATTCCAGGAGAGGATCCTTCTGCCCTATGGCACGAAGACCTATACCTCTTCTAAGCTCGTCCATGGCCAGAAGATGATCTTTCCAGTTGTTATCGAGGGTATGAAGAACTACAAACCGGAAAAGGTCCTTTGATGTTTCCGGATCCATCCCTGCGATCTTGCCGTAAAAGTCCTTCTTGATCTCCTCTCTGAATTTCTCGAGGGCCGGCAGCATATCATCCCTGTGATCAATACCTTCCATAAAAGCATCTCTGCCGGGACCAAAGGTAGCTTTTATCTTTGTCCTTGCAGCATCAGGATCTGGTTCTCCTTCCTCAGGGAAACAGGTTTCAGCTATTTCGCTGATAACTCCGCTCATTATTTCCCATGTATGATCGATAATATTCTCGTCGTTAAGGATATCTGCCCTTTCAGCGTATAAGGCTTCCCTCTGCTGGTTCATGACGTTATCAAAGGCAAGAAGCTGTTTTCTGATGTCGAAATGCATCTCCTCCACTTTCTTCTGGGCTGACTCAATAGCTTTGGAGAGCATACCGTGCTCAATGGCCTCTCCCTCTTCGAGACCAAGCTTACTCATTATTCCCTGTATTTTCTCAGAACCGAACAATCTTAAGAGATCGTCCTCAAGGGCCAGGTAAAACCTGCTGGATCCGGGATCTCCCTGCCGCCCTGATCTGCCTCTGAGCTGATTATCTATTCTTCTTGCTTCATGCCTTTCTGTACCTATTATCTTGAGACCTCCAAATTTTTTTACCTCTTCCTTTTCGGTATCACACTGTTCTTTTATTTTCTCGTGAAGGTCATGGAATACTTCCTTCTGATCTGGGCTATCCGGAGACACCCCATCCTTCTCCATTTTCTCCCTGGCCATAAAATCCGGATTGCCTCCCAGCATTATGTCGGTTCCACGTCCAGCCATGTTAGTAGCTACAGTGACTGCCTTCAGCCTTCCGGCCTGGGCAATAATGTTCGCTTCACGTTCATGGTTCTTGGCATTAAGCACATTATGGGAAATCTTTCGTGCCTTGAGTATTTTGCTTACCTTCTCGGAGTTTTCAATGGATGTGGTTCCTACAAGAGTAGGCTGGCCCTTTTCCCAGGTCTCCTCTATTTCATCGGCTACAGCCGAAAATTTCTCATTTTTAGACCTGTAAATAACGTCTGGATGATCCTTTCTTATCATGGGCTCATTTGTAGGAATAACTATCACACCAAGACCGTAAATATCATGAAATTCCTCTGACTCAGTCCAGGCTGTACCTGTCATTCCAGAGAGCTTGCTGTACATCCTGAAATAGTTCTGAAGGGTTATGGTTGCAAGGGTCTGACTCTCTCTCCCAACTTTTACCTTTTCCTTTGCTTCAATAGCCTGATGCAAACCGTCGGAATATCTTCTTCCGAACATAAGTCTCCCTGTGAATTCATCGACTATTACTATTTCACCTTCTTTTACCACGTAATGAACGTCTTTCTGGAAAAGAACGTAGGCCTTTACCGCCTGCATAATGTTATGGGCAAGGTCCGAATTGTTCACATCTGAAAAGAGCCCTGGCCGTGAAAGGATCTCCTCACATTTCGAGATACCTTCCTCTGTAAAATTGATGTTCTTTTCCTTTTCATCGATCTCGAAATCCCTGTCCCTTTTCAGCTGCCTTGCTACCCTGTCAGCCGTAATATAGGCTTCTGGACTGTCATCGGAAGGACCTGAAATAATAAGAGGAGTTCTGGCCTCGTCAATAAGTATAGAGTCAACTTCATCGACTATACAGAAATTATGTCCTCTCTGTACCATTTGCGAAGCTGACATGACCATGTTGTCTCTAAGGTAATCAAAACCGAACTCACTGTTAGTACCGTATGTTACATCAGCCCTGTAGGATTTGTATCTTTCCTCAGGTTCCATTGAAGGATAGATAACGCCTACTTCCAGTCCGAGAAACCGGTAGATCGGTGCCATCCACTCGGCATCACGTCTCGAAAGATAGTCGTTTACAGTTATTATGTGTACTCCCTTTCCGGACAGTGCGTTAAGAACCACTGCAAGGGTGGCAACAAGGGTCTTGCCCTCTCCGGTCTTCATTTCCGCAATATTTGCCTCGTGCAGGGCCATTCCTCCCATGAGCTGGACATCAAAATGACGCATCCCCATGGTCCTGACAGAAACTTCCCTGACCGTTGCAAAAACCTCCGGAAGAAGGCTGTCCAGGCTCTCTCCACTGTCCAGTCTTTCCCTGAATAGACCGATCTGACCTGAGAGATCCCTATCAGAAAGTCCTTTTATTTCAGGCTCGAGATCATTTATCTGCTGTACGATATTTCGATACCTTTTGAGGGCTCTGTCGTTGGGATCGAGCCCAAAGGCTTTTTTCATTTTTTCCAACATTATGGGAAACCACCTCTGTAAGTATTAGCTTTATTCCACGGAACAAACTGACTGTATATTATATTCTCTTCTGTACTGATGGGTCAAAATCTCCAGCAGATATTATCAGAAAATGTTCTCTGTAAGGTTTTAACAGATAACAACCTGTTTTCTCAGGATATATCTGAAATTCCTGATCTAACAAATTCAGTTAAACCTGACTGTCTTTATTGTTATACTGGACAAAGGTCAGAACTAATCGGAACAAGCGGGGACAAGGAAGTAAACCGCAGAAGCTCCTCATGGTAAAACAGTGCATTTTGTAATTGAAAGGATTTTGGACTCTTTGCCTGAATATCCGGCTATGGGAGCCATAATTAAGCATATAAGGTAAAAGCACCGTTTTTCAGCAAAGGTCCCTGCCGGATCAAATGAGATCTTGAAAAACTTTCAGGCTCCGGCCTGCAACAACATTCTGACTTTTACATTTAGACCTTTCCGCGCACTTTGCCCGGCAAAAGTGGAACAGGGCCACCGGTACTAACTGTTCAGAATTACGTTTTTACCCTTGTAAAGATAGTCAATACCTGACCACAGTGTCATGATCAGTGCGATCCACATTGCCAGAAGTCCCCCCGGGAGGTTAAGGATCATAAGTGATATTGCCACTATCTGGCTGACCGTCTTTACCTTACCCCATTTTGAGGCTGCTATGACTATACCTTCTGCAGATGCAACCATTCTTAAACCAGTTACCACAAAATCCCTGGATATAATTACTACAACTATCCAGGCGGGAAGACGCTGAAGCTGAACCAGCGATATCAGGGCAGCAACAACAAGAATCTTGTCGGCAAGAGGATCTATGAACTTGCCCAGGTTAGTTACTATACCTTTTTTTCTTGCAATATATCCGTCAGCTGTATCCGTAAGAGCTGCCAGAATAAATACAAATCCAGCCAGAATATCTCCGTATCCCACCTGGATACCCATTTCTTCAAGTGGAGAAACACCAAAATTGAAACGCATCGTCAAAAACACCATTACAAGCGGTGCCAGAAATACCCTTAAAAAACTTAAAAGATTGGGAACGTTGAAAGCCGTCATTCATATGCCTCCCGCATTGGTACAGATCATAATCCGATATCCCGCAGTTCCTTTAATATCTTATCTCCTTCGGAGAGTATTATATACTCCTCAGGACTTATCAAACTCATTAATACCTGAGAGAAAAACCCCTTAAACTAGGGACTTTCTGCGATCTTCTCCCTTGCAAGACGGGCAAGTTCCTCTTCGAAACTGGATATATCGGTAAATTCCCTGTAAACAGAGGCAAATCTTACGTAAGCTACCTGGCTCGTTCCCTTCAGTTCATTCATTACCAGATCTCCTATCTCGTTTACGGGTACTTCACCGTAACCTCGTGTTCTTATTTTTCCCTCGATCCTGCATGCCATTTCCTCTATTTTTTCAAGAGGTACGGGAAGTTTCTCGCAGGCTTTGCTTATTCCCCTCAGGAGCTTTGTTCGATCAAAGGACTCTCTTCTGCCATCCTTTTTAAGAACCAGGATGACCCTTTTTTCCTCAACTCTCTCGTAAGTGGTAAAGCGTATCTGACACTCAAAACATTCCCTTCTTCTTCGGACTATTCTGCCCTCATCTGAAGTTCTCGTCTCTATAACCCTTGTCTCTTCAGCTCCACATTCGGGACATCTCATTACTACCCCTCCATATATGGGAATACCTGTATTATAAACACTCCATATATAGAGTACAAGTGATCCGAAATTCGTAAATACAAAAAAATGCCGGACCTTAGGCCCGGCATTACAGGTTTGCTGGATTTAATCCTCCAGGTCTTTCAGAAAACGACTAACTTCTTTTCGAACTTTGTTTCCTTCGGCGAGACCCTTTACCTTCGGCATTACCCTGCCCATCATTTTACCCATGTCGGCAGGGCCAAAGGGACGGACCTCCTCCGCTACCTCGACTATAATCTTCATAAGTTCATCAGAGCTAAGCTGACGTGGAAGATATTCCTCAAGAACAGTTATCTCCTTGAGTTCCGCTGCGGCTCTCTCTTCAGCACCACCGGAGGCATACTGATCTGCTGCCTCCCGCCTCTGTTTTACAAGACGCTGCACAACAGAGACAACTTCTTCGTCAGTCAATTCATGATCCCTGCCCTGATCCGCCTTAACTCTCTGCAACTCAGCCTTGACCATTCTCAAAACCGACAACCGCATAGAGTTCTTTTCTTTCATGGCACTCACAAGATCGGACTGAATCTTTTTCTCAAGACCAGACACCGTCAGTTCACCTTCTTATTTTGGCTTGTTCTTTCTGTCCCTTGCAGCTTTTTTCATCTTCTTGATATCGCTGGGCTTTTCGTAATGCTTTCTCCTCTTTGCCTCACGAAGGGTACCTACCTTGGAAACCTGTTTCTTGAAACGTTTCAAGGCATCCTCAAGGGACTCGTTATCTTTGCGAATGACTGTGGTCATGGACGTTCCCCCCTTTCCTACGGGAAACCCGCTTCTAACCTGGAGGCCATCTGAACTTACGTCCTGACAGAACATGAACATGGAGGTGACCTACAGACTGGCCTGCCTGATGACCGCAATTAACTACGATACGGTATCCATCTTCATTTAGTCCCAGGTTTCGGGCAACTATTTTAACACTATTCATCAAGTTTGCCCAGACAAGCGGGTCTTCAACATGGCTTGCAGAGGGAATATGTTCCCTTGGAATAGCCAGTAGGTGTACTGGAGCCTGGGGAAAGAGATCCCTGATAACAACAACATGGTCATCTTCATAAAGGATATCCGATTCCACTTCTCCATTGATTATCTTGCAAAATACACAACCTGCCATTCTGTATATCCACCCCATAAAGCTTTATTGATTTACATGTATTATGCCATAATATTTGCGATCCGTGGGAAAAGTATATCAATATCTGTTCATTCCTCTGCCTGAAGAATACCCGAATCGCAGGAACCTATCTTCAGATCTACAACAGAACCTTCCCGGTGAACGGAATTAAAATTTACCCTCAGGAAATGTGGGATCAATCCATGCCCACCAGTGCCAGACTTTTCTACAAGGACAGGGATCCTTTTTCCCACAAAAGCTGAGCAGTATTCTTCAAGCATCGCATCGGCAATTTGGGCAGCTCTTTTTGTTCTCTCTGTAACTGACACGGAACTTACCTTTCCGGAAAAGTTAAATGCAGGAGTACCCTCCCTGGCAGAAAAGGGGAAAATATGGACTTTCCCAAAGCCGGCTTTCTCCATCAACTTCAGAGTATTCTCAAAGGCCTTGTCTGTCTCTCCCGGAAAACCTACCATAACATCTGTACTGATATGGATATCAGTGCCCAGAGAGTTCCTTACCCTGTCAAGAACAGTACAAAAGGCCGAAGAGGTATAGCCTCTTTTCATTCGCTCAAGAACCTTGTCATCACCGCTTTGAAGAGGTATGTGCAGGTGAGGGCAGAATGCCCCGATTTCTCCCAGTGTTTTGAGAAGATCATCATCAAGGGTAAAAGGCTCTATAGATCCGAATCTTATCCTTTCAACTCCTTCTATAATCCCGAGTTTGCCGACAAGATCGGCAAGGGTTATTCCGGAACTATCCAGATAGGAGCCTAGATGAACTCCCGTCAGGACAATCTCTTTGACACCCCTGTCGGCAAGACAGGAGACTTCTTTTATTACATCATCTGAAGCCCTGCTTACCGAACGTCCCCTGACATGGGGAATTATGCAGTAGGTGCAGAAATGGGAACAACCGTCCTGGATCTTTACAAAGGCTCTCGTATGAAGGACTGGAAAATCCATGAAAAGATCGTCCCAGCTGTCATTGTCCATTACATCAACCCTGAAAATGTTTTCTTCAGGACCTTTTTCCAGGTATTCCATCACAATTCTGGGGATATCACTCTTTTTTCTGTTTCCTACAAGCAAATCTATGCCAAGAGATATGGCCTGTTGCACATTTGCTCTCTGTGCCCAGCAACCGGTAACCAGAAGAAGCAATCCAGGATTGGATCTTCTGATTCTTCTTACTGCCTGTCGGACTTTTCTGTCTGACCTTGACGTCACTGTACATGTATTAAATATTGCAATATCCGCATCTGCGGGATCTTCTGCGATCTCAGCCCCCAGGTTACGAAACATGCTCGCCACTGCATCAGCCTCATATTGATTGGTCCTGCAGCCCATAGCCTGTATGAATAGTCTTTTACCCTTCATCCTCATCTTAACTCCAGTATGACTGCCCACCATTCTCCTGTTATTATCTCTTCCTTTACCTCAAGAAGGGAAGTATCAAGATTCTCCATAAACCTGTCCCTTTCCTTTTCTATCATTCCTGACAATATTGCCCGGCCCCCTGGAACAAGGACTGAGGGAATATCCGGTAGCATTGAAAGGAGCGGATCAACAACTATGTTAGCAAGCAGAAGATCAACAGGTCCCTCAAAACCTTTCAGCAGATCACCTGTCTCAAATTCTGCCCGAGAAGTTGAAATACCGTTGATCTTGAGGTTCTGGTCGAATTCTGATCTTACTGCCGGTTCAATATCTCTGGCCCTGACATTACCTGCCCCAAGCTTAAGAGCAGCTATTGAAAGGATCCCGGAACCGGCACCTATATCTGCAACAGATGATGCCCTTTTAATGTGTCTCTCAAGAAGAACCAGTGCAGACTGGGTACTTTCATGATAGCCAGTCCCGAAAGCACTTCCGGGATAGATATAAAGAGGTATTCTGTCCTCAGGCTCGCTTCCCTTGTGCCATGGAGCAAGAACTACAAGGGAATCGCCTACGGGAAGAGGTGGAAAGGCATCCTTCCAGGCTGTGTGCCACTTCTGATTTTCGATCTTCCCCGTATCAAAGATCTGCAGACACTCCCAGGGCTCAAGAGACTCATTTACTCTCTTTGTCCAGAAACCCAGATCATGGGTACTTCGAAAAAAGGCCCTTACCATTAATCTATCTTCTTTCTCGCTGCTCTCTGAGCCTATACTTCCGGCAAGATCCGCCAGGGAGACCATCACATCTCCGTGATCAGCAGGACCTTCAACTGTTATATACCACCAGTAGCTTTCTGTATTACCCATATATGATCATCTCCGTAATGGACCTTGCGGTCCATTTTATAAGAAGGGAGACCATAAAGTCTCCCTTCTGTCATCTAAATATTAACATAAAAGAATAAGGGGATCCTTTAAGTATCTATCCTCCAAATATCTTTTTGAACTTCCCGAACAAACCTTCACTTCTGACTTCCAGTCCCATTTCCCCTGCGAGACCTTCCAGAAGAGCTTTTTCCTTGTCGGATAATTTTTTTGGAACATCAATATCCACATGCACGTAAAGGTAGCCTTTCCCTTTTCCCCTGAGCTTTGGCATCCCACTTCCCTTCAGGGTAAATACCTCTCCTGGCTGGGTGCCTCCGGGAATATCAAGGACTTCTTCCTCTCCATAGAGATTATTAACCTTCACCTGTGCTCCAAGAGCCGCCTGGGGAAAGGGTATGACAAGATTTCTATGGAGATCGGAACCATCTCTTTTAAAGATCTTGTGCTCAGGTATATTAACAAAAACGTACAGGTCTCCAGAGGGACCACCGTTGATTCCGGTCTCTCCCTGTCCTGACATTCTAAGCCTTGTCCCCTTGTCGACCCCTGCAGGGATATTGATCTCTATTTTATGTTTTTCTCTGACCCTGCCCCTGCCTTTGCATTTTGTGCAGGGATCCTTGATGATCTTTCCTGTTCCGCTGCATTCAGGACATGCAGAGACAGATACAAAACTCCCGAAGGGCGTTCTCTGTCTCGTTTCGACCTGTCCGTTTCCATTACATCTCGGGCAAGTCTCTGGTGATGAGCCCGGTTCAGCTCCTGTTCCACCACAACGGTCACAGTTTTCCCATCGAGGAACAGTCATTTCCTTCCGAACTCCCCGGGCAGCTTCCTCAAGTGTGATCACCAGTTCAGTCTCGAGATCGGAACCTCTCCTTGGTGCATTTGGATCCTGTCTTCTGGCTCCTGGACCACCACCAAAGATGTTTTCAAAAAGATCACCAAAGATATCCCCAGTTCCGCCGAAACCGTCGAAGGGACTTCCCCCCTGGGAGAAATCCCCCACGGTTCCAAACTGGTCATATTGTGCTCTCTTCTGGGGATCACTCAGCACCTGGTACGCTTCGTTTATTTTTGTGAAGCGCTCCTCGGCATCCTTGTTGCCTGGATTGGCATCGGGATGATATTTGCGAACAAGCTGCCTGTAAGCTTTTTTTATCTCTGCTGTGCTGGCATCCCTGGAAACTCCGAGAGTGCCGTAATAATCCCTATCGCCTGAAGAGGACAAAACAGCTCACCTCTTATGCCTCACCCTGGTCACTGAATTCAGCGTCTACAGTCTCTTCTTCAGCTTCTCCGGAACCTCCCTGTGGACCTGCCTGATCCTGACCGGTCTGCTCCTGGCTTCCTGCCTGCTGGTAAAGCCTCTGGGAGAATTCCTGCAGAGTATTGTTCAGCTTGTCAGATGCGGCCTTTATAGCATCCTTGTCTTCTCCCGAGAGAGCGCTCTTTACGGCCTCAATATCTGAATTTATCCTTCCTTTTTCTTCCTCGCTGATCTTGTCCCCAAGATCGGAGATCAATTTTTCAGTGCTGAAAACAAGGCTATCCGCCTCGTTTCGAACCTCGACCGCTTCTTTTTTCTTTTTGTCCTCTTCTTCATTTTCTTCAGCCTTTTCTTTCATCTTGTTGATCTCTTCATCGGACAGGTTGGAAGAATGTATGGTTATATGCTGCTCCTTGCCAGTTCCCTTGTCAACGGCCTTTACGTTGAGAATACCGTTGGTATCGATGTTGAAAGTTACTTCGACCTGAGGTACACCCCTCGGTGCCGGCGGAATTCCGTCAAGAACGAAGTTACCCAGAAGTATGTTGTCCGCTGCCATGGACCTCTCTCCCTGGTAGACCTTTATGTCAACTGCCGGCTGATTGTTTGCAGCAGTAGTGAACACCTGGGATTTGGAAACCGGGATGGCAGTATTCTTTTCTATGATCTTTGTAAATACTCCACCCAGCGTTTCAAGTCCAAGGGACAGGGGTGTAACATCCACAAGGACCACGTCCTTGTGTTCGCCGCTCATGATAGCTGCCTGTATAGCCGCTCCATAGGCAACACATTCGTCGGGATTAATTCCCTTTGTAGGTTCCTGTCCTGTAAGCTCCTTGATCTTCTTCTGCACCGCAGGCATCCTTGTGGAACCACCGACGAGAAGAACCTTCTGGATCTCTTCCTTTTTGAGACCGGAGTCCTTGATGGCCTGCATTGTAGGATTAACGACCTTGTCAAGAAGATCCCTTGTCAAATCCTCGAATTTAGCCCTTGTGAGCTTAAGTTCCAGATGTTTTGGTCCTGTATCCGTTGCAGTGATAAAGGGCAGAGAAATTGTTGTCTCTGACATTGATGAAAGCTCGACCTTTGCCTTTTCGGCAGCTTCCCTGAGCCTCTGTTTGGCCATGCGGTCATTGCGAAGATCAACACCCTCGGACTTCTTGAACTCCTCGATCATCCAGTCGACGATGCGCATATCCCAGTCGTCACCGCCGAGCCTGTTGTTACCGGCGGTTGCAAGAACCTCAAAAACTCCGTCTCCGACATCGAGTATTGAAACGTCAAAGGTACCTCCGCCAAGATCAAAAACAAGGATCTTGTGTTCTCCTTCCTTGTTCTCTCCATAGGCAAGGGCAGCTGCAGTGGGCTCGTTGATTATTCTGAGAACTTCCATTCCAGCTATGGTTCCAGCATCCTTGGTTGCCTGCCTCTGGGAATCTGTGAAATAGGCAGGTACAGTAATAACTGCCTTTTCCACAGGCTCACCCAGATAATCCTCGGCGTCCCTTTTGAGCTTCTGGAGTATCATTGCAGAGATCTCCTGGGGAGTGTAGGACTTTTCGTCTATCTTTACTTTCCTGTCCGTTCCCATATCTCTCTTGATAGAGCTTATGGTCCTGTCAGAGTTGACTATTGCCTGTCTTTTGGCAAGCTGTCCTACAAGTCGTTCTCCCTCTTTTGAAAAGGCAACTACCGATGGTGTAGTCCTGGTACCCTCGGCATTGGATATAATTGTTATCTGTTCCCCTTCCTTGGTTGCTATAACACTGTTTGTAGTTCCAAGGTCAATTCCTACTACTTTAGACATACTGATCACCTCTATAATTTTAAAATCCTGTTACATGCATCTTTTTTTGATGAATCCACTTTTTCCCTTTTCTCAATCAGCTTTACTGCAGAACTACCATATTTTTATCACTTCTTGTCCCCGGCTTCTGCAGAGTACTTTCCGACTTCGACCCTGGAAGGCCTTATCACCCTTTCATCCATGATAAATCCCTTCTGGATCTCCCTCAGGACTACTCCATCCTTTTCTGGATCATCCACCTCGGAAACAAAGACCGCCTCATGTACTCTGGGGGAAAACTCCTCTCCCAGGGCTTCTATCTCCTCAACTCCAAATTTGCGAAGAACCTCTACAAACTGCCTGTGAACCATCTCGACTCCATCAAGAACATGAGAGACACTGTCACTGTCCTCTACGTTCAAAGCCCTGTCCAGGTTGTCAAGGACCGGCAGAAATTCAAGTATGGCAGATTCGGCGGCAAGTTTTTTCTGTTTTTTTACTTCCCTTTCCATTCTCTGTCTGAAATTGTACATTTCGGCCCTGTGCCTTGCAGCCTCTTCCTTTGCCTCATCCCTCTCCTTTTCCAGTGCATCCAGGGCAGATATCATCTCTTCCCTTTCCTTTGCCAGGTCAAGAAGATCATTTACAAGATCTTCCTGGGATTTGTCCTCAAAAAATTTCCCCCCACTCTCTTCCCTGGACTTTTCATCAGAAATTTCTGCTTCTATATCCGGTTTATCCGCATTTTCCTGCGGCTTGGGGTAATCTTTTTCCGAAATCATTTTTCAACCTCCCTGCTGCTATTTATAAATTCCCTTAAGCATGGTCTCCAGCAATGCGATAGAACGCTCGTAATCCATACGGATTGGACCTATCAGGCCCAGTACTGCCTTCTGTCCACTTTTTACCCTTGAAACCGTCACGAGGGAACAGTTCTTGATCCCTCCTTCAGGATTTTCATCACCAATGGTTACCATGGTTCCTTCAGGAGCAGAACATTTTTCCACCAGTTCTGCAAGAGAAGTCTCCTCCTCCAGAAGGGATATTACAGCTCTTAATTTACCCACATCCTGAAAATCGGGCAACCCAAGGATATGACTGGTGCCTCCGGTGTATAGTCTGTAGTTCTGACTTGTCATAAGGCTATCCATCTCAGAAACCGCATCCCTGCAGTTGTTGAATATTTTTTCAAGCTCCATTGTAAGATAGTCGTAAAGGCTGTTTCTGACAGTAGACCAAAGCTGGCCTGAAGCAAGAGCGTTAATGTTCCTCGCAAGGTCGTCAAGGATATCCTGGGATATCTCCTCAGGGATCATTACCGTTTTAGAATGCACCAGACCTCCCTTGAGAACAACTACCATCAGTACTGCATTTCCGCCGAGTCTCAAAAACTCCACCCGCTGAAGCACCACATCCTCTATGTTTGCTACAGCTGCAATACCCACATAACTCGTAACCTGACCCAGGAGCCTCGAGCTCGTAGACATAATGGTCTCAAGATCCTGTCTTTTTTCGTTCATTTCCCTCAGCCATTTTTTCAGCCCATCAGGAGGGGTCCTTCTCCTCTGAAGAATGGATTCCACATAAAGCTTATATGCCCTGGGTGCCGGAATTCTGCCCGCCGAAGCATGTGGTTGATATAGATAACCCATCTCCTCGAGATCGGCCATTTCATTTCTCACTGTCGCCGAACTGCACCCCTTCAGATATCTTCTGGAAATTGTACGGGATCCAATTGGCTCACCTGTAGTAATATATTCATAGACCACTGCAAGAACTATTTCCAGCTGTCTTTCAGTAAGCAAGGCCAAAACCCTTTCTTGATGATGTTAGCACTCTCACTCAATGAGTGCCAACTCGTTTATCACTCCCATGTAGATTATCAATCGCAGGTAATATTGTCAAGACTGGTCAGATTTTTTAAGGGAAGGATATACATAAAAGAGAAATTCATTGATATACTTAACTGGCTGACATGAGCAAATGACGGGAAAAGGAGAGGTTCGGCTTGGAAGAAATGATAACACGAATCATCATCGTAAGACACGGAGAATCCAGAGGGAACCTTGAGAACAGGTTCAGAGGAAGGATGGATTACGAACTTAACGAAACCGGTCTGAAACAGGCTGGAGAACTTGCAAAAGCCCTGAGTTCCCTGGCTCCTGAGGTTATCTATTCAAGTCCGCTTAAAAGAGCACTGCAGACTGCAGAGCCAATAGCCCGCAATACGGGGCTGCCGGTGATCCAGAAAAACGGATTTAACAACATTTCCCTTGGATATTGGGAAGGAAGGCTTAAAAAAGAGATCGCCAAAGAATACCCTGAAAAATGGGACCTGTGGCTGACAAATCCTGAGAAACTGGAAATTGAAGGCGGAGAATCCTTCGCAAGCGTTCAGAAAAGGGCTTTTTCCGCACTGGAGGAAATTGTTGAGGAAAACCGTGGTAAAACCCTTATGACAGTTTCTCACAGAACTACTATCAAACCTCTGATAGCCGCCTGTATTAGAATTAAAGAACCCTATTTCTGGAAGATACACGTGGATACAGCTTCATATTCTATAATACACCACTCATCGAAAAGGGGTTATTGCCTTTTCAGCCTGAACTTTACAGACCATCTCTCGAAACTCAACATTGAATGGAACTGATCTTTATCGGTCTTTCAACACCTTGACCGTGCCGATGGATCCCATTTATGATGTTCAGGTTCGAAACGAAAAAAACGCATAAAAGAAGAGGACTATACAAATGAAAGTATTTCCAGTAGAACTGAGCGACCACAAAGACCTGTCCGCGTTAATAAAAAAGATCCGGGCAGACGGGAGATCCTTTCCCTGGTTCAGGTCGAAGACATCAGTTACCAGTCTTTATATAAAGGACCTTAGTACAGTATCAGCGAATATTCTGAAGCAGGAGATCCTCTCAAGAGGAGGGGACCTCGTAGTCAGCCGGAATACAGTGAACTGCAGAGACAAAACAACTGACGGTCTGCTCCTTGCTACTGAAAAACAGTTGGTACAGCTGATCAGCAAACTTGAAGAATTCGACATCCCCAGCCTGGTCACTGTCAGAGAAGAACTCGCCAACAGGGTTTCCAGAATTAAAATAAGAACATGGAAGATGGAGCTCGGAAATGGAAGACCTCCTCTGATCCTCGACAGCAACACCAGGATCATGGGCATAATAAACCTTACTCCCGACTCTTTTTTCCCCGAAAGCAGGACTGCCTCTGAAAAGATCAGGGACAAGGCTGCCTCGATGGTCCAGAAGGGTGCAAGTGTCATCGATCTGGGAGCAGAATCGACCCGTCCAGGATCCCTTCCAATAACGGCAGAAGAGGAAATAAAACGGCTGGTTCCTCCTCTGAAGATCCTCAGATCTGCCTTTCCAGAACTGTGCATCTCAGTAGACACATACAGGTCAGAAACAGCACTCGCTGCTCTACAGGCTGGTGCTGACATCATAAACGACATCTACGGTCTAGCTCATGACCCGGAACTTGCCGATGTAGTGGCCCGGAAAAAGGGAATACTCGTAATTGGCCATATTCAGGGCACTCCCAGGACCATGCAGGATTCCCCTTTTTACAACGATACAGTATTGGAAGTTCTTGAAGGACTTGAATCCTCTCTCAAAACAGCCACAAAACGAGGGATGACCGAAGACAGGATCATAATTGATCCCGGTCTGGGATTCGGCAAAAGATATTCCGACAATCTTACTATCCTCAAGAATATAGAATCCTTCAGAACCTTTGGCCTGCCACTGCTAATTGGTCATTCACGAAAAGGACTTACTGGAAAGATCGCTGAAAGCAACACTGACGAAGCCAGACTCGGAAGCACTGCTTCAATATCGTCATATTGCGCAATGAAAGAGGTCCAGATGGTCAGAGTTCACGATATTGAGGAAAACTACAGGGCTATCAGAACAATTACCGAGATTCGGGGGGCAAGGTCTTGAGCTGGTCCGCTCTTTCTCTGGGTGCAAACATGGGAAACAGAATAGTCAATCTCAGAACAGCCCTTCGTCTTCTAAAGCTTAACGGAGTTAAAATACTGGCAAGGAGTGACATTTTCGAGACGGCCCCCTTTGGGGTCAACCATCAGCCCCGGTTCCTTAATGCCTGTATAGCCATAGAAACTGACCTTGACCCGTATTCTCTTCTGGCTCTTGTGAAGAGTATCGAAAAGGAAACTGGAAGGATAACGAGAAAAAGATGGGGCCCCAGAGAAATTGATATTGATATACTTCTCATGGAAAATACAGTGATAAGGGATCCGAAACTGCAGATCCCCCATCCAGGCATGCCCGAACGGGCCTTTGTGCTCAAACCCCTCTGCCAGATCGCTCCTGATATGATCCATCCTCTTAAAGGAAAATCCATTCGCGCTCTCTGGGAGAATATTCCAGAACGGGACAGATCCATGGTAAGGATAGGGAATCTGTGATAATGGCTCTATTTCGTGGGCCTGTAAGAAACTTTAAGATTTTACTGCTTGGTTTTCTGGTTGTTCTATTAATTTCACCGGTTGCAGCGGCCTATACAAGGGTCCTGAAAAACCCAGATTTGCCTGTCTTTATTTCCGTAGAACAGGAAAAATACGAAAAGGGGAGGATCAACAGGGCATGGCTGAGAACGGATACTGATATTGAGAGACTGCACCTGATCGAGAACATGGTTCTTCTCGATAGATCAGACTGCCTGTTAAAGGATCTGGACAGTGATAAAATACCTGATCCTGTATGGAAACTATTTCTGCGTTCAAAGGAGGGCAAGGAATTCTCTCTATGGTGCGTAACCCTGTCGGGTTCAGGAAAAGGCTGGCTGTTTCTTCTGCCATGGGCAAAAACTCTCTGGGACGAGATACCTTTCAGGATAGATATACCCGAGAACATCCTCCTTTATATTTCTCCTTCTCTACCGGAGTACAGAGATACTGAACAGGTAAAAGACAGTAAGGTGCTGTCTTTCGTGTACACTCTCATGGTAACCGAAGAAGGCCCCCTGTTTGTCCTCTCACCCGAAACATATTCCAAGGTAAACCAGATAGCCTCCATGGTAACCGCCTCGGAAAAGGATCCTCTTAAAAACGAGATCTACAGACAGATTCTGGAGGATTACTCGAGAATGGCCCAGGGTAAAATGCCATCCAGTCCTGCAGTTTTGAACTTTGAACTTGAAGTAATAACTGATTTTGAGCTGAACTGAAAAAGGAGGCACAGCAGTTTCGTCTGCACCTCCAAAACATTACACTAACATGTTAATTTTCCCGGTACAGGCTCAGTCAAAAGAGACCTTGGGAGTTGTATGAATACCTACCGCCTCCAGGTCTTCCATACATATAAGTTTTCCCTTGTTGTCTCTCAGGCATTTCTGAATCTCGTTATCCAGATCTATGGAAGCCTCGGCATAATCGGCGAGCAGATCCTCGACCTCCCTGATGTCGGGCTGTTCCGTCAAATCGTAGATCCTTGCAAAAATGACCTCTCGTTTTTCATTGAGAACAATAATAGCCCTATCTGAGAAACCATCAGATTCCCTGAAAACACCCAACTGTTCAGATACTTTGCCATGAGGCCAGAAATCGGACAGAAGACGCATTCTTTCAACTCCTATTTCCTTTGCCCATGCCTTCTTACTCGGTACAGTGTCTACACTTATTCCGAGTGGAACGGTGTTAAGTTTTTCAAAAAGATCCATTCTAACGTCTATCCTGTTCATTTCCTCGCTGCATATCTTCGTCCATGCAAGAGGATGAAACAGAATAAGTACATTTTTACCCTTCAGATCCGATAAGGTAAGGTCCTCGTTATGCTGGTCCTTTAGTGTGAAATCCTGTGCCTCCGTCCCTAGTTCAATAAGTTTGCCCATAGATTTTACCTCCTTTACTGGTCTACCTGTAACTGCCTACAAGAGCAGCAAGTTTATCGGGATCTGGTCTTCTCTGGAAGAGAGGACGATCATCCTTCTCATACAGAGGTGACCACTCCTCGAAGGTCTTTTTGTCTTCAGATCTGTACAACACACCCAGGGGGAAGCTGTCATTTTTCAAAGCCAGACGGAAAGCTGCCTCCCTGTCCCGTGGGTCATGGCTTTCATCCACGTACCAGGTATTATCACTGAACCATTGATAGGTATTTACCTTGTTGAATGATACGCAGGGCTGAAATATGTCAACGAGGGCGTAACCTTTATGACTGACTGCCTTCTTGATAATTTCCGCAGTCTCATCCACGTCACCTGCAAAAGCACGGGCAACGAAGGACGCATTCTGGGCAATTGCTATAGCAATTGGATTGACGGGTTCGTTTATAACCCCTTCAACCTGCAGAGTCGTTTTCATCCCCTGGGAGGTAGTCGGAGATGCCTGGCCTTTTGTCAGCCCGTAGATCATGTTATTGAAGACGAGATTGGTAATATCAGGATTCCTGCGTATTGTATGCAGCAGTTGATTTCCTCCCTCCCCATACATATCACCGTCCCCTCCGATAACTACGACATTAAGGGCTGGGTTAGAAACCTTTATGGCAGTTCCGTTGGACAGTGACCTCCCGTGAAGTCCGTTGAAGAAATGGGATCTCATGAAATGAGGGGTTTTACCTGCCTGTCCTATTCCTGAAACTATTACCGTATCTTCCGGAGCAAGGTCCAGTTCCGCGAGGGATTTCTTGAGAGACTGCAGAATTTTGAAATCACCACAGCCTGGACACCACTGTATGTCGATATCCTTGAGATCGAATACGGATGCATCCATCACTTGTCACCCCCTTTTTCTGTAACAGAACCGAGCCTTTCGCATATCTCCTCCGCTGAAAACTGAAGCCCCCGGTAGTTCAGAATTCTTTTCTTTATATTGTATCCTGTTTTCTGCCTCACCAGGCTGCATAGCTGACCTGTTGCATTCCCCTCGATACATATGACATTTTCAGCCTTTTCCAGGTATTTTGGGAGATCCTCATCAAGGGGGCAAAGCTGTCGAAGATGGAGATGGGAGGTGTCCGGATCGTTAAGAAGATCAAGACCTTCCCTTATAACAGGATAAGTCGATCCCCACGAAAGGACAAGGTTCTTAAATGCCTCTTTCCCATCGAAAACAGGCGTTACCAGTTCTTTTGTTATCTCCTTTTGCTTTCTTAACCTTTTTTGAACCATTCTTTCCCTTAGTTCAAAATCTTCCTGGGCATGCCCCCATGCATCGTGTTCGTGACTGTCTGAACCTACAATACCCTTTCCGTAACCAGGGACCGACCTTGGAGAGATCCCGCTTTCAGTATCCTCGTAACGTCGATATTCACTACCAGCCTCTACAATAAAATATTCATTTTCATCTTTGCGCACGTCAAATTCGTGGACATCATAAAAGGTGTTCAGAAAATACTGGTCCGTGAGCAAAATCACCGGTACCTGAAACTTGTCAGCCAGATTGAAAGCCTTTTTCATAAGGTAAAAACCATCTTCTATGGTTGCGGGGGCCAGAAGGATCCTTGGAAACTCTCCATGCCCCGAATAGAGAGCAAGGTTTAAGTCCGCCTGTTCTGTCCTCGTAGCCATGCCCGTAGCAGGTCCCGGCCTCTGTGCGAGATGGACTACTACAGGAGTCTCCATGACCCCCGCCAGACTGAGTCCTTCGCTCATCAGGGCAAATCCTCCACCGGAAGTCGTAACCATGGACCTTGCACCAGCGTAGCTTGCCCCCACTGCACAATTTATAGCAGCTATCTCGTCCTCTATCTGTTCTGCTACTATGTCAAATTCACGGGCATGTGATGCAAGATACGTAAGAACTCCAGTAGCAGGAGACATGGGATAGGAAGCAATAAAGTTGCAACCTCCAGCAAGAGCTCCCATGGAAACGGCGTCACTTCCATCGAGGGCAATAGTACCTTTCAGGTCAGACGAAGGTTCCAGGTCTTTATCCGCCAACACCTTTTGCGCTATCTCCCTTCCCCTGGAAAAACCCTTTTCCATGGCTTCAAGGTTTTTCTGTACAGTTTCTTTCCCTTTGGAGAAAAAGAAACTGTCGAACATCTCTTCAAGAATGTTCTTTTCAATATCCAGTATCCCAAATATCACACCGGCGGCAACTGCATTTGCGTAGACTTTTCCTCCAGCATCCTTTGCCTCTTTCACAAAAGACAGGTCCACCAGCTCTGCATCTTTGTCAGAAAGTTCTTTTTCAAGAACCTCAATTTCTCCAATGACCAGCGTCTCAGGGGATATCCTTTTCATAACATTCGCACGAATACCCGGGCTGAGAACGATCAGCACATCAATCCGGTCGACAAATGCCATGACCTTTTGTGCACCTATCCTGATCTCTGTTGAGTTATTGCCTCCCCTGACCCTGGACATGTACTCCCTGCTCGCGTAAACGTGGTACCCTGAAGCCTTCAAAGCTTTGACAAGAAATTCCACTACCGTCTTGATCCCCTGTCCTGCAGCACCACAGACAACCACGGACAGGTCTTTCGATATTACCGTACCTGCCTTTTCCAAAAATATCCCTCCCCTGAAAGAACCTGTTAAAAATAATACAGTAAATATACTTCCAATAGATCACATTGATCATTATTTTACCACGTTAACTACATGTAAAAAGTATATAAAGCCAGAGTTTTTTCATCAAAAAAAGGCCGCCCGGAAAAAAAGGGCGGCCTTTCCTGTTTATTATAGTTAATACTACTCTTCGGTACCTGTGATCTTTGGTTTCATCGCCTTGAAAGCCTGAACGACCAAAAGAACACCAAGCACCATCAGGATAGATGCAACTCCGGCAAGCAGGAAGTTGGGATGTTCACCGGCAAGAGAATTCTTGATAAGCAGAACAAGTGCTGCACCTGTTGTAACGATCATGAACCAGAAGGGGATCATGAGGAACTTGTTGGACTTTTTAAGAGCCTTGAATACCCATACACCAACACCAAGAAGTGCAAGAGCGGCAACCATCTGATTGGATGCGCCGAAGATCGGCCAGATGGCTTTCCAGGCCGGGATAGCATTACCGGCAGGATCATGTGCAGGTGTGAACATAAGTGCTAAAGCGCCTGCTACTGTGATAATGGTAGCAATATACTTGTTGATCTTCATGTTGGAAATCTCCTGGATCTGGTAACGGGTAAGACGTGTAGCAGTATCAAGGGATGTCAGAAGGAAAGAGTTTATGGCTATAGCACCAAGACGCATTCCAAGTTTCGGATCCATTCCAAGGATCGTTGCAAACTGACCCATTCCATGAGAGAACGTTACAACCGGTCCGCCTTTAACAATAGTACCAGTTACCATAACAGTTCCTATGGCTATGACCGCTACTACACCTTCAAGAAGCATGGAACCATAACCTACGATAACAGCATCGCTCTCTTTTGCTATCTGCTTCGATGTTGTCCCGGAACCAACAAGAGAATGGAATCCGGAAATCGCTCCGCATGCAACGATGACAAAGAGCATGGGCCATATAGGTGTACCATCGACGATAAAACCGCCCCAGGTTATGATCTCACCAGAATTAAAGCTACTGCCGAAGATCATACCTACAGCACCGATGATCACTGCCACGTAAAGGAAATATGACGCAAGATAATCACGGGGCTGGAGAAGAAGCCAAACAGGAAGAATGGATGCAATAAGGATATATCCTGCAAGTATCCAGTTCCAGGTTGTATTTGGAAGTTTGAAGGTAGACATTATCCACTCCGAATTAACACCCTGAACTGTTGCGAAACCTATAATTACCAGCATCACTACCGTTACCAGCCATAGAGGAGTATGATACTTGTAAATTAAAATACCGGAAATAACAGCCATACCTATGTAAAGGCAGCCCACAAACGCAACTATTGGATCAGCCGCAAAAGTATTGGCTGAAAGGACCAGGAAAACTGCGACCACAAGAACAAGAGCAAGTATAGTGAAACAAAGGAAAAGGATTTTTCCAGGTCTTCCTATCCAGCGGTCAATAACCTCTCCTATGGATTTGCCATCATGTCTCATGGATGATACAAGAGCACCCATATCATGAGGACCACCAAGGAAAGCTGAGCCGACGAGACACCAGATGTAGGCCGGGAGCCATCCAAACATGGATGCAGCAGCTATTGGCCCAACAATCGGTCCCGCACCTGCTATTGAAGCAAAATGGTGACCTACAAGAACTGCCGGATGGGCAGGACAGTAGTCAATACCGTCGAACATCGTTTCTGCAGGAGTTTTATTAGCATCGTCAAGACCATATATTTTGGCCATGTAGGTACCATGAAATTTGAAAGCTACTAAAAAGACAACTACAGCTATAACAAACATTGCAGCAAACATACTTACACCTCCAGGATGCATAAAAAATAAATATGTACTTAAATGAAACTGACCGTAAAACAATTAAAAAAGAAAATCAGGAACTTTCCTCTTCTCTGGCATCATCCTCCTTTTTACTGAGATATTCAGGATCTTCAAGCAATTGCCATGCCCTGTCCACAAGCGGGGCAAGATCCTTGAATTTTTTATCATAGGTTCCATTAATACTATAATGATACACCTCAAGGTAACCTTTGAAACCAAGAAGGAAAGATCTTATCTGTTTTTTATCGGAGGCATTATCCTCCACAAAAATAAATCTGTGCATCATTGTTTCTTTTTCAGGTTTCCAGTCTTTGTACACATGATCAGCATCTTTCTGTCCTTGATGTACCCATACAATGTAATCATAAGCATAATATTTTGCAACTACACCCATAAGACTGTCCTTTACAAAAGTGACCTTCCTGGAAACACCCTTCATTCCATCATATTCCCAGGGCTCAAAACCCCAGTATGACCAAAAATCCATTACATCGCCAAGAACAGAATAATCCGTCACTTTAACACCTCTTTCAAGAACACATTATACAACATACAATAACATATTTCATCTTGTTTAATAAAAACAGGATTCTCTCAAAAAAATCAGAAACTGTCTTTAAAGCTCAAACTTGCAAAGACACCCACAAAAAGCTATAATGTTCGCCGATAAAGGGTGACTAGCTCAGGGGAAGAGCGCTTCCTTCACACGGAAGAGGTCACAGGTTCGAAACCTGTGTCGCCCACCAGAAATAAACAAGGGCTGCCGTAGAGGCAGCCCTTTTGATTTGTCTTACTTTATTATTGTCTGATCCCTTTCCGGCCCTACTCCGATCAACCCTGCTTTTACGCCGGTGAATTTTTCGATGTAATTTACGTATTTTTGAGCAGCAAGAGGAAGATCCTCAAAGGATTTACAGTGGCTCAGATCTTCCTGCCAGCCTTCAAACTCCAGATATTGAGGTACAACTTTTTCAAGAGTTTCCGCTCTTCCTGTAAATCTTTCAGAAACTTTGCCTTCCGTCTCGTATCCGGTGCAGACCTTTATCTTTTCCTGGCCCGAAAGGACATCAAGCTTGGTAAGAGCCAACATGGTCAGACCATTCAGTCTTACCGAATATTTAAGGGCAACAAGGTCCAGCCAGCCACATCTTCTCGGCCGTCCTGTAGTAGCGCCGTATTCTCCGCCCTTGTCCCTTAATGACTCGCCAACTGTCCCGGTATCCTCTGTAGGGAAAGGCCCCTCTCCTACTCTTGTGCAATAGGCCTTTACCACACCTGTTACCTCGGAGATGCAAGTCGGAGGAATTCCAAGTCCAACTGGAGCTCCTCCGGAAAGGGGGTTCGAACTTGTTACAAAGGGATAGGTTCCGAAATCTATGTCGAGAAGAGTCCCCTGGGCTCCCTCCAGGAGAAGGGATTTACCTGCTTCCATCTGATCGTAGAGTATCCCTGCAACATCACCAATATATGGCTCAAGGATCTTGCCCCATTCAAGAGCAGTGTTGTAGATCTCGTCAAAAGGTATTGGCTCCTGGTTGAAAACCCGTGAAAGCTGAAGGTTCTTAAGATCGAGATTATCCGTGATCTTGTCCCTGAGGGAATCGGCATCGAGCAGGTCGGCCATTCGAATTCCTGTTCGGTTATACTTGTCAACGTAACAGGGTCCTATACCCCGTCCTGTCGTTCCAATCTTACGGTTCTGTCCACGGAATTCCTCTCCAGCCCTGTCGAGCATTTTATGATAGGGCATAACAACATGTGCATTCTCACTGACAACAAGTCTCGCCCGATCCTTGCCCCGTTCCTGAAGCTCCCTGAATTCCTTTATAAGCTGGTCAGGATCGATGACTACACCGTTTCCTATTACACATATCCTTGAGGGATAGAGCATTCCGGAGGGCAGAAGGTGAAACACGTATTTCTCCCCGTCCACTATTACGGTGTGTCCAGCGTTGGCACCTCCCTGGTACCTCGCAAAAACATCTACGTCCCTGCCGAGAAAATCAACTACCCTGCCTTTTCCTTCATCGCCCCACTGGGCACCAATTATTGCCTTTACTGTACCTTTCAAGGCCGAAAACCTCCTTATCTGCCCTTTCGGGCCTTGAGCATCTCTGGAACAGTCACAAATTCTACTCCATCAATATCTTTTGTGCAAAGATCTTTTAGAAATTTGAGAGTTCCGGGTCTGACATGGCAAATTGCGACCAGCCTTCCCTCTTTTCTGGCTCTTTTCAGGGCTTTCCCAAAAACTGAAGCTATCTCTTCGGGATCTTTTGAATTATCGAGAAAAATATTGTTGACCAGGGCAGGAATTTTCTTTTCCCTTGCAACATCATACGCGACAGAGCTTCCGGAGGTCCTGCTGTCAAGGAATATCAAACCCCTTCCGGTCAATCCTGACATGAAAGCCTCCATTATGTCCCTGTCCGAGGTCGCCTTTGATCCCCTGTGATTGTTTATGCCTACGGCTCCCGGAAAATCTTTCATTATACGGGCTACCTGTTCCTGGATATCTCCGGAACTCATTCCTTCGCCAATGAGATAAGGCCCTCCTCTTTCGTCAATAAAGGCCTGCATGGGAAGATGTACAAGATAGGGAACGTTGTTGCTCTCTGCCATATTTACAGCCCTGTCTGTACCTCTTATATAGGGAATAATAGCCCACGTAACAGGTATAGAAAGACCGGCTATCTCCTCGGCCATCGAAGAAGAATATCCAAAATCATCTATAACGATGGCAATAAGTGGAACATTCCCCTCTTTCCCTGACGGAACAGCGTTATCTTTGGAGCTTACGGAAATCAACTCCTGAGACGGAGAGGAAATATCCATATCCTTTGACTGGATATCCTCTTCACTCAGGAAAAGATCCGGAGATAAAGTCACAAAGGTCCTTTGCGGAAATGGAAACACATCTGCGGATAGGCAGCAGAAAACAGATAGATCAGGTTCTGATCCGTTTATGAGGAGGCTCGGCTCCTTTTTCAGAAAATCTCCATGCAGGAAAAGAGAGAATATCCCTGAAAACGCTCCAAATATAAGGACCAGTCCTGTCAGAAGCCATATTGCTTTTTTTCTCATGTCGTTAAAAACAGACCTTCTTTTTGGGCTTTTGAATCCTACCCAGCCTTTGGATAATCCTCCGGACCGATTATCTCACTTTTAATAATCTTCTTCAGTTCCTCCACAGCACGCTGTAGTTGTTTGTCCTCATCGTGATCCTTGGTTATCTCACCTTCAACCTCTACGTCAGGTTCCAGACCAACATGATCTATAACTGTTCCTGCAGGTGTGTGGTATCTCGCTATGGTTACGTATACTCCGGAACCATCAGGCAGGTTGAAGAGGGTCTGAACAGAACCCTTTCCAAAACTCTTCATCCCTACCACGGTAGCCCTGTCCCTGTCCTTGAGAGCACCGGCAACGATCTCAGAAGCACTTGCGCTTCCCTCGTTAATAAGCACTGTCATGGGAAGGTCACAACAGGTTTCACTGTTGGAATACAACCTGTCGTTTGCTCTTTCCACCCGACCTTTCATGGAAATTATAAGCCCTTCGTCAAGGAAAAGATCCGAAACCTCCACTGCCGAATTCAGAAGGCCTCCACCGTTATTTCTCAGGTCGAGTACTACTCCCTTTGCACCGTCTTTTTTCAAGTCCTTCAGGGCCGTTCTTACGTCCCGTGCTGTATCCTGTTTGAACTGGGTGATCCTTAAGTAGCCTGTCTTTTCAGGCAGCATTTCAAACCTGACAGATCTCAGTTTTATGATCTCTCTCGCGAGAGTGAAATCAAGGAGCTTATCCTCACCTTCTCTGCGAACGGAAATGGTGATCTCTGAACCAGGCTTACCCCTCAGCTTTTTTACTACATCATGAGTATCCCAGCCAATGACCACTTCATCGTTGACCTTCACGATCTGGTCCTGAGGCTTCAATCCTGCCCTGTCGGCAGGTGTATCCTCTATGGGGCTGATAACCAGGACCATGCCGTCTCTCTGTCCAACGTACATTCCAAGCCCGCCGTATTCACCTTTCATGTCAATTTCCTCGTCTCTAAGGGCCTGAGGGTCCACAAACCTGGTGTAGGGGTCATTCCAGGCCTGAACCATACCTTTGAGGGCACCATGAACCAGTTTTTCTTCGGTCACTTCAGCAATGTCAGAATCGACATGATATGTCTCTATAATTGCCTTTGCCTGTTTCATAAGCCACAAAGACCTTGGTTCAAAGGGAGTTACCGATGAAAGGTCTGAAAAGTCTCCCGCATTGGCAGCCAGCATTGATCCAGCTCCAGCAATAAGCAGCACTGTAACTGCAAGTTTTGCAATTTTCTTCTTTCCGAAAAATTTCATGGACCTATTCCTCCAGTGTTGTATTCCCTGTTAAAGATAATTTCTCGGGTTCCTTGCATCTCCGTTCACACGAACCTCGAAATGCAGATGTGAACCAGTTGCAACTCCCGTACTACCTACTCTCCCTATTACCTGACCCATCTTGACCGACTGGTTTTCCCTCACGATAGCTGAGCTGAGATGGGCATATACTGTAGTGAGACTGTTGCCGTGATCAATTATTATAACCTGACCATAACCTCTGAGCCAGCCCGAAAAAAGAACCTGGCCGTCCTGGGCTGACCTTACCGGGTCACCTTTATTGCCGTCAATATCGATACCGGTATGCCTGCTTTTTGTCTTGAAAACGGGATGCACCCTGGTTCCGTACTCGCTTGTAACAGTCCCCCGTAATGGCCAGGAAAGCCTTGCACCTGGTTTCATGTAAGTAACAGCCTCATAGGATCCTGGACTGGCACTTTTCTGCCTTTGAGCTTCAAGTTCCTTCTTTTTCCTGATCATTGTGTTTATCTTGTTCTGTATTTCCTTCTGGGATCTTTCCAGTTCCCTTGCAGCCTTGAGGTGAAGCTCTTTTTCTTTCTTCAGCTTAGAGAGGAGACTGTTCCGTTGCCTTGATTCTTTTTCGTACTGCTCCCTGGCGGTCTGAAGTTCCACTTTCTGACTGGCCAGGAGCTGTTCCTGCTCTTCAAGACTGCTGGAGGCTGACTCCAGCTCTTCCATTTTGCGGTTGACCTTCTCTATCATTTCCTGATCCTGCCTGGCAATTTTCGAAAGAAGAAAGGATGTTGTCAATGCCTCGTGAGCTGAAGGAGCAGATATAAGAAGCTGTAATCCCGCATTGTTACCGTACTTGTAAATGGAAATAAGTCTTTCCCTGAAGAGACCCTTCATCTCGGCAAGGTCCTGTTCAGTGGACCTTATCTGATGCTGCAGTTCGGAGATGGTGTTTTTGACCTTCTTTTCCTTCAGGTTAAGAACAGTTATCTTCTGCTCTGCAAGCTGTTTTTTCTGATCGTAGGTGGTCAGTTCCTCAAGGACGCCCTTTTCCCTGGCTTTTACCTTGGATATGGCCTGACGGTGTTGCTCCACCTGGTTTTCAAGCCTGTCCATTGCCCTTTCTTCTTTATTGATCTGCTGCTGGAGCTCAGATGAGTTAACCGCTCCCGAAGCAGGAACTGCAGCAAAGGCAAACGCAAAAAATAATACTGTAAGGCTGATCACCCTGCGGACTGAATGAAGCTTCATACTGCTGTACTCCATATTGTCCATCTCCTTTTTCCTAATCGGGACAACAGGCCCTGACTATATATTTATGTACTGCAAACCAGCTGCTCAACCATCCAAGGGTCATTCCGGTACCAACAAGAATGACATAGAACCGTAAAAGAAGTACCGGATCATCGATAACCTGGATAAAGGGAAGAGTCGATTTGATTATCTCTATAACTGAAGGATAGGCTCCTGCTATCATGGAGACAGCAAGAAGGGAACCTAAAGTCCCCAGAAACATACCCTGCAGGACAAAAGGCAGGGCTATATAGGTCTGTGTAGCTCCCACAAGGAGCATTATGCCTATCTCTTTTTCCCTTGTATAAAGGGCGATCTTCACTGTATTGTAAAGGACAAGAGCCGTAATTATAATCGCCAGCATCAGTACCGAAAGAGAAAGCCGGTTGAGAACGGCAGACACTTTAGTTAGCTTCTCAGCCAGGTGCCCGGCATAGACCACATCCTCAACATCCGGGAAAGAGAGAAGATCCCTCACAAGGGGATTGATAAAGGCAGATCTGATCACCTGTATTTCCACGCTCCAGGGCAGGGGGTTCTCCCCCAGAAGGGTTACGGCCCTCGCCTGGGATCCTATTTTGGCCTTGAGATGTTCAAGCCCCTTCTCAGGAGGTATAACCCTTATATCCTTTATAAAATCCACTTCCTGAAGATTGGCCACCAGGTTTGATGCATCCTCTCCTTCTTTTATGAATACGCTTATTACAAGATCGTCCTCTACCTCGGATACAAAATGCCTGACGTTCAGTGAGAAGAGGGCGGAAGATGCAAGAAGGAAAAAGAGCGAAACAGCTGTGACGAGTGTGAGCAGGGATAATCCCCAGTGGCGGGTCAGAAGTCTCATGGTATCGCGCATAATATATTTAAAACTCATCATCGACAAAGTACCTTCCTCTCCGCTCGTCCCTTTTAATTCTGCCATTGTGCAGTTCAACAACTCTCTGTCTGTAAGCATCCACCAGGTACTGGTCATGAGTCGCCACTAACACGGTAGTCCCCGCAGCATTTATGGACAGTAGAAGCTGCATAATGTCCTCGGAAGTGTGAAGATCGAGGTTACCTGTCGGTTCATCTGCGATAAACACCGAGGGGGAATTGACCATGGCCCTGGCTATGGCAAGCCTTTGCTGTTCTCCTCCGGAAAGCTGCAGGGGATAATGTTTCCTGAGTCTCCAGAGTCCCACATCATCGAGGACCCTGCTTGCGATGTCCCTAACCACTCGCGGTTGTGTCCCGGTGGATTCCAGAACAAAGGCAACGTTCTCATAGACGGTAAGATGATGGAGCAGTCTGTAATCCTGAAAGACTACTCCAAGTTCCCTTCTGTAAAAGGGAAGGGCAGAGTTTCTCATGTTCCTGAGATTTGTATTGGCTACAACAATCTGTCCCCTTGTGGGAATGATCTCTCTTGTTATGAGCCTGAGAAGAGTAGTCTTACCAGAACCTGTGGTTCCAACAAGATATACAAACTCACCCTTGTCGATATTGAGATAAATATCCTCAAGGGCTGTTATATCAGGCTCATAGACCTTGGTTACACCGGCAAGTCTGATCTCCATTGCTAAGCTACCTCCTGCGCATTGTCCAGGCCTGCATTACAGAACTGACAATCTGGTTGGCTGTAAGTCCGTAATACTCCATTAATTCTTCGGGAGTTCCACTCTGACCGAATTCATTTTCAAGTGACACAAACTTGACAGGAATCGGATAATTACTGCATATCAGTGAAGCCACAGCCTCTCCCAGTCCTCCCCGGGAAGAATGTTCCTCTACCACGACACAGCATCCTGTCCTTCTTGCAGAAGCAAGAAGGACCTGGACAGGAAGGGGATTAACAGAATAACAGTCTATCACCTCAGCAGCAATATCCTGCTGGTACAGTATACTTGCCGCTTTTACGGCTTCCTTTACCATAATACCACAGGCACAGATGGTCACTCCTTCTCCTTCTGCAAGCATACGTCCGCTGCCGGGAATTATATCGCTGTCTGTCTCGGTATATATATCCGGAACGTCACATCTTGAAAGCCTTATATAGGAAGGTGCCTTCCTCTCCCATGAGGACCTGACAAGATGCCGGGTCGACCAGTAGTCAGATGGGACCAGCACAGCCATATTCGGAAGAGACCTCATTAATGAAATATCCTCTACCATCTGGTGGGTCGCGCCGTCAGGACCGACTGATATTCCTCCGTGACTTCCCACAAGGGTGACAGGAAGTTGAGACAGGCAGACAAGGTTCCTTATCTGGTCATAAGCTCTTCCGACGAGAAAAGAGGAGAGACAGGAGGCGAAGACCCGTCTGCCGGTCTGGGCAAGACCTGTAGCGACCATGACAAGCTCCTGCTCTGCCACTCCAACATTACAGTACCTTTCAGGGAAAAGTTCTCTGAAAGATGCCGCGCCTGTAGAAGAAGCACTGTCGGCATCCACGAACCATGCATCGCTGTCTTCTTTCGCTATTTCGGTAAGGGCTTCTCCAAAAGCCCTTCGCATATTTCTCTCCTGTTCAGCCATTACGCGTCTCCATCCTTTTCTTCCCTTGCGTTTAACTCTCTTAGAGCCTTGTCTATGACCGACCTTGAAAGATGAGGCAGCTCTTTCTCGGATTCCTTTTCCATGAATGACACTCCCTTGCCCGGGACTGTTCTGGCTACCACCGCAAGGGGACGCCCCCCATGTAACATATCAAGAACATCTGTGAGAGCCTTCAGGTCATGTCCATCGACAGACGTGGTCTCCCAACCGAATGATCGAAACTTGTCTTCCAGTGGTTCCACTTCCCTGATCTCAGATGTGATTCCCTCGGACTGCCTCATGTTTCTGTCTATGATCAATACCACATTATCAAGTCCGAAATGGGAAGAAGTCATGGCAGATTCCCACACTGATCCCTCCTGGACCTCACCATCTCCCACAAGACAGAAGACCCGCGAAGGTAACTGTTCCCTTTTGAGATAGAGAGCCATGCCATTACCAACTCCCAGGCCCATTCCAAGGGAACCTGAAGGTGCATCAATCCCGGGAGTTCTTGGAGTCTCCGGATGCCCCTGCAGCATTGCGCCAAGTCTCCTGTAATTCCAGAGCTCTTCCCTGCTGAAGAAACCTCTCTGCGCGAGGACGGCATAAAGGGCAGGACATCCATGTCCCTTGCTGAGGATGAACCTGTCTCTCGAGTCCATTCGGGGTTCCTGAGGAGACACCTTCATAACCTTCCAGTAAAGGACTGAAAGAATATCCACTATTGAAAGGGACGATACAAGATGCCCGGATCTGGCTATCCCTACCATTCTCACAACATCCTTCCTGACGTTGTTGGCCTTGATCCTCAGTTCTTCTTCGTTAATTATGTTCATTCCTGCAAAGCACCCCGAATTCTTTCAAAACTGTCTGCAAATATTGTTCTTACTCTCTGTCCGGTTTTTTCTGCATTTTCCCCTGAAAAGGCCCTTTTGCAAAGGGGGAAAGAAAGAGAACCGGATCCTTCCCAGCAATCCATTCCACAGGAATTCGCAAAAAAACGGACCTTTGGATCATAAGGAACAGCTGTAAAGGGGACAGAATAAATAAAAGAAAAAATACAAAAGTGAAGTCGCATTCCTATGGCTGCACAGGCCCCTGTCCATATCCTCTCTACATCCTGCCAGCATCGTACCCTGACAACTTCTGCCCTGCCCTTGAGGGTCTCTTTGTTTTTTATGAATTCCCGGGAGATCCTTTCATCTTCCTCGGACAGAGCTACAAGAAGGATCTCTGAAAACTTCCCTGAATCCAATCCATCCAGGGAATCTATCATTTCCCTTGCCAGATCATTTTTCCATGGTCTAATATTTATCAGTAACTTCCCTGTAAATTCCTGACTTTCCTCTTCCCGAACCAGAGGTCGTAAAGAAAGGACTGGGTCCGGTGATATCACACTTTTCAGACCCCACTCATTGAGTATATCCATGCTGCCCTGATCCCGTATCCCGAGAATTACACATTTCGAAAGTCCATTTCGGGCCAGGAAAAGACCAGTTCTTGTGCGAAAAGGCCCAACTGACTGACCAAAAGCCCATGGTACGGCTCCAGCAATAAGAGCAAGACGTATTAATCCCCAGTAATAAAGACAGGACCTTCTGCTGGTACTATCCTGAAAAAGCCCTCCTCCTCCCAGGAGGAGACTTCGGGACATCTTCAGAACTTTCCATATCTCCGACATGCTCCACCTGTTATAACAGTCTATACCCAGCGTTGCAGATGTTCTTTCCGGGCAATTAGACAAAAGGGCTATCTTTTCTGGGGAAACACCATTTTCCTCGAGCAGGCCTATCAGGCTTAAGGCAAGGAGTTCATCCCCCAGATTGCCAAAACCGTAATAACCGCAAAGGAGCACTTCATATTTCCTACTCATTCCATCAGCACACCTCTGTAACGTTTCCACAGTGGCAGGATGAAAACCGCAAATACAGCAACTGTTAAAGTTCCCATTAATATCCCTGCCCAGAGACCGTTAAACTCCCGAAGGATTGTAAAGTAAAGTCTTGTATGAAAATGACAGAAGCTGTTTATCATTGTGGCAAAGGCCAGAGTAGCCCCTATACGGAAGATCTCTCGATATCTCCTCCAAAGATCTTTTCTCCTGAACAGATACCAGAGAAAGAGGAAGGGATAACCTGCAAAGATCTCCTTGTTCCTCGGTCTTGCCACAAGCAGGCGTTCAAGGCTGTCTCGGAGAGTGATCTCCCAACCTGGAACAAACTGGACGTTGCCGCTTCTAAAAAGAACAATAATTGCAGCGAGCCCGGTTACTCCCAGAAGGACAAGCTCTCCCCAGACTGGAGGCCTTGAGAGAATATCCGAGATGCTTTCCGGATGTATTCTGCGTTTAAGATCGTGAAACAGCACAAGCAGAGGAGGAAGAAGAAGGGTCAGTTTAACCCCTGAAAAGGACTTCAGTCTTACCATGTATATGGTGGTACCGAAAAATGCCGCTATGGCAAGTCCGGCTGCAAGGGCATATAAAAATCCGCAAAGGACCCCCCGAAGGGGGTGCTTCCATTCATCAAGGGCTATCAGGGTTGCTTCTGCTGCCGCAAAAGAGGCTGCGAAAGCTCCCGCAAACCTTGCTCCTGTTCCCGTTTTCCATACAGCAAGGCCACAAAGGACCCACAGCCCTGCCAGAAGGAGAATCCTCCGGTTGGACAGTTCCCCTGTGATCCATATTCTTGAAATATAGGCATAAAGGGACAGCACAAGTACAAGAGCAAGACCAAGGGCAGAAATAAAACCCATGTTTCGGGGGATATATGGTTCAGGCCATTTTGTCTCTATTCCTCCGATGCGAAGGGAAGACCCAAGATCTTCCAGTGTTCCTCTGAACTCTTCCAGAGGATCTGCTGTTGCCTCTATTTCAGAGGATCTCATTACTACAAGCCTTACAGATCTCTCCCGGACTGCTCGAATCATCCTCTCAATGAGCGTCCTCTCAGAGATCCTTCTGGAGAGGATCTCCTCAGATGTCACACTGTGCATAGGAAGAAGGCGCGGATAAAACCTCCAGTTAAGGGACTTAGCACCAACCTGCCTTGAAAATTCAACCTGGGCAACAGGAACATCGTTATTCCTTCCCCACTCTGCAAGAGTTTCAACGTCCGGATACCCCGCAACGACTTCTCCTGAAGGGGCCAGACAGTGAACCGGACCAAAATGTTCCTGCACTATCTTCAAGGCTTCTGCAACATGAGCTGCCGGGATATTGCCAGACGGCCCCGGCCGATATATTAGTTTCATTGACGAGTCCGAAACTGTTTCAAGTCCGGAAAAATCAGGAAGTATGCCACAATCCTCGAGAAAAGTAACACCCCTGTCAAGAATATAGAAGGTACTGTTCTCTTTTTTTATGACCTGGGAGCCGCCAAATCTGGCCTTCAGGTATTCCCCTGCCATCGAAGAATATTTCCAGCCGTTACGTACAGCAACTACAGCCCTGCTGTCTCCTGCGAAGCTGCGATTTCCGAGCTCTTCGAAGTGCTCAAGAGCACCATAATCTGTGGGAGAAAGACCGGCACTCATCTCTGCTCCAGTGTATTCTCCTACCATTACTGCCCCGGCTCCTGAGTTTCCAAGCAATTCCATAACCGAACCTTCGTCCAGGGCGGAGATGGAAGCAAGCTGGGAGATATCCCTGAGATCAAGTACTATGGCTGCGTTCATATTGCGCGTTTCCGCATTCCACCTGGACAAAAGCCCGGGAAGGGAAAGAAGCACCACCATGATCATTCCTGCCGTGATAAAAAGAGCAACAGTACGTTTCATTTAGAAACACCTCCACTGTTCAACAAGGGGCCACCCTGTACTTTGAAACATCGAACTGAGCAGAGAAAGAGGTAGACCTACAACGTTGAAATAACATCCCTCTATCTTTTCAACAAGGAGTGCTCCCCTGCCCTGTATGGCATAGCCACCCGCCTTGTCGAGGCAGTTTTCTGTGTTGATGTAGGTATTAATTTCCTCTCTGTCAAGCTTCCTGAAAAACACCCGGGTTATCTCATTTCGGGAGGTCATTCTGCCTTCTTTTAGAAGGGCTAATCCGGTTATCACCCTGTGTACTCTGCCCTGAAGGGCTGAAAGCATTTCGAAAGCCTCATCTTCGTTCCGGGGTTTACCGAGAATGTTTCCTCCGATCTCAACTACTGTATCGGCTGCAACTACAGGCAGATGGAAATATTTGTTTCCAACGGCTTCGGCTTTTTCCCGGGCAAGTCTTTCCGCTAATTCCTCCGGCATTTCGCCGTCCATTATTTTTTCGTCTGTATCCGGGACAACTACCGTAAATTCCCATCCAAGGGATTCCAGAAGGGCTTTTCTCCTGGGACTTCCCGAAGCCAGAATTATCTCCATTTCCCTCTCCCCGAGGTTCTTCCGGTTATTCTTCATGTTAAACTCCTTTTAGCAGCCCGGAGAATACACAGAAAGCTCCGACAAGTGCACAATATATTGCAAAACCTTTCCATTTACCCATTGAAACCACCTTCCTGAGAACCGCCAGGGCAAAATACCCGGATACAAAGGCAGTAACCGTTCCAGCCAACCAGCCAGTTGGCATAGAGGAAAGGCTTTCCGGATTTCCGGAAATATCCCTGAATTCAAGGAGTGTAGCTCCAAATATCGCAGGAAGTGACAGAAGGAAGGAAAAAGAAAAAGCTCTCTCTGCAGAGAAGCCTGATCGGAGACCGGCAACTATGGTAACTCCGGACCTTGAAATTCCTGGAATGACGGCAAGTCCCTGGATAAAGCCAATAAACAGGCTTCGTTTCAGCGACACCCCTTTGCCCTTTTCCCTGATGGAAACCGCGTACCAGAGCACCATAGACGTCACCAGAAGAGCGGCCCCCACGGCTATCGTCGACAGCATCCACTTCTGAACCAGGGGTTTAAGGAGAAGGGCAACAGGAACTGTCATGCAGTTCCCTGCAATAATAGCCCACCCAAGAATCCAGCCTTCCGTCTTCCTTCTATCCCGATAAAAGAGGCCCCCGAACCAATCTGCAAGAATTTCCAGGATCATAGTCCTGAAATAAATTATGGTCGCCATCATAGTTGCAAAATGTACGGCTATGTCAAAGATAAAGGACTCCTCCCGCCAGCCGAAAAAGATCTGAACAAGTGCCAGATGCCCTGAACTGCTTACCGGGAGGAATTCAGTCAATCCCTGGACGAGACCGAGAAAAGATGATTCTATCATATCAAGCTCTCCTGTCGTAATGTAAGTTGAAATTCAGATATCCATTCAGAATCTGAAGCTATTTCTTTTCAGAGGTGATCCTGGATAGAAGGGGAATTATTACCGGCCGGTTTTTGCTGTTTTTCCGAATAACTTCTGCCATTCTGCTTTTCAGGCGACCGGATATCCCTTCGTCATCTATCTTCTCTTCCCTGCCTGCAATGCTTCCAAGGACCTGGTTTATTGTCTTTATAAGCTCCTCTTTCAGAACTGTAGCATCTTTCATGTGAATAAAGCCCCTGCTTTCGAAAACAGGTTCCTTTGCCAGACTACCTTTTTTGTCCAGAACTATGGATACAGCTACAAGGCCTTCTTCGGATAGTTCTCTTCTCTCCTTAAGGGCACTGCCTTCAAGTTCTCCAAGAGCCATTCCGTCCACAAGAACTCCTCCGGCAGGAACCCTTGAGTTTATCCTGGCGCTCTTGTCGGTTATTGAAAGAACATCTCCTATCTCCATTACAAAAGTATTCCTTTTGGGAACGCCTACTTCCTGGGCCAGCTGGCTATGCCTCACAAGATGCCGGTACTCTCCGTGAAAGGGAACAAAATATCTCGGTCGCACCATGTTGAGAAGGATCTTAAGTTCCTCCCTCGAGGCGTGGCCTGACACATGTATATCCTTGTCCTTCTCATATATCACATCACAACCGCACTGGAAAAGCCGGTTAAGAGTATTGCTCACCGTTTTTTCGTTACCCGGAATGGGAGTTGCAAATACTGCTACAACATCCCGAGATCCAAGGTTTACGTTCCTGTGCTGGCCCCGGCTCATCAAAACCAGGCCGGAAAAAGGCTCGCCCTGGCTTCCGGTAGTTAGAACCACCACCTTCTTGTGAGGATACTTGTTCAGCTCGTTATGACCTATAACCATCTTTTCATCAAGATCGAGGTATCCCAACCTGCTGGCAATTTCCACGTTGGAGATCATGCTTCTTCCCTGAAAAGAGATCTTCCTGTTGAACTGGGCCGCTGTATTGATAACCTGCTGAACCCTGTGAAGGTTGCTCGCAAAAGCCGAGATAATTATTCTCTGGTTCTTGTGTGATCGAAAGAGGTTCTCCAGGGTATCTCCGATGATGCTTTCTGAGGGGGTAAAGCCCTTCCTTTCTGCATTTGTGGAATCGGAGAGCATAAGCACTACACCCTTCTCCGCAGCTTCTGCAAAGGCGCCGTAATCAGTTACTCTTCCATCCACAGGAGATGGGTCAAGTTTGATGTCCCCCGTATGGACTACCTTACCCATGGGAGTATCTATGGATAATCCCACACCATCAGGAATCGAATGGCACACAGCGAAGAACTTTATAGAAAAGACTCCAGCACTGATTGTTTCTCCAGCCTTTATCTCACGTAGATCCCTTTCATATTCCGGAACTGCTTCTTCCATCTTTCTGTCTATCATGGCAAGGGTAAGCCTGGTACCATAGACAGGTACATCCAGCCTTGGAAGGACAAAGGGTAGACCTCCGATGTGGTCCTCGTGGCCATGAGTAACAAGTATAGCTCTTATCTTTTTTCTATTCTTGAGAAGGTAGGAAATGTCGGGAATTACAAAATCGATACCCAGCATTTCATCATCAGGAAACATGAGGCCTGAATCTATGACAATAATGTCATTCCCGTACTCGAGAACATACATGTTCTTTCCGATCTCGCCAACTCCCCCGAGAGGAATAAGTCTGAGAGACCTGTTTCTACCCCCTGAAGCCGGTTTTCTCTTCTTTCTTTTTCTGTTATCTTTACTGGTACTGTTTACCAAGAACAGTCCTCCTTTAAAAAGTTATCCATTATTTTAACATTAACATCTCTATTTCAAATTTATTTTGCAGTTTTATATTATAAGTTGCCACCACGCACAAAGTCTGATAGAATTCTTGACTACTGATATACAAGTAATTATCAAGGGGGTTCTTTACTTGTCAGAAAACAAGACAAAAACTGACGACTTTGTGTTAATGACCCGGCACGGCTACCAGAAACTGAAGGACGAGCTCGTAAGACTCAGGAGTGAAGGCCGTTCTGAAATAGCCAGGCTCCTGGAAGAAGCCCGTTCCTTCGGGGATATCTCGGAAAACGCAGAATACGCATCCGCAAAGGACGAACAGGCAAAACTCGAGAGCCGTATTCAGTGGCTGGATTACCAGCTGAGCAAGGCAAAGATAATCGAAACCTCGGAAATAGACAACAGCAAGGTTACCATTGGAACTACCATAACTATACAGGACGTCGAAACTTCAAAGGTCTTTGAATATACCATCGTTGGTTCCGAGGAGGCAGACCCTAAGAACAACAAGATATCGTCATCAAGCCCCGTAGGCCAGGCATTGATGGGCAGGTTCATTGGAGAGGAAGTCGCTGCCCAGGTGCCCCGGGGAGAGCGCAGGCTGAAGATAATCGATATAAAAGTTATTTAGGTGCCCAGTTAACAGGGGGACAGCCTTTGCCGTTCCCCTGTTAACTCAGTCTCCATAGGAACTGTCGACAGCACGCGAATCGATGGAGAGATCCGTGTCCGGAAAGGCCTTGATGATAAGCCTCACCGCTGCCCAATCGTCGTTTTCAGAACCAACCAGGTGATCCCTGTACATGAAAATCCATTTCATACAGTCCTTGTCTATAGTAAACCCATAGATCCTTTCATCGAACTGCTCCGTGTAAAGATTATAGGAAGTCCTGAAATTGAAACTGAGATCTTTGTATACAGGAAATTCTAACTGCTGATATGCCATTTCCTTGTCATCATAGTCATCCCACCAGAGAGGAGACCTGCCATAAGTCCATCTCCTGAAGTAAGAGGAACTGAAAGAAAGTGAACTTACAGAATACCTCAATCCGAGGAGAAGGTCCGTAGTCTCCTGAGTTTCGCCGTTGTCATAATCGTAGTAACGATAATTACCTCTCCAGAAGAAAGAGACATTCTCCCCCAGGTTTTCGCCACCTCTCAGATGAAGCCCGAGGGATGTCCTCTCTGCCTGTTTTAGTCTTTCCTCGTAATCTCCCCATGATCCCGAAAGACTCCATTTGGTGCTGGGAGATGCCGGATCGTCCCACCATGGACTTCTTATAGAGAATTCCGGATTCCTCCACAAGGTTGTCTTGTATATCTCCCCAGACCTTCGTATAGTGTCCCTGGGTTCCCGCTGGCTCCATATGAGGCTGCTGGTCCAGCCATTCTTCTGCCATTGAGCTCCCCAGCTTGGACGATATTCTTTTTTCTTTGTATCAGAGTCGAACTCATAGGCCGTCTCTCCAAAAACAGAAAAACCACCTCCGAAGCTTCGGGTGTATCTTCCACTCCATTCAAAACCTTCATCAGACCACTGAAGGAGAGTTAAGTCGATTGTGGAATTATCATCTGGGTAGAAACGCGGCTTTATTCCAAGACCTGCCCCCTTGTCAGAATCATATACCAGGGAAGGCATAAATGGGTTATGCTCCTTTTTTCGAAGGTCCACTATGTAGTCAAAGGGATAACGGAAAAGCTTGTGTTTTCCCATGTAAACATCGGGGGTTTTTGCTATGACTCGCCTTTCTGGAATTATTACCATCCTGTACGTAACAAGCCGATAATGAGGAGGATCTTCAGGACATGTGGTCATGGTAACATCCTTCCACTGGGCCACAAAGGTGTCCTCATCCTCTTCCCCGGGTTTAGTTCCGTTGATCCATTGTTTTTCTGCTGCGGCAGGTTCAGGAGCTATATCGATCCTTCCGCCATCCATGTAGACGTAACCCCTGTCAGCAGGCATGGTTCCGTAACCTCCATACATAGTCCCTTCTCGTTTCTGAAGGTCGTATTCGAGGGATGTTCCTCTGAGAGTCTCTTTGCCCTGGGATATGATGACAGGTTTGCCAGGTTCTGAATATGCCTTAACTACACTGGTAGTGCTGTCTACATTCATATATGGAGCATTGAGGGTCATGTTCCCTCTCTCAAGCCTGACGTTCCCTTCAGCTGTCCCTGTTCCCGTCTGTTCATCGTAAGTGACCATATCTGCGTCAAGTACTACCTCTTCTTGCTCTTCCTGGCCAGCGCAGGAAGAGACCAGAAGGACAAGCAGAACAAAAAGGACAACAAAAACACTTTTAGCCAGCTTCATTGTTTATCTCCATTCCTGTACCATATTGCCTCTGCATCTCCGGAAACCTTCATTTTTCCCTCAATGACGAACTCTCCCCAGTTACCCTTCAGGTCAAAGCTCGCTGACTCCGAGGTTATTCCCTTCGGGAAGGTCCATATACCTGCCTTTTCGCTGAAAAAAACGATTTCGGCCTTCCAGTCGATCCCGGTTTGGTCCATCAATCCTGTACCTATCGCTTTCTCCATCCTCAGGGAGCTGTCCTTTTCGTTATATTCAGCTTCTGGTGCCCAGGCAGTCCACAAGTTACCGTCTTTTCCGGTCATCTGGATATCCACAGAGTAACCCTTTATTTTTGAATTCGACATTTTAGCAGCCTTTTCGGACCTGAGTTCCCAGATATCCCCGGAGATCTCGCGGTAAAAACTGAGCTTGGAGACCGTAGGTCCCACCTGTTCCTCTTTTTCTACATTGTCTTCAATATTGTCAAGCTGTAAGTCATGGAAAAGCCCATAACCAAGAAATAGAACTATAGCTATAAAAAGGGCGATCAGGATTTTTCTTTTACCAGAGGACACTCCAGCCATTACCTTCCCTTGTCACCTTTACCTTTTTGCTGCTGAGCCCCTGCATAATGCTAAGTTCGCTCTTGCTTGACACAACAGCTGTTTCATCGTCCTCCCAATTATAAGTATAACCATTCATAAGAATCATCCGAAAAGGAGACTGCATGTTATTTCCGGTAAAGACCGATCTCGAAACTCTCTTTTTACTTGATTCCGAAAGCAGAGAATACATTTTCTCGTAATCTCCAGATATCCAGCTCTCAAGAAAAGCCCTTAGAAGAAGGTCCTTACTTTTGTACATGTTTTCTTTTTCTTCTGTATCGCTCTCTTGAACATCTTCTTTTCCTTTTGCCGATGAAACTTTTTCATCTAACCCGCTCTCTTTTGTTTCATTAGAAGCCTCCTGGCTTTCCGTTACTACTTCGGTTTCCTTCTTCTCAGGTTCTGAAACAGAAAGCTTTTCCTGCTCTTTAATATTTCTTTCTGAGGGAGAGATCACTACAACTCCTTCTGTCAGACCCGGTGAGGGTCTGCCCGATTGAGCCGCGTCCATATCGGAAGAGACTGGATCCGGCTGAATGCCTTCAAAACCCGGAAAATCGAATCGGCCCCCGTCAGCCAGGCCAAGACCTTTTATTACTACCCGGAAGGGCCCCTCCTGGACAGGGAAAAATACCAGTCCCCTTGCATTGTCCTTTACAGGCTTGTCAAAGGATTCGTCATAACTGTCAGGTCCCGTTCTTTTTCCAGCACTATCTACAATGTATATTTTTTCGTCAAAGGACTCAAGCTGAAGGGGAGAACCGGAAAAGGAAGTTATGGAAACAAGCAGTGGTTCCCTTGTCGACATATCAAGTTCCGCCTTGAATGATTTGACATAGGAGTCCCTGTCCTCCCTGGAAACAGCACCTTTCTCTACAGCAAGGTCCGCCCAGGGTCCTGAAAGGTCATCTGTATACCTTACGATCCATACAAAACAGTCATCTCCCCAGTGAAAGGAAGTCCACCTGTCGAGAACAGATGCTACTTCCTGGGCTGGAGACGCGAAAAGACTGGTACATAATGTAAAGAGGAGAACCAGTCCGGTCAAAGATCCAACAAAAATTCTTTTCATACTACCTCCAGATATAACCTGTGTTTAATTATCTTATCATAATTTGTAATCTATTACTGCAGATACTCCGACACCGTGTACCCTTCTGAATCTCTCCAGAGGATTTTCGGAGTCAATGGGGATCAGGATCTCCACTCTGAAACGGTCCTTGAAGGTCACCTCTATCTGGGCGACAGCCTTAGTATTACCTACACCCTCCCCGGAGGGACCAGAAACCTGGGCAGCTCCAATTCTTGTTCCCGTTCCAACGGAAACGATGGGAACCACCTTGGTATGTGCTTCGGACTTCACTCCCCTGTTAAAGGTAACAGTATTGATAAAATCATTGAGAGGTCCTGCTATGGCACTTACAATAAATCCTCCTCCAACTACTCCGATCAGGTCCTTGAGGTCGAGAGCCATGGCACTTCCTGAAAAGATCATTCCAGCTGCAAGGAGAGCTGCCAGAGGTTTTCTCAGGGGCTTCAGGAATTTCACCGGACTTCACCGTCCTCCCTTTCATCGAAGAGATCGTCAGATTCAGGCGTTTTTTCAGTAGTCTCGATCATTCCCTGAAGTCCTGCAGGTACCGGATAGGCATTTATCCTCTGGTCCATGAGGGTCTGCACGAAAAGCTCTGTCCCTTCCGGGACCTCTTTCGCATCTCCCTTTACAAGGAATCCACCAGCAAGACCTACGGGGCCAAGTAAAATTGCTCCCACAAAGCTTGTACCAACAGCTGCCATCTGAGATGCCTCGGCTTTCGCCGCTTCTTCAGCTTCCTTTCCCATCACCAGGTCTATTACTCTGTGATCCAGAGGATAAAGACTGTCAAAACTGATTTTTATCTCGGAAGAACGACCAAAGCTCCTCGGTTTCTTCACCTCGGCAATTTCTGCTTTTATAATGCTTCCGCCAGGTGCAACGAGGTTATTTCCTATCACAAGATCCTCAGCAAGTGCCATTTTGACTTCATCGCCTACCCTCGCATCCGCTGGAGAAAGAGTCTCAAGAAATTCGGCTTTCATTACAGAATCTGCTGGAACCTGTACTTCCGCCATGGTAACGTTCTCCGAAAGAAGTAGACCCAGAAGTCTTTCCAGCCTCATGGCAAGGGCTTTATTCTCCTGAGTCCCTCCTTCGAGTGTCTTTTCAAGGTCAGCTACCCTGGTATCTATAGGCTGGAAGGCGTGAACCTTCTGCCCGAGAGCCCACTCGGCAACTCCCAGTTTGAAAAGCATGGAAGGCTGATTGGGATCTCCCTTTTCAATAAAGTTCAAAAGCGCATTCTGCCTGTCGGCAATGCTGCCGGGCAGTTCTCTTCCAAAAAGGGAAGATTCGGCATTGCTGAGCCGATCGATAAGACCTCCCGTCCTGATCTGGCCGTAAAGAAGTTCTTCCACCCTGTCCATTACCTGGAGAGTTGAGGGTGTCTGGTCCTGGTCTGCTGCAAAAGCAGAAAAAGAGGCAAAAAGTACAAAGATCAAAACCGTTAAACTTATCATAGTAATTCTTTTCATGACAAATTCCTCCTTAAGGAATGGGATGATCCCGCTCAAGAGCCGCTTTGACGAACCCACCAAAAAGGGGATGGGATCTTACCGGTCTTGACCGGAACTCCGGATGGAACTGAACACCAATAAACCATGGATGCTCCTTCAATTCTATTATCTCCACAAGTCCAAGTTCAGGATTGATACCTGAAAAGATCATACCTGCCTCTTGAAATCTTTCAAGATATAGATTGTTGAATTCATATCTGTGCCTGTGTCTTTCTCTTACCCCTTCAGTATTATACAGGTCTCTTGCCCTTGTGTTGCTTTCAAGTCTGCAGTTATAGGAACCAAGTCTCATAGTACCACCCATTGTATCAATTTTTTCCTGATCTTCCATCAGATGAATTACCGGATTGGGTGTTCCCGGGTCCATTTCGGTACTGTTGGAACCAGAAAGACCACAAACGTTTCTTGCAAACTCCACCACTGCAACCTGCATTCCAAGACAAAGGCCCAGATAGGGAATTTTTTCTTCCCTTGCATACCTGGCTGCCATTATTTTACCCTCAAATCCCCTGTAGCCGAAACCGCCTGGGATTAGAACTCCATCAACTCCATTGAGCAGATTTCCCGCTCCCTTTTCCTCGATGTTCTCAGCTTCCACAAATCTTATCCTGACCCTTGCCCACTCGTTTATCCCTGCGTGATAGAGAGCCTCAACTACGCTCAGGTAGGCATCCTTGTTGTCCAGATACTTGCCCACCATGGCTATTTCGATTTCTCTTGAGGGCTCGCAGAATCCTTTGACAACTTTACGCCAGTCGGAAATGTCAGGTTCAACCTCCATTGGTATCCGGAGTTTTTTCAGGACGAAACTGTCTACTCCCTGGCTGAAAAGACTAACAGGCACATTGTATATGGTGGATTCGTCGAGAGCCTCTACGACGGCATCTTTCGAGACACTGCAAAAAAGAGCTATCTTTTCCTTTATGTCCTCGCTTACAGGATAATGGGACCTGCATACTATCATATCGGGCTGAATTCCTATCCTTCGCAATTCCTGCACACTGTGCTGGGTGGGTTTTGTCTTCATCTCTCCGGCTGCTTCAAGGTACGGAACAAGGGTTACATGACAGTAGAGAACATTTTCCCTTCCGACTCTCGATGATATCTGTCTAATGGCCTCAAGAAATGGCTGTCCCTCTATGTCTCCAACGGTACCTCCAATTTCTGCTATAACAATGTCACAACCATCTCCTGCTGCAATTATCCTATCCTGTATCTCTGTAGTTATATGAGGTATGACCTGTACGGTGGCTCCAAGGTATATCCCCTTTCTTTCCTTCGCTATTACAGATGAATATATCTGGCCTGTTGTTATATTGTTCAGAGACGACAGAGATTCGTCAATAAAACGTTCGTAGTGACCAAGATCAAGGTCTGTCTCTGCTCCATCATCTGTGACGAACACTTCTCCGTGCTGAAAGGGGTTCATTGTACCTGCATCGACGTTTATGTAAGGATCCATTTTCAGAATGGAAACCTTCATTCCCCGTTTTTTCAGCAGGACGCCAAGAGAAGCTGCAGTTAATCCCTTACCAAGGGATGAAACAACTCCACCAGTTACGAATATATACTTTCTCATTCCATTCTCACCTGCTCATTCGTAATATATGTTTACTTCAAGATATTATCAAAACAAATCAAAAAGGCTGCCCCGTCGGAGACAGCCCTTTTTGCTATTTTACGTTCTTATTTTTGTCACAGAACACTCAGAGGATTGATGGGTTTGTTGTTCCTTCTGACCTCGAAGTGAAGATGAGGTCCTGTGGTCCTACCCGAGGATCCCACCTTGGCGATGGCCTGCCCTGATGATACCCGGTGTCCCTTTCGAACGAGAAGACTGCTACAATGTGCATAAAGGGTAGAATAACCGTTGCCGTGGTTAATTACTACCACCCTTCCATAACCGCCCATCCATCCGGAATAGGCAACCCTGCCGCTTTTGGCAGCACGGATGATCCTTCCCGTATTACCCTTGATATCTATGCCTGTATGGAAATTACGTTTCCTTGTTATGGGATGCCGTCTCCATCCAAAGGGGCTGTTGATCTTTCCTGCTACGGGCCATCGGAATCCCTGAGAACGACTTGAGCTTCTGCCGTCACTAAGGTTGAATACAGACGAAGCCGGTGTAGCTCCAGGAACAAAGATCTTCATGTCAACCTGTAGGGAGTCAAGATCGAGATCCGGATTGGCTTTTCCGATCCTCTCCGTTTCAGTCTTGTATTTTTTTGCTATGGCAGCAAGGGTATCACCTTTTTTAACCTTGTGGAAAAGACCGTCCTGGTTGGGGACTGTGAGCTTTGTTCCCGGTTTCAGGTAGTCCGGGTCTTTCAAGGCATTACAGGCAAAAAGAGTATCAATACTTATACTCAGTTTGTTTGAAATAGACCAGAGGCTGTCCCCTTCCTGTACCCTGTACTCGGAAACCTCGACGGGATCAACCCTGTTGAGCCTCTCCAGCTCCTCGGCCTTTCTTCTCTCAAGCTCGGCTAAGGTGTCATCTATCTGGTCAGGAGACCTGGGTATTAGAAGAACCTGTCCTTCCTTCAGGTAATCCGGGTTTTTAAGACTGTTGGCCTTTGCGATCTGTTCCGGAGTGAGAGGTTCATTTCTGCAGATATCAGTAAGGGTCTCACCGGAACCTACCTGATATTCGAACCAGCACACCGATTGTTCCTCAAGGATCAGGTCGCTCTCTTCGGGGTCGACATCCGAAGAGGCTTCTTCGGCTTCCGGCAGGCTCTCTTCTTCATCTGAGACTCTGATCTCCTCGAGGTAGAGTCCTAATTCGGACATTCCCTTAATTTCTGTTGTGTTTTTAATATCCTTTTTTACGGGATCCTTTTCTTCCGGGGCTTTCTGTTCCTGAAGAACTACCTTTTCCTCTCTGAAAGAGGGAGCAGGCAGGGGGCCTATTCCGTTGAGCTCTTCTGATTCCAGAGCTACATATGGACCGTAATCGTTATATACATCTCCAGGCATTTCGATCACTACAAAACCTGAACCTGGAGTTGAATTAAAGTTTCCTGCGATATCCGGATCTGATCCACTATACCTCAGGATCCCTTCCGCCTTGTTTAAACATGCTACAGATAGAAAAGCAGTTGTAACAAGCATTACAGCGATAATGATCAGGAATCCGGCTCTGCCCGGGAAACGTCCGTCGATCTTGTGCGGAAATCTGCGCAAATAATTCCCTCCCTGCTTTTCGACATTACAAAAGTTCATGAATTTTTGAAAAAGTCAATACAAACCCGAATTATTATAACTGATTTTTTCGTATATACCAAGGATCTGCTCAGGATTTTCGAATTGACTTAAGGAATTCTTCATTGTTTCTGGATTTTTTGATCTTGTCTATTATCAGGTTCAGAGCACCAGTTTCATCTACGTTCATGATCCTTCTACGGAGGAGCCACAATCTCTCCAGATCTTCCTCTCCTATAAGAAGCTCTTCACGTCTTGTTCCGGACCTCGTTATATCCATAGCCGGGAACACTCTCTGCTCTGAAAGTTTTCTCGAAAGATGAAGTTCCATGTTGCCTGTTCCCTTGAATTCCTCGTAAATTACGTCGTCCATTCTGCTGCCAGTATCTACAAGGGCTGTTCCTACGATGGTAAGACTTCCGCCTTCTTCGATATTTCTTGCAGCTCCAAAGAACCTCTTCGGGAAATACAATGCTGCCGGGTCCATACCCCCGGAAAGGGTCCTTCCCGAAGGAGGCACTACAAGGTTTGAAGCCCTTGCCAGCCTTGTGATCGAATCCAGCAGGAGAACTACGTCCTTGCCGACTTCAACGAGCCTTTTGGCTTTTTCAAGTGAAAGGTTTGCCACCCTGAGATGTTCCTCTGCAGGCCTGTCGAAGGTCGAAGCTATAATCTCCCCGTCCACAGATCGTGCAATATCAGTAACCTCTTCGGGCCTTTCGTCAATCAGCAGGACCATCAGGATTACCTCCGGATGGTTCGTGGTGATACCGTGGGCAATGTTCTTCAGCAGCGTAGTCTTTCCAGCCTTCGGCGGGGATACAAGAAGTGCCCTCTGTCCTTTTCCGATGGGAGCGAAAAGATCTACAAGCCTGTTGGATATCTCCTTTGAAGGTGTCTCAAGTTTCATGCGTTCATCAGGAAATATGGGAGTGAGCTGTCCAAAATGTGCTCTTCTTCTGGCCTTTTCAGGATCCGAAAAATTCACCATTTCCACCCTGAGAAGAGCCTCATAGTGTTCCTGGTCCTTGGGCTGTCTGACCAGACCCCAGACTACATCTCCGTTGCGCAGGCCAAACCTTCTTATCTGTGAAGCTGAAACGTAGATATCGTTGTCACTTGGAAGCAGTCCCTCCGGTCTGAGAAATCCGTACCCATCGCCCAGGGTCTCCAGAGTTCCTCCACCAAATCGGTATTTCATGTTTTCCGCCTGTTTTTTCAAAAGGGCAAGGATCAGGTTGTCCTTTCTCATTGCACTCGCGCCGTTGACTCCGAGTTCCCTCGCTATGCGCCTGAGTTCGCTCAGGATAAGTCCTGAAAGTTTGGTGTAAGAGTACCGCGGTTTGGGAACTGTTCTGGTCTCCTGTAAATTGTTGCCGTT
>Ga0102929_1000028_pt1 | contig 65716 bp, 63 predicted proteins | sample SalPonR1_B_D2_MG_FD_78510 | JGI IMG/M metagenome (GOLD analysis project Ga0102929, IMG submission 78510) | Salt pond soil microbial communities from South San Francisco under conditions of wetland restoration - Salt Pond MetaG R1_B_D2_MG | ecosystem: Environmental > Aquatic > Marine > Intertidal... | reverse complement strand
TGTGCTAGTCGGCCGAGCGGCGGAAAGCGCGTCGCCAGCGATTTGGGAATAAGATAGTACTGCGCCACCGGTTCTCAGCGGCTGCCGCGGGGCGTCTCGGTGGGCCGGGTGCCGAACACCCAGTCCCATAGCGGGCTGCTGACGCCATAGCGTCCGCCCTGGCCGGAGAAGTGGTGCTTGAGGTGGTAGTGCTTGAGAGATTTCGCCACCCGGTTGCGCATGGGAAAGTGGTGGCTGGCATAGTGAATGTAGTCGTACACCAGGTAACCGACTATAAAGAAGGCGCTGAAGGCATCCAGCCAGGCCGCCGGCAGCAGCGCGCTGAACAGCAGATAGAGCACCGCCATAATGGGAATGGCGCCAGCGGGCGGCATCACCAGGCGGGTCTTGTCCTTCGGGTCGTCGTGGTGGTTGCCGTGAAACAGGAACACCAGCCATTTGCCCAGACGGCTGCGCGCGGGGAAATGAAACAGGAAGCGATGCAGCAGGTACTCGGTGAAGGTCCAGGTGACAAGGCCGGCAATGGCCAGCAGGGCAAGCGTGCCCGCGCCCAGATCATGCCCCGCCGCGCCGCGCCACAGCAGCCATGTCGCCACCGGCCCCCAGAACAGCAGCGGGGTAATCGGGTGCACGTGCGACAGCCGCTCGAGCAGGTCGTTCTCGAACAGGCGGATGGACTGGTGGGGTGTCTCGGTCGCCATGGCATTGTCGCGGGTCAGCATTCAGGACGTCTTATTGTAGCGTGTCGCGCCGGTGCTTTGCACTGCATGACCCGCGGCATTAGTACCGTCTGCCGCGCTCGTCCCCCGGGGCCACAGTCGTTTGGAGCACAGCCACTCCGCGGGCTGCTCGCGAATCCAGCGTTCGAACTGCCGGTGCAGCTGCTGCATGATGTCGATGGCGCACTCGCGCTCATCGGCGTTGACATCCGCGGGCGTTATGGGCGGATAGAATGTGACGCGAAAGCGCGCATCCTGCAGTCGCTGCACCCGCGTGGGGATAACCGCATAGCCCTGTTTCGCCGCCAGTCGCGCGGGCATCAGCGTGCTCGGCTTGGGCTGGCCGAAGAACGTGATATCCGTCCCCTCATCCACGCGCCGGTCCACTGCCATGGCGGCGGAATTGCCGTCTTTCATCGCACGCAGCAGTCGTCGCGCGCTGTTGTCCCGCGGCAGCAGCTGGCAGCCCATGGCGGCGCGGGAATCGTGCAGCATGCGATTGATGTGTGGATTGCTCGGCGGTGCATACAGTGCCATGTGAGGCACGCCCAGCTGGTGCAGGGCGATGCCGATGACCTCCCAGTTGCTGAGGTGGGCCGACAGCACGATGCAGGGCTGTAGCGCCGCCGGGTCGCACAGGCGCGTGTCCAGCTCAAAGCGCGCTGTGTCTGTGGTCAGCTGCTCCAGGTGGGGATATTCCGCGAGAATGCGCCCGCTCTGACGCCAGCAGTCGCGCACCAGGGCGTCGAGCTCCCGGCGTGGGAGATCGGGAAAGGCGATGGCCAGGTTTTCTCTCAGCAGCCGACTTTTATTGCGCAAGAGCGGCCCGATCAGTCCCCCCAGACGACTGCCCATGCGCGATGCGCGGTCCACCGGCAGACGCCGCAGCAGGGCCAGCAGCAGGCGAATGAAGCCTTCATCGAGTCGCCACAGGGCCCGCCGCAGCCGTGGCAGGCGCCGCGCCAGCGACTTCAGGGGACTGCCGAGAATGAACTCCGCCATCGACTCAGGTCACCGCCCCGGTCAGGGCCGCGAGGCCGGCCGCGAGGCCGATGCGCGGCTGCCAGTCGCATGCACTCTGGATGGCCGTATTGTCACAGGTCCAGTTGTCGTGCCGCAGCTCGCGCAGCTTCGACGGCGTCAGCATGGGCGCGCGGCCCGTCAGGCGGGCGAGACGCTGGTTGTTGCGGGCGACCAGGTTCAGCAGCGGCGACGGCACCGGGCGCAGTGCCACGGGCCGTCCCCAGGCCCGGCTGGCGGTATCGGCGATCTCCTGCCAGCTGTAGCCGCCGCTATGGCCATCGTGCAGCGGCAGGATCTGGCCGCTGCTGTTCGGGCTGTCGATAATTGCCAGCGCTGCCGCCACCAGATCATCGATATGCAGCAGTGACACCCGCGCCTGCGCGCTGCCGGGAAGCGGGGCAATGCCGCGGCGCGCCATCAGACGGAACAGCGGCAGCATTTCCCGGTCCCCCGGGCCATAGACCGCGGGTGGACGCAGCACGGTCCACTCAAAGGGCACCTGTGCCGGCGCCATGTTGAGCAGTGCCTGCTCGGCGGCGAACTTGCTGCGGGCGTACCAGGACAGCTGGGGTTCACGGGCGGCCAGGGAGCTGAAGAAGATGACCCGCGCCGGGTGGCTGCTGGCGGCAAGGCGTTCAAACAGGTTGACGCTGCCGTTGACGTTGCCCTGGTGAAAGTGTGCGTAGCGACCGCCGCGAACCACGCCGGCGCAGTGGATCACGCAGTCGGCGCCGTCCGTGAGCTGAGCCAGGGCGTCGCGGTCCTCCAGACTGCCCGGCACGCGCTCACAGCCCAGGGCGTCCAGGGCATCGGCGGCAGAGGGCTGTCGCACCAGTACGCGCACACGGTGCCTGCGCTGCCGCAGCGCCCGGGCAATGGCCTGGCCAATAAAACCGGTCCCCCCGGTCAGGGCGATGGTGATGTCCGATGGCAGCGGCGCGGCGATGCTCAGGCGGATGCGACGCGCAGGCGCAGCTCTTCGGCTACAGCGCCCAGCTCATCGGCATCGTGCTCGGCAATGAAGTCGAGGCGGGCCTTGGCCCGCGACAGCTTGCCTGAAGAGGTGCGCGGCAGCGAGTGTACCGGCACCAGCCGGACATAGCAGTCCAGCCCCAGCTCCTGGCGCAGCATGGCGGTCAGGCGGCGCACCAGGCTGTGGCGGCGGTTAGGGTCAGTGTCGCGGCACTGCACCACCAGCACGCACATTTCCTCGCCCTCGTGGTCCGGTGCAGAAAAGGCAAGGGCGTCGCCGACGCGGACTTCCGGCAGGCTTTCCGCAAGATGCTCGAGGTCCTGCGGCCAGATATTGCGGCCGTGGATTATGATCAGGTCCTTCTTGCGTCCGGTGATGGTGAGTACGCCGTCGGCGAGGTAACCAATATCGCCGGTGTTCAGCCAGCCGTCACCGCAAAGGGCGTCGTCGGTTTCCTCCGGCAGGTTGTAATAGCCCGACATCACGCTGGGACCACGCAGGTGAATGACGCCGGACTTCCAGTCCGGCAGGGCCCTGCCGTCGACGTCGCGGATTTCAACCTCGAAGCTCGGCAGCGGCACGCCGCAGTTAACGAAATGGCGGCCGCGACCGTCGCTCACACTCGCGTCCATCAGCACGGCCTCGTGGTGGTCAGCGAGGTGATCGCTGTCGATGTGGTGCGTGGTGTAGCCCGACTGCAGCGGCGAGAAGCTGACGCCGAGGGTGCACTCGGCCATGCCATAGCAGGCGACGAAGGCCCGGCGGTCAAAGCCGCAGGGCGCGAGCATCTCGGCAAAGAATTCCAGGGTGCGCGGGCGGATCATTTCCGCGCCAATGCCCGCCGCCCGCCAGTGACTGAGGTCGTAAGCCGCCAGGTCGCTCTCGCGCACGCGGCGCGCGCAAAGGTCGTAGCCGAAGCTGGGGGCGAAGGAAATAGTGGCCTTTGACTGGGTCATCATTTTCAGCCACTGCCGCGGGCGCATGGCGAATTCCCGGGTGTCGAGGTAATCCACGGAGATCTGCGCGGCCGCCGGCGTCAGCACAAAGCCCACCAGTCCCATGTCGTGATAAAAGGGCAGCCAGGACATAAGGCGGTCGCTGCCGGTGATGTCGAGTCCGTGCTGGATGATGCCCTGCAGATTGGCCATGGCCGTTTCGTGGCGGATGATGACGCCGCGAGGGAAGCGCGTGCTGCCGGAGGTGTACTGCAGATAGGCAATATCGCCGGGGGCGACGTCGGGAAGCGCCATGTCCGTATCGACGGGCAGTGCATAAAACGCGTCGGGCGTGTCGACCCTCAGCAGACCGTGGCCCTCTGCCGCCTCGGTGAGAAAGCCCAGATAGCCCTCAGAGGCGATGGCGACAGCGGCGTCGCTGGCTTCGAGCAGGCGACGCAGCTGTGCGACATAGGTTTCATGGCCGCCGAGCTTGACCGATGCCGGCAGGGCAACCGGTATCAGCCCCGCGTACTGGCAGGCGTAAAAAAAGCGCACAAAGTGCGGGTCGGTTTCTGCGACCAGCGCCACCCGGTCACCCGATGACAGGCCCAGGGTAAGCAGCTGCCGCGCAAGCGTGATGGCCTCCCTGCGCAGCGTGGCGAAGGGCAGGGTGGCGTAGATATGCCCGCGACCCGTGTAGAAATTGAATCCGGTGTCACCGCCGCTGGCGTAGTCGAGTGCCTCGGTGAGAGTCGCGAAGTCGCCTGCCCGGAAAGGCAGTGCGTGTTCGGTAGGTGTGGCCGCGATATGCAAAAGATCCCTCTCCCGTTGTGTGCACAAGCGGGTGCACGTCCCCCTTTTTGCGCTGCATAGTAACATCTCGGCCGTTTCTGTAAAAAGGTAAAAATACCAAGCCAGTCAATGACCTATCGGTGACGCGTCCAGCCAGGCCTGACCTTGGTCATGCGGCGGTGCGCGGGCGCCGCCAGGGCTTTTGTGGCGGGCCGCGCGAAAACGGCGGATTCTGCCGGTATACTCGGCAGCCGGAGTACGATGACCAGGGACGCAGGGGGGCGAGTGACGGAGCGGGAACAGGCAGTGCCGGATGTGGTGCCAGTCATGTCGCGTGGGCAGCTCGACGACTTCATTCGCTGTCCCCAGGCGCTCTACCGCGACGATCCGGCCTGGATTGCCCCATTGGCGGTGGAGCAGCGCTCGCGCTTTGCGCCCGACTCGCACTATGCCAGCCACGCGCGCTGGCAGGCCTGGACAGCGCACCGGCAGGGCCAGGTGGTGGGCCGCATCAGCGCGCAGATCGATCAGCTGGAGCCGCAGGCGGGTCTCGGTTATTTCGGCATGCTCGAGGCAGACAGCGAGGCGACGCTGCAGCAGCTGCTGGCAACCGCGTCTGACTGGCTGCGCAGCCAGGGCATGCAGCGGGTGCGCGGCCCGCTGAACCTGCACATCAACGACGAGGTGGGCCTGCTGGTGGCGGGCTTTGAGACACCGCCCAGTGTCATGATGGGCCACGCCAAGCCCTGGTATGGCGATGCGCTGGAGGCGGCCGGCTTTGTCGGCGTGCGCGAGCTGCTGGCCTACCGCATCCGACCCGACTTTACCGCGCCCCGGGTCATGACCCGGCTGGCCCGCCACGCCGCGCCCCGGGTCACGGTGCGCACGCTGCGCCGGCGTCAGCTCATGGCCGAGGCCGATACGCTGCGCGAAATCTTCAACGACGCCTGGGCGGATAACTGGGGCTTCGTGCCGCTGGATCGCGAGGAGTGGCGCCATACGGTGAGCTCACTGGCGAAGCTGCTGCCCGCCGACTACCTGCAGATAGCGGAGGTGGATGGCGAGCCGGTAGCCTTTATTGTCGCGCTGCCGAATATCAATGAGGCGGCCCGCGATCTGAACGGGCGCCTGCTGCCCTTCGGCTGGGCGAAGCTGCTGTGGCGTCTCAAGGTTCGTCACCCGCGCTCCGCCCGTGTGCCGCTGATGGGCGTCAAGCAGGCCTTTCAGCACTCGCGGCTGGGCCCGGCGCTGGCCTTCATGGTCATCGACGCGGTTCGCAAGCCGCTGCATGCCCGCGGTGTGACCGAGGTGGAAATGAGCTGGATCCTCGAGGACAACGACGGCATGCGCAATATCATCGAAACCATCGGCGGTGAGGCCTACAAGCGTTACCGCGTCTACGAAAAGGACCTGTAGGGACCCATGCAACTCGATATCGACAGCCACCGCATGACCGCCATTGTACTGGCGGGGGACCGCAACAAGAGCGATGCCCTGGCCAGTCGCTCCAGCAGTGGCTGCAAGGCCCTGATTGAGATCGGCGGTGAACCAATGGTGTACCGCGTGCTGCGGGCGCTGCGCCAGTCGCGCATTGTCGAGCGCATGATTCTCGCCGGACCGGAGCAGTCGGCCGTCGACAGCGCCCCCGATCTGCGCGTCTGGATCAACGAGGGCAGCCTCGACTGGCAGCCCCCGGGCGCATCGCCGTGCACCAGTGCCTACAGCGTGATGCAGCATATCGACAGCGACCAGCCGGTGCTGCTCACTACCGCGGATCACCCGCTGCTGACCGCCGAGATGGTGGATGCCTTCGGGCGCCAGAGTCTGGCTGATGATGTCGATGTCACCGTGGGCCTCGCGCCCTACGCGCTGGTGCAGGAAACCTATCCGAACATGCGCAAGACGGTGCTGCGTTTCAGTGACGGCGAGTTCTGCGGCTGTAACCTGTTTGCTTTCCTGACGCCGGAGGGCCGCAGCGTGGCCGACTTCTGGCGGCGCATTGAGCAGCAGCGCAAGAAGCCCCTGCGGGTTATTGGCATGCTCGGTTGGTGGGCGGTGATTCGTTACCGGCTGGGTCTGCTGCCGCTGGACGAGGCGCTGGCCAAGCTGGGCAAGCGGCTGGGTCTGCGTATCCGCGCGGTTATTCTGCCTTATGCGAATGCCTCGATCGACGTGGACTCTATTGCGGATCTGGATCTGGTGCAGGACTCATTGAAGGATAACGCCAGCTAGCCTGGTCAATCACGGCCATTGCGCTTTCGGCCGCGTTGAGTCCCCAGCGCGTGAGCCGCAGCGTCCGCGTGCCGTCTGCCGCACTGCCGAGGGAGAAGGCGTTGCAGGCCGCAACGTCCTTGCCGTGAAGACCGCGGGCCGATGCCGAGGGGGCGGCGAGCACCCGGGCAGTGCCGGTGGCTGTCGGCAGGTCGTGCTGGTGATAGCGATGGCCGTGGCCGTGCAGCACGAGTTCGACGCCGGCCTGCGTGAGGGTGTCGCGCAGTGGCGCTGCATCCGTCAGCCGTTTGCGCCATTTCTCCAGTCCCGGCAGCGGGCAGTGGTGCAGGTAGACAACGCGGAACAGCCCCCGGGCCTGGCAGTCGCGCAGCAGCCGGTCCAGGCGCTGGCGCTGATCGTGGCCGACGCGGCCGGCGGCCAGCAGGGGCGGCGTTACCACAGCGGAATCGAGACCGATAAAGGCAACGCCCTGGCGCACGCGCAGCGACGGCCAGCTGTCGCTGCCGTCGTCGCCGCGCAGGTAACCGGCCCAGTGCTCGCGCTGGAACCGCCGACTGTCATTGGCGGTGGCGTCGTGGTTGCCGGGCACCAGAGCGAGGTTCTGCGGCGAGGCCAGCGCTCGCAGCCACTGCGCCGCTTCGCGAAATTCGTCCTCCAGCCCGATGTGAGTGAGGTCACCGGTGAGCAGGATCTGTGCGGGGCCGGCCTGCCGGATATGCGCCACCAGCAGCGCCAGCACCTCGTGGCGATGTTCGAAGCGCCGCTTGCGCTGCCAGGACAGGTGGCTCAGGCGCCGCTTGATGCGGTTGGCCCCTCTCGGGTCAGATCCCGCCGAGACGTCGGCCCATGAAAACGGCAGCGCCGTCAGATGGGGGTCACTGAAATGGACAAAGGCAAGCTCGCTGTCACCGGTCATCAGACCCGCCGGATAATGCCGCCGAGACGGGCCAGCTTGTCGTCGATGCCGGCGTAGCCGCGGTCGAGGTGGTAGATGCGATCGATGGTGGTATCGCCCTCTGCCGCCAGCGCCGCGATCACCAGGCAGGCGGAGGCACGCAGGTCGGTGGCCATGACCGGCGCTCCCTGCAGGCGCTCGCGGCCGCGCACGATGGCGGTATTGCCCTGCAGCTCGATGTCCGCGCCCATGCGGCGCAGCTCGGCCACGTGCATGAAACGATTCTCGAAGATGTTCTCAACCACTGTTGCCACGCCGTCGGCGAGGGCATTCAGTGCCATGAACTGGGCCTGCAGATCGGTGGGGAAGGCCGGGTAGGGTGCGGTAGAGATATTCATGGCCCGGCAGCGCGTGTTCTCACTGTCGACTTCTATCCAGTCGTCGCCCCAGGTGAGTCTGACGCCCGCTGCCTGCATCTTGGTCAGCACATGCAGCAGGAACGAGGGGTCGGTATTGCGCAGCGTAACCTTGCCGCGGGTGGCGGCGGTGGCGGCGAGAAAGGTCCCGGTTTCAATGCGATCCGGCGGCACCGCATGGCGCGTGCCGTGCAGCGTCTCGACCCCGCGGATGCGGATAACGCTGGTGCCGGCTCCCTGGATACGCGCGCCCATGCCGTTAAGCAACCGTGCCAGGTCGGCCACCTCCGGCTCCATGGCGGCGTTCTCCAGCTCGGTATCGCCCTCGGCCAGGGTGGCGGCCATCAGCAGGTTTTCGGTGCCGGTGACCGACGGGATATCGAAGGCATAGCGGCAGCCTTTCAGCCGCGAGGCTCTGGCTTTGATGTAGCCGCTGTCGATGGTGATTTCCGCGCCCATGGCGCGCAGGCCCTCGATGTGCTCGTTCACCGGTCGCTCGCCGATGGCGCAGCCGCCCGGCAGTGACACGTCTGCCTCGCCGAAGCGCGCCAGCAGCGGACCCAGCAACAGCACCGCGCCGCGCATGGTCTTGACCAGCTCGTAGGGGGCGCGCACGTTGTTCACGCCGCTGCTGTCGATGTCTACGCTGTCGTCATCGCGTTTTACCACGCAGCCCAGCAGCTCCAGCAGGCGGATGGCGGTGTCGATGTCGCGCACGCCGGGGACATTGCTCACCTGCAGCGGCTCGGCGCTGAGCAGTCCCGCGGCGAGCACCGGCAGCGCCGCGTTCTTGGCGCCGGCAATCCTTACCTCGCCACGCAGCGGGCCGTTGCCGGTAATAACCAGGCGAGCCATCAGGCAGCGTTTCTCGGCGTTGCCAGCCCGGCGTCGAGCAGAGCGCGATAGGCCGTGATGATGCGGTCGATCTGCTGCGGCGTGTGCGCCGCGCTCATGCTGTTGCGCAGAAGGAAATTGGTGGAGGGCGATGCCGGTGGCACCACGAGATTGACGTAAACGCCGCTCTTGAACAGCTGGTACCAGGCGGCGATGGCCTGCTCGCGATCGGTGAACTCCACCGCAACCACGGGGCTGACCGCCGGACCCACCGGCAGGCCGAGCTCGCGCAGACCGTGGTACAGGCGCGCGGCGTTATCCCACAGGCGCTCCCGCCGCTCGGGTTCCTCGCGCACAATGCGCAGTGCCTGCCGCACCGAGGCCACCACGGAGGGCGATGACGAGGCGGTAAAAATGTAGGCGCGAATGCAGTAGCGGATGGTATCCAGAATGGCGTGGCGGCTGATGGCGAAGCCGCCTACGGCGCCTAGACTTTTACTGAAGGTGCCGACAATGAAGTCCACGTCGTCCTCAATACCCGCTGCCTGCGCTGCGCCGCGGCCAGTCTCGCCGAGCACGCCCATGGAGTGTGCTTCGTCCACCAGCAGGTAGGCCCCGTATTCGCGCTTGATGGCGGCTATCTCCTGCAGCGGGGCCACGTCGCCGAGCATGCTATAAATGCCCTCGGCAATCACCAGGGTGCGGCCGGCGCGATCGCCCAGGCGTCGCAGGCGTTTTGCCAAGTCGTCGGGGCTGCTGTGGCGGTAGCGGATGATCTCGGCGCCGCTGAGCTTGACCCCGGAATAGATGCTGGAGTGGCTGTCGGCATCCAGCAGGATGACGTCGTCGGGGCCGGCGACGGTGGCGCACATGCCCATGGTGGCGGCGTAGCCGGTGGAGAACACGATGGCCTGGCCAACGCCGTAGAAATCGGCCATTTCGGTCTCGAGCGCCACGTGCTCGGCAAAACTGCCGTTGGCCAGGCGCGAGCCGGTGGTGCCGGTGCCCCAGTGGGCCGCGGCGGCCTGGGATGCCTCGATGCAGCGTGGATCGTAGGACAGGCCCAGGTAGTTGTTGGTGCCGGCAAGTATGACCCGCCGGCCCTGCACCACGCCCTCGGTGGCGGAGATCACTTTGTCGGTGATGGCGCCGAAGGGCTTGACGTCCCGGCGCGAGAGCTCGGTCTGGAAGTCGGCCATCGCCTGGAATTTGTCAAACAGCATGCCAGTTACCGCGTTGTGTCGGTGTGCCAGGGTAATCGCTTTTCGGTGGTGCCGTGCTCAGTCTCTGAGCTGCTGAATTTTCTGCGCCAGATCCGATACGGTGTTCACGTCCGGGAGGATATTCAGCGGGATAGAGATATCGAAGTGGTCTTCTGTCTGCTCGATCAGCTCCATGACTTCCAGCGAGCTGAGGCCCAGATCGGTGACCAGACCGGTCGATTCGCTGATGGCCACCTGCCGGCGGTTGTGCTTCTGCAGCAGTTCACACAGGAACGCGAGGTAGGTCTGGTACCCCGATTCGTTGTCGTTTACGGCCTTTTTCCCGAACGTCGCCACCCAGACTCTCCTTGCGCCAGCGCCCCCCAGGCGCTAGATTCCATTCCGGAAACTATACCCACGGACGCCTTTGAATGCCAGCCATTTGGTTAATCGACGCTTACCGGGCAGGCGAGCGGCGGCAGGTGCGCGCCCTCGCGACGGCGGCATCCGACGCCCTCGGCTGGCCCTGCCGGACGCTGCAGCTGGGCTACCGGCAGGGCGTGTTCTGGCCGCACCTGCTGCGTTTGGCGTCGCTGGCCGGCGTGCAGCGCGCGGACCGACAGAAGCTGTCCGCACCCTGGCCCGATCTCGTCATCACAGCCGGCGTGCGCAACGAGCCGGTGGGCCGCTGGCTGCGGCGGGCCTCCGGCGGCCACACCCGCTACGTGCACGTGGGCCGGCCCTGGGGGCGACTGCGGGACTTCGATCTTCTCGTCACCACGCCGCAGTACCGGGTGCCTGCGCACCGCAATGTGCTGCACAATGACCTCACGCTGCACGATCTCGCGGCCGAGGGGCTCGCGCGCAGTGCCGCCACCTGGGAGCCGCAGTTTGCGCGGCTGCCGCGACCATGGATCGGTGTGCTGGTGGGAGGCGACAGCGGTCCCTACACGCTCGGACCACGGGCCGCCGACCGGCTGCTGGATCAGGCGATGGCGGCGGCAACGCGCTGTGGCGGATCGCTGCTGATCGCCACCAGCGCGCGCACGGCGCCGTCGGTGAATGCGCGGCTGCAGCAGCGGCTGGCTGCCGCGTCGGCAACCTGCCCGCATGAGCTTTACTGCTGGTCGGAGCGCGGCAGCGACCGTAGCGCTGGGCGTCGCGGTGGGAGCGCCGCCCAGGGTGCCGGCGAATGCAGGGGTAATCCTTACCCGGGGATTCTCGCTCTTGCGGATGCGTTCGTGGTCAGCGCGGACAGCATCGCAATGCTGTCCGAAACCTGCGCCACCGGCCGTCCCGTGTTCATGTTCGACAGCGGCGGCATGCGCCGCGATGCAGCACGTCACGCCGGCGGTGACGTTGCTCTGGCAGATATGCCGGCGGATGGGCCGCGCGACTGGCGCCTCGGCGCTGCACTGTTCGCCCAGCTGATCCGCTGGTTTCCCGATGCCTGGAGCCGCGATATCTCTCTGGTGCACCGCGGGCTCGCGGACGGCGGGCGGGCACGCTGGCTGCAGATGGGCGTGCTGTCCCTCGGTGGCAGCGAGGCCGGGGGCCGCGAGGATGACGCTGCGCCCGACACGCTTGTGACGGCGGGCAATCCAGACGCGCCGGGCGCTCTCAGTACGCGCGACATGCAGCGCGCGCTGGCGCGTATTGAAGCGCTGGTCAAAGACCGGTCTGACCCGTGAGGCGATAGCGGCGTCGACGCGCTGCAGCGGGCTCGCCTACTGCGGCAAGGCCCGCTGCGTTCAGGCAAGCTCCTCGGCGCTGGCTCGCTCGGCGCGGCCGTCGCGCAGTCGATAAACGCAGTCCGCCGCCTCCACCATGCCGCGGTTGTGGGAAATGGCCAGCAGGGTGATGCGCCCTTTCAGGGCTTCCATCGTCTGGCGCACCGCCTGCTCGCTTTCCGGGTCAAGGGCGCTGGTGGCCTCGTCCAGAATAAGCAGCTGCGGCTGGTTGATCAGGGCGCGGGCGATCACCACCCGCTGGCGCTGTCCACCGGACAGCTTGCCGCCGCGCTCGCCGACCACGGTATCGACGCCATCGGGCAGCGCCTGGATGAAGTCCCAGGCGCCGGCATCGCGCAATGCCTGCGCCACCGCCGCCGGGGTCAGGTCCGGATCGCCGAGGGTGATGTTGTCGCGAATGCTGCTGTGCAGCAGCACTGTGTCCTGGGGGACGTAACCGATCTGCCGGCGCCAGGCGCGCAGGTCGAGCCCGGACAGCGCTTCGCCGTCGGCGCGGATCGCCCCCCGCGTGGGCTGCAGCAGGCCGATGACGAGATCGACCAGCGTGGTCTTGCCGGTGCCCGAGGGGCCGACCAGCGTGGTCAGCCGGCCGGCGCGGATGTCGAGCGTCAAGTCCTCGAAGACAGGCGCATTGTCGCCGTAGCGAAAGTCGACGCCGTCGAAGCGAATACCCTCTGACAGCATCGGCGGCGCGGCGCCGCCGGCACTCTCCGCCGCGTCCCGGGCCTCGTCGATGCTGTCGAGCATGGCCCAGTAGGCGCTCTCGCCCTGCACCAGCTTCTGGTACTGCTTCTGCACCTTGCCGAGAAAGGAAAAGGCCCGGCCCAACGCTACTACCAGCACCATGACCGTGGGCAGCTCCATGTCATAGATGCCGAGCGCGACGTAAATGCCGAGACAGATGAAGCCGGCGAACATGAGCTCCTGGCCCGCGTTCAGCCCCGCCGCGGCAATGACCTGACGCCTGAGTGCCTTGTTCAGCTTGCCGGTATCACTGGCCAGCACGCGATCCGCCTGGCCTTCTCGCGCCATCGCTTTCATCGCCTTCACCGAGGCCAGGATATCGGTGAGGTTGCCGATGAGTGAAGTGAGCAGGTGGGTCTGGCGCCGGCCGGCGCGGCGGGTGATGCGCACCAGAAAGTGCGACAGGCCGATAACGATAGCGCCGGCGACAATGGCGACCAGCGAGGCCTTCCAGGACAGCGCAAAGGCCACGGCGCCATAGATCATGGACTGGATCAGGAAGGTGATGGCGGTGGCGCCGTGGACAAAGGACTGGGACGAGCGCTCCGCCTCCGTGGCGAGGGCGTTGGTCAGGCGTCCCGCCGGCTGGTGCAGAAAGTACTCCCAGCGGCTGCGCAGAATGGCGCGCAGCATGTTCAGGCGCAGGTCGGTGCCCACCTGGGCGGCGGTGTAGCCCACCTGGCGCTGCGCCAGCAGCAGGAAAACGCTCTTGAAGAAAATGCCGAGCAGCACCAGCAGCAGCATGTTGCCCAGGGTGGTGGCGATGCCGAGGCTGTTCAGCGTCTCCACAATCACCGCCTCGTAGCCCGACAGGTCCGCCGCGCCGGTGTCCATGCGCCCGGTGCCGAGGGCGATATTCAGCGCCGGCAGCAGCGCCGACAGGCCAATGCCCTCGGCCAGACCCGACAGCAGCAGCGCCAGCAGCATGAGCAGAGTGGGTCCGCGATAGGCGCGGAAAAAGCTGAGCATCAGTCGCATGGACAATCCGTTTGCTGCGTGGGTCGCGGCGCCGCCGGGCGCGGACGCATCTTACCAGTGCATGCGTTTGAATAGCAGCCAGGCAACGGCGCTGATGATCGCGGTCGGCGCCAGTGCCACCAGCGGCTGGCTCAGGTTGAACAGCTGCCCCAGGGCAAACAGAATCTGCGAGCCCAGATAAAAGCCGATGCCGATGACCGCGCCGATGGCCAGTGTGGCGCCGAAGTTGCCGCCGCGCTGTGAGCCCACCCCCGCGCTTACCGGCGTTGCCAGCAGAATCATGGCAGCGACGGTGAGCGGCATGGTCAGGCGCTGCCAGAACGTGCTGAGGTACTGCTTGGCGTCGCGTTCGTTGTCGGCCAGGTAGCCGCCGTAACTGAGCAGCACCGACAGGCGCATGCTGTCCTGGGACAGCGAGATCACCGGCAGCTCGCGCGCCGCCCACAGGTTATCGATGGCCAGTGAGTCTGTGCGCGAGGTTGCCAGGGTATTGTCCACCAGGCGCTTTTCCATCACCTGATTGAATTCCCAGGTGCGGTCAGCGCCCACCCGGGCGGTTTCCCCGCGCACGGCGCGCTGCAGCTGCCCGTTCTCACCGAACTCGTAGAGATCGATATCCGCCGGCTGGCCGTCATCCGTCATGGCGCCCAGGTGAATGTAGCGCCGGCCACTTTTAGACCACAGGCCACCGGAGGGCAGTCGGTGGGCATTGTCGTAACGCAGATCGAGACGCAGCTCTTCGGCGCGCTGGTGCAGTGCCGGCGTCACGTATTCCATCGCGACCCAGAGCACCAGCATAAGGGCAGCGGTGGGGACGGAGATGGCGGCCAGCAGCTGTCGCGGCGGCACGCCAGCACAGCTGATCACCGTGAGCTCACTGCCACGCTGCAGACCGGCCATGGCAATGATTGTCCCCAGCAGCATGATGACCGGAGCCAGGCTGATCAGCTGCTGCGGCAGAATCATCAGCGTGTACAGGCCGATGGCCGGTGCGCGATAGTCGCCCACCGCGGCATCCAGCTCGCCAATAAAACCGAGGAGACCAAATACGGCAGCGATGACCAGAAAGGTGGTCAGCCAGCCGCGCAGCAGCGTCATGGCCAGGTAGCGGGTGAGAACCGTCATGCCTTGTCCGTCGCGTCACGCGGTGGTCGCCGGCGCAGGCGCGGCGGATAAAGCAGCAGCACCAGCAGGATCAGGAATAGCGCATAGCCGCCCCAGAGCCCCGGGAAGGCGCCGATGCGCTCCTGTTCGATCCAGGTTTTCACCATGCTGGTGAGGCTGAACAGGGCAATATAGGTGGTGATGGCAATAAAAAAGCTGCGCGTGCGCGGCTCCCGCGGATTCGAGCGCGCCAGCGGTGCCGCGATCAGCGCCAGCAGCAGCGTGGCCAGCGGCGTGGTCAGTCGCCACTGGTACTCCGCCGTGTCTTTGGGATCGCCCGACAGCGCCAGCGCCTGCATCGACTCCGCTTTGCGCCGGTAGCGCTCCTGCGCTTCGGTGGCCGGCAGGCGAATGGTAAGTGTCTCGAACTCTGTGGTGACGTCCAGCGTGTCGCGATTGTCCAGCAGGTAGTGAAAGCCGCGGAAGAACTGCGCGGTGAAGGGTTCGTTCGGGTTCAGCATGGGCAGCGCGGCGGACTCGGCGTAAATCAGCTCCGAGCGCTCGCCGCCGCGGTGCAGCTTCTGCAGGAACACGCCTTCGTGGATGCCCTGCTCAAGGTCAAGACCGTCGGCGATGAACACGTAGTCGCTGTTGCCCATGGTGACGAATTCGCCCGTGGCCATTTTTCGCAGGTCGAACTCTGCTGCGGCCTGCGCCTCCAGCCGGTAGCTCTCGCGAAAGGCCCAGGGGCGGCCGGCGATCGAAATCACCCCGGTGATGATCGCGAAAATCACCGCGAACTTGAACACCGATTCCATAACGCGCATGGGGCTGACGCCGGCGGCAAACAGGGCGTTCATCTCCGCATCCCGGTACAGTTTGCCGAGCGCGGCAAGCACCGAGAAAAACAGGGCTGAGGGCAGCAGGATTTCCAGCGTGACCAGGGTGTTCAGCGCCACCAGCTTGAGGGCAGTGAACAGGTCGACCTGGCCCGCCGCGGCAAAGGACAGCTGCCGCGCCAGGGAAAAGCCCACGAACACCAGTACCAGCAGGCCGAGGCCGACGGCAAAGGGGCGCAGGATTTCGCGACTCAGGTAGCGGTCTATGATCATCGGGGGGGATTGTAGCGCAGCTGCTGCGGTCAGTGCGGGAGGAACTGGTCGCAGAAACTCAGCAACTCCCGATATTTACCGCTGCGCAAAACCTCCGTGATTCGCTCAGGGTCAAGGTTGAGGTAGTCGTGCACCAGGGCGTTGCGCATGCCAACAACCCTGTTCCAATCTACAGTTGTCTTGTCTGCGCCGGACAGGCGTAGCTTCCCAAAGGCATCTCGAGCTTCCAGCGGCAAGGCCAAGCCCTGCGCGCGTAGCGCCTGCTTGGCAACTCCGATCGTGGCTTCAATAAGAAGCTGGAGGCAGCGCTCCGCAGCCCGGTATTCATATTGGGACAGGTGACGATCACGGGCAATTTTTTCCAGCCCTGTCAGTTCTTCCGCAAGCTGGGACAGATGCGAGCTGACAGACTGAGCATAGACACTATCCAGCTTGACGTTGTTCATACAGATGGTCGATTTCCCAGATTGAGCTGATGCGATTCTCTTCACGCGCCAGCCTCGAAGGGTCCCTGACGTACAGGACATGGTCGGCCTTTATGATATTCAGGGCGAGATGAATTGGGGCGGTATTGATATCGACGATAGTGAGTTGGCTCGACGGCAGTTCGAGTGAATGTGCCCATTCAAGTGCCAGGATTTCTGGACGCAGCCTGTGCTCCCAGGCGCTTTCATCGTGTCGTTCAAAGGCTATCGCGAGGTCGATATCGCTGATGGCCGTGGCATGTCCCGTGGCTCGGGAGCCATACAGCCAAAGCACCGCAATATCTGCATTCTCAGCAGCGAGTTCAGCGAGTGCACCGAGCAATACGCTTTCGTTATGGATCTCGTTTCTTGCCGGTGATTCCATGTAGGCCTCTATCGGCTGTGGACAGGCTTCTAGTGGTGGGCACTGATGTGCCGGCGCTCAAGAGGGCTCCTCCGATGCTTGCCTGATTGCCGCGCAGGACATAATAGCAGATGTGATGTGAACTGATGCTTTCGAACACCGCACCTTACGTTGCGCCCCTTGCCTCCAGCGCCGCATCACTCTCCCTGCCACGCAAGGCCATGAACCACAGGCTGGCCAGTGCACAGGCCATCATGCACAGAGTGACGGTCAGCAGCGAGGGCGGCAGCAGCGTGGTGAGGCCGCTGGCCAGACCGCCGAGGCCGAAGGTGGCGGTGCCCATGAGCGCCGCGGCCGACCCGCTGCTGCTGGGGAAATACTCGAGAAAACAGGCCTGGTTGTTCGGGCTGATGGCCCCCAGCGTGCCGGCGTAGAGCATCATGCCCGGCAGAAAGGCGAGAAGGGGGCCATCGACCAGGGCGACCGCCAGCAGCCAGGCGGCAGCCAGCGCCTGCACCTGTGTTGCACCGCGCAGGATCTGCAGCGACGGCATGCGGTTGAGCAGGAAGCGGTTCAGTAGGTTGCAGGCGAACATGGTGATGATGTTGCAGGCAAACAGCAGGGTGAATGCCCGCGGTGACTGCGCATAGTGCACCTGATAGATGAAGGCAGACCAGGTCACGAAAATGATCAGGCCGCCAAAGCCCGCGGTCTGCCAGCCAATATGGGGCAGTGCGCGGCGCTCTCTGAGCACCTCGAGATAGCGCGCCATGATCGTCATCGCCCCGCGCTGCGGCGGTGGACGTCGCGGGCTGCGAAACGCCGTCACCGCCAGCAGGGGCAGCATGCACAGCGCATAGACACCGAGAAACTGGAAGATCAGGCCCCAGCTGCCGAACTGCAGCAGCAGGTTGCCGATGGCCGGGGCAATGGCGGGCGCGATAATGGCCACCAGGCCGATCATGGAGAACAGTTTTGCGGCCTGCTGGCCCTGCACCCGGTCGCGCACCAGCGCGGGAATGGACACGCCGGTCCAGCCGCCGCCGATCGCCTGCAGCATGCGGCCGAGCAGCAGCCACTCCAGCGATTCCACCTGGGCCAGCAGGAAGCTGGCGCCGGCGAACAGCAGCAGGCCGCTGGTCAGCACGCGGCGCCGGCCGAACTTGTCCGACAGCGCACCGCCGACAAGCTGCCCGATTGCGAACGCAAACATGTAAACGGAAATACTCAGGGACACCTGCTGGATGTCGACGCCGAGCGTCTCCGCCATCAGGGGAAACGCGGGGAGATAGGTGTCGATGGCAAACGGGCCCAGCATCATGGTGAAGCCGAGAGCGAACACGATCGCCAGCGGCGTGTGCTGTGACTGGGTCATGCGGATTCCGGGTAGTGCATGTGAGCGGCGTTGATACTGATGGCCGAGGACTGACGCTGTGAGTGTAACATGTCGCGTGGTTCGCCGCCTTGGTCGCGGCCGCGCGCACTGGCGATTTCACGGGGTTTACCGCATAATCCCGCGCTTTTCGTTAACGCGGTGCCTGTGCGCCAGCGGTGGAAAACGCATGTTGAACCTGAGCGACGGCGTCAAAAAGGCGCTTATCATTGGCCCCACGGAAGTACTGCCGGCGCGGTGGCGCGTCGACCTGCGGCGCCGTGGTCTGGCGCGGCTGGAGCTGGCCAAGGCGGCGAGAGCCAATTTTCTCATCATCGGTCACCCCAAGAGCGGCAATACCTGGCTCAAGGTCATGCTGTCGCGGCTGTACCAGCTGCGCTACGACCTGCCGGAGTCGAGGCTCATCAACACCGATGAGTTTGCCCGGCGCATTCCCGCGATACCCCGGATTGCCGCGACCAACGGCTGCTACAGCTACGAGGGCGAGGTGGGCCGACTGCTGGCGGCCGGTGCGCCGGATAATCCGATGCGGCGCAAGCCGGTGGTGTTTCTGGCCCGCAACCCGATCGATATCGCGGTGTCCTGGTACCACCAGTTCACCAAGCGCCAGTCCCGCGCCAAGCAGGAGCTGATCAACCACGCCATTGCCAACCCCATCGACCGGCGGACGGTGCAGATGTGGGCCTTCGTCAGGCACTCGGATATCGGCCTGCCCTTTCTCATTGATTACCAGAATACCTGGGCGCGCAATGTAGCGGCGCTGCCCCAGGGCCTGCTGGTGCGTTATGAGGACCTGCGCAACGACCCGGTGCCGACCCTGTCGCGGATTCTCGAACACGTTGGCGAATCGTTCTCGGATGACGAGATTCGCGCCGCGGTGGAGTGGGGCGCCTTTGACAACCTGCAGAAACTGGAAACCAGCGGCACCTTCCGCCAGGGCGGCATGAAGCTGGTCAACCGCAACGACCCGAGCACTTACAAAGTGCGCCGCGGCAAGGTGGGCGGTTATCGCGAGGACTTTGCGCCGGACCAGGTCGAGGAGCTGGAGGCGCTGGTGCGGGAGCGGATTGTTCCCGAGCTCGGCTACTGCCGCGACGACGCAAAAGCCTGAGACGTGAGCCAGCGCACCTGGGTGATGCTCGGCGACAAGCGCGGTGACAACGGGCAAGTGGAAACGATTGTCGAGGCGCTGGGCTGGCCGGTAGCGCGCAAGTTCCTGCAGCCCCTGCCGCAGTGGGTATATGGCAAGCCACGCTTTGAACCCACGCTGTCACACCTCGATCCCGCGCGTTCCGATGCCCTTTCCGCACCCTGGCCAGACCTGATTATCACGTCGGGCCGCCGGCCCTCGATGGCGGCGCTGTGGGTGCGCAGGCAGAGCGGCGGCCGCACGCGCGTGGTGCTGGTCGGCAAGCCCTCGGGCTACCTGCGCGACTTTGACCTGATCGTTGCCAGTCGTGAAAACCAGCTGCCCCCTTTTGCCAATGTGATGACCACCGTTCTGCCGTTCATGCAGGTCGACGTGGCCGCCGTGCAGGCCGCCAGCCGCGACTGGGCCGCGCGCCTGGATGCACTGCCACGCCCGCTGGTGGCGATTCTGGTGGGCGGCGAGACCAACCCCTTCGTAATGGATGCCCGGGTGGCGCGCCGCCTGGTCGGCGAGGCCGAGCGGGTTGTCGCCGCCGGCGGCACGCCCTGGATCACCACGAGCCGGCGCACCACGGCAGACGTGGTGGCGGTGTTGAAGCGCGATCTTCCCGCACAGGCGCGGCTGCATACGTTTTCTGCCGATGCGGCGCCGGGAGACAATCCCTACCTGGCCCTGCTGGGCACGGCGGACGCCTTTACCGTTACCGCCGACAGTATTTCCATGCAGGTGGAAGTCCTGCGGCTGGGTAAGCCGCTGGCCATCCTGCCGCTTCCCGCCGGGCGATTCGGCGCGCCGGATCTGTGGCGCCGGCGCGTCGCCACTTGGCTGAACAACCCCGCTGGCGCCGGCCTGCTGCACCGCGCCCGGCGGACCCTGGCCCGCGGGCTGTATCGCGTGGATGTGTTTGGCCTGGTGTCGGTGACCCGTGATTTCGAGGCCTTTCACCGGGAACTGGTGGCACGTGGCTTTGCCACCTGGGTGGGGCAGCCGGCGAGTCCGCGAGTGGTCGGGAGTCGTGGCGCACTACCGGATGATCTGGACGAGGTGGTGCGGCGGATAAGAGCGCTGTGCCCCCGGTCGGGGTCAGCTCCCGATGGCGCCTTATCCCACTAGCGCAGTCCCAGAACGTTCTTCGCGAAATGCGTGCCGCTGCGGCTGATGCGCTGGGCAACCACCGCCAGCGGACTGCGGTCGAGATAGTTCAGCTGCAGCATGCGTCGCTCGCCGACGAAGCGGCTGTGCCCATGCCAGGAATGCGGCGTGCGTTTGAAGGCCAGCAGCGTACCACCGAGCGGCGGCACCTCGGCCACGTAGTCGTCAAGGCTGTGCCGCGAGCGCAGCATACGCAGCTGGCCTTCGCTGTGCTGCCAGTTCTCGTTGAAGTACACCAGCACGGTAATGATCTTGCTCTTGTGGTCGGTGTGAATATTACCGTCCGTGCGCTCGCAGAACTTGCGCACGGTAATGGTCGTTGGCAGCCCCTGCAGTGACATGTCAAAGCGCGCACCCAGAACGCGGGCAAAGTCGTCGGATTCCAGTTCGCTGATCAGTTGTGCGAACGCCGGACCGTAGGACAGGTCGTCCAGCGCGTGATTAGCCGCCGAGGTAATGGCCGGGTAGTCGGCATTGGCTGCGGCGAGTGCGCCGGCAGACAGGAACTGGGGGACCACCGTGTAGGGGAACGGATCGCTATTGACGGTTGCCTGTTGCAGCGCTGCGAGATTGATCATGTCCATGTACGCATAATACCCCGGATTGCCGCGGCAGGGGCAGCGTGTGCCGCTGGATTCGCGTGTGAAAATGCCGCTTTGCTGCGGCAGGTCAAGTATTCCGGTATGATCGCGACCCTGTTTTTTTATGCCGGGAGTACTGCTGCGCATGGCCAATGCCTCTATGGCCGACCTGCTCGTTGTAGATAACCTGCGCGCCGCGGGACGCATCGGTCTGCTCGGCGCGCTGTTCTGGTTGCCCGCCGCGCGACGCAAGCGTCTGGAGCGATGGCTGCGCGGGCGCGAGGAGTTCCACCGGCTGCAGCGTGCAGACTGGGTGCTCATGAGCTGGGGCAAGAGTGGCCGCACCTGGCTGCGCGTGATGCTGTCCCGTGCCTATACGCTGATCGGTGACCTGCCCTCCAGTGAGCTGCTCGATTTCGACAATCTGCGGCGTCGCGATTCGCGTCTTCCCGCCGTGTTTTTTACCCACAATAATTATCTTCGCGACTACACCGGCAATTACCGCAGCAAGGCTCATTTCGCGGGCAAGAAAATGGTGCTGCTGGTGCGCGATCCGCGGGACGTGGCCGTATCACAGTATTTCCAGTGGCAGTACCGCATGCGCCCTATCAAGAAGTTCATCAACGACTATCCCGCGCACGGCGCGGACATCGATGCCTGGACCTTCGTTACCGACCCCGCCGTGGGCGTGCCGCGCATTGTCGACTATTTCAACGACTGGGCCCGCTCGCAGGATCAGCTCGATGACCTGCTGATCGTGCGCTACGAAGACATGCGCAGCGACCCCGGCGCAGTGCTGGCCCGCATTCTGGCGTTCACGGGAACACCGGCCACCGAGGCTCAGGTTGCCGAAGCGGTGGCGTTTGCAGCCTACGACAACATGAAGAAGATGGAGCAGGAGCAGTTCTTCAAGAGCAGCGGGGCGCGGGTGAAGCCCGGCGACCAGGCGAATCCGGCTTCCTTCAAGGTGCGCAAGGCCAAGGTGGGCGGCTATCGCGAACACTTTGACGAGGCCCAGTGCGGCAGGCTGGCCAGCATGGTGGCCGCACTCGACCCCGTATTCGGCTATGCCGAAAGTGGCGATAGCGGAGGGTCCACGTCTGGCGTCGGATCGACCGCCCCGTGAAATACGCCGTCCAGCAGCTGCGCCACGCGGCCTCCACCCTGCGCAAAAAGCTGGCGCGCCGCGTGCTCAACTGGCGCCTGCGCCATCAGCCCGAGGCCGCGCTGGTTGCCGCAGAGCGCAGGCTGCGGGGTCGCGAGCAGCTGGCGCGCCTGCGTGAGGCCGACATCGTGGTGGTGTCCTTCGGCAAGAGCGGACGCACCTGGCTGCGGGTCATGCTGTCGCATCTGTTTCGCATCCAGCACGGTCTGCCGGACAATGCGCTGCTGGGTTTTGACAACTTCCACAACATGAACCCGACGGTCCCGAAGATCTTCTTCACTCACGACAATTACATCAAGGACGTCATCGACGACCCAGCGAGCAAGGCGCCGTTCTATGACAAGCCCGTGGTGCTCATGGCGCGCGACCCGCGCGATGTCGCCGTGTCGCAGTTTTTTCAGTGGAAATTCCGCCTCAAGCCGAACAAGGTCACGCTGAACAACTACCCGCCCCGCGATCATGCAATCAGCCTGTTCGACTTTGTCACCGGCGACAACGACGGCGGCAGCCTGCGCGCGGTGGTGGATTACCTGAATGCCTGGGCGGCGGAGGCACCGCGGGTGAAACGCCTGCATTTGCTGCGCTACGAGGACCTGCGCAGCGATCCGCAGGGCGAGCTGGCAAAGCTTCTGGCCTTCATGCAGGTTGATGCCACGCCGCAGGAGCAGGCAGCGGCGATTGAGCACGCGTCCTTCGACAACATGAAAAAAATGGAAGGCGCCGATACCTTCCGGTTCACGGGACGCATGCGCGCGCGGGACCGGGACAATCCGGACAGCTACAAGGTGCGCCGCGCCAAGGTGGGTGGTTACCGCGACTACTTCGATGACGAGGAGGTGGCGGCGATTGATCGCCAGCTCGCCGGTTCACTGGATACAATGTACGGTTACGCCGAAAGAGCCGGCCCGATTCGGGCCTGACTCCCGCCAGGTCAACGACATGGAAAGCCACATGAATCTACACAGCCTGCGCAGCCAGTTCCCGATACTGCACAACAAGACCTATCTGAACAGCTGTTCCTATGGCGCGATGGCCATGTCGGTGCGCCGGGCGATGGAGCAGTACCTCGACGACCGCGATACCCGCGGTGCTTGCTGGGAGCAGTGGCTGGGTGATCTGGAGTCCCTGCGGGAGGAGACCGCATCGCTGCTGGGTGCCCAGGCGCATGAGATCGCCCTGGTGCCGACACTATCGGCTGCGGTGAATGCCCTGGCCAGCTGCCTCGATTTCACCGGTGAGCGCAGCCGGGTGGTGGTGACCTCCCACGATTTCCCGACCACCGCGCAGATCTGGCACGCACAGCAGCGCCGGGGCGCAAAGGTGCACTGCGTTGCGCTGGATGACTGCCTGAACGCAGAGGACGCCACGGCGCGCTTTGTCGACGCCATTGACGATACGACCCTGCTGGTGGCGATTCCCTGGGTCTGTTACCGCAATGGCCGCAGGCTCGACGTCAACGCCATCGCAAGGATTGCCAGGGCACACGGCGCGATGGTGGTGCTGGACGGTTATCAGGCCATTGGCACCTTTCCGGTGGATGTGACGACGATAGACGCAGACGTGCTGCTTGGCGGTTATCTTAAGTATTTGATGGGTACGGCCGGGATGGGCTTCATGTATGTCAAAGCCGGCCTTGTGCAGGAGCTGCTGCCGACCACCAGCGGCTGGTTCGCCCAGGAAGATGTGGCTGCCATGAGCATCGCCGGGAACGTGCCCGCGAACTCAGCGCGGCGCTTCGAGGGCGGCACCCCCGACGTCAGCGCCATCAATCCCTGCCGCGCCGGGCTTGCGATTTTGCGGGAGGCGGGCATGCCAGCGGTGGAAGGGCAGATCAGGGTCATCACCGATGCCATCAAGCGTGAGGCAGCTGCCCGCGGCTGGATATCCGCAACCGGCGACTGGCCCCACGGCGCGATGATCGCCCTGCGCTCGACCGACATGACGACCCTGGTGCAGCGCCTGGCCGAAGCGGATATCGTGGTGTCCTGTCGCGACGGCAATCTGCGCATTTCGCCGCATTTCTATAACAGTGCACAGGACATTGAAACGCTGTTCGCAGCGCTGGACCGGTATAGCGACCTGTTACTGCCAGGCCCCAGCGGGACCTGACCCCATCCATCATCAGGCGCCGACCAGCGCCAGGGCATCTGCCCTCACGTGCCCCTGCCGGATTTCATCCCGCAGCTGATCCTCGCTGATGATGCCCTGTTCAATGCATTCGCGCACCAGGCCGAAGAAAAAGGCCTCCTGCGCCGGGTCCGGGTGCGCGGCGTAGGTGCCGGCAAAGCGGTAATCCCCGAACAGCGCCCGGCGCGCCCGGCGCAGCCAGTGGCGGGGCGGGAACAGCTGGAAGGTGTCCGCCGGCCGGTAGTCGATGGGCAGGCCGGTCTTCCACGGCTGGGTCTTGCGCTTGGTGTTGTGCAGCAGCTTCGTGTTTTCATCCAGGTGGTCGAAGTCGTTCCAGTGGGACTCGAACAGGCCGATGGTGGCCGGATCCTCCAGTTTGAGCGAGATCCAGTCCATGTAGTCTCGCTGCGCCGGCTCGAACATGGCGGTGAAATCCCGCTCGAACGCCCAGTGTGTGAGCTTCGCACAGTCGAGCAGCATGACACTGGAGGCATAGGCCCCCTTGCGACCCTTGTTGCCGGACTTCGGCCGGCACAGAAGGGCGGCGCCCTGCATGTCCCGCTCGAGCAGCTCCAGAATATCACCGACGGCGAAGATGTCAGGGTCCATGACGATTGCGCGGCCCTCATAGTTCATGAGCTGCGGCGGGGCAAAGCGCAGCGGCGTGAAGGACTGCAGGTCGTCATTCAGCCAGGGCCGCATCTCGCCGTCGCGCAGGTAGCGGCGGCCTTCATGCTCGGCCATGACCGGAAAATGCTTTACTTCGATAAAGCGCACATCGAAGGCATCGGCGTTGGCGCTGTTTTTCTGCAGCGAATAGCGGCTGACCAGCGCGCCCAGCATCTGCTTGTCATTGGTGTGTATAAAAACGGTTGGTTTCACGGCATTCACCCGGTGTTGATCCTGTGCCATAGTTTACGCGCTGGCCTCGCGTGCATAAATCCCTGTGCACACTGGCGTTGCCGATAACCACCATCCAAAGCAAGGACGCAGCGTGCCCCCCGAGATACCCGACAAGCAGGCGCCGCGAATCTGGTGCCTGCTCGGTCACAAGGCCGGCGACAATACCCAGGTGACGGCGCTGGCCGATGCGCTCGGCTGCCCGTGGACGCCCATTCGCATCCACGCGAGACCCTGGGAACTTGCGACGAACCTGGCCCTGCGCATTAGCCTCGCCGGCATCGACCGCCGGCGGTCCAGCGAGCTGGCGCCGCCCTGGCCCGAACTGATCATCAGCGCCGGTCGCCGCAATGAACCGGTGGCGCGCTGGATACAGGCGCGCAGCGGGGGACGCACCCGGCTTGTGCACATCGGTCGCCCCTGGGCGCCGCTGGCAGCCTACGACCTGATCGTCACCACGCCCCAGTACAGTCTGCCGGATCAGGCAAACATTCTGCACAACACCCTGCCGCTGCAGCATCACGACAGTGATGCGCTCACGCGTGAGGCCGCCGCGCTGGCGCCGCAGCTGTCAGCTCTGGCGGCGCCGCGCATTGCGCTGCTGCTCGGCGGCGACAGCGGCAAGTTCGTGTTTACCGCGGCTAAAGCGCAGCGCCTGGGCGCGCTTGCGACGATGCTGGCCCAGGTCTCGGCGGGCTCCATTATGCTCACCAGCAGTCCGCGAACCCCGGAGGCCGCCATTACCGCCTGCGTCGCCGCCATTACCGCCCCGACCTTCATACATCGCTGGTCCGCCGACGCCGCCAATCCTTATCGCGGTATCCTCGGCAGCGCCGACGCCTTCATTGTCACCGGCGAGTCCATGTCCATGCTGGCCGAGGCCAGTGCACTGCATAAGCCGCTCTATATCTTCGACATGGCGGACGAGCCGGCGCGGCCCTGGTGGCGCCACGCCCATGCCTGGCGCTACAAGCCCCTGAGCCACCGCGTGGCCATGCGCATCGCGCCCCGGCGCATGCGCCGGGACATAGGCCTTATACAGAACACGCTTGTGAGCAGCGGCAGCGCCCAGTGGCTCAACCCGGCATCAGCGTCGGCGGGCCTGCCCGCGCCGCGCCAGGCTGTCGCCGCGAGCCACGCGGGCAGCGAGGAACTCATCAACAGCGCAAAACGCGTAAAGGGCCTTCTCTACCGAGATTAGGGTGAGTCGTTGAAATGCTGTGCGTCAAAGCTCGCGCTGTCGCATGGTCTGCCGAAAAAATACCCCTGAGCCACGTCGCAATGGGCCCTGACCAGCCAGTCGCGTTGCGCGTCTGTTTCAACCCCTTCAGCGATAATCGATAAATCCAGCGCCCGGGCCAGGGCAATTATGGCAGTAAGAATGGCGTTTGCGCGGACAGCATCCGGGCTGATGCGCATGACAAAACTGCGGTCCACTTTCACAACATCCAGCGGCAGCTCCTGCAGATAACTCAGGGACGAATGCCCTGTGCCAAAATCATCCAGCGCCAGGGTGATGCCGGCTGCGCGCAAGCGCTTCATCTCAGCCAGCGCATCGCTTGAGCCCTCCAAGTCCTCAGACTCAGTCACCTCAATCTCAATCAGTGCGCTTGGAACCTCATGACTGCGGAGAGTGGACAGCAGCTCTTCGGCGATACCGGGAATTTTCAGGCTGAGGACCGACAGATTGATCGAGAGCTTCAGGCGATAGCCTGCTCTGATCCAGGCCGCCTGCTGAATGGCGGCCTGCCTGACAACAAACTGGTCGAGCAGTCGTGCCAGGCCCGCCTTCTCGGCAATTGGCACAAACTCGGCCGGACCTATCGGGCCGAGCTCGGGATGTTGCCAGCGCAGCAGCACTTCGGCACCAATGAGCTGGTTATCCGCGAGCCGGAACTGGGGTTGAAAGGCCAGTTGAAGCCCTGTTCCATCCTCCAGCGCCATGACCAGTGAGTGTATGAGGGTTGTCTGGCGTTCCAGTGCAGTGCGCATGCTGTGATCGAAACGGGTGACCTGATTACGGCCGGCGTTTTTCGACTGGTACATGGCAATTTCGGCATTCTGCAGCAGTATTTTTGCCTCTTCCCCGTCTTTGGGCGACCACACGATACCCATGCTGGCCGTCATCAGAAGCATGTACTGGCCGAGTTGCAGGGGTGCCCGGGCAATGGCGAGCAAGTGCTGTGCACGCATTACAACATCGTTTGCTGACGCCGACAGCAGCATGACGGCGAACTGATCGCCGGCCACCCGCACCAGCAAGCCTTCGTTGCCGATAGACCGTTTCAGCCGCTGAGACATTTCAATAAGAACAGCATCCCCCACTTTATGGCCGAGCGTATCGTTGATGTGCCGCAGGTTATCCAGGTCGATGGAGACCAGCGCAAAGGAACCGCCGTCCTCTTTTATTGTCTGCAGTTTGTCCTCTATTGTCTCGGTGAGAAACAGGCGATTGCCGAGACCGGTCAGCTCATCGGTCAGTGCGCGGCGGCGCCAGCGCTCAGCACGCACAACCGATCGGTTGATGCCGAGGTCCATCCAGCCGGCCAACAGTGAGCCGATAATATTCAGCGCGACCAGCAGGGGTAACGCGTGCTGCACGGCTTCAGTGCGTGAAGGCTCGGGGAACAGGAAAATGGTCGTCAGCGCAAGAGACAGCAAAACGCCGAAGAGCAGAAAACGCCGGCCAGGAGGCCAGTTAAGGCGGGCCTGGACCTGTCGCCAGGCCAGACCGATAAGCGATGCCAGCAGCAGCGTCAAGCAGCCAAGCCAGCTGCCCTCACCGCCGAGCAGCAGGCGCACCGGCACGCTGATCAACAGCGCCGCCAGGGCGCCACGCCAGCCGGCCAGCAGCCCGGCGAAGCCCATCAGCAGCACGCGGGCGTCCAGCAGTAAGCCGTCGGAAATATCCACGGCCGAAAGCACGACAAACACCGTTCCCAGCCCCATCAGTGCGCCCAGCACCCACTGTTCCGTGCGGGCATCCTGCAGGTGGTTCCAGATATAGTGGTGGTAGAACAGGGCGATGACCGCGAAGGTAATCAGGCCGATGGCGAAGATGAGGAGAAACGCCATCATGGTGAACATCCGGCTAGATCAGTGATCAGGCGAGCCTTTGTATAAAAGCCGATGTCGAGCCGATCACCGTACATACGCTGATGGCTCGCTGCCGTAGTGTCTGGTCATGCCGCGAGCGGATGCACCGGCGCCGCCGGCAGATCGGGCGTGCGGGCAAGAATTTCCAGGGCATCGTGCCGCACATGATTCTGCGCCATTTCATGTCGCAGTTGCTCATGCGTGATTTTGCCCTCCGCCAGACACTCCTTGAGCAGTCCAAAAAAGAAGCGTTCCTGATTGATGTCCGGATGTTGCTTGTAGCTGCCGAGAAATGCGTACTCGCCAAACAGCTTGCGTCGTGCGCGCATGATCCACGCGGCGGGCGGAAACAGGCGGAAGCGCTCGGCCGGTCGCCAGTCCGTCGGCAGGCCGGTTTTCCAGGGCTGGGTGCGGCGTCGCGTGGTGTGGAGCATTTTCGTGTCGGTGGTGAACCTGTCGAAATCGTTCCACTCCGGCTCAAAAAAACCGATGCTGTCGCGCGCTTCTTCCTTGAGGCAGATCCACGGCTGGTAGTCCTGTTCAAAGGTGAACATAGCGCGGAACTTGGCTTCGGCATCCCAGTGGCTGAGCTGGGCGCAGTCGAGCAGCATGACGCTGGAGGCCATGCACTTGTCGACCAGGCCCTTGGGTCCCGAACGCATGCGGCACATGATGGCCTTGCCCTGCATGTCGCGGGAGAGCAGGTCCCAGATATCCGTGGTGGCGAAAATATCGGGATCGATGACCACTGCACGGCCCTCGTAGCCCATCAGTGCCGGGGGCATGAATCGCGTGGGGGTGAAGGACTGCAGGTCATCGTTCAGCCAGGTGCGGTGAACGCCGTCGCGCAGATACTCGCGGCCCTCGTACTCGCGGAAGAAAGGGTAGTCCGCCGTATCCATGATCGTGACATCGAAGCGCTCGTTGTTCGCGGAATAGCGCCGCAGCGCGTGCGCGGCGACGATCGCACCGGTGACCTGCTTGTGGTTGGTCTGGATAAAAACGCCGGCTCGCATGCCCACTCCACCATAGAAATGACGTCGCGAACTATAAAGCAAGGTCGGCGCTTTTTCTATCGGCTGGCGCTGTCTGCCGTAAGGTCCCTCACGCGGCGCCTATCACCGTCTGTCGTGGAGAACGCGCCGAGTGCGAAGGTCGTCATGGGTGCCGCCACGATGAACAGCCAGTAGCGGAAATCGAAATTGAGCAGGCGGACATTGCTCAGGCTGCTCGCCAACAGCAGGCACATGGCGCAGGCCAGGAACAGCGCAGTATCTGTGGCCAGCTGGCCGCGGCGCCAGGCCTGCCAGCCGCTGCTGAGGATGTATTTGAGACATAGCAGGAACAGCAGCAGTCCAGCCATACCAAGGCGCACAAGAATGTCCAGCGCGACGTTGTGGTAGTCGTTGTATTTCTGCAGCACGGGGTCGTCGCTGGCCGGCAGTGTCAGCTTGCTCGCCGCTGGCCCGGCGCCCAGAAGGGGCGCTTCAAGCCACTGCCGATAACCCGCTTGCAGCATTTGAACGCGGGTGCCAATGCTGTGCTCCCAGCCGCGCTCATCGGCGCTGCGGATGGCATCCAGCTCGCCGTTGAGCAAAAAGCTGATGGTGTGCTGTTCCTCGCTGAGGCGCTGTATCAGGTTGGGCGCATTGAGTCCGCCGATCACCAGCAGCAGCACCAGCGGCGCAGCCATGAGTGCCAGCGCCGGGGGGCCACCGCGCCGCCAGCTGCTGCGCAGGGCAAACAGCGCCGCGAGCACCGCGAGGGGCAATAGCCCGAGCCAGGCGGCACGCGACTGCGACAGGATGACCCACTGCAGGCTGACCGCCACGCCGAGCGTCAGCAGCAGGGCGCTGCCGGCAAGGGTCGCGGGCCGCTGGGCATGGGCCAGCATGCGCGGCGCAAACAGCAGCAGCCCGATCAGCAGCGTACCGGCATAATAGCCCAGGCCGATGGTTTCCAGCCCGAGACCGAGGCGCATCTGCCACCAGGGCTGGGGATAGTTGAGCGACCAGTCAAAGTGCCACAGGCGAGCGGCCACGAAGCCTGCCGCGGCGGTCACGAGAAATTGCACTATCCGCGCGTGGTCGCCGCGCAGTGCCCAGGCAACGGCGATGAAGCCGCACAGATAGAGTATTCGCGCCCCATCCTTGGCGTGCAGCACCGCATTCTGGGGATCGTCCGCGGCGGCGAGGAGGGTGCGTATCACGATATAGGCAGCCAGTGCCGCGGTGCACCAGAAAAGCGGCGCCCGGCGCAGCTGCGGCCAGGCCCTGAGCCGGTCGCACCAGAGTGCGTACAGCATCAGCAGGCAGCCGATAACCGCAAGTGCGCGCTGACTGAAGGCCGTGAAGGCGAACAGGAAAAGACCGATGCTGCCAAGGTCTCGTAATGTCGCGCGCGACAGGCCCTGGATCACCGGAAGATGCCCCGACGGTATAGCCGCCAGAAAAAGCCCCAGCTATACAGCAGTGGCCAGCGGCGAACTCGCGGCGGGATGGTGATGGGTTCCCCGGAGTGGCGCTCCAGCTTCCAGGCGATGTAGTCCAGACCGTTGCCGAAGGTGAAAAGCGCTTTCACCAGGCGGGCAATCGACAGGAGCTTGCCGCTTGTGCGACGAATCGCCCATGCCAGCTTTGATACCCGGCGATGTTGCGAGGATACAGCGCTGCGGTAGGTGGGGGGCGTCGTCGAAAAGTCGAGGGCGAGGCGCAGTGATGGCTCTTCGGCGGCGCGTCGTGCCGCGTTCATGTAAAACCTTTCTGAGGCGAGAACCAGCTCCCGGGCGCGTCCCTGCCGCTCCGTGCGCAGCTCCGTGGCGTAGCTCAACTGCAGCGCATCTACCCAGAGGTCACGGATGGCGCCGCTGGCGGGCAGTACCGGCAGGCTGCGTTTCAGCAGCGTTCGCGAGGCGTTGCTCAGCGCCGTGGCAATGGCCTGTCGGGCAGCGTCATCCCGCACCCGCGGCAGGCTCACCGGCTGCGCGAAGCGGCCCCAGAAATAGGACTCGAAGTGCCGGGTGCTGCAGGCCTGCTGGAAGTCCGCCAGCGACACGACACTGACCTTGCTGCGCAGCGTACGCCCAGCACTCTGCTGCTGCGCATAGAATACATTGGGCGGCAGAAGGCGGTTGCCCACGGCGAGCCCGCCCGCGCCGTAGGCGTCGCGGTAACTGCTGCACAGAAGGTAGAGATCCACCAGGCCGTCAAAAATATCGCCACTGCGCAAACAGGAGCCGTAGACGATAATGCCGATAATGGACTGTCTGTGCTGCGTCTCAAGTGCATCCAGCAGCGCATCCAGTGCCTGCTGGTCGTCATTATTCAGGGGCAGGTCGGTAAAGAAAGAATCTGTGTGGTCTGCCTGCATGGTTACAGACGCAGAAAGGTGACGGGAGCGGTCGCTGCCACCGCGAGCGGGCCGGTGGGTGTCAGCAGCTCGCCGTCCAGATTGATGGGGCCTGCGATAGTCATATGCAGCTCCGTCGCATTGGTGGAATGGTAGCCGCGATCCGGTCGTGCGCCGCGGCCGGGTCTGCCGGCTATGATACGGACAAAATTGGGAAGAAAGCGTTGACACGTCCGATCGACCACGGTCAAGCGCAGCGGGCCGTCTCCCTCGCCCCAGAACGGGCGCATGCCAAATGACAGTCGCTGCAGCGTGGACAGTGCCAGAATCAGCGCATCGTGCTCGTGTACGGCAGCGCCATCCCTGCGGATGGAAACCCGGCTGCACCTGCTGAACGCCGGATCCTGTCGCAGGACACCCCATACGGTGCGCAGCGTGCTCAGCGCCAGACTCGCATCATCGCGCATGCCGCGCGCATGAATTTCCCGGTGGGCAAACTCGGTGCCGCCGATAATCGCGCCTGCCCCGAGGAACATGCCGTAATGCCGCGTCCCGTTCATGTCGAGGCGCATGAGGCGGCGCTGCGTGCGCTCGCTGGCGCCCTGCCCGGCGGCGGCAGAGGTCGCCCAGCGGCATAGTCGGGCGACAGCCGGCTGCAGCCTGCCACGCACGCCGACGTCCCCGGCGGTCATGTTCGCGGTTCCGGCCGGCAGAATAATAACCGCCGGCGGTCGGCGGAATGCACCTCCCTCGAGCATGGCGCCGAGAACGGCTGCCACCGTGCCATCGCCGCCATTGATCACAAGGGTGTCTACCCGCGCGGCCGCGAGGCGGGCGAGGGCGCCCGGAATAGCGGCGGAGGTGGCGGTTACGGCATGCTGCAGGACACCGGGACAGCATGCCAGTGTTGTCTCAACGGCGGCGAAGTGATCGCGATTGTGGCCGCTGCCGGGGTTGCTGATCACGCCGACGCGGGCGCCGGGCCGGCTCACGGCGCGGGTGACGACTGCAGGCGCTTGGCCGGATTGCGCGTGTTCCGGGTGCTGGCCTCGATCAGGTTCAGTTCCGCGCTGCCGATGTGCGGTGCATCCCCGCGCAGGCGCAGCGGCAGGCCGGTAGCCATATCAATGAAAACGTGAATTTTTCCGCTCATGCCCATGAGCATGACATCAGGCTCTTCGGGGTTGCCCGGCAGTGGCTCCATGCGCAGTGTCAGCACCTGACAGCGGCGGTCCTGGCGGCGCCGCTCGCCATCAACTGTCAGCGTGTTGCCGATGGTCACGATCGTGTCCGAGAGGTCTGCTTCGAGCCGGAAGAAGTTGAGATCGGTATGCACCAGGTAGTCGTCGGCCCGCGATGTATCCTCCAGCAGAGTGGGCAGCAGAACGAGCAAGCCATGCGTGGCGACGATGTGTCGTCCGGCAGCCTGGGGCGGCAGCGGCATGTTCATTTCGTGGGTAGCCGGCCAGTCCGCGGGCGATACGCTGTCATCCCCCGCGGGGGGTTCACGCCGCTCGCGGGCGATCAGCGAATCGTGGTATTCGTGAATCTTCACGCGCGAGTCCCGGCCGCGGCTGAGACGCCAGCGGAACCGCGCTTCGCCGGTGGCAGCATCCAGTGTCAGCGTAATCTGTTCGCTGTTGCTGGCCACATAGTTGTTGACCTCGAGCGACAGATAACCGGACGAGCGCTCGGCCTCGGTGGCCTGCGCCGAGTCAAGATCCCGCGCGCCACGGGCATCGGTAAATTCGCTGAGCGTGAGAACACCGCGGGCGGTTGCCCAGAAACTTTTCTGTTCGAACACGAGCTGTTGCCAGGGTGGCATCTGCATGGCCTGCGCGGGACCGGACAGCAGGCACGCCAGAAGCCACGGCAGCAGAGCAATCCACTGCAGAGGCCTCGTGCGGTGACAGTTGTGCCGGATTGAGAGCATATGCAATGATCCCGTCGGTTTCGGGACGCAAACCTACCATATATCGGGCCTGGGGGTCCGGCGTAGGAGCACCCGGTGGTAATTTTCAGGACAAATTCGTTGCTTTCAGTCTCTTTGCGCTTCTGCCGCCTGCCGGCACAGCGAAACAGTGCCGCAGATACCGATCCGGCGCAGCAGCTGTCGCCGCTCCTGTCGGCATCAGAGCGGGCGCGCTGTGCGCGATTGCCCGATATTCACGCAAGCCGTGCCATTGTCGCGCGCGCCCTGGTGCGCTCGGAGCTGGCCGCGGCCCTTGGCGTGACGCCATCGCGCCTGGCATTTGTCGCGGGACGCCACGGCAAGCCAGCGCTTGTGGATCCGCCCCGGTCGGTGGCGTTCAACCTGAGTCACAGCGGCGAGTGGGTGGTGCTGGCCTGGCACACCAGCCGCGACGCGCTGCCCCTCGGCGTGGATGTAGAGCACCGCCTGAGCGGCAGGCGGGATGTCATGCGCCTGGCGCGGCGCTATTTCAGCCGCCCGGAGCAGCTGGCGCTGGAGGCGCTCGCGGGCACGGCCCGGGAGGCCCTGTTCTATCGACTCTGGACCCTGAAGGAAGCGTGGGTGAAGGCCCACGGGCTTGCGCTGGCTCCGCAGCTGGGCGCCGTGTCGTTCAGCCTGCAGGACGGTGCATTGGCGGTGGCGAACGCAACCCGCCACGCCACCGGGCGATTCCTGCACGGCGAAACGGATGGCGATGCCTATGTCTCGCTCTGTCTGCTGGCTGGCGAGGGGCAGCCGGTCAGCGTGGATGCCAGGATCGGCATGCCGCGGGGCGACTGGTCGCGAATGTCGCTGCGCGGCTGGTCCGGGTCGCTGTTACCCGACGCGTGATCGCGGGCGGGCCGCTTTGGCGCCGGGTTCGGTGGCGCTCACTGTGTGAGCCCCGCTAGACGTTGAAGCGGAAGTGGATGACGTCGCCGTCCTGCACGACATAGTCCTTGCCTTCGAGGCGCCAGCGGCCCGCGTCTTTCGCGCCCTGTTCGCCGCCATAGGCGACAAAATCCGCATAGCCAACCACTTCAGCGCGGATAAAGCCCTTCTGGAAATCCGTATGGATGACGCCGGCGGCCTCGGGTGCGGTGGCGCCCACGCGCACAGTCCACGCGCGCACTTCTTTTTCACCGGCAGTAAAATAGGTCTGCAGGTTCAGCAGCTGGTAGCCGGCACGGATCACGCGGTCGAGGCCGGGTTCTTCCATGCCGAGGTCGGCGAGGAACTCAGCGCGCTCGGCGTCCTCCAGCTCGACGATTTCCGATTCCAGCTTGTTGCACACCACCACAACTTCGGCGTTTTCCTCGGCCGCGATGCGCCGCACCTCATCCACATGAGGATTGTTGTCGAAGCCGTCCTCGTCGACGTTGGCTATGTACAGAGTGGGCTTGGCGGTGAGCAGGAAGAGCTGGCGGACCAGGGCGCGCTCCGCGTCGTCAAGCGCAAGACCGCGCACCGGTTTTGCCTCGTTCAGGTGGGGCAGCAGACGATCTTCCAGCAGGGCTTTCATCGCAATCGAGGGCTTGTCGCCACCCTTGGCGGTGCGCACCACTTTCTGCAGCTGCTTTTCACAGCTTTCCAGATCGGCCAGTGCAAGCTCGGTGTTGATCACCTCGATATCGGAGGCCGGGCTGATCTGGTTGGCGACGTGAATCACGTTGTCGTCGTCAAAGCAGCGCACGACATGGGCAATGGCATCGGTCTCGCGAATGTTGGCGAGGAACTGGTTGCCCAGGCCCTCGCCCTTTGATGCGCCCGCCACCAGTCCGGCGATGTCGACAAACTCCATGGTGGTCGACACTTCCCGCTGCGGCTTGACAATGGCGGCGATGGTGGCCTGGCGCGGGTCAGGTACCGGCACGATGCCCGCATTCGGTTCGATGGTACAGAACGGAAAATTCTCCGCGTCGATGCCCGCGCGCGTCAGCGCATTGAACAGGGTGGACTTGCCGACGTTGGGCAGTCCCACAATCCCGCATTTGAATCCCATACAGTATTCCTTGGTGGCAGCGTCAGCTGGCGCTGAAGCTGTGCAGTTGTGTCATGGCCTTGACCGGATCGCCATCCAGTAGAAGCGGCAGAGCTTCCGCCGCGGCTGCGATCGCCGCATCGGTCATTTCGAGCTCCGCGTTGGGCGCGCGGCCGAGAACATAGGGGCTCACGCGATCCGCGCTGCCCGGATGGCCGATGCCGATACGCAGCCGCTGAAAGTCGGTGGCGTTGCCCAGCGCACGCACGATGTCCCTGAGCCCGTTGTGACCGCCGTGACCGCCATCGCGCTTGAATCGCGCGACACCCGGCGCCAGGTCAAGTTCGTCGTGAGCGACGAGAATCTGGGATGGGGTCAGCTTGAAGAACCCGGCCATGGCGCCGACGGACTGGCCGCTGCGGTTCATGAAGGTGTTCGGAATGAGCAGGCGAACGTCGTGTCCAGCGATCGTGAGGCGGGCCGTCTGGCCGTAAAAGCGGCTCTCGGAAGCCAGTGCGCCGCCGTGGCGGCGCAGCAGGTAGTCCACAAAGTCGGCGCCGGCATTATGCCGGGTGCCGCGGTAGGCGTCTCCGGGATTGCCGAGGCCGACGATCAGTGCCACTGCGGCAGACATATCCCGGGAACGCCGGTGCAAATGACGGGGCGCGGATTACTCGTCGCCTTCGTCATCCTCGTCTTCAGCCTGCGTGGGCACTTCGTCGGCAGCCGGTGCGTCACCGGCCTCGGCATCCTCGTCTTCCGCTTCAACCGCGGCACGCGGAGCCACCACGGCGGCAATCGGCATATCGTGATCGTCGCCCAGTGACAGGGCAACGGAGGACGTCCCTTCGGGAAGTTTGATATCGGACAGGTGAAGCGTGTCACCGACGCTCAGATCCTGCATGTCGATCTCGATGTACTCGGGAATGTTCGCCGGCAGGCACAGCAGCTCGATTTCCGTGGCCTGGTGCTCGATAACGCCGCCTTCGAGCTTGACGCCTTTGCAGGTGTCCTCATTCAGGAAGTGAATCGGGATGTTGACCTTGAGCTCCACCGCCTCATCGATGCGCATGAAGTCTGCGTGCATGACGAGCTCTTTGGCCGGATGGCGCTGCAGATCCTTGAGAATGGCCTTCTCGGTATCGTTGCCAATCTTTACGGCGATAACCTGAGAGAAGAAGGCTTCGTTCTCCAGGGCCTTTTCGAGGTCCTTGCTGACGATGCTCAGCGGACGTGGCTCTTTGCCGGCACCGTAAATAATGGCAGGTACCAGGTTCGCGAGGCGACGCAGGCGGCGGCTCGCACCTTTCCCCAGGTCGTCGCGCGGGATCGCGTTGATTTCCAGTTGGTCAGACATTGTCGTGACTCCTATGCTTCAAATACCGACAGGCTTGCGACCAGCCTTGCCGACACGGCTACGTAAGCGCTGTGCTCTGCATCCCGCCCGTGAGGGGCTGGGGGTCAGGCAGAAAACAGCGCGCTGATGGATTCCTCGTTCGAGACGCGGCGGATAGACTCCGCCAGCAGATCCGAGATGGTGAGCTGCCGGATCTTGTTGATGGCCCTGGCCTCGTCGCTCAGGGGAATCGTATCGGTGACCACGAGCTCATCGAGCGCGGAGTCACTAATGTTTTTCAAAGCGCGACCGGACAGCACGGCGTGCGTGCAGTAGGCCACGACCTTGGTGGCGCCGCGCACCTTCAGTGCATCGGCGGCGTTGCACAGTGTGCCGGCGGTATCGACCATGTCGTCTACCAGCAGGCAGGTGCGGCCATCCACCGCGCCGATCACGTTCATGACCTGCGCTTCATTGGCCTGGGGACGGCGCTTGTCGATGATGGCCAGTTCGGCGTCGTCGAGCTGCTTGGCGATGGCCCGGGCGCGCACTACGCCGCCAATATCCGGTGACACCACGACCAGGTTCTCGTAATGGCAGGTCACGATATCGTCATTCAGCACCGGGGAACCGTAGACGTTATCGACCGGGCAGGCAAAAAAGCCCTGAATCTGCTCCGCGTGCAGATCGACCGTGAGCACGCGGTCGACGCCGACAGCAACCATCAGGTCGGCCACCACTTTGGCGGAAATCGGTACCCGCGACGAGCGCGCGCGGCGATCCTGGCGCGCATAGCCGAAGTAGGGAACGACGGCGGTGACGCGCGCGGCAGAGGCCCGGCGCAGCGCATCGATCATCACCAGGAGTTCCATCAGGTTGTCGTTTGTGGGCGCGCAAGTAGACTGCAGAACAAAAACGTCCTTGCCGCGCACATTCTCGTTCAGTTCGACCGCAACTTCGCCGTCACTGAAGCGACCGACGTCGGCCTTGCCCAGGGAAAGATACAGGCGATTGGCTACCCGGCGCGCCAGTTCTGGATTGGCGTTGCCGGTGAAAACCATCATTTTTGCGGACACGGCGCGTACCCCAGGAGAACGTTGTCGGATTCCGGAAATTGGCTGGGGTGGCAGGATTCGAACCTGCGAATGCCGGGATCAAAACCCGGTGCCTTGCCACTTGGCGACACCCCAAAAGCTGGCTCAGAGTACAGACTCTGTGTCTTTCACGGCGGGAGACCGGTTTACGCCCGACGCCACCCACGCTGTCCAGCGTGCTGGCACCTGCTCCGCGATGCGCCTTGCCTGCACCTCGGACTCACAGCGGCAGAAAATACACGCCCCTGTGCCGGTCAATCTCGCATCCCCGAAATTCTGCAACCAATTCAGCGCATTATCTACCTCAGGGTAGAGTTGACGCACAATCGGTTCGCAATCGTTCCGGGAGTCCCCCGCGAAAAAGGCGTGCATTGTGATGGGCGCTGTGTCGCGTGTCAATTGCCGTTGGGAAAATATTTCCCCGGTGTGCACGGCGCAGTCGGGCTTGAGCACAAGATACCACGCCGGAGGCAGATCCAGCGGTCTCAATTGTTCGCCGATGCCCTCGGCCCAGGCGCTGCGTCCAAGCACGAACACCGGTACATCCGCGCCCAGGGCGGCCCCGGTGCGCTGCAGCACGGCAGTCGACAGTCCCAGCCGCCACAGCGCGTTGAGCGCCAGCAGGGTGCTCGCCGCGTCGGAGCTGCCGCCGCCCAGGCCGCCGCCACTGGGCAGCTGTTTATCCAGGCGTATGGTCGCGCCGCAGTGCTTAGGGGTGCCCGGCAGGGCTTTCAGCGCCATGGCCGCACGCACTACCAGGTTGTCGCTGTCGGCAATGCCGAGATCGGGGCCGTCGAGCCTGATTACGCCGCTGTGATCGGTCTCGACAACCAGCGTGTCGCCGATGTCGAGCAGCTGAAAGACCGTCTGCAGGTTGTGGTAGCCGTCGTCGCGGCGTCCGGTAATGTGCAGGAAGAGGTTGATCTTGGCGGGCGCTCTGATGCGCAGTTGGCGGCTGTCTGTCATCGGTCTTGCAGCGTCCAGCGCGCGTTGACCAGGCGCAGGCTGATGTTGTCGGCGGCATGCGTGATACGCAGCTTCGCCGGCATAGAGCCGATCCCGGCCGGCGCATAGGCGGTGTAGGAGATTGTCCAGCCGCCCTGCCTGATCTCTTCGGCGCGTCCGTCCTGCAGCGACAGTCGCTCAATGGGCTGGTCGGGGTCTGGCAGACCGCGCAGCCAGAAGGGCAGGGCGTTAACCGGTATCGGCCAGCCGGTTGCCGCTGCCAGCGTGTCGGGTGTGCTGCTGTTGTAGGTGCTGCGCTCGCCTCCGCGCGTCACGTCGAGCCGGTCATCCTGCTGGGTGATGCGCACGGCGCCGGCGCCGAGGGGCCCCGATAGATCGACCTCACTGCGGTCGTCGGCCTGCGACCAGATGAGGCTCGCGTTTTCGGCGCCGCCGCGCCAGCGCAGGGCTACCTTCGCCGACAGATCCCAGTGGGTGAGAGACGCGGCGCGGTCCTGGTAGGTCTGCCACTGCGTTGCCGGGGGTGGCGCGGTGGGCTGCATCGCGCAGCCCGCCATGAGCAGCAATGCCACGACCGGCAGCGTGCTATGCGTGGGTTTCCAGCAGATGTTCACGCCGTGCCGCCTCAGGGCAGATCATCCACACCCAGGCGCTGCAGGGTCTCGCGCAGAACCGGATGTTCCGGCTCCTTGAGGAGGGCGCCGCGCCAGATGTTGCGGGCACCTTCCGGATTGTCGTTCATCCACAGCACTTCACCGAGATGCGCGGCCACCTCGGGATCAGGAAAGCCTGCATAGGCACGGGTGAGGTAGTCGATTGCGGCATCGTACTGGCCCTGCCGGTAAAGGACCCAGCCCATGCTGTCGAGAATGGCCGGCTCGTTGGGCTGCAGCGCGAGTGCATCACTGATCAGGCTGTGGGCCTCGTCGAGCCTGTCAGTCCGGTTGGCCAGCGTATAGCCGAGTGCATTCAGTGCCGTGGCGTTGTCGGGCTCGCGCTCGATAATGCTGCGCAGATCGGTGACGGCAGCGTCGATATTGTCGCGCCGTTCGTGCACCACCGAGCGCGCGTAGCGCAGTGAGGTGGCATCCGGAAAGGTATTGATGGCCTCGTTGAGCAGTGCCAGGCTGGCATCGTCACGACGCGCTTCGTTGAGCAGGTTGGCCTGCAGTGCATACAGCTGTTCGCGGCGCGCCGGGTAGCTCTGGCGCAGCGTGGCGAAATAGCCGCTGAAGCGTGCCTGCTGCTCTCGCGCCAGCAGCAGCGCACCAATGCGCATGCTTGCCGCCAGCAGATCCTTGCCGTCGCCGACCTGCATGTAGTGCTCGATCGCCTGCGTGGTGTCACCCTCCCTCTCGGCGAGGCGCCCGAGTACGAAATAGGCTTCGCCGGTGCGCTGGCGCAGCGTCAGCAGCTGCTGCAGATAGCCCCTTGCCTCCTCCAGATTATCGAGTTCCTCGTTGATCAGCGCCAGCGAAAACAGCAGGTCGCCTTCCTCCGGGTTGCCCGCGGACAGAATCTCGAACTGCTCTCGCGCCGCGTCCATGTCCTCCTGCGCCAGCAGCCTCGCGTACTGCAGGCGCAGCCGGTCGCGGCCGGCATCGTCCTCAAGGGCCTGCTCAATACGCGCGAAGGGCGTGTCGCTGCCCTGTTCCTGTAGCATGCGTGCCTCCAGCAGCAGCGCCTGGTGCTGGAAGGGGGACAGAGCAAAAACCTCGCCGAGCCGGTCCAGTGCGCGCGCCTGATCACCCATCTCGTCGGCCACCAGGGCGCGGGTCATGAGCAGCGACATACTGTCGGCCAGATCGGGCAGCAGAGCGTCGAGAGCCTCCACCATCGCCTGCTGCTCCTCGGGATCGAGATCATCGAAGCCGTTCATGAGGATGGGGAAGCGGGCACTGGATTCGTCGTCACGGGCCACGATGGCGAGATGGTCGATCGCTTCCAGCAGCTGCCCCTCGCGCACCAGCAGCGTCGCCAGTGTATTGTGCGGCTCCGGGTTATCGGGTTCCAGCTCGACCCACAGCGTGACGGCTTCGCGCGCCGCGTCCTCGCGCTGCAGGTATTGTGCTAGATGGGTGGCGTGGGCGCTGACGGCCGGATCGCGCAGCTTTGCCGCCTGCTCCATGTATAGATCCATCGCCGTCGGGTAGTCGCGCTTGCGAAGGGCAAACTCGGCCGCCAGCAGGGGATAGACGCTGTCGTCCGGCAGTCGTCGATAGGCCGAATCATCCAGTGTCGGAGGCGCGGTGTCTGCCTCGTCGGCAGGGCGCTCGGGCGGGGCGGAGAGGTCGGCGGCCTCGGCGGCCTGGGCCAGCGTCGCCGCCGGCGCTGCGGCCGGCGGCTGTGGCTGTACCGCGCAGGCCAGTAAGGTGGGGATAAAGCAGCTCGCAATGAGGGGTCGCAGTGGCATGGACTCGTTTAGATCGCTCAACAGGGTATCATCCAATAATGACATACTCATTCATCGAAACCCACAGCGCAGGGTGGCGGGTGGCGGCCAGAGTGCTGTGCTGAAAAGTTGCCGGCAACATCAGGCCACGCTATCAATTACCGCCCAAGTTGGTAAAATTGCGTACTAGCATTTTCTGTCCGGCCAATCGAGTGTCGCGGCAGCAGGCAGGTAAAGGTGGCGAATGTGCTGCCCACATTGATCGCGGAGCGTCCGACATCTCGCTATGAACCTTATTGCGCTGGGCATCAATCACAATTCGGCGGCCGTTGAGGTTCGCGAACGCGTGGCCTTTGCGCCGGAACAGGTGAGCGAGGCCCTGGTACACGCCTGTGCCACCGCCGAGCTCGACGAAGCCGTGGTTCTGTCGACCTGTAATCGCACGGAAATCTATGCCGTAACGCGCGAGGGCAGTGTTCTCTCGGACAAGTCGGCCCAGGTAATTGCCTGGATGGCAAATTACCATCATCTGTCGGTCGACGAACTGAGCGCCGCGGCCTATCACCACGAGGCCGAGGATGCGCTGCGCCACCTGGTGCAGGTTGCCGCGGGTCTCGATTCCATGGTGCTGGGTGAGCCGCAGATCTTCGGGCAGCTGAAGTCGGCCTTTGCCGTGGCCTCGGAAGCCGGCACCGTGGGCGCGGAGCTCGGGCGCCTGTTTCCTCGCGTATTCTCCATTGCCAAGAAAGTGCGTACTGACACGGCCATCGGTGAGAACCCGGTCTCCGTTGCCTACGCCGCGGTCGACCTGGCCAGCCATATCTTCACCGATCTGTCCGAGTGTAACGCCCTGCTGGTGGGCGCCGGCGAAACCATCGAGCTGGTGACGCGCCACCTGATCGAAGCCGGCGTCAACAACGTGACCATTGCCAACCGCACGCTGGGGCGGGCCCGGGAGCTGGCGCAGCGCTTCGGCGCCGACGCAGTGCTGCTTGCCGATATCCCCGATCAGCTGCCCAGCTCCGACATCGTTATTACCGCCACCGGTAGCCAGCTGCCCATCCTCGGCAAGGGCGCGGTGGAGCAGGCCATCCGCAAGCGCAAGCACCGGCCCATACTGATGGTGGACATTGCCGTACCGCGGGACATCGAGCCGCAGGTCGGCGAGCTTCGCGATGTCTACCTGTATACCGTGGATGACCTGCGCCAGATCGTCGAGCAGAACATGCGCAGCCGTCAGCACGAAGCGCGTAAAGCGGATGACATCATTCTGCTCGGTGTACAGGCCTACTGCGAGGAGCGGCGCTCGCTTGCCGCGGTCGATCTGGTCAAGGCCTACCGCCAGTCCGCCGAACAGGTGCGAGAGCAGGAACTCGAGCGGGCGCTGGCGAGCCTGGAGCGCGGCGACGATCCTGCCAAGGTGCTCATGCAGCTGTCACGGGGCATCACCAACAAGCTCATTCATGCGCCAACCAAGGGACTCAAGCAGGCCAGTGCCGAGGGCCGCCAGGATGTTCTCGCCCATGCGCAGGGTCTGCTGGGCATTGAACTCCAGCAGGCCATGGAGGCGGTGGCGCAGGAGGGGATTGACGAGCCCCCGGTATCAGCCTCAATTACCCCTATTCTGAGAGCGGCGGAAAAGAGCGGGCGCGGCCGGCAGTGAAGGGCTCACTGCTGGAGAAACTCGACGCGCTCAGCGATCGTCAGGAGGAGGTGTCGGCCCTGCTCGGCGATGCCGAGACCATCGCCGACCAGGCCCGTTTTCGCGATCTCTCCCGCGAATACAGCGAGCTGGAAGACGTCGTCCACTGCTATGCTGACTACCGCAAGGTTCAGGGCGATCTCGCCGAAGCCCGGTCGATGCTGGATGACAGCGATGCCGATATGCGCGCCATGGCCAGTGATGAGCTCGAGGCAGCCGAGGCGCGTCTCGCCGTGCTCGAGCTCGAGCTGCAGCGCCTCCTGCTGCCGCGTGACCCGCGTGATTCAAGCAATGTTTTCCTCGAGATACGCGCCGGCACCGGCGGCGACGAGGCGGCGATCTTTTCCGGCGATCTTTTTCGCATGTACTCGCGTTACGCGGAAATCAAGGGCTGGCGGGTAGAGCTGCTGTCGGAGCGTCCCGGTGAGCACGGCGGCTACAAGGAAGTTATCTGCCGTCTCGAGGGGCGCGATGTCTACGCCTTTCTCAAGTTCGAGTCCGGGGCGCATCGTGTGCAGCGAGTGCCCGACACCGAATCCCAGGGGCGCATTCATACCTCGGCCTGCACGGTCGCGGTACTTCCAGAGGCCGAGGAGCTGGCCGAGATCGAGCTCAACAAGGGTGATCTGCGTATCGACACGTACCGTGCCTCCGGCGCCGGTGGACAGCACGTCAACAAGACCGACTCCGCGGTGCGCATCACGCATATTCCATCGGGAATCGTGGTCGAGTGCCAGGACGAGCGTTCCCAGCACAAGAACCGGGCGCGCGCCATGTCGCTGCTGCACGCCAGGCTGAACAGCGCCGCAGAGGATGCCGCAAGCGCGGAGCAGGCGGAGCAGCGCCGCAACCTGGTCGGCACCGGCGATCGCTCGGACCGGATACGCACCTACAACTTTCCGCAGGGCCGGCTCACTGACCACCGCATCAATCTCACGCTGTACAAGCTTAACGAGGTGATGGACGGCGATCTGGATGCCGTAATCGAGCCACTGCGAAACGAGCACCAGGCCGACCAGCTGGCGGCACTGTCCGCCCAGTAATGGCGACGGTGCAGGCGCTGCTGCGCGAGGCCGCCGGATTGCCCACCGAGAACCCGCGCCGGGATGCCGAGATCCTGCTCTGTCACTGTCTGCAACGACCGCGGAGCTGGCTGTATGCCTGGCCGGAAGGCGAAGTCGATGACGCAGCCGCTGCGGATTACCGTTTGCTTCTGCAGGAGCGGGGCGCGGGTGTGCCCATTGCCTACCTGACGCAGCGGCGGGAGTTCTGGTCATTGCCCCTGCGCGTCACGTCCGCAACCCTGATCCCGCGTCCGGATACCGAGACGCTGGTTCGCTGGGCGCTCGAGCTGCCTCTGCCGGCAGCGGCCCGCGTGCTCGACCTGGGGACAGGCAGCGGCGCCATTGCGCTGGCGCTGGCGAGTGAGCGTCCCGCCTGGCGCGTGCTGGCGGTTGACGCCGATCGCGCGGCGCTGGCCGTGGCCGAGAGCAATGTGGCGGCCCTCGCGCCGGGTCGCGTAACGCTGCTGCAGTCGGACTGGTTTACGGCGCTGCCGCCGCAGCGCTTTGACCTGGTGGTTGCCAATCCGCCCTATGTGGCGCCGGGTGATCGCCACCTCGGCGAGGGCGATGTGCGCTTCGAGCCGCGCCAGGCGCTGGTCAGCGGCGAGCGCGGCCTGGATGATCTGTCCCGCATCATCGCCGGCGCTCCGGCGCACCTGGCGTCGGCGGCTTTCCTGCTGGTGGAGCACGGCTGGGATCAGGCGGCGGCAGTGCGCCAGCTGCTGTGCGAGCAGGGTTTCGGCAGCGTTGTCACCCGCCGGGATCTTGGCGGCAACGAGCGCGTCAGCGCGGGCCAGTGGCATGCTGTCGGATAGCGAACTCGAGCGCTACAGTCGTCAGCTGCTGTTGCCGGAATTCGATATTGCCGGTCAGGAGGCACTGGGTCGTGCCCGCGTCCTGCTGGTCGGGCTCGGTGGTCTTGGCAGTCCGGCGGCGCTGTACCTGGCGGCGGCGGGTGTCGGCGAGCTGCATCTGGTGGATGGCGATACGGTGGAGGCGAGCAACCTGCAGCGGCAGATTGCCCACCGCGAGGTGGACCTTGGGCGCGGCAAGGCGCCGTCGGCGGCAGAGGCGGTGGCACAGCTGAATACCCGGGTGCGGGTGCGGGTGCTGCCAGAACGGCTGGACGAGGACGGCCTCGCCGATGCCTGCGCCGCGGTTGACCTGGCGGTGGATGCCACGGATAACTACCCGACGCGGTTTGCGCTGAATCGAGCCTGCATTGCTGCCGGTATTCCGCTGGTGTCGGCGGCGGCGGTGCGCACCGAGGGTCAGGTGGCGACATTTCACCCGGCCAGCGGTGGCGGCTGCTACCGCTGCCTGTACCCCGAGCAGGGCGCTGAGTCGGCACTGCGCTGCAGTGACAGTGGTGTCCTGGGGCCGGTTGTCGGCGTGGTCGGCAGCCTGCTGGCGCTGGAGGTGATCAAGCAGCTCAGCGGCATGCCGGGATCCCTGGCTGGCGCCTTGCTGACGCTGGATCTGGGCGATTACCGGATTCAGCGCCTGGCGCTGCGAGCCCGGCCCGGCTGTCCCGACTGCGGGGGTCCCGACTGCGGGGGTCAACAGGCCGCGGACAAGAGTGCTACACTTCGCGCCGTTAAAACTCAAGATAAGGAAGCCCATTGAGCAAGCATTCCGACGCAAAACGCGTCTCCGGCGGACGCGGCAACAGCGCCGCAGGCACTGACTCCCCCTGGAGTCTCGACGACTTTCCTGTACCTGCAGTCGAAGGCAAAGTGCGCTTTCACGATCTCGGCCTGCGCCCGGAAATCATGCACGGCATTGCCGACCTCGGGTTCGAGTACTGCTCGCCGATTCAGGGGCAGGTTCTGCCGTTCACGCTGCGCGGTCACGATGCCATCGGCAAGGCGCAGACGGGTACCGGCAAGACGGCGGCCTTTCTGATTACCATCTTCAACGACCTGCTGGAGAACCCGGTAGAGGATGAACGCTTCATTGGCGAGCCGCGCGCATTGGTGATTGCGCCCACCCGCGAGCTGGTCATGCAGATCGGTGCCGACGCCGAGGAACTCGGCCGCCACACCGGACTGCGCACAGTGACGCTGATCGGCGGCATGGACTACCAGAAGCAACTCAACCGCATCGGGCGCAACGTGGTGGATCTGGTGGTCGCAACCCCCGGGCGCCTGATCGACTTCATGACGCGTCGCGACCTGTTTCTCGATCGTGTCGAGGTGCTGGTGCTCGACGAGGCCGACCGCATGCTCGACATGGGCTTCATTCCCCAGGTCAAGCGCATTGTGCGGGCGACACCGCCCAAGGAGTTCCGCCAGACATTGCTGTTCTCGGCGACCTTCACCCAGGACATTATCAATCTCTCCGCGCAGTGGACACGGGAGCCGGTCAAGGTCGAGATCGAGCCCGACAGCGTGGCCACCGATACGGTGGACCAGAAGATCTACCTGGCCAGCAGTGAGGAGCGTTTCCGCATTCTGACCAATCTGCTGCGCAGCGACGCCGCCACCAGCATCATCGTGTTTGCCAACCGGCGCGACCAGGTGCGGCGTCTGCACGAGCGTCTGCAGCGGGCCGGCATCAGCTGCGGCATCCTGTCAGGGGAAATTCCCCAGGCCAAGCGCAGCAAGACCCTCGATCAGTTCAAGAAGGGCGAGATCACCGTGCTGGTAGCGACCGACGTTGCCGGTCGCGGCATTCACGTTGACGGCGTCAGCCACGTGGTCAATTACAATCTTCCGGAGGATCCGGAAGATTACGTGCACCGCATCGGGCGCACCGGCAGAGCGGGTGCCAGCGGCATTTCAATCAGCTTTGCCAGTGAGGATGACGCCTTTCTGCTGCCAGATCTCGAGGCGCTCCTGGGCGAGAAGCTCATTTGCACCCATCCGCCGGCGGCGCTGCTCGCCTGAGTCCCTTGCTCACGCAGGGGGCCACTCGCCGTGGTGCGGTGGCGCCACCAGTCAGCGGCCGGGGTTGAGCGCCGCGAGTTCCTCTACCCAGAGCAGCGTCGCGCCGACCACCGCGGCCGGCACCACGAAAAAGTTTACGATCGGGATGCCGGTACACAGGGCGACCAGCCCGCCGAAGCCCATGCTCGACAGCCGCCGGCTGCGCACCGCCTCCTTGACGTCGGCAAAGGAACGCTGGTGGTTGTCCATCGGATAGTCCACGAACTGAATGCTCATCATCCAGGCACCGAGCAGCAGCCACAGCAGGGGCGCAATCGCGTTGAGCGCGGGTATCACGCTGACCAGCAGCACGAACAGCGCCATCGGCACGTAATACAGCAGCTTGGCGATTTCCCGGAATACGCCACGTGGGACGCTCACGAGAGCGCCCATCAGCCCTTCCAGGCCGGCCACGGGTCGTCCCGTGAGCAGTTCCTCGGCCTTCTCCGCCAGCAGGGCATTGAAGGGTGAGGCAATGACGAGGGCGACTGCGGTGAACAGGTAGCCGGTGATCAGGCTGGTGGCGATGACCACCAGCGACCATATGATCCACTGCAGGAATTGCAGCCACTCGGGCAGGGCGGCCAGGGTCTGATCCAGCGTTGTGCTCAGCCAGGCGTAGCCCCAGCCGATCAGGCTGCCAAAGATAACGATATTGACCAGCAGTGGTACCAGCACGAAGATGCGCAGTTTCGGGTGAGACAGCAGCTGGGCACCGCGCATGACATAGCCGGCGCCGTGCAGGGCATTGCCGCGCATGGTGTGAACTCCCGTAAATGAGCGTGACCGGCAGTTTACCGAAAACGCGGGTCAGATTGCGTATAATGCACCAAGGAGTGCGTTATGGCTGATGATGAAAAACTTTTCTGGGAAGAGGTGGCGGACGTGGCGCCGATCCGCCGCGAACGCCGCGTGCGGCGCCCCCCCGACAGTGCCGTGGACGCAGCCACCCTGGCCAAGCGGCGTGAAGCCGCGGCAACGGCACGGGAGCGCGACCCCAACTTTCTCGCGGAAGAGGGCTTTGACCCCCTCGACCCCTGGTATGTCCTCGATTTCAAGCGTCCGGGCATTCAGAACGGCGTGTTCCGCAAGCTCAAGCAGGGCCGCTATGAAGCCGAGGCGCGTCTGGACATGCACCGCATGACCGTGCGCGAGGCCCGGGCCGAGCTGTTCGCGTTCATGCGCGACTGCCACGCGCTCGGCCTGCGCAGCGTGATGCTGGTGCACGGCAAGGGCGATCGCAAGCCGGAGAAGGAGCGCGTCTCCATTCTCAAGGGCGGCGTCGATCACTGGCTGCGGGAAATGGACTCGGTGCAGGCCTTCCACAGCGCTCAGCCGCAGCATGGCGGCACTGGCGCGGTTTACGTCCTGCTGCGCAAGAGTGCGGAGAAGAAGCGGGAGAATCGGGAGCGGTTCATGCGGGGGCGGGTGCCTTACGAGCCTGAGAAACGCTGAGTTTCCGGGGACGTTTTTGGTGCACTTCGTAGCCCGGTCGAGCGCCGGAAAGCGGCTTTTCGAGACACGCCATAAAGCCATCCGTGGCGGCTCGGCGGCGACATCCATGTCGCCGACGGTCTCGAAAAGCCGCTTTCCGGCGCTCGACCTGACTGTCGGAGTTAACGACGCGGTTCGTAGCTGTGACTTCACTGCCCTTGCGTTGAGGTGGCTGGAACGGCTGCTTGCCGGCTGGATACAGGGGGCACGTCAGTCCAGCAGGTTGGCATTTGCGCGGAGGTTTGATGCGTGTCGGTTAGGCATTGCCTCCGGGTGCGGCCGCGGTCCCTGCCATGCGCAAAGGCGGTGTTTGCGGGCTACCCGAACCGTTCCGTCTGCCCACCCCTTCTGAGGCCTGCTACCGAATGTCGTCTGCCGAACTCAGCAGTTGGCAACACCGTAAGGTTGGCTGCCGGCGGGAGGGATTTCGAGACCGTCGGCGGCCAGGACGGCCGCCGCCGAGCCGCCATGGATGGCTTCACGGCGAGTCTCGAAATCCCTCCCGCCGGCGGTCAACCGAACTACGAAGCACCAAACTCGACAAGCGCAGCCGCGAACCCACCGCCAAGTCGGTGTTCCTTTACGATAGAAAGAACCGTCTCGCCGGCGGCACTGGTCGCATTCACATCCCGGCCGTCCGCGGTAAAGAACACCAGAAAACGCCGGAAATCCTCCTCTCGCATACTCTGGTAAGCCCGCAGCAGGCAGTGAAAGTCGTCCGAGTCGTCCGAGTGCGAACGCACATCGAGAAAGCTGCGCACGCGCGCATCGTCCCAGACCTCGTCCAGCACCTTGTCTTTGTCTTTACGCATCCTGCTGGTTGTCTCCGAGTTTGCGGGCGAGCAGCTGGTTGACCATGCCCGGGTTCGCCTGACCGCGGGAGGCTTTCATGACCTGGCCGACAAAATAGCCGATCAGTTTTTTCTGTTTACCGGCGTCGGCGGCACGGTACTGGGCGACCTGGTCCGGGCTGTCCGCGATCACCGTGTCGACCATGGCTTCCAGTTCGCCGCTGTCGCTGACCTGCTTCAGGCCGCGGCTGTCGATGATCGTGTCGGCATCGCCTTCCCCCTGCCACATGGCCTCGAACACCTGCTTGGCGATCTTGCCGGAAATGGTGTCATCGAGAATGCGCCGTATCAGCCCAGCGAGCTGCGCTGGCGAAACGGGTGACCGGGTGATGTCGAGATCCTCGCGATTGAGCTGCCCGAGCAGCTCCCCCTGCACCCAGTTGGCGGCGATCTTGGCATCGCCGCAGTCCCGGGCCACCGCCTCGAAGTAATCCGCGAGGGCGCGACTGTCGACGAGGACACCGGCGTCGTACGTGCTGAGGCCGTAGTCGGAGACGAAGCGCGCCCGCTTGGCCGGGGGCAGTTCCGGCAGTTCGCTGCGCAGCTGTGCTATCCAGCTTTCTTCCAGCACCACGGGCAGCAGGTCGGGTTCGGGGAAGTAGCGGTAATCGTTGGCGACTTCCTTGCTGCGCATGGACCGCGTCTCGTCGCGCTCGGCGTCGTACAGGCGCGTTTCCTGCACCACGCGACCGCCTGACTCGAGAATATCGGCCTGGCGCAGCGTCTCGAACTGAATGGCTTTCTCGACGAAGCGGAAGGAATTCACGTTCTTGATCTCGGCGCGGGTGCCCAGGGTGTCGCTGCCGGCGGGCCGCAGCGAGATGTTGATATCGCAGCGCATGGATCCCTCGGCCATGTTGCCGTCGGAGATACCCAGATACAGCACCAGGCTGCGCAGGGCCTTGAGATAGGCCACCGCCTCGGCAGCGCTGCGCAGATCGGGTTCGGTGACGATCTCCAGCAGCGGTGTGCCGGCGCGGTTCAGGTCGATGCCCGTCTGTCCGTGGAAGTCCTCGTGCAGGGATTTGCCGGCGTCCTCCTCGAGGTGGGCCCGCGTGATGCCAATGCGTCGGCTGCTGCCGTCGTCCAGCGTTATCTCGAACTCGCCGCGACCGACAATGGGCTCGGCGAACTGGCTGATCTGGTAGCCCTTGGGCAGGTCCGGGTAGAAGTAGTTCTTGCGGTCGAATACGGAGCGGCGACCGATCTCTGCCTGGATGCCGAGGCCGAACATGACGGCGAAGCGCACCGCCTGTTCGTTGAGCACGGGCAGCATACCCGGCATGGCCAGATCGACGGCGCTGGCCTGGGTATTGGGTTCGGCGCCGAAGCGCGTGCTGCTGCCGGAAAATATTTTCGACTGCGTGGCCAGCTGCAGGTGCACCTCAAGGCCGATCACCGTCTCCCAGCTCATGCGGCATCTCCCGTGGCTGTGGGTGCAGGCGGTCGCGACAGATGCCAGTCGGTCGCCAGCTGCAGCTGGTGGGCGGTGGCCAGCAGCTGCGCCTCGCCGAAGTGCGGTCCGACCAGCTGCAGGCCCACGGGCAGTCCGCCCACCTGACCGGCGGGCATGCTGAGAGCGGGCAGGCCGGCGAGGTTGACGCCGAGCGTATAGATGTCCTCGAGGTACATGGCGACGGGATCGTCGGTCTTTTCACCGAGGCGAAACGCGGGTCCGGGTGTGGTCGGCCCGGCGATGATGTCCACCTGACTGAAGGCGTCGAGAAAATCCTGGCGGATCAGTCGTCGCGCCTGCTGTGCCTTCTTGTAGAACGCATCGTAGTAGCCGGAGGACAGCGCGTAGGTGCCGACGAGGATACGCCGCTGTACTTCGTCGCCGAAGCCCTCCTCGCGGCTGCGCGTGTACAGGTCGTGAAGATCCCGCGGGCTGTCACAGCGATGGCCGTAGCGCACGCCGTCGTAGCGCGCCAGGTTGGTGGACGCCTCCGCCGGCGCAATGATGTAGTAGGCGGGGATGCTCAGCTCGCTGTGGGCAAGGTCGATATCGACCAGGGTGGCGCCGAGGGCTTCGAGCTCGCGCAGCGCAGCTTGGATACGGTCTGCCACCGCCGGCTGCAGTTGCTCGCCGAACCATTCCCGCGGCAGCCCGATGCGCAGGCCCTGCAGCGACAGCGACAGTGCTGCCCGGTAGTCCGGCACCGGTTGGTCCATGCTGGTGGAATCCCGCGCATCGTGTCCGGCCATGGCGCCAAGTAAAATGGCGCAATCCTCCGCCGTGCGCGCCATCGGGCCGCCCTGGTCGAGGCTGGAGGCAAACGCGATCATGCCCAGGCGTGACACCCGCCCATAGGTGGGCTTGATGCCGGTAATGCCACACAGCGCAGCGGGCTGCCGGATGGAGCCACCGGTGTCGGTGCCGGTGGCGGCGGCGGCGAGGTCTGCCGCCACTGCCGCGGCCGATCCGCCGGAGGAGCCGCCGGGAACGCGGCGATTATCCCAGGGATTGCGACAGACCCCGTAATAGCTGCTTTCCGAGGACGAGCCCATGGCGAATTCGTCCATGTTGGTCTTGCCGAGCGTAACGCAGCCCGCGTGGCGCAGCCGCTCCACCACAGTGGCATCGTAGGGCGGCACGAAATTGTCCAGCATGCGCGAGGCGCAGCTGGTGCGCAGCCCGCGGGTGCAGAAAATGTCCTTGTGTGCGATCGGTATGCCGGCAAGGGCAGGTGGGTTGTCGCCGGTCAACAGTCTGTCCGCGGCCTCGGCCTCGGCGAGAGCCACCTCTGGCGCGACACTGATATAGCTGTTGAGGTCGCCATCCCGCTGCGCGATCCGGTCGAGATAGCGCCGGGTGAGTTCGACGCTGGAGAATTCTCTGTCACGCAGGGCCTGTATCAGCTGCGCCACGGTCATGTCATTCATGGGGGATTTCCGGGGGTTATTCGATGACTTTCGGGACGAGGTACAGGCCGTTTTCCACGGCTGGCGCCACGGCCTGGAATTCGCTGCGGCGATTGTCCTCGGTGACGACATCGGCGCGCAGCGGCTGATGCGCATCGAGCGGGTTCGACAGTGGCTCGACACCCCCGGTGTCGACCGCCTGCAGCGTTTCGACCATGCCCAGAATGTCGTCGAGGCGGCGGGTCAGCGCAGGCAGTTCGTCACTGTCGACGCGCAGCCTGGCCAGTTCCGCAATGCGCGAGAGTTCGTCCTTTCCAATGCTCATGGCCGCTGCTTTGTCCGTTGTGGTGTCTGCCTGGATCGTCGTTCTGGGCGCGCCCTGCCTGCGGGCGCCAGCAGGCCTCTCCGCCTGCCACTAACGCGTAATCTAGCATATTCTCGCCTTGCCCAACATCCTTGCGGTTGATACCCTTACAGGCTATTTTCGCGGCCTGGCGACCTGTCGGATTGCGACGGCATGTGTCCGAATGCCTCCCGGCATCAGCGGGGCACGATGCGGACCCTACAAGGTAAACCATTTCCATGTTGAAGAAATTGCGGGGCATGTTCTCCAACGATCTGTCGATCGATCTGGGCACAGCCAATACCCTTATTTATGTGCGCGGGCAGGGCATTATCCTGAATGAGCCCTCGGTGGTCGCGATACGCATTCACAACGGCCAGAAGACGATCGAGGCCGTGGGTACCGAGGCCAAGCGCATGCTGGGTCGCACGCCGGGCAATATCACGGCTATCCGGCCGCTCAAGGACGGCGTGATCGCCGATTTCCAGGTCACGGAGAAAATGCTGCAGCACTTTATTGCCAAGGTGCACGAGACGCGCTACATCCGGCCCAGCCCGCGGGTGCTTATCTGCGTGCCCTGCATGTCGACCCAGGTCGAGCGGCGCGCCATCCGCGAGTCGGCGCTGAGTGCGGGCGCGCGCGAGGTGCGGCTGATCGAGGAGCCCATGGCCGCGGCGATCGGCGCCGGCCTCGACGTCGATGAGGCCTCGGGCTGCATGGTGGTCGACGTGGGCGGCGGCACGACGGAAATTGCCATTATTTCCCTCAACGGCGTTGTCTACCGCGATTCGCTGCGTCTCGGCGGCGACCGTTTCGATGAGGCCATCGTAGCCTATGTGCGCCGCCGCTACGGCACGCTGATCGGCGACGCCACGGCTGAGCGCATCAAGGAGGAAGTCGGTTCGGCCTTTGCCGGTAGCGAAGTCCGCGAGATCGATGTACGCGGGCGCAATCTCGCCGAGGGCGTACCCCGCAGTTTCACGCTCAACAGCGACGAGATCCTCGATGCGCTGCAGGATCCTCTGGCGTCCATCGTGCAGTCCGTGAAATCGGCGCTCGAGCAGGCACCGCCGGAACTGGCGGCCGACATTGCCGAGAGCGGCATTGTGCTGACCGGCGGCGGGGCGCTGCTGCGCGATCTCGACCGGCTGATTGCCGAGGAGACGGGCCTGCCGGTAGTGGTTGCGGATGACCCGCTCACCTGCGTGGCCCGCGGCGGTGGGCTGGCTATGGAACGCATGGATCGCCATACGATAGACTTACTGTCTACTGAGTAACTGATGGCCGGACAACCGGCCGGTTCCGGGGTCCCCTATCAAGCCGTTATTTGTCAAAGAGTCGAATCTTGGACTCAAGGCCGGTCTTGTCGCGCTGGTGGTGGTGGGTCTGCTGGTCGCCGACCTGCGCTACAGCCGGCTTGAGACCGCCCGCGCCTTTCTCGATACCCTGCTGATCCCCGTCCACACGGTGGCCGATATCCCCGCGGCCATCGGGCGCTGGCAGGAGCGGCATCTGCAGTCCCGGTCGTCACTGATGGAAGACAACGACCACCTGTCCCTGGAAAACCTGGTGCTCAAGGGGCGTCTGCAGCAGATGGCGTCCTTGCAGGCGAACAACGCGCGGCTGCGGGCACTGCTCAATTCCTCCGCGCTGCTGCGCGACGATGTGCTGGTGGCCGAGGTGATCGGTGTGGCGCCGGATCCCGTTCGGCATCAGCTACTGCTCGACAAAGGGGGCAGCGATGAGGTGTATACCGGCCAGCCAATGATCGATGCCGACGGTCTCATGGGGCAGGTCATCGAGGTGAGTGCGTTTACCTCGCGTGTGCTGCTGATTACCGACGCGACTCACTCCGTGCCCGTGCAGGTGAATCGCAATGGCGTGCGCGCGGTCGCCGAGGGCACGGGATCGCTGGATCTCCTCGAAGTGCATCACGTGGCGGCCACCACCGATATCGTGGAGGGGGATCTGCTGGTCACCTCGGGTCTGGGCCAGCGCTTTCCCATCGGCTATCCTGTGGCGACTGTGACCCGGGTCGAGCGCGATCCGGGGCAGGCCTTCGCGCGCATCGAGGCGCGCCCGGCCGCGGCACTGGATCGCGCCCGCCATGTATTAATGGTGTTTGCCCGCGGTGATGCTGTGGAGGCGGGGGCGGGCGGCTGATGGTAGAGCAGCAGGCGCGCGGGTACTGGGTCATCCTGTCGAGCTTTCTCATCGCCTACGTTCTCGCCGTGGTGCCACTGACGGGCCTGGCTGCATGGCTGCGTCCGGAATGGCTGGCTGTGGTCCTGATCTACTGGGCCATCGCCCTCCCGCATCGTGTCGGGCTGGCGACGGCGATGCTCGCCGGTCTCGGTATGGATGTTCTGGAGGGGGCGGTGATCGGTCAGAACATGCTGGCGCTGGCGCTTGTGGTGCTGCTGTCGCGGCTTCTCTACCAGCGCCTGCGGGTGTTCAGTATTGGCCAGCAGGCGCTGACCGTATTTTTTCTCGCCGGGGTGCATCAGCTGGTCTGCCAGTGGATACAGGCCGTGGAAGGCGCCGGGGCTCGTTCTCTGTGGTTCATGCTGCCGGCGCTCACCAGCGCCGTGTTCTGGCCACTGGTCCTGATGACACTGCGTCGCGCACGCAGGCATTTCGAGGTGAATTGATGCCGTTGAATTGCCCATCGCTGATACTCGCCTCACGCAGCCCGCGGCGGCGCGAGTTGCTGGCACAGCTCGGCGTCGTGGTGTCGGTTATACCCGCCGATATCGACGAGACGCCGGCACCCGCCGAGACGCCCTGGGACTATGTCGAGCGCATCGCGCGGCAAAAAGCCGCGGCGGTTCCGCCAAGAGCCGGCAGCTGCGTGCTGGCGGCGGATACCGCGGTGGTTGTGGACGGCGATATTCTGGGTAAACCGGCGAATCTCGATGCCGGTCGACAGATGCTGCGTCGTCTGTCGGGCCGGGTACACCAGGTATTCACGGCGGTGGCACTGCAATCGCCGCACGAGCTCCGCGTTATCTGCACGGAAACCCGGGTGGCCTTCCGGCCGCTGGGGGAGGCCGAGTGTGAGCGTTACCTGGCGTCGGACGAACCCTGGGACAAGGCGGGGGCCTACGCCATACAGGGGCTCGGGGGCGCTTTTGTCGAGCGTATCGATGGCAGCTACAGCAGCGTGGTCGGCCTGCCCCTGTGTGAGACACTGGCCCTGCTGCGCAGGGCGGGTATTCCCTCGGCCCTCGATGATCCCGCAGGCGACGCATGACGCCCGCTGAAACAGACGACAGCCTGCCGGCTTCGGATCAGCGCGAGCCCGGCCACCCGCCGCGGCATTCCGCGTTCCATTACCTGGCCCGGGTCCTGTGGCGCTTGCTGATAGCGGCCCTGCTGCTGCTGGCGGGCTACGTGCTGGTCCTGCGTCTGTTCCTGGGGGGGATTGCCGTCTGGAAAGAGGACCTGCTGGCTGCGGTCAATGCCCGACTGCCGTTTACCCTGCAGGCCTCGGCAATCGAGGGAAGCCTGCAGGGCTTCAGTCCGCAGATCGTTCTGCGTGACCTGGCTATCCACTTCGATGCGCCGGGTCAGGCGCCGGTCATGCTGACATCCGGGCAGGTGCGCCTGAATCCGCTGAATTCTCTGCTGACACTGATGCCACAGATCAGTGATCTTAGCCTGGAAGGCCTGAATCTCGAGGTTGCACGCGCCGACGACGGCGTCCTTCGCCTGGTGGGCTTTGAGGCCGGGGTCGGCCGCCTGCGCGACTGGTTGACGGGCTTTCTCTCGCGGGTTGATGTGCTGCACATCGATCAGAGTCGCCTGCGGCTGCGCGATGCTGAAGGCGACCTGCTGAGCATCGCGGGGGGCCAGCTCGACCTGCGGCGCAGCGGCAGTTCGCGGATGCTGGATGCACGCCTGTTTGTGCCCGGCAATGATCTTCGCATGCACGCTACCGGTGTCGGCGACCCGTTCACGGGCGCGAGCTGGCGCGGCGATGTTTACCTGCAGCTGGAGGGCGACAGCGTCGAGCGGCTGCTCGCCTGGGCGCCGATGGACGCTTTGCCGATTGCCGTGAGTGGTGGTGGCTCGGTCGAGGCATGGCTGTCGCTCGCCGGCGGTCGCAGCGATATTGCCCTGCGTGCGCGGACCGAGAAGCTGGTGATTGCCGAGTCCGGGGGCGGCTGGGCGCTGCCGCTGCAGACGCTGTCAATGAACGCCTCGCTGTCGCAGATCACCGGTGGCTGGCGTCTGCAGGCCAGCGACCTGACAGTTGCCCACAACGGCCAGCGCTGGGATATGCCGCGCGCCCGCTTCCAGCTGCGCGGTGACTCGTTGTCGGCACGGATTGCCGGAATGCGGCTGGACGGTATCGAGACTCTGCTGGCCGCGGCGCCTGCCATGCCGGAGAGGCTCGCCAGTGCGCTGGCCGAGCTGCGTCCCCGGGGGCTGTTGTCCGCGGCGGATCTGACGCTCGACGATATCCGTGCGCCGGGCAATGGCTGGAGCCTGTCCGCCCGCATCGATGATACGGCGGTTGATTCCTGGCGTGGCGCTCCGGGCCTCGATGGCCTGGATGCGCTGGTGCAGCTGAGGCCCGGTGGTGGCCGGATTCTGCTGGACGGCCATGAGACGGCGCTGAGCTTTCCCGCATTTTATCGTCAGCCCCTGAGCTACGCGGAGCTGTATGGCGAACTGGCGCTGACCTGGAACGATGACGCGGTGAGTGTCAGCAGCAGTCTTATTACGGCGCGCGGCGCCGAGGGCACAGCGAAGGCCGTCTTCAGCCTGGATTTCCCCCGTCGGGAAGACGTGGTGGGACCCGCGATGAATCTCCTGGTCGGTCTGCGCGACAGCGAGGCCCGGCATCGCGCCAAGTACCTGCCGTTCACTCTGCCGGACGGAGTCAGCCGCTGGCTGCAGGACAGTCTGCAGGGCGGACGCGTCGAGCAGGGCGGTTTCGTCTGGCGCGGCAGCCTGCGCCGTCGCAATTTCGAGCACATGACCGTACAGCTGTTTTTCCAGCTGCAGGACACGGATATCCGATTTGATCCGAGGTGGCCAACGCTGCGCAAGTTTTCCGGCCCCGTGCTTATCGATGACCGGCACGTCAGTATCTGGGCCGACGATGGCAGTATCGGGGGTCTGCCGCTACAGCACCTGTCCGCAGAAATGGCGGGCACGGCGCCGGGTGTCAGCGAGCTGGCGGTCGCCGTGCGCGCGGCCGGCGACGCCGGCGCCGGACTGGATATCGTCCGCAATTCGCCGCTGAACGCACTGACCGCCGAAGCCCTGTCCGATTGGCGGGCTAGCGGCGAAATGCGCGCCGACCTGCAGCTGGAGATTCCCCTATCGAACCTTGCGGCAGGCCCACGCGTTGACCTTCAGGCCTCGCTTCACGGCGTGGACCTGGCAATTCGCCCCGGCAATCTGCCCCTGCGTGACCTGCAGGGGACGCTGCGCTATGAGACCGGTCGCGGATTTGCCGGCAGCGAGATCGCCGGTAGCCTGTGGGGAGAGCGCCTGACGGCGAGTCACCCGGATACCGTCGACGCCGCGACCGACACGCGGATCAATCTGGAGGCAGTTGTTACCGCCCCGGCCCTGCTCGACTGGCTGGGTGATGATTCCGGCATTATCAGCGGACAGACTGCGGTGAGCGGAGAGCTGCGCATGGCACGCGGTCGTCCACCGCGCCTGTCGCTGAACAGCGATCTTGACGGCGTCACTCTCAATCTTCCCGCGCCCTGGGGCAAAGCCCCCGCGGATACCCGCGACCTGGCGCTGCAGCTGCGCCTCGGCGCTGAGGCCGACATCGAGCTGTCACTGGATGACACCTTGTCCGCCGCCCTGCAGCTGCAAGGGCGACGGGTGGTGGGCGGCAATCTGGCGCTGGAGTCGGCATGGCTGCAGGCGGTGTATTCGCCGACCACCTCGCCACAGCTTCTGGTTGACTGGCTCGATCTCGACGGGCTGAGCGATGCGTTTGCCGCGGACGCCGACGCGGCCGGGGCAGCGCCTGAGGGCGTCACAGAGGCTGCCGCGGACGAGCGCGGCAGCCGCATCTACCGTTTTCTCAGCGGCAGTCCCGCCACCGAGGTACAGATACTGGATCTGCGTCGCCAGGGCAGTCTCGGTGGCCACTTGGCCTTTCGCTTCGAGAGCGACGGCAGCGCGCTCTATGCCCGCGATATTCGCGGTGACATTCTTGGGCTTCGCAGTGAAGGTGGCAGTGCCGGTGGCACCGAAATGCGCTGGTCCGCCGCCGGCGACGGTGGCTTCGCGACGGCGCTGGACATCGACCTCGCCTTCGACAATCTCGGCGCGGTATTCGCGGGGCTGGGCTTTGCGCCGGCCCTGGAGTCCCGCAGCGGTGCCGCGGTGGGCAGCCTCCGCTGGACCGGGACACCCGCAGCACCGGCCTTTGACAAGCTGCAGGGCACGCTGCAGGTGCAGGCGCGTGACGGACGCCTGCTGCAGTCTACCGGCGGCGCGTCCGGTGCGCTGAAGGTCGTGACACTGCTCAACCTGGCAGAGCTGCTGCAGGGGCTCAGTCTGTCGTCCATGTTCGAGTCGGGTATTCCTTTTGAGCGCGCCAGCGGTGACCTGGTATTCAACCGCGGCCAGTTGCGTATTCCCTCGCTGACTCTCGATGGGTCGGCCAGTGCTTTTCGTTTTAGCGGTACCACCAATCTGGAGGCGGTTGACGGAGAGCTGGTGGTGACGCTGCCGGTTGCCAACAACCTGCCCTGGGTGGCGGCCCTCGCCGCCGGCCTGCCTGTCGCCGCCGGGGTATTTGTCGTGAGCAAGGTCTTCGAGAAACAGGTAGAGCGAATGTCCAGCGGCGTTTACAGCGTGTCCGGGCCAGTGGACTCACCCCAGGTGCGCCTCAAGCGCATTTTCGATAATCGGCCGGAAACGCTGCCGGAACCTGCGCAGACTGATCCGCTGACGGTCCCGGACCCCGTGCGCGGCGCGGAGGCCGAGGATCAGTCCGAGGATTCCATCCCGGACGAGCCGGACAGTTCCCGCAGGTAGCGGAACAGTCGTCTGGCCGCTGCCGGTGGCTTGCCCATAGCCTGTTCCCGAGCGTGCTGGCGCAGCAGCTGGCGCAGCAGCTGGCGGTCCGCCTGTGGCCAGCGGGCGACGACATCAGTGATGGCTGTATCGCCGCGGTGCACCAGGTCGTCCCGCAATGCCTCCAGTGCGTGCAGCGCCGCGCTCTCCGCCGCGTGAGTTGCGTGCAGCTGTTCCAGCGCCGCCGTCAGGGGCTCGGGATCGACGTCGCGCATGAGCTTGCCGATATACTGCATGTGGCGGCGTCGCGCGCTGTTGGAGCTGATGCTTCTCGACTGCAGGACAGCGGCATGCAGTGCGCTGTCTGGCTGCAGGGGCATCTGCTCCAGCTCTCGGGGCGTCAGCGTGCACAGCCTTTCGCCCAGGGCCTGCCGTGCGGTCATTTCCCGCTTCAGCGCACTCTTGCTGGGTCGGGTATCGCCGCCGTCATCCTGCGCCGTGTCTTCATTGTGCTTACGTGCCATAAACTGCCGTCGCCAGGCCGAGAAATGCGAGGAAGCCGACGACATCGGTGACCGTGGTCAGGATCACGCCGCCGGCCAGGGCGGGGTCGATACGCAGCCGCTCCAGCGCCAGCGGCAGCAAGGCCCCCGAGACGCCGGCGGTGATCAGGTTGATGACCATGGCGGCAGCGAGAACTCCGCCCAGCCGCCAGTCGTCAAACACCAGCGACGCCGCGACGGCGACCACGGCGGCCCAGATGACCCCGTTGATCAGGCCGACCAGGGCCTCGCGCTGTACCAGCCAGAACTGATTCTTCTGGTGAATGTGGCCAAGGGCAATGGCCCGCACCAGTACAGTCAGCGTCTGCGTACCGGCAATGCCGCCCATGGAAGCAACGATGGGCATGAGCACGGCGAGCGCGACCACCTTTTCAATAGTGCCCTGGAAGGCATTGATCACGGAGGCCGCGGTAATTGCCGTGACCAGGTTGATCGCCAGCCAGACGGTGCGGCGGCGTGCGGTTTTCAGGATGGGCGCGAAGGTATCTTCCTCTTCACTCATGCCGGCCATCGACATCAGCGAGTGATCGGCATCCTCGCGGATGACATCGACTACGTCGTCAATCGTGATACGTCCGACCAGACGCCCGCTTTCATCCACAACCGGTGCGCTCACCCAGTCGTTGCGCTCGAACTGGCGGGCGACCTCGTCATCCGGCATTTCCACCGGTATCGGTGCCTGGCGCGTTTCCATCATTTCGCGGACCGAGTGCGAGGGGTCGGAGACCAGCAGCGTGCGCAGGGGCAGCAGCCCGACGTAGCGGTCGTCGCGACTGACCACAATCAGATTGTCGGTCATTTCGGGAATTTCTTCGTGGCGGCGCAGGTAGCGCAGCACCACATCCAGCGTCAGGTCGGCGCGAATGGTAATGGTATCCGTGTTCATCAGGCCGCCGGCGGTGTCGTCGGCGTAGAACATGACCTGTTCCAGACGCGAGCGATCCTGCTGGTCCATGGCGTCGAGGACCTCGAAGGTCACCCGGTCCGGCAGCTGCTGCAGTATATCGGCGACGTCATCGTCGTCGAGGGTGGCGGCGAGCTGTGCGAGGTCGCTGGGCTCCATGCCGCTGAGAAACTCGAGCCGCAGCTCGGGGTTGAGCTCGTTGAGGACTTCGCTCTCGAGCTCCCCTTCGATCATCTGCCACAGCACCTGGCGGTGGCGAGGCGGCGTCGACGACAGCAGGTGCGCCACGTCCGCCGGCTCCATTTTCAGCAGAATGCGGCGGACATCGGCCAGGGAGCCCTGCGCGAGCGCCTCGGAAAGCCGGTCCTGGGCCCGGGCTCTGTGCTGTTGTGTATCGCTGCTGGACATAGGGTGGGCGCGCTGGCCTGCGGATGAATTATCCGGCAATTATCCGGTAAAGGTGAGGCGACAACAACGTCGGCGCCTATTCCGCCTCGTCGAAACGGTTTTCAACCAGTGCAATGAGGGCCGCCAGCGCCGCTTCCTGGTCCTCGCCGTGAACCTCCAGCTGCAGTCGGGTGCCCCGGGCCGCGGCGAGCATCATGACGGACATGATGCTTTTCCCATCCACCATGTGGCCGTCGCGCCCGGCGCGGACGTGGCTCTTGAACGCGGAGGCACAGCTGACAAATTTGGCCGCAGCCCGGGCATGCAGGCCCAGCTTGTTGATGATCATGACGTCGCAGCGGATCATGTCAGATTGCCGCTACTGCAGTTCGCGGTGGCGCAGATGCACCGGGCCGTCCCCGGACGCGCAGTGGCGGTGCAGACGTTCCGCCATGTACACCGAGCGATGCTGGCCGCCGGTGCAGCCCAGGGCAATGGTGATATAGCTGCGATTGCTGCTGGCGTAGAGCGGCAGCCAGCGGTCGATAAAGCCGCTGATGTCGTCGAACAGCTGATGGGTCACGGCGTGGGACTCTAGAAACTCGCCCACGGCCGGATCGCGTCCCGTAAGCAGCCGCAGCTCCTTGCTCCAGTGCGGGTTGGGCAGCATGCGCAGGTCGAACACCAGGTCGGCATCGGCGGGGACACCGCGCTTGAAGCCGAAGGACTGTATGAGCGTGGACAGTTCACCGACTGCACCCACGAGGCGCTGCCGAATGGCGTCCCGCAGTTCGTGAATGCTCATCTGACTGGTGTCCAGCGTCAGCGTGGCGCTGGCCGCAAGCGGCTCAAGGATATCCCGCTCGAGGCGTATGGCCTCTGCCAGGGGGATGCTGTCACTGGACAGCGGGTGGCGGCGGCGCGTTTCGCTGAAGCGCTGTATAAGCGTGTTCTCGTCGGCGTCCAGGTAGAGCACGCGCAGGCGCACCGAGGCCGGAAGTGAGCCGAGAATCGGTTCCAGGTTACCGAGTTCCGTTGCCGCGTTGCGTGCATCAATGCAGACGGCGATACCGGCGCTGTCGCTTCGCGATAATGAGGGCGTCTCCGCGACCAGTGCCGGCAGCAGGGACGCGGGCAGGTTATCGATGGCGTAATAGCCCTCGTCCTCCAGCTGATGCAGCGCCGTGCTTTTGCCGGAGCCGGATCGGCCGCTGATGATAATCAACTCCATGGTCGGTCAGCTTTCCCAGTCGGCAATCACGTTGAACAACTCTTCGCCGCTGTCACAGGCGCGCAGGGCGTTGCACAGCGCATCCTGGCGAAACAGGCCAGCCAGCGTCGCCAGAATCTCCAGGTGCTCCTGGTGCGCCTCTCCGGGCACCACAAGCACGCACAGAAGATCTACCGGCTCATCGTCCGGTGCATCAAAGTCAATGGGTGTGGCGAGACTCGCGAGCACACCCAGGGGCTGCTCGCAGCCCTCGAGACGGCAGTGCGGAATAGCGACGCCGCGACCCAGCCCGGTGCTGCCGAGCTTTTCCCGGGCCAGCAGGCTGGCGATGATATCGGCGGCGTCCAGCCCGGGCTGGTCCGCCACAAGCAGGTCCGCCACTTCCTCGAAAATGCGCTTCTTGCTGTTTCCCGGTACCTGGCTGCGGCTGCGTGCCGGGGCGAGAATCGCTTTGAGATCGGTCATGTCGTGTGCTTCCTAATGGGGCCGGTGTTTTTCCTTGTGCTTGATCAGCTGGCGATCAAGCTTGTCTGCCATGGCGTCGATTGCCGCGTACATATCCTCGGATTCCGCAGCCGCGAACAGGTCGCCGCCGGCCACGTGCATTTTTGCCTCGGCCTTCTGTACCAGCTTCTCGACCACCAGGGTAACCTCCGTCGTGGTGATCTCGCTGCTGTGTCGCTGCAGTCGCTCGAGTTTGCTTTCAACGTAATCCTTGAGCGGCTCGGTCAGGTCTACGTGGTGTCCGCTGATGTTGAGTTGCATAGGGTGCTCCTTGTGAACAGCTCTACTGTGGTTGAGTGCGGGTCGTGTGCCCGTCGGTTTTAGAGTCAGACCAGTCGCTTGCGTTCATTCGACGGTGGAATGCCCAGGCTGTCGCGGTACTTGGCGATGGTCCGGCGTGCAACCTGTATGCCCTGCTCCGACAGAAGCTGCGCAAGGCGACTGTCGCTCAGGGGCTTGCGCGCGTTCTCGCCCGCAACCAGCTTTTTCAGCAGGGCGCGGATCGCAGTGGATGAACAGGCACCGCCTTCTGCGGTGGCGACGTGACTGGAGAAAAAATACTTCAGCTCGAAGATACCGCGCGGCGTGTGCATGAACTTGCGCGTGGTGACGCGTGAGATGGTGGACTCGTGCATGTCGACGGCGTCCGCAATGTCATGCAGCACCAGCGGCTTCATGGCTTCCTCACCGTATTCGAGGAAGTTGCGCTGGTGTGCGACGATTTCCGAGGCCACCTTCATCAGGGTTTCGTTGCGGCTCTGCAGGCTCTTCAGGAACCAGCGCGCCTCCTGCAGGTTGTCCCGCAGATAGGTATTGTCTGCGCTGTTATCGGCGCGCCGTATCATGCCGGCGTATGCATCATTGATACGCAGTCGCGGCGCGATGTCCGGATTCAGCTCCACGACCCAGCGTCCTTCACGCTTGCGCACGAAAACATCGGGGATGACATACTCGGTGTCGTCCTCGCCGATGCGCTTGCCGGGAAATGGGTCCAGCGTCTGTATCACGGCGAGTACGCGTCGCAGTGCGTCCTCGTCCAGCTTCATGCGCCGCATGATCTGGGCGTAGTCGCCGTTGCCAAGCTGGGTGATGTGCCGGTTGATCAGCACGCGAGCCTGCTCGAGGTAGGGCGTATCGTCGGGCAGCTGCCGCAGCTGCAGCAGCAGGCATTCCTGAAGATCGGCGGCGAAAACACCGGTCGGCTCGAACTGCTGCAGGGCGTGCAGAACCGCGGTGACCTCATCGAGATCGATATCACCGTCGAATTCGTCGGCGCACAGGGCGTGAATGTCCTCGATGTGGGCGGTCAGACGGCCACTGTCGTCAGTGGCGTCGATAATGGTCATGGCAATGGCGCGGTCGAGGTCTGACAGACGCGTCAGGTTGAGCTGCCACAGCAGATGTTCGTGCAGGTCGGGAACGCCGCCGGCGCGGCTGTTGTAGTCGAGTTCGTTGGCGTCGTTGGCGCTGCCGGTAGGCGGTGCGGAGGAGGGCAGCAGGTCCTCCCACTGGGTGTCCACCGGCAGATCCTCCGGCATGGAAGGCTCGTAATCCTGCGCATTGCCGCTGTCGTCGCCGGCGCTGCGCTCCAAGTGCTCCATCGGCCCCTCGCTGGCCTGTGCCAGAGGCTCCCGCTCATCCTGCTCGCCCTCCGCCCCGGGGGCCTCGTCGCCCTCATCGACCTCGAGGAGGGGATTGCTCTGCAGCACCTGCTGGATTTCCATTTGCAGATCCAGCGTGCTGAGCTGGAGCAGCTTGATGGCCTGCTGCAGCTGCGGCGTCATGGTGAGCTGCTGGCCGAGCTTTAACTGCAAGGCTTGTTTCATGGGCGTCCGGACATGATCTCTGGATCTGAGCGCTCAGTGTAGACCTGCCGGCGATGCACTGGCAACGCTTGGCGCGGAAATTGCTTCGCTGTGTTGGCACGCCTCGGCAATGCCACCGGCGCCGCGTCCCGGTCAGAGGCGGAAAGTCTCGCCCAGGTAGACCTTGCGGACATGGGGATTGTCGAGCACGTCCTGGGGGCTGCCCGATGCAATGATCTCGCCCTCGCCGACAATGTAGGCAATTTCACAGATATCCAGCGTCTCGCGCACGTTGTGATCGGTGATAAGTACGCCAATGCCGCGGCCCTGCAGCTGCAGAATGATCTGCTTGATGTCCGAGACGGAGATCGGATCAACGCCGGCGAAGGGTTCATCGAGCAGGATGAATGCGGGCTCCGTGGCGAGGGCCCGGGCAATTTCCACCCGGCGGCGCTCACCGCCGGACAGGGCCTGGCCAGGACTGTCGCGAAGATGGGAGACATGGAATTCGGCCAGCAGTTCGTCGCAGCGCTGCTGCCGTTCAGTGCGCGAGAGATCGCGCCGGGTCTCCAGGATGGCCATGAGGTTGTCGCGCACGCTGAGCCGGCGGAACACCGAGGCCTCCTGGGGCAGGTAGCCGATACCGCGGCGGGCGCGTTGGTGCATCGGCAGGTGAATGATGTCCTCACCATCGATCGTAATATGACCCTGATCGGCGCGAATGATGCCGACGATCATGTAGAAACAGGTGGTCTTGCCGGCACCGTTCGGTCCGAGCAGCCCCACGACCTGCGCGCTGTGTACCTCGAGCGAAACATCGCGCACCACCGGCCGACCGCGGAATGCCTTGGCGAGATTACTCGCTTTCAGTATTGCCACTGGCATCCTCCCTGATTTTCTTGCCGTC
>Ga0102929_1000027_pt1 | contig 65947 bp, 48 predicted proteins | sample SalPonR1_B_D2_MG_FD_78510 | JGI IMG/M metagenome (GOLD analysis project Ga0102929, IMG submission 78510) | Salt pond soil microbial communities from South San Francisco under conditions of wetland restoration - Salt Pond MetaG R1_B_D2_MG | ecosystem: Environmental > Aquatic > Marine > Intertidal... | reverse complement strand
GAGGACGCCCCAGACGATCTGCTGCTTGCCGAAGCGCAGCAGGCCGCCGGGGAGGAAGAATTCGACGTAGGCGTCGCGAAGCTCCGCGATGACGTCGTCGCCGACTCCTGCCGCCCGCGACATGGGCGCATAGGTGTCGGTATCCGGTTCGCCCGGTACCAGGCGGTCGCGGCCGTCCCAGAGGAGGCGGGCGGAGGCGACCAGCCGGGCGCTTTGGCCGAGCGCGGTCTCGACGGCCGGCTCCAGCTCCAGGCGGGTGCTCAGGGTGTCGTCCGTGCTCGTCGCATGGCCGTAGTGCAGCGCCGTGCGCAGTTCCGCGTTGCCCGCGCCGTGGGCCGTGCCGGTCAGGACGAGCAGTGCGAGCAGGGGCAGGTATCTCATGGCCGCGTCCATTGCCATCTTCCTAGTAGCCCGGGAGCCCGCGCTGCAGGCTGCCTTGCCGGAACAGATGCTCCGGGAGGTCTTCGAGATACTCGACGGTCTCGAAGTCGAAGACGGTCCGCGACCCCGTCTGGTGGTTGACCGCCTCGATGCGGGTGGCCGTCCAGTAGCCGTCGATGTTCTCGACCGCTGCGACGGTGACGGTCTTCAGCGGCTGTCCGTCGACGTCCCTGAAATCGATCGTCAGCGGCAGCCAGGTACTCGCATCGATGACGGCCTCGAAGCCGCCGTAGCCGAGCTCCTGCGCGATGGTTTCGGTGCGCGGCTGTCCGGAAAGGCGGTGGCGCACGCCGGCGGCCGTCTCCTCGCGGCCTTCATAACAGAACTCGTAGTCGGCGAGGTCGAACTTGAGCTCCGATTGCATATCGGCGTAGGTGAAGTCCGTACCCTGGAAAGCCTGCCAGCGGTCGCCCGCGGGAATGCGGCGCGTCTTGCGCGTGGCGGGAATATGCAGCCAGCGCGGGTCCTCGGCGCCCGCGGCATGCCGGTCGTGGACGAGGAAGGCAGTCCCCCGCCCTCTCTTCGGCGCCGTGTAGGTGATGCGGGTGCGCCGCGCCTCCTCGTCGTTGAGCTTCATGATCACTGCGGTGCGCTCGATCTCCCGGCCGCCTCGCGGCTCGACACTGATCTGCACCAGCCGTTCTGTCGCGGCGCCCTCCGGCCGCGAGGCGACCCGTTCGGCAATCTCCCGGCCGGTGGGCGTATCGGCGCGTGACTCCGCCGGCACCGCGCTGATTGAAAATGCGAGTGCGAGACCGAAGCTCGCTGCCGCCGCGCTGGTGGATGCCGACGCGGTCCGCAGCAGCCGGCCGCGCAGCCGCTGCCTGACGGCGAACAGCGCGGGCACGATGAACAGCGCCGTGAGGAAGCTCGCGAAGGCAGCCACCGTCACCAGGCCGCCGAAGCGCTGCAGCGTGGGCAGCTCGCTGGTGAGCAGCACTGCGAAGCCCAGCCCGAGGGCGGCGGCGTTGAAGAAGCAGGCGCGAGCGGTGCCCGGCATCGCGACCGCAATCGCCTCGCCCAGGTTCTCGTCGAAAGCCCGCAGGGCGTGCCGGATGCGGTCGATGAGGTGGATGGCGAAGTCCACTCCCACGCCCACCGATATCGCCGCGAACATGGAAGTGGCGGGCTCGAGGAACACGCCGAGATAGCCCATGACGCCGTAGAGCACGAGCACCGTGAAACTCACCGGGATGAGGGCGATCACGCCGGCCCAGATCCTGCCGAAAGTGAGGCAGGAGATGGAGAGCACCATCGCGAGCGACAGTCCCACGCTCAGAAAATGGGAGTCCTGCAGCCGGCTCATCCAGTGGTAGCCGATGTTGACGTCGCCGGCGAGGGTGGCCGTCAGCCCGCCGCCGTCGAACTCCTCCTTCACGTAGCGCTGCAGAGCCTCGACGGCGGGCGCCGTCTGCGAGTAGTAGTGGGCATCGAGCACGCCGCGTACTAGCGCCGTGCGGTAGTCGCCATCGATCTCTTCCGCGAGGTCGCCCGGGTCTCCGGTCACCTCGTAGAGGAAGAGATACTGGCCGACGGCGTCGTCGCCGGCCGGCAGCACCCGGGCCGTGCCGGTCGCCTCGATGGCCCCGTGCAGCAGGCCGATGTAGTCGGCGATCGAGACCGTCTTCTGCACGTGGGGCAGCGACTCGAAGTACTCCTGCAGCGCGAGGATCCGCTCCATCGCCTCGCCGGTGAGCAGCCCCTCGGGTTCGTCCGCCTCCACGATCACGTCCAGGAACGCGGTGCCCGCGAAGCGCTCGTTGATGCGCTCGTCGGCGACGCGCACGGGCTCGTCCGCGGCGAAGTTCTCCACCTGGGAGCGGTCGATGCGCAGCTGCAGCGCCCCGGCGCCGGCCACGACGACGAGCAGGGCGAATGTGCCGAGCACCCGCGCCGGCCGCGCGGCGCTCCAGTCGCCGATGCGGGCGAAGAAGCGGCCGATCGGGTCGGGTCGGCGCATGCGCCAGTCGGCGAACGCGGGGCTGGGCGCGGGCTTCAGCAGCACGAGCGCGTTGGGCAGCACGAGTACCGAGAAGGCCCAGGCCAGTCCCACCCCCAGCGCGGCGTACCAGGCGAATGCCGTGATGGGCGGCATGATGGAGGCGATGCCGATGCCGGCGAAGCCGGCCATGGTGGTCAGCGTGGTGAGGGTAATCGGCCGCGCCATCTCGACCATGGCGTGCACCACCTGTTCGCGCGCGTCGCCGTCCGGGTGCCGGGCGCGGAGCACGTAGTAGGCGGTGAGTATGTGGATGGCGTCCGCCACGGAGATCGCCACGAGGATCACCGGCAGTGCATTGGTGATGGCGAAATACGGCGTGCCGGCCCAGGCCATGAGGCCGAGGGCGCCGCCGGCGGAGCCGAGTATCACGAATACGGGCCCCAGCAGCGCCGTCGCCCGGCGGAAGGCGAGGTAGATGAAGCCGAGGACCAGCAGGAAGACCAGCGGCTGCAGCTTGCGCGCGTCCCGGTCGATGTAGGCGCCGAGATAGCCGCTGACGGCGGCCGGGCCGGCCACCAGGAGTTCCGCAGTTCCGCCGTCGTACTCGCGCACCAGCTGCCGCACCGCCTCGTAGGTCTCCGCAGCGAGATCGTCGTCGATCAGCTCCGCCATGATGACGGCGCCGGTCTCGTCGCCGCTCACCAGCGCGTCGACGTGGGTCGGCATGGACCGCCAGCGCTGCGCGGCCCCGGCGGCGGCGGTCGCGGCGGGCAGGCCGCTGCGATCTACGTACCGCTCCACGTATACGGCGCCGTCCTCGCCGCGAATCGAGGATTCGGTGGCGATGCTCGCCACCCGGTCGGGGCGGATGTTGGAAATACGGGCCACGCGCTCCGAGACTTCCCGCACCAGCTCCAGTATCTGCGGGCGGAACACCGAGCCGCCGTCGGTGGTCATGACGGCGATGGCCATCGGCTTGGAGATACCGAAGAGTTCCTCCGCACGGTCGTTCGCGAGCACCGAGGGGTGATCGGCCGGGATGAACGCCTCCACGGACGTGTCCTTGACCAGGCGCGTGAGACCGGCGACGCACAGCCCGATGATCAGCAGTCCCGCTGCCAGCGTGATCAGCGGCCGGGCGACGACGCGCCGGAAGAAGCGCTCGGTGAAGTCGCGGTCGAGAAACATCATTCCGCTCCCGCCAGTCCCGGCGCGACGTCCCGGGCCTCGGCCGCGTGGCTCGCCGCGGCCTTGAAGACGCGTTTCTCCAGGGCCAGCCAGTCCTGCAGATAATCGGGCGGCGCGGGCCGCTCGGCTCCCGGGCGCACGGCGGTGACCACCTCGGCGGCGGCCACCCATTCGCCCCGACAGCGCATCGCGGCCCGTGTCGTGCCGACGGCCACGCACCGGTCCGAGGCGTCGATGAAGGCGTGTTCGAGGAAGAACCAGCGATGGTCCCAGTACAGCAGGCGCGTGCGTACCCGGTAGAGCTGAAACACCCGCAGCGAATGGCGGAACCTGACGACGCTGCCGCCCAGCAGCGCGGCCCAGCCGTACTGGCGCATGGCGGCGACGACGCCCATGCGGGTCATCCACTCGGTCCGCGCCACGTCCATGATCTGCAGGTAGCGGCCGTTGTTCATGTGGCCGAAGGCGTCCAGGTCGTTGAACCAGACGCGGAAACGGCTCTCGGCCGGCTCCTCGGGGTGTATCCCTGCGCCGAGCAGGCCGTAGAGGTAGGCCCGCAGCAGGCGGAAGTAGAGATTCATTATTCGTTCTCCTCCGGTCCCGGCGGCGCGCCGCGTCGGCGGGCGCCGCTCATTACTTCCCTGTGGAGAGAGATCGGAAAAGGAACGGAAAACCCGCCAGCGGGGCGGGCGGGGAGCCGCTCAGCGGCTCGAACGGCGGCTCAGGCGGCGGCTCACCTCGTCGTGGAATTCGGCCACTGCGGCTTCGGCCGTGCCGAGGGTGAGTTCGGCTAGGGCACCGGTGGCCAGCCCTTCCTGCCCGAGGCGGGCGGCGCGGAAGTCCTCGGCGGCAAAGACGCCGCCGTCCAGCAGCTCGAAGCTGCGCGCCCAGTGGGCCTCGGCCTTCTCGTCCGCCGGCGGTTCCGGGATCAGCATGAAATCCTCTACCAGCGTGCGGGCCACGGTGCGCGGGTAGAGCGCCATGACGTTGACGTAATCCGGGCTGACGATGATCACCGTGCCGGGGAACAGGCTGTAGGAGAAGGTCACCGCCCGGCGCAGATCGGCCAGGGAATCGAGATCGGCGGCCCGCAGGAATTCCTCCCGGCCGACCACGCTGCGGAAATGGGGCCCCACCCGGTCGCCGGCGGTGACGGCATCGGCGAAGAAGGGCGCGATGGTGTCCTTGTGCAGGCGCTGGACGTGGTAGGACTCCAGGAAGGCGTCCATGATCAGTTTCCAGTTGCCTGCCACCTCGTGGATGCGCCGCCGGTACAGGTGCATGCCGCCGAGGCCCAGCGCGTCCAGGTCGGCGGGGACCTCGCCGAGAAAAGCGGCGAAGTCCGGCTCGCCGCCGGCCGGCACCGTCCAGACGAGTCCGCCCGCTTCGTGGCAGGGCAGGGCGGTGAGGCCGTAGTCCGCCTTGTCCAGGCCGGGGAAGGTGTCCGGCCGGGGCAGGCCGCGCAGGCTGCCGTCCAGGTTATAGCTCCAGGCGTGATAGGGGCACACCAGGGCGCCGGTGCTGCGGGGTTCGCCGGACTCGACGAGGCGGGTTCCCCGGTGGCTGCAGACGTTCAGGAATACGTGGGCGGTACCGGAACGGTCCCGGGTGAGCAGCAGCGGCAGGCCGTGGCCGTCGTGGGTCACCGCCTGGCCTGGCTGCGGCAGCAGGGCCGAGGGCGCCAGCGGCACCGGCAGCCGGCGGAACAGCGCGGAGCGCTCGTCCTCGAAACGGTCCGGCTCCAGGTAGACGTCGGCGGGGACGCGGCGGATCCCGCCGTCCGCCCCGCTGCTCTGCGCTGCCGTTTCGACCAGGTCGGTCACCAGCCGCCGCAGGGCCGGCGTCAGTGTGCCGACGTCCGCGGGCACGCGGTCTGCCGTAGTACTGTTCAACTGTCTCCTCTCCCACCGTCGAGCTTAACACCATTGCGCCGGGGGACGAACGGCCCCGATGGTCCATAATGGCGGCCGGCCGAACCGAGCGGGAGGCGCGAGGACGCGCGCCATGAGTGGTAACGCGACAAGCGGAACGAGCGCATGAGCCCGCGGGTGGTCGTGGTCGGTGCCGGCATGGGCGGTCTCGCGGCAGCCCTGGAATTGGCCGCCGCGGGCGCGGAGGTCACCGTGCTCGAGCGCCATCGGGCGCCCGGCGGCAAAATGCGCGAGGTCCGCATCGGCGAGGCCGGGATCGACTCGGGCCCCACGGTGTTCACGATGCGCTGGGTGTTCGAGGAGCTGTTCGCCGCCGCCGGACTGGAGTTCGGTGACCACCTCGATCTGCAGGCAGCCGATCTGCTCGCCCGCCATGCCTGGCTGGACGGCAGCCGGCTCGATCTGTACGCGGACGTGGAGCGCTCGGCCGCGGCCATCGAGGCGTTCGCCGGATGCCGGGAGGCCGATGCCTACCGCCGTTTCGCCCGCCACTCCGGACGAGTGTTCGAGACCCTGGACCGGCCGTTCATGCGGGCTGAGCGGCCGGGCGTGTTCGGGCTCGTCCGCGGCCTCGGGCTGCGCAGGCTGCCGGACCTGCTGGCCATCAACGCCTTCCGCTCGCTCTGGAGCGAACTGGGCCGCCACTTCACCGACCCGCGCCTGCGCCAGCTGTTCGGGCGCTACTCCACCTACTGCGGCTCGTCGCCGTTCCGGGCGCCGGCCACGCTGATGCTGATCGCCCATGCGGAGCAGGCGGGGGTCTGGATCGTGCGCGGCGGCATGCAGCGGCTGGCGGAGGCCCTCGCCGCAGCCGCCGGGGCCGTGGGCGCCGAACTGCGCTACGGCTGCCACGTCGCGCGCGTGCTGACGGGCGCCGACGGCCGTGCCGCCGGTGTGGAGCTGGACGGCGGCGAGCGCATCGCGGCCGACGCCGTCGTCTTCAACGGCGACGCCGCGGCCCTCGCCGACGGCCTGCTGGGCGCCGAGGCCCGCAGTGCCGTCCCGGCGCGGGCCGCGCCGCCGGCCTCGCTGTCCGCGCTGACGATCTCGCTGCGCGCCCGCACGGACGCCTTCCCGCTCGCCTACCACACGGTCTTCTTCGGCGACGATTACCCGGATGAATTCCGCAGCATCTTCTCGCGGCAGGCGATGACGGCGACGCCCACCCTCTACGTCTGTGCCCAGGACCGCGCGCCGGGCGGGCGCCCCGACGACGGCGGCGAACGCATTTTCTGCCTGGCCAACGCAGCGCCTGGCGACATGGACGAGGCGACCGTGGCCCGTTACCGCGACCGCGTCTTCGCCACGCTCGAACGCCACGGACTCGCGCTGGAACCCGTCGAGGGGGCGCCGGTGACCACCACCCCGCCGGACTTCGGCGCCCTGTTTCCGGCCACCGGCGGCGCGCTCTACGGTCAGCCTACCCACGGCTGGCGGTCTTCGTTCGTGCGCCCCGGTTCCCGTTCCCGCCTGCCCGGACTCTATCTGGCCGGCGGCAGCGTCCATCCCGGCCCCGGGGTGCCCATGGCGGCGCTCTCCGGGCGGCTGGCGGCCGCCAGCGTGCGGGTGGATCTCGGCCTCGCCCGGGACCGACGCCGGCAGCCGGGCAGGGGGCATCTTTGACACGGCCCCGAGTGCGGCTGTTACCCTGCGCGTCTGTTTTGGCGGTGTCCCGGATGCCGCCGTTGCCGATGAACCAAGGAGCGTAGCGACGCCATGTATGTGAAGTCCCAGAATTTTCTACGTCCGCTGAACCTCTGCCGAGCTGCCGGCGCCGTTGCCGTGCTGGCACTCGGTGCGGTGAGCGTGAACGCCCAGCAGATGCCGGAAGGGCATCCGGGCGGCATGATGGCGCCGAACTCCCAGGGCGGCCAGGGCAGTGGACTCATGCAGCAAGTGCAGCAGAAGCGAGCCCAGATCGAGCAGCTGAACCAGCAGCTGATGGAGATTCAGCAGAGCACCATCGAGGCGAACCCGGATCTGGCCGCGCAGCGCGACAAGCTGATCTCGTTCGTGGACGAGAAGATGGCCGAGACCGGCTACGATGCCGAGGCCGCCCGTGGCCGTATCGAGGAACTGCAGGGCGAGATGCAGAGCGGCGAGCTGTCTGCCGAGGAACAACAGAAGCACCGCCAGCAGCTGCGCCAGGAGATGACGTCCATGCAGCAGGCCCAGGGCGAGGTGATGCAGGACGAGGAGTTCCAGGCGAAGCGTCAGGCGCTGAACGAGAACCTCGTGGCGGCCATGCAGGAGCAGAATCCGAAGACCGACGAGCTGATCTCCCGGTTGCAGACGGCCCAGCAGGAATACCAGCAGCTTGCCCAGCAGGCCATGCAGCAGCGCGGCGGCGGTATGGGTATGGGCTCGCAGCAGGGCGGCGGCTCCCCCAACTAGAACGCCGGAGGGCCTTCAGGCCCGATCCCTCTGTGGGAGGGGCTTCAGCCCCGATCAGGTCGGGTCGGGGACCACCTCGTCGAGCACCTTCGCCGAGGAGATCACCCCCGGCATTCCGGCGCCCGGATGGGTGCCTGCGCCCACCAGATAAAGCCCCTCGACTTCCTCGCTGCGGTTGTGCGGACGGAACCAGGCCGTCTGCAGCAGGATCGGCTGCAGCCCGAAGGCGGCTCCCTTCACGGACCAGAGGCGGTCGCGGAAGTCCGCCGGTGTCATCATCCGTGAGGTGACCACGTGCTGCTCCAGGTCCGGCAGCACGGTGTCCGACAGACTCTGCGCAATCGCCGCCCGGTAGCGCTCGGCCGTCTCCGACCAGTCGATGCCGCTGTCCAGATGCGGCACCGGCGAGAGCACATAGAACGCATCGCCGCCCTCCGGGGCCAGCGACGGGTCCGTCGCCGTAGGCCGGTGCAGGTACAGGCTGAAGTCGTCCGCCAGCTTCCGGCGGCGGAAGATGTCGTCCAGCAGTTCCCGGTAGCGCGGCCCCAGCAGGATCATGTGGTGTGGCACGTCCTCGTAGCACCGGTCGGTGCCGAAATACCAGACGAACAGGCTCATGGAATAGCGTGCCCGCGACAGCTTGCGCGGCGTCCAGCGACGCGGGCGCACGTGCTCGGGCAGCAGGTAGCGGTAGGTGGCCGCCGAGTCTGCGTTGGAGACCACCACCTCGGCACTCACCGTCTCGCCGTCGCGCAGCCGCACGCCGGTCGCGCGGCCGCCGTCCACCAGTATCTCGCGCACCGGGGCGTTGTAGCGGATCTCGCCGCCGAGGGACTCGATGAGCCCCACCATGCCCTCGACCAGGCGTCCGGTGCCGCCCATGGCGAAGTGCACGCCGTGCCTGCGCTCGAGCTGTGCGATCAGCGCATACACCGCGGTGGCGGTGAACGGATTGCCACCGACCAGCAGCGGGTGGAAGCTGAACACCTGGCGCAGCTTCGGATGGGAGATGTAGCGCGACACCAGGCCGTACACCGAGCGGTAGAACTGGGCGCGGAAGAGGTCGGGCAGCGAGCCGAACATGGAGCCGAAGGAGTCGAAGGACACCGCCATGAGTTCGTCGAAACCGATGTCGTAGAGCTTCGCGCTGGCGTCCAGGAAGCGTTCGAAACCCGCCACGTCGGCGGGGTTGAAGCGTGCGATCTCGCGCTTCATCGCCTCGTCGTTGCCGCTGTAGTCGAAGTGGTCGCCGTCGGCGAAGCGGATCCGGTAGTAGGGGTCCATCGGCACGATGGTCACGTCGTCCTCGAGGCGTCGACCCGCCAATTGCCACAATTCCTCCAGCAGGAACGGCGCCGTGATGATGGTGGGGCCCGCATCGAAGGTGTAGCCGTCCTGACGGAAGACGTAGGCCCGTCCGCCGGGGGCATCCAGCTTCTCGAAGACCCGCACGCGATAGCCCCGTGCCCCCAGGCGTACGGCGGCGGCCAGCCCGCCGAAACCCGAGCCGATGACGATGGCGGTCGCCCGACCGCTCGATGATCGTTCGCTCGATGCCGGATCGCTCAACGGACCTTCTCCCGTGACCAGCGGCGCGCCAGATCCGCCGAATGAAAGACCAGTGCGCACAGCAGCCACGCTGTGACCCACATCCAGCCGCTGTCGGTCAGCGCGGCCCGCAGCGCGAGGGCGAGGCTGCCGCCGGCACCGGCGTTCAGGAAGGCGGGCAATGGGGCGATGCCGCGGCCGGTGCGCCGGTGCCACAGCGCCAGCAGGAGGACCTCGGCCAGCAGCACCGCCAGGACGATGTCGACGATGCGGCCGGACTCGATCAGCGTCTGCACGTGATCATCCTTCGCCGTAGCGCCGTGCGACACCCCTTCATGCCTGCTCCTCACCCTGCGCGGAAGGGCAACAGAATAGCGGAGCCGCCTGCCGCTTGGAATTTCGGTTTCCCCGCCTCGCCGATTCAGCCGCGGTTCAGCGCTCCCGCGCTCCAATACGTCCGTGGCGGCAGCAATGCCGGGAGCAAGGAGACGAACATGGAACGCAGAACTCGGACGACCGCGGCAGCGCCCCGGTCCCGGCCCGTCTGGCCCTTCCGCTGGTTCCTGATGCTCGTGGCGGCGACGGCGCTGACGGTGGCGGCGGGTGCCATGGCGGCGAGCGCGGACGGCACGGATCACGAGACCCGCACGGCCGACGGTTTCGCTGCCGAGCGGGGTGCCCGGCAGCGCCGTCCCGCCTCCGCGCTGCAGGACTTCGACGGTGGCGAACCGGCGCCCGGTGCCGGCAAGTCTTCACCGGCCCCGCCGGACAGTCGTGCCGTCTCCTGCTGCGGGTTCCGCATCTACGAGGCCCACACCCGGCTCTTCGACGACCTGGACCGGGACGGCTACTACACCTGGCTGCAGGTGACCTTCGACGTGGACACGGACTACCGCGAGGCGGAGGTGTACGCCGACATCTGGCTGCGCGAACCGGGCGGCGACTACGTGCTGATCCACGAGACCGACACCTTCACCATCCGGGGCTCGTCCGCCGGCGACGACTACGAGGTGGAGGCGGAGCTGGTGGCAGGTTTCCCGCCGGACCTCTACGACGTGCTCATCGAGGTGTACGACGCATGGGATCACCGCTTCGTCGCCGACTTCGGCGCGCTGGATTCGCCGGACCTCGGCCTGCTGCCGCTGGAGGACATCTCGTTCGACGGCGACCTGCCTCCGCCCGTCGTCCATTCCGGTGGCGGCGGCGGTGCCGGCTCCTTCTCGCTCGCCGCGCTCGCCGCGCTCGCTGCTCTCGGTCTGTGGCGCCGACGGCGTCACAGTTCCGTGCGCGCCGCGGGCGGCCGATGGCGCCGGTGAGAAACCGGTCACAGCCCGGCGTCCGGCGGCTGGTTCCAATGGCGGTCGTTTGCCACGGAGCCTGCCGGAGACCATGCCCGACGCCGACATCATCCCCTTCCCGCTGGAGCGACGGCGTCCCATCGGCTGCCCCCAGTGCGGTACCTGCAGCGACGTCCAGCAGGTGGGCCGGCTGACCTGGGCCTGGTGCGAGCGCCATGCCGTGCGCTGGGTGGTCGCCGACCGGCGGGAACCCGGTCCCGCGGCATTCGACCGGCGACGCCTGCGCCGCATGGTGGAGTTCCTTGCCGGATTCACCGAAGTCTCGATCAGCTGATGGAGGGCGCCGGGCGCCTGCGAAACCCCTGACCCGATAAGGGCTTTTCCCGATGACGGCGGCGCGATGGCCACGGCTACCATGGCTCGTGCGGCGCGCGCCTCGAGGGCCTGCGCGCCGGCCCGGCCACGGCATCGGAACTGCAGGAGGTCAGGGCGATGCAGAAGAAGTCTCCTGTCTCCGGACGCGAGACGAGTGTGACGAGCGCGATGGATCACGTGCTAGAGGCCGAGCAGGCTGTGCGTGATGCCATCCGCGCCGGCGAGCGCCGTGGTGCCGCCATCATCGCCGAGGCCAACGAGCAGATCCGCCGTATCGAGCAGCGTGCTGCAGAACGGATACGGCGTGCGCACGACCGTTGCGCCGATGCCGTGCGCCGGGAGACTCGTCTGGCCGAGGAGCGCGGGCCGGCGGCCGACGACCCCGCCGAACTCGATGACGACGAACGCGAACGGGTGCGCCGGGCGGCGGATCGCCTGGCCGCGCGCCTGTGCGGTGAGCAAGATGACGAACGGCGCGGGCTTTAGCTATGTACAGGCACGCATACAGGCGCGCCACGGCCGGCGCCCGGACGAGTCCGACTGGAGCCGGCTCGAATCCTGCGACTCCGCCCACGCCTACCTGGAAGCCGCCCGCACCGGCGTGTTCGCGGCCTGGGCGGAGGAGCTGACGGCCGAGCACGACGTCCACCACCTCGAGGCATCGATCCGGCGCGCGTGGCGCGCCTACCTGAACCGGGTGGCCTCGTGGTCGCCGGAGCCCTGGTGCGAGGCCGTCGAATGGTGCGGCTGTCTGCCGGATCTGCCGGCGCGTGCCCACGTGGCGTCCACGGCAGAGCGGCCAGGCTGGCTGCCGGAACAGGGCGAGGCCGACGGTGCCACGCCGGAGACGCTCGACGCGTGGCGCGACGCCTGGCATGCCCGGATGCCGTCGGCGAACGCCGCGGCGCGGGACGGAATCCGGTCGCTGGAGGCGGCGGTGGAGGCCTGGATCGCGGCGAACCGGGAGGCGGAACGGGCCTCGGTTTCGCGTTCCGCGGCGCTGCGCGAGACGTTCGAGCGGCGCGTGATCACCGTGTTCCGCCGCCATGCGCTGGATGCGGCGGCGGTGTTCGCCCACCTGCTGCTGACGGCGCTGGACCTGCAGCGTTTTCGCGGCGGCCTGTTGCGCAGGCAGGCATTGTCGGGACGAGGGGTGTCGGGAGCCCCTGCATGATCCTCCGCTCCCGTCCCGCCCGCTGGTTCGAGGTACTCACGCCGCGCGCCGAGGCCACCGCCGCACTGAAGGCGCTGGCGGACACGGGCGCGGTGGAGCTGCAGTCCCACAGCACCAGCACCGAGAGTATCGCCACCCCGGCGTTGCAGGCCGTGCTGGCCGATTACCGGGAGCTCGCGCGCAGTTATCGCAGCTACTGGCCCGAGCCGCCGCCGGCCACGCCGGACCTGGATCCCGAACGCGCCGAGGCCTCGCTGGCGGTGCTGCGGGGCTGGGCCGACGATGCCAGGCCCGTCATTGCGCGCCTCGAGGAGCTCGGCCGGGAGCGCCGCAGGCTCGAATGCCTGCAACACCTGCTGGAAGCCGCGCCGGAGGCGCTGCCCAACCCGGCGCGGCTGGCGGCGGCAGGCCCCACCCTGGGCTGCGGGTTGTTCCGCCTGCCGGCCGAGACCCGGCCCGAGGCCATACCCGCGGGCGTGATCGTGCAGCGGCTGGCACTGGACGACGAAAGCTATCTGCTGGCCGTGGGGCCGCGCAGCGAATACGAGTCGCTGGCCAGCGCGCTGACCGGCCTGAAGGCCGAGGCGGTGCCGTTCCCCGAGGACATCCCGGAGCAACCCGCAGCGGCACTCGGCGACGTCCGTGAACGCCTGGCCGGGAGCGAGCGGGAAGAGCGGCGGCTGCGCGACCGGCTGCAGGCGCTGAACGAAGAGCACGGTATCGCGGATATCGTCGGCTCGTTCGAGCTGCTCGACTGGATGGCCCAACACGTGCCGCGTTTCCCGAGCAGCGAGAGCTTCGCCTGGATCACCGGCTGGACCAGCGATACCGAAGGCGAGAGCATCCGCGGCGCGCTGGACGAGGCGGACATCCGTTACCTGATGCGTTTCTGCGAGCCGCCCGAGGGTTATCCCGTGCCCATGCTGCTCAGCAATCCGGGCTGGGCCCGGCCTTTCGAGTTCTTCGCCCGCCAGCTCGGTACCCCCGGCGGCGAAGAGACCGACCCCAGCATGATCGTCGCCGTGCTGGCGCCGCTGATGTTCGGTTTCATGTTCGGCGACGTGGGCCACGGCGCGGTGCTGTTCGTCGCCGGGCTCTTCCTCTACCGCAAGATCCCCCAGCTCGGCATCCTCATCCCGGGCGGCATCGCCTCGATGGGTTTCGGCGTGCTGTTCGGCAGCCTCTTCGCGCGGGAGGACCTGATACCCGCCCTGTGGCTGCATCCCCTGGAGCATCCGCTGACCGTGCTGGGCACCTCCCTCGCCTTCGGCATCGTCGTGCTGCTGCTGGGCCTGGTACTGGACGCCGTGCAGTGGCGCTGGATGGGGCAGTGGGCTCTCTGGTGGCGCCGCCGTGTCGGGCTGATGGTCGCCTTCCTGGCCATCGTGGCGAGTTTCTTCGACATCCGCTTCCTCTATGCCGCCGTCGCCGGTTTCCTGTGGTACGTCTTCGGCGAGACTTTTGACCGCGCCGCGGAGCGCACGCCGGCGGCGCTGGGCGAGGCGGCCGGCGAGTTCGTCGAGTCTCTGTTCCAGCTGGCGGTGAATACCGTCTCCTTCGTGCGCATCGGCGCCTTTGCGCTGGCTCACGCAGGGCTCGGCGTCGCGGTGGTCGGCATGTCCGAGGCCACCGGCAGCATGACCGGCATGCTGATCGTGCTGGCGCTGGGCAACCTCCTCATCATCGTGCTGGAGGGCCTGATCGTCGGCATCCAGACCACCCGGCTGCTGCTGTTCGAGTTCTTCATCCGCTTCCTGAAGGCGACCGGCCGCCCGTTCCGGCCGTTGCCGCCGCCGGAAACACGCACACCCACCAAGGGGAGTAAAGCATGACGAAAATGAAGATGGTCCTGGCCGGTTTCATCGGCCTCGCGCTCATCACCGTCACCCTGAGCACGTTCATGATGATCACCAGCATGCCGCTGCTCGCGGTCGAGGAAGGCGCGGCCGCTGGCGGCCTCGGCGAGGGCGCCATGCGCTGGGGCTTCGCGGCAGCCGCCGCGGCCGCGGCCCTGTCCGCCGCGGCGGGCGGCTACGCGGTGGCCAAGGTCGGCAGTGCCGCCGTCGGCGCCCTCGCGGAGAAGCCGGAGCTGTTCGGCCGCATCATCATCCTGGTGGGCCTGGCCGAGGGTATCGCCATCTACGGGCTGATCGTCGCCATCCTCATCCTGAACCGGCTCGGCTGACGTGTTCCAGGCGGTCTTCATCGGCGACGAGGTCACCGGCACGGGTTACCGGCTGGCCGGTCTGCGCACGGTCACCGCCGATGCGGATTCGGCAGCCGACGCGCTGGCCGCAGCCCGGGAGGAAGCGGCGCTGGTGCTGATCGGCGCGGGCAGCGCCGCCGGTATCGACGCTGGCGAACTGGAGCGCGTGCAGCGCGCGGGCGCGCCGCCGGTCCTGGTCGTGCCGGACGCGCAGGGCGGCGAGCCTCCCGACCTCGCCGCCACCATCAACCGGGCATTCGGGCTGGAGCAATGAACGAGGCAGACGGCATCGTCGACCGGCAGGTCGAGAGCATGGTCAGGCTGTTGCGGCGCTACGAGGCGGCCGAGATCGACAAGGTCCTGGACCGCGCCTATGCCACGGCCCGCGAGAGGCTGCGCGGGGCCCGACGCGAGGCACGGCAGCGGGTCCGCGAGGCATTCGAGGAATTGCGCGGCGAGACGGATGCCGCCATTACCCGCGTGCGCGCCGGCGATCAGGCCAGGGCGCGCCGGCGGGAGCTGGACAAGGCGGCGCTGGTGCTGGCGGGCGGCAAGGACTGCCTGGACGAGGCGCTGCGCACGCGCTGGCAGCAGGCGGACTCACGCGAGGCTTGGGTCTCCTCGTTGCTCGAGCAGGCGGCCGCCGTGTTGTCGCCCGGGCCCTGGCGGGTGGAGCACGCGCCGGGCTGGCCCGGGGAAGAACGCGAGGCCTTCGCCGCCCGGGCCGCCGAGGCGGCCGGTGAGCCGCCGCGTTGCACCGAGCGCGACGATATTGCCGCGGGTCTTCGCATCGGCATCGACGGTGCGAGCCTGGACGCCACGCTGCAAGGCCTGCTGGACCGGGGTTCCGAGCTCGAGGCCCAGCTGCTGGCCGAGTACTACCGGTTGCGGGACGAGGCCGGGCAGGACGGCGGAGGACCGTCATGAGCGTCGCCACCATCCAGTGGATCGGCGGTCCGGTGCTGCGCGCCCGCATGGAGCACCCGTTCCACGTGCAGGAGGCCATCCACGTCGGTAGCCGCAAGCTGCTCGGCGAGGTCATCCAGCTGCAGGGCGACGTGCTGACGGCGCAGGTGTACGAGCGTACCTCCGGGCTGAAACCCGGGGACCGCATCGAGGGCACCGGCCGGGCCCTCAGCGTCGGCCTCGGGCCCCACCTGCTGGGGCAAATCTTCGACGGGCTGCTGCGGCCCCTCGGCGGCGAGGACGAGCTGTTCGTGCGCTCGGGCATGATCGCCCAGGGCGCGGAGACCCTCCGTTACCCCTTCGAGCCGGCGGTTGCGGCGGACGACCGGGTGGAGCCCGGGCAGTCGCTCGGCCGGGCCGGCGAGGGGTCCCGCGCGGTCGCCTGCCTCGTGCCGCCGGGCGCCGGCGGGCGGGTTGCCGGGATCGCGGAGGCGGGGGACTACGGACTGGAGGACGTGGTGTGCCGCATCGAGCGCGAGCAGGGCGAGCCGGTCGAGGTCCGCCTCGCCCAGGACTGGCCCGTGCGCCGGCCCCGCCCGGTGGCGGACAGACTGCCGGTGGGTGCGCCGCTCATCACCGGCCAGCGCATCCTGGACACCCTGTTCCCCATCGCCCGGGGCGGCCGCGGCATGCTGCCGGGCGGTTTCGGCACCGGCAAGACCATCCTGCAGGAAGCGCTGGCCAAGTGGTGCGACGCGGATGTCATCGTCTACGTGGGCTGCGGCGAGCGGGGCAACGAGATGGCCGAGGTGCTGGACGAGCTGCCGAAGCTGGAGGACCCGCGCACCGGCCGGCCGCTGATGGAGCGCACCGTGATCATCGCCAACACGTCGAACATGCCGGTGGCGGCGCGGGAGGCGAGCATCTACACCGGCATCACGGTGGCCGAGTACTTCCGCGACCAGGGCCGGCACGTGGCGCTCATGGCGGACTCCACCAGCCGCTGGGCCGAGGCGCTGCGCGAGGTGTCCGGCCGCCTGGGTGAGCTGCCGGCGGAATCGGGCTATCCGGCCTATCTCAGCTCCCGGCTGGCGGATTTCTACGAGCGCGCCGCGCGGGTGAAGACGCTGGGCGGCGAGGAAGGCTCGGTCACCATCATCGGCGCCGTGAGCCCGCCCGCCAGCGACTTCTCCGAGCCGGTGACCATGCACACCAAGCGCTACGTGCGCTGCTTCTGGGCGCTGGACCGGGAGCGGGCCCAGGCGCGGTTCTATCCGGCCGTCCATCCGCTGCACTCCTATTCCGAGGACGCCGTCGAACTCGCCCGCTGGTGGAAGAGCCAGGGCGACCCGGAGTGGGACCGCAAGCGCCAGCGGGTGCTGGTGCTGCTGGAGGAACAGCAGAGCCTGGAACGCATGGCCCGCATCATCGGCAAGGACGCGCTGCCGCCCGTACACCAGGTGACGCTGATGAACGCGGAACTGCTGAACGACGGCTTCCTGCGCCAGTCCTCTTTCTCCGAGACCGACCGCTACTGCTCGCCGGCACGCCAGCAGGCCATGCTGGACCTGCTGCTGAAGTTCGTGAGCCTGGCCGAGCAGGCGCTGGAGGCCGGGGCGAGCCCGGCGGACATCGCCGCCCTGCCGTCGCTGGCCCGGCTCAGGCGTCTCGGTGAGGAGGTGGGCGAGGACGAACTGGACAAGATCGACAAACTCCGCCGGCAGGTGGAGGCGGAGTTCCACGAACTGGAGGGCGGTGGAGACCGGGAGGAGGGGACCGCGAAAGGAGCCGAGGGCAGAGGGGAACACCATGGCGATGCAGGCTGAGATCACCCTGACCCGGCCGGCACGCCGGCTGGAGGGGCCGCTGCTGTTCCTGGAACGCACGGTCAACGTGGGGCTGGATGCCGCCGTGGAGGTCATCGGCCGGGACGCCACGCTGCGCTACGGGCGGGTGGCTGCGCTGGGCGACGAGGAGATCGTCGTGGAGATACTGGGCGCCACCGAGGGGCTGAGCCTCGACGATACGACGGTGCGGATCCGGGAGAAACCGCTGGAGTTCGGGCTCGGGCCGGGGCTGCAGGGGCGGGTGCTGGACAGCCTCGGCAGACCCATCGACGGCGGCCCGCCGATTCCGGCGGAGCGTTACCTGCCGGTGGACGGCTCGGCCATCAACCCGGTGGCCCGGCATCGGCCGCAGGATTTCATCGAGACCGGCGTCACCGCCATCGACCTCATGAACAGCCTGGTACGCGGCCAGAAGCTGCCGCTGTTCTCCGGCGGCGGTCTGCCCCACGATCGGCTGGCCATCGACATCGCCAGTCGCGCGCGGCTGCTGGGCGAGGAGGCGGGCGCATTCGCCATTGTTTTCGTCGGCATCGGCGTCTCCCACGACACGGCCGAGCGCTTCCGGACCGCGATGCAGGAGACCGGCGCGCTGGAGCACACGGTGATGTTCCTGAACCGGGCCAGCGAACCGAGCACCCAGCGGCTGCTGACGCCCCGCTATGCGCTCACCGCCGCGGAGTATCTCGCCTTCGTCGAGTCCCGCCACGTGCTGGTGATCATGACCGACATGACCAACTACTGCGAGGCGCTGCGGGAGGTCTCCGCCGGCCACGGCGAGATCCCCAGCCGCAAGGGTTATCCCGGCTACCTGTACTCGGACCTGGCCACCATCTACGAACGCGCCGGCTGCCTCCGGGCTCGTGAAGGCACGCTCACCCAGCTGCCCATCCTGACCATGCCCGGCGACGACATCACCCACCCCATCCCGGACCTCACCGGTTATATCACCGAGGGTCAGATCGTATTGAGCCGCGAGCTGGACCGGCGCGGCGTCTACCCGCCCATCGACGTGCTGGCGAGTCTGTCCCGGCTGATGGACGACGGCATCGGCAAGGGCGTGACCCACGCCGATCACCCGGCGCTGGCCCATCAGCTGTTCGCCGCCTATGCGCGCACCGCGAAAATCCGGGTGCTGGCGAGCGTGATGGGCCACGAGGGACTGACCGAGACCGACCGCCAGTACCTCGACTTCGGCGATGCGTTCGAGCAGCAGCTGATCACCCAGGAAGGGCCCCGCCGGCTGGACGAGAGCATGAAAGTGGGCTGGGAGATACTGAAAGGCCTGCCGCGGGCCGAGCTCTCGCGCCTGAGCGAGACGCAGGTCGCCGAGCACCTCGGCGAGCCGGCCGACCACACCGGGGACGACGAAGGCGACGACGCTGAACGGGGGCAGGGCGAGCGCGATGGCTGACCCCCGCCCCCAGCAGTCGGCCAGCCGCGGCCAGCTGCAGGAGCTGCGCGACGAACAGAAGGTGGTGCGCGAGGGCTTCGAGTTCCTGGAGCAGAAGCGCATGCTGATCGCCGCCGAAATCATGCGCGAGCTGCGCCGGCACCAGGCCATCTACGAGGAATTCTCCGCCGGCCATGCCGATGCCGTCACGGCGCTCGGCCGCGCCATCGGCTTTCACGGGCTGGAGGGCGTGCAGGTCTATCCACCGCGTCCGTTCGAGGACGGCTCGCTGTCGTTCGCAGAGCGCCGCTTCCTGGACCTGCGCCTGATCGATGCGGAGACGCACGGCGCGGCAGTGGACCGGTCGCGGCCCGCGGTGCTGCCCTCCATCGAGGCCGAACTCTGCGCGGAAGCCTTCCGCACCCTGCTCGACGGCGCGGCCAGGATGGCGGCCATCGCCACCAGCATCGCGCGTCTGTTGCAGGACTACCGCAAGACCGAGCGCCGCGCCCGGGCGCTGGAGAACGTCATCCTCCCCGAACTCGACGAGACCGTGAAAGATTTCGAGGACCAGCTCGAGGCGATGGACCAGGAGGATGCCATCCGGGTGCGGATGCGGCGGAACTAGAACGCCGCCTTAACCCATGAACTTCAGGAACTCCCGCCGCGTCTTGGGCCCGAAGGTGAGATGGTGGGGATCGCGCCGCTCCGCGTAGTCCGCGCGCCGGTGCTCCACCAGGTCGTTCTGCGCCCGCATCGTCGCCTCCTCCAGCGAGATGCCATAGGGTTTCAGCGCGTTCAGCCCGAAGATCTTCGCCCGCAGATCGTCGGTGATCTCGGGATAGCCGTGCTCGTCGCGCACCTCGGGGGCGATCTGGAAGGCGCGGAAGGCCTGGATCTGATCCTGGGGCGAGCCGTACCAGATGGAATCGGTGCCCCACAGCACGTTGTCCTCGCCGAGGTGCTTCACCAGCTTGCCGATGCCGTGGGCCGCGCTGTCGGTGTCGCGCATGAGCCCGCGCCACGTGCTGCCCAGCTCGGCGTAGACGTTCGAGCCCTTGCCGAGGCCGGCTTCCTGCACCGAGCGGATCAGTTCGTCCAGGCCCTCGCCCCGCTCCGGGTCGTAGGGGCCTTCGGCCTCACCGGGTATCCAGCCGGAGTGATAGATGAGGAAGTTCACGTCCGGGAAGCGTTTCGCAGCCGGCCCGATGTCCGTACACAGCGAGTGCGCGTAGGACTGGCGTCCGAAGGGGATACCTTTATGGATGCAGATGTTCTTCACGCCGAGCGCGCGGGCCTTCTCGATGAAGCGGATACCGACGTCGTCGGTGAGATAGAAGCCTTCTCCGTCCGGGCCCCACTGGGTATAGGTCTTCCACGCGGAGACGCCGTATTGCTGCGCGAGTTCGTCCATGTCTTCCAGGTCGCCTTCCTGATTGGGGTTGACGCGGCCGTGGATCAGCAGCCGATGGGTGCCCTCCAGCTCGTCGACGATCCGGCGGGTGGCGTCGGCCTCCTCGATGGTCAGCGGCTCGGCGTCCCGGCGCGAGGGCACGAAGGAGAGCACCATCATGTCGGTGTCGGCGTCCAGGAAGACATCCTTCACGAAGTCGTCGGCGCCGAGGCAGCGCATGTAGTCGCGGCTGACGTAGTCGAACTTCGCGCACTCTTCCTTGCGCTGCTGCGCGACGCTCGGCGGCACGTAATGGCCCTGCACGTCGAAGATGAATTCCTTCTTGCCGATGCCGGCCTCGGCGAGCTGGGTGTCCAGCCCGGCCTCGTCGTCGAGAGCGAAGAGACCGGCACCCTTGCCGGCGGCGGCATTCGCCCGGTTCATGGCGAGCAGTGAAGTGGCGGCGCCGGCCGCGCTGATGAGGAAGGCGCGCCGCGGCATACCCAGGCGTTTCGCGTTCGCGCTCGCCGCCTCGTGGGCGAGCGCGTTGGCGTGTGCGTTGCGGGGCTCCAGCGGGATGGGCGCGTACTCGGCGTTGGAGGTCGAGTCCAGCTTGATCGGCAGGCGCCGGCCCTCGGGGTCGAAGCGGTATTTCATCAGGCTCTCCCGTTGACGTGCGCCCAATGTGCGCCGTCACCCGGGCGCTGTAAAGCCGACGCGGCCGGTTCTTTAGCGCACGCGCAATAATCGGCCGTCCAGTTGCCTGGCGTGCGGCGGCTCGCTACTCTCTGACGCCATTCCGCTGACGGTGAAGGAAAGACCATGGCGCGAATCCTCGCACTCCCGACCCTGCTGCTCGCTGCGCTCGCGGCCCCGCCCCTTCATGCCGAGGTGGACGCGCGCACCCTGAACGACGGCAACCTGGTGCTCGAGGACATCCCCGCGATTCCGCAGACGATCGTGGACGACCTCAATCGCTACCAGAACGTGCGTTCGGCGAGTGTGCTCGACTGGACCGCCGACGGCGACAGCCTCTATGTCTCCACCCGCTTCGGCGAGGTGCGCCAGATCCACCGCGTCGACATGCCCGGCGGCGCCCGCCAGCAGCTCACTTTCTTCGACGAGCCGGTCTCCCAGGTGTCGCGGCAGCCCGGGGGGCCCCACCTGGTCTTCGCCATGGACGCGGGCGGCAACGAGTTCAGCCAGCTGTTCCTGTTCGACCCGGTGGTGTCCGAGTCGCGGATGATCACCGACGGCGAGTCGCGCAACGGCGGCGTGGTCTGGACCCGCGACGGCGGGCGCATCGCCTTCCAGAGCACCCGGCGCAACGGGGCCTCCAACGACGTCTGGATGATGCCCGTCGACGAACCCGACGCCGCCCGCATGGTGCTCGCCGCGCCGGACGGCACCTGGTGGGGGCCGGCGGATTTCGACGAGGCCGGCGAGCGTCTCCTGATCATCAACTACGTGAGCATCACCGATTCACGCATCCACCTGCTCGATGTCGCCTCCGGCGAAACCACGCTGCTGGCCGGCGGCGACGGCGACGTCTCCAGCAACTGGCCGCTCGGCTTCGACCACACCGGCGAGGGTTTCTGGTTCATCACGGACCGGGGCGGCGAGTTCAAGCAGCTCGCCTGGCAGCCGCTCGAGGCCGGTGCCGAGCCGGCCATCGTCACCGCCGACATCCCCTGGGACGTGGAAGGCATGGCGTTCAGCAAGGACCGGCGCAGGGCGGTGTTCGCCGTCAACGACGACGGTCTCAGCCGCCTCTACCTGCTGGACCCGGCGAGCCGGCGCTACCGCGCGGTAGGCGGTCTGCCCACGGGCCTGGTCGGCGGCATCGAATTCAGCCCGGACGGGCGCCGTCTCGCCATGACGCTGAACACGCCGCAGACGCCGAGCGACACCTTCGTGCTCGCGCTCGGTGAAGATCCGCTCGGGCACGGCGAGCTCACCCGCTGGACGCGGAGCGAAGTGGGCGGGCTGGATACCGACACCTTCATCGAGCCCGAGCTGGTGCGCTTCGAAAGCTTCGACGGACTGAGCGTGCCGGCCTGGGTGTACAAGCCCCGGGGCGAGGGCCCGTTCCCGGTGGTGGTCTCCATCCACGGCGGGCCGGAGAGCCAGGCCCGCCCGGCGTTCAGCAGCACCTACCAGATGTGGCTGGCGAAGCTCGGCGTCGCGGTGGTGGTGCCGAACGTGCGCGGCTCGGCGGGCTACGGCAAGTCGTACCTCGCCATGGACAACGCCTACAAGCGCGAGGACTCGGTGCGCGACATCGGTGCGTTGCTGGAGTGGATCGCCACCCGGCCCGGCCTGGACGCCGACCGGGTGGCGGTGTTCGGCGGCAGTTACGGCGGCTACATGGTGCTGGCGAGCGCCGTGCACTACAGCGAGCGTCTGAAAGCGGCGGTGGACATCGTCGGCATCTCCAACTTCGTCACCTTCCTCGAGAATACGGAGGACTACCGCCGGGATCTGCGCCGGGTGGAGTACGGCGACGAACGCGACCCGGAGATGCGCGCCCATCTCGAGAAGATCAGCCCGCTGAACAACGTGGAGAAGATCGCCGTGCCCATGCTGGTGGTGCAGGGCGAGAACGACCCCCGGGTGCCGGTGACGGAGGCGGAGCAGATCGTCGAGGCACTGCGGGAGAAGGGCGAGACGGTCTGGTACATGAACGCGCTGAACGAGGGGCACGGCTACCGCAGGAAAGAGAACCGGGACGTCTACCAGCAGGCCGTCGTCCTGTTCTTCCGCCGCCACCTGCTCGACTAGCGCCGGCTCGGCGGATTGGCGGCTGCGGCCGTCGCGGAGGTATGCTTGGGCCATGGAGAAGCTCTCGCTGCTCGATGCCTCCTTCCTCTACGCGGAGACGGACAACACGCCCATGCACGTGGCCGGGCTGCAGCATTTCGAGCTGCCGCCCGGCCGTGACGCCGAGGCGTTCTACGAGTCCCTGAAGCGCTACGTCGAGGCGCGGGTGCACCTGGTGCCGTTCATGATGCGCCGTCTGCGGCCCTCGCCCCTGGGCATGGACCATCCGGTCTGGGTGCTCGATACCACCTTCGACATCGACTACCACGTGCAGCGCATCACGCTGCCCGCTCCCGGCACGCCGGAGCAGCTCGAGGAGGCGGCGGCCGAGCTGCACGCCGAACCGCTCGACCGTGCGCGGCCGCTGTGGCAGTGGTGGCTGATCGACGGCCTCGAGTCCGGCCACGTGGCCTGGTACACGAAATACCATCACGCCTGCCTGGACGGCATGGGCGGCCAGGCCATATTCGAGATATTCTTCAGCACCACGCCCGAGCCGCCGCCGATACCCGTGGCGCCGGAGGAGATGGAGGATGACGACCCCGGCACCTGGGGCATGCTGCGCGACACGGCCCTGCGCTTCACCACCAACCCGGTGCGCTTCGCCCGCATGCTGCCGGAGCTGGCGCGCACCACCCAGGATCTCGCGGCCAGGGCGTTCCGCTCGGTGGGCGGCATGGGCGCCGTCATGCCGCGGGTGCCGCGCACCCGCTTCAGCGTGGCCATGGGCCGGGAACGCAGCCTGGCACTGGGCTCCATCCCCCTCGCTCCACTGAGGGCCATCGGCAAGGCACACGGCTGCACCGTCAACGACGCGTTCCTTACCGTGTGCGCCGGCGCGCTGCGCCATTATCTCGAGGAACTGGGCGAGCTGCCGGAGCATTCCCTGGTAGCGGGCACGCCCGTTTCGCTGCGCAAGCCCGGCGATACCAGCCTGCACAACCAGGTGAGCATGCTGATGTGCGACCTGGCCACGGACCGTGCAGAGCCCATAGAGCGGATGCGTGCCATCCGGGAGTCGATCGACGACGGCATCGCGGTGGTGCGCCAGCTGGACAACGTGCACCTGGGCGACATCACTGTGCTGGGGCTGCCCATCGCCTTTCAGGGCGTGGCCACGCTGGCCAACCGCCTGCGCCTCGGCAGCGTGATCCGCCTGCCCATGAACCTGGTGATCTCCAATATCCCCGGCCCCCGGGAGCCCCTCTACCTCGACGGCGCGCGCCTGCTGACCCACTATCCGGTGTCCATCCCCAGCCACGGCAACGCGCTGAACATCACCGTGCAGTCCTACGGCGAGCGCATGGACTTCGGCCTGGTGGCCTGCCGCCGGACGGTGCCGGACGTGCACGGCCTGCGGGACCATATCCTGGCAGCCTGGGAAGAGCTGCAGCAGGCGGCCGGCGCCGAGCCGGCGCCGCCGTTGCCGCTGGACCCGCTGGAACCCTCTGCCGCGGCGTCCTAGACCGTGACGGCGTTGCCGCGGAAGATGCGCGAGAGGTAACGGCTGTCGGCCGGGCTCGGCGCCGGTACCGCGCACTGCAGCACCGCCTGCACCAGCCGCTCCATCTCCTCCGCCAGCTCCTGATCGTTGCCGGGCTCCTCGGCCCGGGCGCGCCGGGTCAGCTGTACCTGGTTCGCCGCCGGGAAAGTGGGCAGCCGCTCGGTCTCCACGCCCAGGGTCACGGTGAACGCGTGCATCGCTGTCTTGATGAACATGGCCAGCGCGAATTCCTCCCGGGTGGAGGCACGGGAGGTGTCCGGCGTGAGCAGCACGATCTGGCAGCGCGGGAACAGCGCGGCGATGCGTGCCACGCGGAAATGGTGTGTGAGATGATCCCGCACGACGTCGCGGAAGTTCTCCCGGGACAGGACGCGCTCCCAGTCACCGCCCGGTTCGCCGGTGAGCGCGTTCAGCGGCAGCCGGGTGAAGGGCGTGTTGACCACCACGTCGCAGCGGCCGCGCCGGCGCAGCACGGCCTGCAGTCCGGCCTCGACGTCGTCGCCCACCACCTCGATGGTGAACTCCAGCTCGTCGGGCAGCGACACGCCGTGACGGATCGCATCGGCGGTCTCCTCGCTGCGGGTCAGCAGCGTCAGGCTGGCCACGCCGAAGCGGGCGAAGCCCTCGGCGATGGCGGCGAGCTCGTCGCGCATTGCGTCGCCGATCAGCGCCACGTGCTTGCCGTGCAGTGCGGCCAGGTCCTCGGCACCCGCCGGCAGCATGAGTTCGCCCTCGGTGACGGAGCGGTCGAACTTCAGTCCGCCGGAGGGGTGGAAGGTCTCGCCGCTCACGCTCTTGTCGGCCAGGCTGAATACCGTGGACAGCCCCACTTCCTCGTCGGTGGGCATCTTGTGCAGGTGCAGCCGGTTCAGGATGCCGGTCTCGATCTTCTTCGCCGCCTTGCGGATGTCGGCCTGGTCGAAGAAAGGTTCCGGCGCCGGCACGAACGCTTCCAGGAAGCGGTCGGCCTCGGCCTGCTCCATCTGGCCGCCGTTCACCAGCCGCTGCATGAGCTTCGGCGCCAGGGTGTCGTTCAGCAGGTAGTGGGAAGCGTTCGTCTCCGGGCGCCCCTCGGCCACCTGGGCGAACAGGCGGCGCAGCGGCTCCGGCGCATCCGGCCACTCGCCCAGCTCCTCGACGGAGTTGCGGGCGAGGCGGACGACGGCATCCGCGTCGCCCTCGCCGCTGGTGAGCACGGCGAGGACGGCGGCGTGCACCCGGTTCAGCCGCACGTTCTCCATGATGAGCCGCCCGCGACGGTCGAACAGGCCGGGTGCGTCGGAACTGCCCCGCAGCCGGGCGCCGTCCACCGGCCCCGGTGCCATGGCATTGATCTGGATCTCGGGGCCGAGATGGCGTGAGAGGATCTCGGCCAGCGCCCGCTGGCCCGCCTTGGAGACGGCGTAGTCGGCCCGGTTCGGGTAGGCCACGGCCACGTACTTCTCGCCGCCGAAATAGCTGGAGACGTTCAGGATGTTGCCCGAGCCGCGCTGCTTCATGGCCGGAGCGAACTTGCGGATGAGCGAGTAGTTGGAGACGAGGTTCGCCTCCATGGTGGTCTCCCAGGCCTGGTGGCTCATGTCCACCACCATCTCTTCGGCGCCGGCGATGCCGGCGTTGTTGATGAGAAAGTCGAGTTCGCCGAACAGCTTGCGGGAGTGCTTGTAGAGGCGCTCCAGTGCGTCCTCCTTGCCCACATCGATGCCGGCGAGTACGTGCACCCGGTCCTCCGGCTCCGCGTAACCCACCCGGCGCAGCTCGTCCACGATCTCCTGGCGGGCCGCCTCGAGCTTCGGGCCGCTGCGCGCGGTCAGCAACACGCGGGCGCCCGCCAGGGCCAGGTAGCGGCCGAGCTGCAGCCCGATGCCGAGGCTGCCGCCGGTGATGACCGCCGTCTTGCCGCGGTGCAGGCCGGGCAGCACCCGCTGGATGGAGAGCGGCATGGACGACTTGCCGGTGGCCCGCTGGATGCTCTTCGGCACCCACAGGTCGATGGGGTCCATCTTGCGCACGCCGTTGTTCAGGGTGGCGGTCCAGTCGGCGGAGAAGGCGAGGTTGTCCGGATGATTGTTGTCGAAGCGCACGAGCTGGTTCGGCACGTTCAGCCAGCCCCAGTTGCCCTGGTCGTCCTCGTGCCGTTCCTCGAACCGCCACACGCGGATCAGTTCCTCCACCGCCGCGCGCTTGATGTCGTTCAGGAGATTGCCGTGGCCGTCGTCCGGGTTGGTGACGAAGGTCACCTGGGGCGCCGGGCGCCGGGGCTTCCAGGATGCGAGCCGGCGGGTGAGCGCGGAGGCGAACGCCACCGGGGCCACCACCTCGTTCTCCACGAAGGCGGCCACGTCGTCATCGTCGGCGGTGCTGAGCGAGTAGCCGTGCTGGCCGTTGGGCGTGGCCGGCAGCACGATGACGCCGTCCAGCCGGCCGTAATGGTCGGCGATGAACTGGAACACGCGCTCCATGGACTCCGGGCGCAGCGGGTCCATGTGCTGGACCTGGATGGCGGGATCGACCTCCTGCACCCGGGCGCGCAGGTAGCCCACCGCATCCAGGGTGCGCGAGCACATCACGACCTGGGCGCCGCGGTGCAGGTTGCGCTCGGCGAATACCATCGCCTCGTCGGTGTCGCTGCCGCAGAGGATCAGTACCACCCGGCCGCCCAGATCCACCAGGCGGTCGTCGGGCCAGGAGACCAGTTTCGAGCGGCTGCGCGCAGGCACCTGCATGCCGTTGGTCACCTCGAAGCCGTGGCCGGAGAACGCGCGGGAATCGTCGGAGGACAGGAACAGTACCGTCGAGGCCACGTCGTCCGGGGTCGGGTAACGGAAGTCCATGCCGCCGCCGGCGTCCGGGCGCTTCACGATCATCAGGTCGCGGAATTCGCCGGAGGTGGTGCCTTCGGGCTGACCCTGCAGCGCGTCCATGGCGGCGAAGGCCTTGTCGATGCGTTCGGACTCGATCGGGCCCGGGAACACGGTGTTCACGCGGATGCCCTTCTCGCTGCCGCCGAGCTCGCGGGCGAGCCCGTGGGAGAGGGCGTTCAGGCCGGACTTCGGCACCGAGTAGGCGATGCGGCCGAAGTAGCGGGTGCGGGAGAAGATGGTGGAGACGTTGACGATGGACGCGCCGACGGCCATGTGGGGGACGCTCGCCCGCACCATGTGCCAGGGGCCTCCCAGCAGGTTCATGGCGGACTCGAACATGGTCTGGTCCTCGCCCAGCGCCCGCTTCTCGGCGTTGGTGAAGGGGATACGCCGCAGCGTGCGCTTGGGGCCGGCGGCACCCGCGTTGTTCACGAGCACGTCGATCTCGCCGAAGCGCTCCACCGCGGTTGCCACGATCGAGCGGCAGGCCTCCGGGTCGGCGCAGTCGCCGGCCGCCGCCGCCAGACGCTCCCGGCCGTGGCCCTCGCGGACGAGTTCGTCGATCAGGCCTTCCAGCTTCTCCTGAGTGCGCCCGGTCAGCACCACGTTGGCGCCCTGCTTCAGCAGCAGGCGGGTGATGTAGGTGCCGATGTTGCCGGCCGCGCCGGTAACGATGACGTTGCGGCCCTTCACGCGGCCGGCGGCTGAGTGGTTGTTGTTCGCGTTCATCTGAGCGTTCCTGCTGATCCCGTATCGATGCGCCGGATTTCCTCGCCCCGTGCCTCCGCGTCACGGATGGCCCAGGCCCGGTACAGCTCGTCCCTGGTTTTCAGTCCCGTCCTCGGCAGCGCGTGCACCGCCACGTAGGTGGCCCCGGCGTGCCGGTTCTCCCACATCGCCTGATGGGCCTCGGGCAGTTCGGTCAGCGGCACCTGGACGGGCGGCACCACGTTGATCATGCCCGCCGCGATCCGCTCCTGGACCTCGGCGAACTCCCGTGCGGTGTTCAGGTGCGTGCCGCGGATCTCCGCGGTCGGCATAAGGATGCGGCGCTGGCGCATCCAGACCTGGGGTGCGTAGAAGCTCAGCCGCCGTCCGCCGAGGTCCTCGGCGTACACGACGGAGCCCACGTTCGGCTTCACCAGCGCGGTGGCCAGCGCCAGGCCGTCCCGGCCGCGGCGCTCGAAGATCACGTCCGGCAGGCCGCGCTTGTCCAGCGTGCTGCGCAGCAGCGGCGCGATGGCCGAGCCCACCGGCTTCAGGGTGCGGTCGGAGAAGCGCCGTACGGCCTCCTTGAAAGCCGCGGATTCCGTGAACGGGTCAGGCAACGGGGCGAACGGCCCGGGCGGATCGAACTCGTCGCCGAGCCGGCGGCGGATCTCCTCCAGGCTGACGACGCCGCGGAACTGGGTGCCGAAGCCGAGCGAGGTGACGAACTCCCGCTGCGCCACCGTATCCGTCAGCACGGCCACGCGGGCGTTCAGCGAGCAGCCGATCTCGATGGCCTCGATGGCCACCGGGTCGACGATGCCGTCCCCGGCGCCGGGGCCGTAGACGACCAGCAGGGCCCGGCCGGCACGCAGCCCCGCCCGCGCGAGCATGGCCGCCGGCTTCTCCTCGCCGCGCTTGCCCATGAACGAGAAGCGGTAGCCGGAGGAGGCGCCGAAGAAGGTCAGCACACCGCCCCCGCCGAGGGCCTGGAAGGAGCGGCCGAACGCCCGCTCGCCGGCATGGGAGACGACGTAGTCGACGGGGCCGCCGGCCTGCCTCGCAACCTCTTCCGCGAAGGGCTGTCCGGCGGCTTCCCAGGCGTCCCACTCGGCGGGCTCGTCCGGCACCGGCGTGAAGATGTCGGCCCAGCGCTCGTGCTTGCGGTTCACCGGTGCGCCGCCGTAGCGCCGCACCCGTTCGGCACGCTCCTCCGATGACACCATGCCCACCACGTCGAGGCCGGTCTGGCGCGCGCTGCGCAGGCACTCGAGGCCCGTGCCGGTGGAGGCGCCTTCCACGAACAGGCGCCGCCCCGGCTGCACGTCCAGCGTGGTGTAGAGCGCCCGGTGGATGGTGCCGAAGGTGAGGCCGTAGGAGCCCGCCTCCTCGATGGTCAGCCCGCCGAGCTTCGGATGCAGCTGCGGGCCCTGGACGACCAGGAACTGGGCATGGCTGCCGTCGTTCACCTCGTAACCCTGGATGTGGAAGTCGGCCGCCATCGGGTCCAGGCCCTGGTCCGGCGAGAGAAGCTCGCTCTGGCCCGAGTAGATGGTCACGAGCTGGCCTACCGACAGCCGGCCCTCGCGCACCAGTTCCTCGCCGAGCTCGGCCACCAGGCCCACGCCGCCGGACCCGGTCACCTGCAGGTCGGCGTCCCTGGCGTCGAAGGGCGAGACGGGGATGCCGGTGAGCGCCCAGATGTCGTTGAAGTTCACCTCGGAGGCGAGCAGATAGACCAGCGCCTCGTTCGGCCCCGGCCGCGGCGTCTCGACGACCAGCAGCTGCTCGCATTCCTCCGGGTCGGCATGGCGCGGCAGGCCGGTGGCAGGGTCCTTCGTGACCCCCATGCCGTACTGGTACTCGGGCACCGGGGTCACGCCGGCGTAGAAGGCGGCGTCCAGCGGCAGCAGCCGGCCCTCGGCCTCGAGCTGCCGGCGGGTCTGCTCGTCGGCGTCCGGCGGCACCTCCCTGTGGCGCAGCGGCAGCGGCGCGCCGCGGCGTTCCAGGAAGGCGCGGATGCCCTTCGGCCCGGACTCCGGGTCGCACACGGCCTCGGCGAACCGTTCCGCCTCGTGGGCCAGTCCGGCCCGCTGGCCTTGCTGCGCGCCCACCGCGAAGGCGTCGAGGATGCGCTCGACCGGGCGCCCCCGGCCGCTCGCGCGCAGCTGGGCGATGGCGGGTGCCAGCTTCGGATGTGCGGTGAGGTCCGCGGGGTCCGGCAGCGGTGCCTCCCTCGAGTCCAGGTACTGGCGGCGCCGTTCCATCGCCTCCACCAGCGGGCCCTCGCCGCGGAAATACCGCCGGAGACGCTCCATCGCCGTGGCCACGGGCCCCACGCCGCCGGCGCCGACCACCTCGTCCACGAGCCCGATCTCCCGGGCGTCTTCGGCGTCGATGGCGCGGCCGCTCAGGATCAGGCGCATGCCCTCCACCAGCCCCTCCTCGCCGTGACGGTCATGCAGCCGGCGGGGCAGCCGCTGGGTGCCGCCGTAGCCGGGCAGCAGGTTCAGGTTGATCTCGGGCTGGCCGAAGCGGGCGTGGCCGTCGGCGATCACGTAGCCGCAGGCGAGCACCAGCTCGTTGCCGCCGCCGAGTGCCGGGCCGTTGGCCGCGGCGATCACCGGCTTGCCGAGGTTCTCCAGGGTGGAGAAGGCCGTGTGCGCGGCGTTGGGCGGCGTGCGCGCGCTGTCGATGTCGCCGGCCTCGCCCACTTCCAGCAGCTCCTTCACGTCGGCGCCGGCCACGAAGGCGCTGCGTGCGCCGGTGATGACGACCGCCGCCGTGTCCTCGCGCTTGGAGATGTGCTCGAGCACCGTGTTCAGCTCGTCCAGGCTGCGCTCGTTCAGGGAGTTCACCGGCGGGTGGTCGATGACGATCAGCGCCACCCGGCGGCCCGGCGCGATGTCGTGGTTCTCCACCCGCAGGTAACGGTAGGTCTGCACGATCTCCCGGGCCTCGCCCAGGCGGCCGAAGGCGCGCCACTCGGCGACGGTGGCGCGGATCTCGTCCACCACGTCCGGGTTGCGCAGGGTGGAGAGATCGCCGAGGGGTTCCTCCAGCAGGATGGCGCGCAGCGTGCGGCGCATGTACTTGCCGGAGCGGGTCTCCGGGAAGGCCGAGACCACGAGGAAGTCCGAGGGCACCGCGGTCGAGCCCTTCTCGGAGCGCACCAGCGCCTGCAGGCGCGCGAAATCGTCGTCGCCCAGGCGTTGTCCCGGCGCCGGGATCAGGAAGGCGATGGGCGTCTCGCCCTTCTCCTCGTGGGGCGCGCCGACCACCACGGCGTTGCCCACCGGCGAGTCCGCCCGCAGCACCTTGTCGCGCAGTATCGCGCCCTCGATCTCCTCGGTGCCGATGCGATGGCCGGAGACGTTGATCACGTCGTCGGAGCGCCCGTGCAGGGTGAACGCGCCGTCCGCGTGGCGCCGGGCGTAATCGCCCTGGGTGTAGGCGAGGCCGTCGGCCCAGCGGTCGAAGTAGACCTCGCTGTAGCGCTCGATGTCGCCGCGCCACTCGGCGCTGCCCAGCCGGTCCGCGTCGCCCCAGATCGTCCGCGCGAGATAGGGGTAGGGGCGCTTGATGACCAGCTCGCCCTTCTCGCCGGTCTCGGCCGGCCGCCAGGCGACGGCCCGGCCGCTCTCGTCGGTCTCGGTCGCGATGCGTACCTCGGCGTCGATCCAGGGCAGTGGCCAGGTCTTGGCATCGGGCGCCAGCGGCTTGAAGCCGCCCCAGGGGCAGGAGAAGACGATGCCGCCGTGCTCCGTGGCCCAGTAGGAATTCAGGTAGTGGTCGCAGATGCGGTCCATCGCGAACTCCTGTACCGCGGGCGATACCGGCTCGGCGCAGAACGTCGCCGCCTTCAGCCGGCTCATGTCGCAGGCGGACATGTCCTCGGTGCTGGCGGGGTCGGTCATCACCGCCTTCAGGAACGTGGAGCCCGCCTTGAACAGCGTGGCACCGTGGCGGGCGATGATAGAGGGGAAGCGGCCCGCGTGGGGGAACAGCGGCGAGCCCTCGGCCACGATCGAGGTGATGCCGGTCGCCAGCGGCGCGGCGATGAGATAGGACTGGCCGGTAATCCAGCCGGGGTCGGCGATCACGTACAGCCGGTCGTCGTCGCGTACGTCGAACACCATGCGCATGGTGTGGGAGATGCCGGCGAGCCAGCCGCCGTGGGTGTGCACGACGCCTTTCGGCTTCCCCGTGGAGCCCGAGGTGTAGATGATGAACAGCGGCCAGTCCGCCTCGACCGGCAGCGCCGGATGGCTGGCGCAGAGCGCGCGGTACAGGGCGGCGTCGTCCAGCGCCAGCAGGTCGTCGGTGCCGGCGACGTCGAAGCCTTCCTGCCGCGCCTGCTCCAGCACCCGTTCCGTGGCCTCGGCCACCAGCTCCGGCGACCAGCGGTCCCGGGGCTGCACCACGATCTCCTGGCCGGTGTAGCGGATGACGACGACCTGCCCGACGATGTGCTGCACCTCGGCCAGCCGGCGCGCGACGCTGGTGCGCACCTCCGCGGTATTCTCCGCATCCAGGCCTTCTTCCTGCTCGAGGGCGCGGCCCAGTTCCCGCATCACGTCGCTGCGCTCGACGGTGATCTCGCCCGTCAGCGCCTCGCGCACCGCATTGCCGAGACGCGCGGCGGTCTCTGCGCACTCCAGCCCGGCGAGGACTTCCTCCAGGGCGGTGAGCGCGGCCGGCAGGGGGATGAAGTTGTCGAGGGCGGCGTCGGTGTAGGTCTCCTTGTACGGCACCACCTCGGCGTTGCGATAGCCGCCGTCGGCCGTAACCACCACCCGGGCACCGGCATCGGCGATGCGGTCGGACAGCGTCTTTGCCGAGAAGCCGCCGAACACCGGTGTGTAGATGATGCCGAGCCGTTTGGCCGCCTCCGTGTAGTAGAGCTGGTCGGGGATGTTCGGCAGATTGAAGGCGACCCGGTCGCCCTTGCCGAGCCCCAGCGACGCCAGCACCTGCGCGCGGATCACGGTCTCCAGCAGCAGGCGGCGGCAGGAGATCTCGAGCTGGAACACGGGGCCGCCCCGGCCCTCGTTCTTGGAGGGGTCCCAGCGGTCGCCCTCGAACACGAAGGCGGGACGCGTGCCGCGGCCGCCGAGGACGTGACGGTCGACCTCGTTGAAACAGGCGTTGGTCAGGCCGCCGGCGAACCAGCGGTAGAAGGGCGCGCCGCTGTCGTCGAACGCATCGTCCCAGGGCCGCCAGTCGCCGGGGCGGCCTGTCTCGCGCACGGGCTTGCCGCTCGCGGCGTCGAACCCGTGCCAGGTCTCGTCCATCGGGTCACGGGTGAGCCACGTGGCGCCGTCGGCATCGAACCAGTGCAGCTCGGCGGCGGCGATGTCGCCGTGGTACTCGCCCGGCGCTTCCAGCGCCTGCCTGCGCTGGGCTTTTTCGTCGCGTTCGCTCCCCAGGCGTCCCCATCCGGACGCCGCTTGTTCGTTCTTCCTGGACATTGTCACCCCGCCTGCGGCCGGCTGGTGGCCGGCCACTTATAAAAGCAGGCGGGATGTCATGATGCAAGCGGCGGCTGCCAGGCGCGGGGATCATGCCCGGCCGGCGGCGGTCAGGCGCCGGCCTCGCGGGCCTTGCGTCTGCGCTTGTTGGCGGCGAACGCCAGCCCCTGGGCATTCAGGTCGAGATCCATCTCGAGCAGCTGCCAGGTTTCCGTCCGGTTACCGAGCGCACCGCGGCCGTCCAGCAGGCCGGCGAAGTAGTCCCGCAGGCGCGGCAGGATGGAGTCGTACAGCGCATCGTCCGGCAGATCGCTCGCCTCGGCGTCGAGCATGACCCGTTCGGCGAAGTGCAGGTGCCGGTCCAGCTGGTCGGCGGTCTCCTCGATGGCCGTCACTGCACCGAAATGGGTCGGATACACTTTCGCCGGCTGCCGATCGACGATGCGCTGCACGGCCTCCCGGGCGAGGGGACCGTCGAAGTCCGTGGGGCTCGTGGAGGGGATGGCGAGGGGGCCGTCCGACTGCAGCGCCGGGTAGTGCAGCCCGAAGGCATCGCCGGTGAAGATGCTGTTGGTGGCGCTGTCGGCGACGCAGAAGTGGTGGTTGGCGTGGCCGCGGGTATGCAGGAACGTCAGTTCCCGGCTGCCGAAGGAGAGTGTCTCGCCATCCGCCATTTCGCGCACCCGTGCTGCTGGCACCGGCTCGATCTTCCCGTACAGCCGCGCGAACTCGGCCTCGCCGTACACTGCGCTGGCGCTCGCCACCAGCTTGCCGGGATCGACGATGTGGCGCGCCGCCCGGGGATGGGCGAGCACGGTGGCACCGGGGCAGGCGGCCGCCAGCGCGGACGTCGCGCCGGCGTGGTCGAGGTGCACGTGGGTGACGATCAGGTAGCGCACCTGTCCGGGCTCGAGTCCCGCGTCAGCAAGCGCGTCGAGCAGCCGTGGCAGGGCGTGGTTGGTGTTGTTGTCGACGAACGCGGCCTCGTCGCCCTCCACGATGAGATACGCGGCGGCGAACTCGGCCTGGTCCAGGTAGTGGCAGTCGATGGTGATAATGTCGCGCATGGTGCTGCTTTCCTGTGGGGCCGGGCTGCCGGAGCGGCTCTCTGGGAGCGGCTTATGTGGGAGCGGCTTATGTAGGAGCGGCTTATGTGGGAGCGGCTTTAGCCGCGATTCTAATGTATCGGGCCTGAAGGCCCTCCTACCAGCCCCTCCTGCCAGCCCCTTCTACACCTCGCGGGATGCGGCGGTGCACAGCTCCCCGAACGCCGCCTCCAGACACTCCGCGTAGAAGGCCGGGTCCGGCATCATCCTGCGGTCGCTGACGAAGGCGATGGCCAGGCGGCCGTCGTAGCTGGTCACCGTGTGCGCGAGTGCCAGGTCGTCCATGAGGGTGGCCATGCCGGTATAGGCGAGCAGCCGGGCGCCGCAGAGATAGAGCGGCCGTTCCGGCCCCGGCGTGATGCTGATCACCAGGTTGTGGTTCTTGCGGTACCGGCGGCCGGGACCGAGGTTCGCGGAGATGGTCCTGGCCGCCACGTTCATGGTGGTGGCCGGCAGGATGTCCTGCAGCTCGCTCATCTCGCCGGCTTCCATCGCGCTCTGGAGGCGGCTGTTCTCGATCTCGCCGTGGATGCCGGAGAGCCGGGCCTCCGGGTCGGCGAGGTGGGTCATGAGCTGGATCCGCGCCAGCTGGACCCGGTGGCCGGGCAGGCCCTCTGCGGGGTTCTCCTGCTGATGCAGCGGCAGCAGCGCCCACAGCGAGGCCGCCGGCAGTTCCTCCTTCGCGGCCAGATAGCGGCGCACGGCGCCCGCGCAGACGGCCACGGCCACGTCCTCTGCCGTGCCCCGGGTGAACGAGCCGGCGATGCGCCGGATCTGCGCCATGTCGAAGAATCGGGCGTCCCACACCCGGTGAGGCGTGATGCGGTGGTCGAAACGGGTGATCGGCGCCGGCCCGTGCTCCGTGCGCAGCAGATCCCGTGGTCTGCCCGGGCTGCTGCCCACCAGCGGCAGGCGGTCGACGAGGCTCTGGCCGGTCTCCAGTATCCTGGTCGTGTTGTTGAACCAGGAGAGCAGCAGCAGCTCCCCGGTTCCGGGCTCCTTGTCCGCGTGCCAGGCGGTCCTGCGGCGGGACACGGAAGGATGGGGCTCGAGGTCATGCAGCGCCACCGTGAAGTCCTCCCCGGTGACATCGTCGATGGCGGCATGATGCACCTTGGTCATCACCGCGAAGGCGCCGGCCGGTAGTCCTTCGACGCTGTCGAGACCCTCGATGACGTACATCTCCCAGGGCGGGCGCGTCAGGTCCAGTGGGCGTGCGTGCAGCCGCGAGAGCTGGATGCAGAGATGCCGCCAGTCGCCCGGTTCCGGCAGCGCGATGTGGCGCAGGTGGAAGTCGAGTTCGAAGTGGGCGTCCTCGACCCACCAGGGATAGTCCAGGTCGAAAGGCACGCGCACCAGCCGCTGGCGGAAGAGACGGGAAGCGTCGAGGCGCGCTTCCATGTGGCGGCGGATGGCGTCGAAGCCGACCTCGCCTTCGGCCGTCGTCGCGGGGTCGTAGACGTAGACCGTGGAGACGTGCTGGTGCCGCCCGGGACGGTCGGAGTAGAGGAAGAAGGCGTCGGATCCGCTCAGTTGTCGCATGTCGGGCTCCCGACGGCCATTGTACCCCCCACGGCCTGGTCGTAGCGGCGCTGCAGCCGGGCGAGCGCCGCCGTCAGCGCGGCGGTCTCGGCGGCGAAGCGCTGCCGGGCCTCCCGGTCGGCCCTGTCTGCGCCGCCGACCAGGCCCCGGTGCCGCGCCAGGCGCACCGCGTTGCCGAACAGGGGCTTCGACAGGGCCGTTTCGCTGCCGATCCGGCCCCGCAGGAGCATCTCCCGCCCCGTGACGAGGCACTCCCCGATCAGGGCGTCGTCATGGCCTGACAGCGCGCCGCGCAGCAGTACCTCGGCGAGTACCCGGTAGGCTTCCGCAAACGAGCGCAGGATACCGTGACCGAACAGGGGCGGACGGCCGCCGAACGGGTCCGGGTCCTGCCGCCAGCCCGGGTAGCGGGCATCCAGATAGGCGCCGGCTTCGTTCGCGAAGGCGGTCTTGCGGCGGAAGAAGAACTCGAACTTCAGCAGATCGCGCAGTGACAGCGCCGCCTGGCGCAGTGCGGCGGGCCGATCGGCGGCGCCGTGAACGTCGTCCCGGGCCAGGCCGAGCTCGGCGACCGCGGCCGCGAGGAAGTAGTGGATGACGGTGTTGCGGTAGTAGGCCGCGGCCAGCTCCTTGCCCGGCGCGATGCGCCACACCGGCTCGATGCACTCGCCGTAGTTCTCCAGCAGGCCCGTGCGGGTCAGCGCGGCGAGAGCCTCGGTGAGGCTGTCGCCGAGCTCACGCGCCAGTGAGCCGCTCCGGGGCAGCTCGCGGGCCTCGATCAGGGCGAGCACCTGCGCCGCAAGGCCGCGTATCTCGTCGCCCGTGAGCGCCCGCCCGCCGGCGCCGAGCAGCACCAGGGTCACCAGGTCCGTCGTATTGATGGGCGTGGCGTGCTCGATGCGGCTGCACACCTCGAAGGCGAGTTTCTGCACCCGGATGCGCTCTTCGGCGGCATTCGCCTCGAACAGGCGGTCGGTCAGGTCAACCTCCGTGGCAAGGGAGAGCGGTTCGGCGAAGCGCACGTAGATGCGGCCGGCGGAGGCCTGCATGCCGCGGATATAGCCCACGAACCAGGCGAGGGATTCCCTGCGCTTGGGCAGACCCCGCTGCATGGCGGCGTAGTCGTCGATCTCGGCGATCTGGTCGAAGCTGATGGAGACCGGTACGAACAGGGCGTCGTCGCTGCCCGTACGTCGGCACGCGTCCACGACCCACCGGATCAGGCCGAGCTTCGGCGGGTTCAGCTTGCCGGTGCGCGAGCGGGTGCCCTCGATGGACCAGGACAGCGGCAGGCGCCGCTCCACCAGGTAGTCGATGTAGTGGCGGAAGACCAGCCGGTAGATGTCGTCGTCGCGGAAGCTGCGGCGCAGGAAGATCGCCCCGGAGTGCTTCGCCAGCGGGCCGAAAACCGGGAAATTCATGTTGATGCCGGCGAACCCCAGCGGGTGCGGCCGGAAATCGTTGTCGTAGAGCGCGCGCGTGAGGACGAAACTGTCCATGTGCGACTTGTGGGACCAGAGAAAGATCAGCGGGCGCTCGTCCGCCAGCGATTTCAGCTCTTCCAGCCTGTCGGTGTTGATGTCCAGTACAGGATCGTAGCTGCGGCTGATCATGAACCGGGCGAGCCGTGCCACCCGGTCGAGCTGCCGCGCCTGCGGGTGCACCGCCATTTCCTCGAGGCACTTCGCCGCATAGGCCTCGGCCTCGGGACGCGATCTGCCGAGCCGGTCCGCCGTCTCGGCCAGCGCCTCGCGGAACGCGGCGCGCCCCAGAATCTCGCGCTCGGCGAGGGCGGCCACGCGGGGACGGCCGCCGGCCGCCGTCGTCAGTCCTCCCGTGCTTCCCATTGCCCGAGTTCGCGCAGAAAGAGTTGGCGGATGCGGCGGGCCTGCGGCGCGATGCTCCGCAGCGTCCAGTCCTCCGTGGCCACCGGCGGCAGCACCGTGACCTTCACCTCGGCCGGTCGCACGACGAGGCCCCCGTTCGGCAGCGCGTCCGGCGCGTTGTGGATGACAATGGGCACGATCGGTACCCGCGCCTGCCGCGCCAGGTGGAGGGCACCGCGTTTGAATTCGCCCAGTCGACCGTCCCGGCTGCGAGTGCCTTCCGGCGCGATGGCTACCGAGCGCCCTTCGCCGAGGGCGGCCACGGCCGGCTCCAGCGCCTTCTTCGGGTCGCCCGCGTTGTCCCGATCGACGAATACCGTGCCGGCGAAGCTGAGTGCGGGCCCGAGGAACGGCTGGCGCTGTACCTCCTTCTTCGCGACGCCGACGATGTCCTCGCGCAGCAGCCGCGCCACGATCAGCACGTCAATGGCGCTCCGGTGATTGAAGACGAATACGGCGGGCCGGTCGGACCAGAGGTGTTCCTCGCCCTCCACGATCAGCCGCAGGCGCGCAATCAGCGGAGCCAGGGTGGTCCAGGCGGCCAGCGAGAAATTCAGCGCATCCCGGCGGCTGGCGCCGAGCAGGCGCAGCGGCAGTCCGGCCGCGAAGGTGGGCAGGATGCTGCCGAAAGTGGTGATCGTGCGCGCGACGTCCAGGGGGCCGACGCTGCCCCGGCTCGCGAAGTCGTGCACGGGCCAGCCCTGGCGCTCGGCGGCCGGACGGAGACGGCGGTCGGGATTCACGACCACCGGGCTGCCCACCGCCTGCAGCAGCGGCAGGTCCTCGCTGCCGTTGGAGTAGAAATAGCTCTTCGCCAGCGACACCTTGTGGCGGCGGGCGAAGGCCCGGGCGGCCGTCAGCTTGTTCGCGCCGTAGCAGGGCTCGCCGCGGATGGTGCCGGTGAAGCGGCCGCCGGTCACGCCCAGCTCGGTGCACAGCACGTGGTCCACGCCGAGGTAGTCCGCGAGCGGCTGCGCCTGATAGCGGGTGGCGGAGGTGACGATGGCGATCGTGTGGCCCCGCTCCCGGTGGGCGCGCAGCAGGGCCTTCATCTCGGGGAACACCTGTCCGAGCAGCCGCTCGCGGCCCACCCTCTGTCCGAGCCGGATCAGTTCGTCCTCCGGCTGGCCCCGCAGGTTCGCGACCGAGGCGGCCATGCCGTCCTCGAAGTCGCCGCTCTTCATGAGGTAGCGGGCCGACATCGTCAGCAGGTCGCGGAACTCGTCGACGCCCACCTGTCCGGCCTTGAGCCGCTCGACGAAGAAATCACCGACGGAGTGGCCGGCTATGATCGTGCCGTCCAGGTCGAACAAGGCGCCGACGCTGCGGCCGCCGACACCGTCGCGCACCCGGCGCGTGACCCGTGCATAGGGTTCCGTGGGCATGCCGCTCACTCCGTGTTGCACCCGTGTTGTACTGCGTGTTGCCAGGGCCGCCATATTAGGCCGGGCCCGCGCCGGCCGCCAATATTCAGCGCCGGGCCGGCGGCCGCGGCTCCCGCCGCCGGCCGGCCCGGGTACAATGGGTCGGGATGCACCGGTACGAGGATTGCTACGGGGATAGCTGATGCCGGACGCCGAGGATTCCGATACCAGGCGGGTGGAGCCGCCCTACCTGGGCTATGCCTTCGCCGAGCTGCCGCGGGCGATCCTGGAGTTCATGTGCCTGCTGCCTGCGCATCCGCTGGTGGTCTCGGCGCCGCGGGGGGACGGCCACCCGGTCATCACCGTGCCGGGCTTCCGCGGCAACGATACCTCCATGCTGATCCTGCGCCGCTATCTGAAGCACTGGGGCTACGACGCCCATCCCTGGGGTCTCGGCACCAATCTCGGCATCGGCTACGACCGCACGGACTACGAGGAGCGTTTCGTCGCGCAGGTCGAGCGCATTGCCGGCGAGACCGGCCGCAAGGTGACGCTGATCGGCTGGAGCCAGGGCGGCGTCATCGCCCGCCAGGCGGCGAAGCTGCGCGGCGACCTCGTGCGCCAGCTGATCACCCTGGGCAGCCCTATCGGCGACACCCCGGAAGCCACCACCATCTGGCGCATCTACCATCGTACCTCATCCGAGGACATCACGCCGGAGCTGCTCGCCTTCCTGCGCGAGGTGGCCACGCCCGTGCCCGACGTGCGCTGCACCTGCATCTACAGCCACACCGACGGCGTGGTGGCGCCCGGTATCGCCCAGGACCTCGTGTCGCCGCTCGCCGAGAACATCAGCGTGGTAGCCAGTCACTTCGGCATGGCCGTGAACCCGGCCGTGCTCTACATCGTGGCCGACCGGCTGGCGCAGACGGAGGAAGGCTGGCGCCCGTTCAACCCCAACCCCGTCGCCCGGCTCCTGCGCGAGTGAGGGAGGAGGACCCGACATGCTGAAGCAGTTATCCGGCCTCGATTCCATGTTTCTGTACGCGGCGTCGGACAGGGCGCCGCTGGAGGTGAGTTCGCTGCAGATCTACGACCCCTCCACACACCCGGACGGGTGGGTGAAGTTCACCGAGATCCTGGCCACCTTTGCAGAGCGCATCGACCGCTCGAAGGTGTTCCGCAGGAAGCTCCTGCCGGTGCCCTTCGCGCTCGACTATCCCTACTGGGTGGAGGACGAGGACTTCGACCTGGAGTACCACGTGCGCCACATCGCCCTGCCGAAGCCGGGCGGCTGGCGTCAGCTCATGGGCCTGGCTGCACGCCTCCAGGCCCAGCAGCTCGACCTCTCCCGGCCGCTGTGGGTGGTCTACATCATCGAGGGACTCAACGAGGTCCCCGGGGCGAGGCCCGGCTGTTTCGGCATGTTCATGAAGATGCATCACGCCACCATCGACGGGGTCAGCGGCCAGGAGATCCAGGCGGCCATCCACGATTTCGAGCCGATACCGGCGGACGCCTCCCGCTACGAACCTTCGCCGGGACGGGCGGAGCCGGCACCGGCGACGGCGCGGCTCCTGCTGCGAAGCCCGCTCAGCAACCTCTCGAAAGCCCTGCGCCTCGGCGGCTCGCTGGCCGCCGCGGCGCCCGGTCTCGTGCGGGCGGGCCTCGCGAGCCGCGGCAGGCAGCGCACGCCCGTGCCGAAGACCGTGTTCAACCGGGGGCGGGTCTCGCCGAGCCGGGTGGTGGACGGCCACCTCTACGAGCTGGCGGAGGTGAAGGCGGTTTCGAAGGCGCTGGACGGCACCATCAACGACGTCGTGCTGGCCGTCGTGGGCGGGGCGTTGCGCCGCTACCTGGCGGCACGGGACGAGCTGCCCGCCGAGACACTGGTGGCGGCCTGCCCGATGGACGTGCGTGGCCGGGACGACCACGGCCGGGAAGCGGACAACCTGGTGAGCGCCATGCTGACGCCACTGCACACGGAGGTTGCCGAACCGGTGGCGCGGGTGCGGGCCGTTCACGAGGGTACCGAGAGCGCCAAGGCGGCGATGGAGAGCATCGGCGCGCGGCGGATGGCGGAGATTCCCATGAACCTGCCCTCGCCCGTGGCCCGCGGTCTGTTTCCGCTGCTGATGGAGCTGACCGTGCGTTCGGGCGCGGTGGTGTTCAACACGATGGTGACCAACGTGGCCGGCATCCAGAAGCCGGTCTATCTGGCAGGAGCCGAGATGGTCGCCATGCTGGGCATGGGCCCCGTGGTGCACCAGGCCGGTCTGTTCCACGCCGTGTTCTCCTACAACGGCGTCATCTCGATCATGTTCACCGCCTGCCGGCAGATGCTGCCTGACCCGGAGTTCTATGCCGAGTGCATCGACGCGTCTTACCGGGAGGTGCGCGACGCGGCGTTGTCGGGCGAGGCCGGCCGGCAGAAAGCCACGAGCGGGAAGAAAGCGGGCAGCAGGAAGGCGGCCAGCAAGAAAGCCGGCAGCAAGAAGTCCGGCAGCAAGAAGACGGCGAAGAAGAAAGCCGGCAGCAGGAAGACGAAGCGCACGACGGCCGGGAAGAAGACCGCCTCGCCCGGGCGGCGGGCGCGTGCGGCGGGGGGCGATGGATGAACATGGAGCGGATGGCGGCATTCAGCGACGAGCCGGGCCCGTCGATCCGGGACGAGTTCTCGATCGACTGGCTGGACTACCACGCCCGCTACGACGCCGACGTGGTCGCCGCGGTGGATGTGGATACCGGCCGCAGCTTCACCTATGGCCAGTTCAACGACCGCCTGCGGCGCCTGGCGGTCGGGCTGAAATCCGCCTACGGCCTGGAGAAGGGCGAGCGCATCGCCATGCTCTGCCACAACTCCACGGACGTGTTCGAGACGCTGTTCGCCGGCTGGGAACTGGGCGCGGCCCTGATGCCGCTGAACTGGCGGCTGAGCGCCCGCGAGATCGCGGCCATCCTGGATCACGGCGAGCCCAGCGTGGTGATCTGCGACGAGGAGTTCGGCCACCTGGTGGAGGGCGCGGGGATGCCGGTGCTCGTGCGCCGCGGCGACCCCGCGGCCAGCGAGTACGAGCAGCTCATCGAGTACGCGAACGCGGATGCGCTGCAGCCGGCGGATCTGACCATCGATGATCTGGCGACGCTGCTCTATACCTCCGGCACCACGGGCATGCCAAAGGGCGTCATCGGCACCTTCCGCATGATGCGCGACACCATCATCCACGCCGCGTTGCACGGCGACCTCACCGGCAGCTCACGCTCGCTCACCTGCGCGCCCATGTTCCACTCGGCCGGTCTGTACGGTTTCTCCATGCCCGTCTTCCACTACGGCGGCACGCTGTGTGTGATGAGGAAGTGGGATCCGCGGCGCTTCCTCGGCCTGCTGACCGACCCGGCGGCCGCCATCACCCACTGCCTGGGCGTGCCGGTGCAGTACGCGACGATGGCCGAGCTGCCCGAGTTTGCCGAGGCGGTTTTCCCGACCCTGCGCCTGGCGGGTGTCGGCGCCGCGCCGGTCTCCACCGACCTGCTGAACGTGTGGGCGGCGAAAGGCATCCACCTGGCCCAGTCCTATGGCCTCACCGAGGCCTTCAGCGTGGCGATCCTGCCGCCACGCCAGGCCCCGAGCCGGGTGGGCTCGGCGGGCCACCGGATGATGCACATCCGGCTGCGCATCGCCGACGAGGCGGGCAACCCGCTGCCGGCCGGCGAGGTGGGCGAGATCCAGATCAAGGGGCCGGCGGTGACCCCCGGTTACTGGAAGGCGCCGAAGGAGTCGGCCCGGGCCTTCGTCGACGGCTGGTTCCGGACGGGGGATGCGGGCCGGCTGGAACCCGACGGCACGCTGTATATCGTCGACCGCTACAAGGACATGTATATCTCGGGCGGCGAGAACGTGTATCCCGCCGAGGTGGAGAACGTGCTGTGCGAGGCACCCGACGTGGCGGCCGCCGCCGTGCTCGGCGTGGACGACGACAAATGGGGGCAGACCGGGCTGGCGGTGATCCAGCTGCGTGCCGGCGCGGCGGCGGACGCCGATGCCCTGCTGGCCCATTGCGCCGCCCGCCTCGCCCGGTACAAGCTGCCGACCTACGTGCGCTTCGTCGAGGCGCTGCCCGTCAGCGCCCAGGGCAAGGTGCTGAAACAGGAGTTGAAACGGCGCTACGATCCCGCCCGGGCGCAGGCCGATGACTGACCGGAGAGAATTGCCGTGAGTGAACAGAAGCGCGAGATTTCGCTGGTGCTGGGCAGCGGCGGCGCCCGGGGCTACGCCCACATCGGCGTAATCCGCTGGATCGAGGAACACGAACTCGCGATCTCCTCGGTGGTGGGCGCCTCGATGGGTGCGCTCGTCGGCGGCTGTTACGCGGCGGGCAAGCTGGACGAGTACGCGGAGTGGGCCTCCGCCGTGCGCAAGAGCGATATCGTGCGGCTGCTGGATTTCACCCTGAGCAAGTCCGGCTTCGTGGACGGTACCCGCATCATGAACGTACTGAAGGACTTCGTCGGCGACCACGAGATTGCCGATCTGCCGGTGCGGTTCACGGCCGTGGCCTCGGACATTGCGCGGGAAAAGGAGGTGTGGATCAACAGCGGCTCCCTGTTCGAGGCCATCCGGGCGTCCATCGCGCTGCCGTTCTTCTTCGTGCCTTTCCGCAAGGACGGCCGTCCGCTGCTGGACGGCGGCATTCTGAACCCGGTGCCGATCGCACCGACCTTCGACGATCCCACCGATTTCACCGTCGCGGTGAACCTCAACGGTCCGCCGGACGAGAATCTGCGCCTGCCGGGCAAGCGCATGGCCCTGTCGGAGGATAACCGCGGGGAAAAGCAGGGCCTCATCGACCGCTTTCTGGACCGCCTCCATGACCAGTTCACCCGCGAGGGTTCCGACGGCTGGAGCATGCTCGACATCGCCCAGCAGACCTTCGACACCATGCAGGGCACGATCGCGCGCACCAAGCTTGCAGCCTACCCGCCGGACGTGGTCATCTCGGTCCCGCGGGACGTCGCCAGCATCATGGAGTTCGACCGTGCGGACGAGTTGATCGAGCTGGGTTACGAGGCCGCCGATGGCCAGCTCAGCCGTTTCCTCAAACGCCGCGCCCGCCTGGAGAAAGAGGAAGCCGAAGCGGCCGAACAGGAGGAGCGGTAGGAGGGCCTTCAGGCCCGATCCCTAATCGCCCCATCCCTGATCTCTTGATACCCGCGATGAAACACTGCCCGGCCCGGATTGTCTGACCGATAACCGCAAAACGCTGCCGCCCGAATCCATGCACATCATCCTGCTGCTCATCATCGGTATCGTCGTCATCCTGGGCCCCGGGCTCTGGGTGAAGCGGGTCATGGAGCGCTACAGCCGCCCTGCCGACCGTTACCCCATGACCGGTGCCCGGCTGGCGCGGGATCTGCTGGACGGGGCGGGCCTCGAGCGGGTGCGCACCGAGGTGACCGAGCAGGGCGACCATTACGACCCCATCGAGAAGGTGGTAAGGCTCAGCGCGGACAACCACGACGGCCGCTCGCTGACCGCCATCACCGTGGCCGCCCACGAGGTGGGGCACGCGCTGCAGGACGCCGGCGGTTTCGGGCCCCTGCGCTGGCGTACCCGTCTCGTGCGCTGGATATCGCCCATCGAGCGCCTCGGCGCCGGCCTGCTGATGGCCTCGCCGGTGATGGTGGCCGTGACCCGGGCACCGGTGGCCGGCCTGATGATGTTCCTCGGCGGCCTCCTGACGCTGGCCTCGGGCATCCTGGTGCACGCAACGACCCTGCCGACGGAGTTCGACGCCAGCTTCCGCCGGGCCCTGCCGCTGCTGGCCGAGAAGCGGGTGCTGCGCGACGGCGACGAACGCCATGCGCGCAAGATCCTCCGTGCTGCCGCGATGACCTACGTCTCCGCCTCCCTGATGAGCCTGCTGAACGTCGCGCGCTGGTGGGCGATACTGCGGCGGTGAAGCGGCAGCTGCAGGAGGGCCTTCAGGCCCGAGCGGCCAGGGAATCGGGGCTAAAGCCCCTCCTACGGGCACCCGGTAGGAGCGCCTTCAGGCGCGACAGCGGCCGGGCCTGAAGGCCCTCCTACCCGCGGTTGTCGCCGTTGTAGTGGGCTTTCGCCGCCCGGTGGGTCAGCGGCGGGATTTCCTCGCGGAAGGCCTTCAGCAGGCACCAGGCCATGACGATGAGGATGATGGCGAAGGGCAGGCCGGTGGTGATCGAGGCGCTCTGCAGCGCGGCCAGTCCGCCGCCGGCGAGCAGCACCGCCGCAACCACGCCCTCGGTCACCGCCCAGAAGATGCGCTGGGCCACCGGCGGGTGCAACGCACCGCCCGAGGTAATGATGTCGATCACCAGCGACCCGGAGTCCGACGAGGTCACGAAGAATACGAACACCAGCATCATGCCGATCAGGCTGGTGACTCCCGCGAGCGGGTAGCGGGCCAGCAATTCGAACAGCGCCGTGGCCACGTTCGCGTTCACGGCGTCGATGATCCCGGTATCGACGTTCAGCGCCTCGTAGAGGGCCGAGCCGCCGAACACCGACACCCACAGGAAGGTCAGCAGCGACGGCACGGCCAGCACGCCGAGGATGAACTCTCGCACCGTACGGCCCCGGGAGATGCGGGCGATGAACATGCCCACGAACGGGGACCAGGCGATCCACCAGGCCCAGTAGAATACCGTCCAGTCTCCCTGCCAGCCGGCGTCGCGGGTGTAGGCCTCGGTCCAGCTGCCCAGCGTCAGCAGGTTCTGCAGGTAATGGCCGGTGTTCTGCACGAAACCTTTCAGCAGGAACAGGCTGGGGCCGAGCACCAGCAGGAACAGCATCAGGATGAGTGCGGCCGCCAGGTTCAGTTCGCTCAGCCGCTTGATGCCCTTGTCGAGACCGGAGACCACGCTGGCCGTCGCCACCGCGGTGATGACCGTGATCAGGGTGAGCTGGGTGGCAGCGGACATCTCCACTTCAAACAGGTAGCCCAGTCCTGCATTGATCTGGGTGACGCCGAAACCGAGCGAGGTGGCCACGCCGAACAGCGTCGCCACCACCGCCATGGTGTCGATGACGTTGCCGATGGGTCCGTGGATGCGCTCGCCCAGCAGCGGGTGGAAGCCGCTGCGGATGGTCAGCGGCAGCCCCCGGTTGAAGCTGAAGTAGGCCAGCGACAGCCCGACCAGGGCATAGATGCCCCAGGCATGGAACCCCCAGTGCAGAAAGGTGAGGTCCATGGCGCGGGTCGCCGCCTCCGGTCCCATGCCCGGCACGCCCGGCGGATCCTGGAAGTGAGTCACCGGTTCGGCCACGGCCCAGAACATGAGGCCGATGCCCATCCCGGCGCTGAACAGCATGGAGAACCAGGCCGGTCGTGAGTAGGACGGCCGCGCACCCGGACCGCCGATGCGGATGTGACCGAAGCGGCTGAGCGCCAGGTATACGCAGAACAGCAGGAAGCCCTGCACGCAGAGGATCAGCAGCCAGCCGAAGCTCGAGGTGATGCCGCTCTTCGTCCGGCTGAAGATCGCCTCGGCCGTGTCCAGGTTCGCGAGAGTGAGAGCGACGAACAGTACGATCAACGCCGTGGAGCAGCCGAACACCCAGGGGTGGATCTGCAACCTCGGCAGGCGCGAGCGTCTCGTCTCGGTGGAATCCGGAGCCAAGTGATTTCCTTTCGGTCGGTGGGGGCGGCCGGCTGTCACTTCAGCGCAACGCCGGGCGGGGCGCAAGCCCATTGACCGTCGTTGGACCCGTTCGCAGGCCGCGTTCTCAAGTCTTGGTGCAGGCGCCTGATTCTACGCCTTTTTCGGCGCTTTGCCGAGCCGGCTAGTCGCCGTCGATTGGCGAAAATACCACAATTTGTTTCGAGCAACTTTGCAATCAGGGGTCAGCCTAGGCACACTGTGTTGCTAGATGGACACAGCGCCACGCGATGCGCGGTGCTTCGCTGTCCTGCCACACGGCCCGGCCGTGCAGTGTCAAGGGGAGGAATGCGTCGGCGCTCCGCAAGGGCCGACGACGCGGCGCTCTGCGGCTACCCGTGGCCTGCCGGCGCGATGCACCGGCAGGCGAAGCAGAACAGGACGGCCGGCGTGGAAGCCGGCCGAAGAATTATCGGAGCGACAAACAGGAAGAGGTTATGAGACGGAATACCAAGATTCGCGCGGCCGTGGTTTCGGCCCTGGCGGCCGGCGCCGGCTCGACGGCAGTCACGGCAGTCCAGGCGCAGGAAGCACCCAACGAGCGGGCCATCGAGGAAATCGTCGTTACGGCGACCAAGCGCCAGGAGTCCATGCAGGACGTCCCGGTCGCGGTCTCCGCGCTGCAGGGCGACAGCCTGGAGGAGCTGCGCATCGACAGCTTCGACGACTACGCGCTGTACCTGCCGAACGTCACCAGCCAGGGCACCGGGCCGGGTCAGCAGGAGATCTACATCCGCGGAGCTGCCACTTCCCAGACCATCATCTCGCTGTCCTCCGTACAGGGCCTCCAGCCTTCGGTGGCGCTGTACGTAGACGAGCAGCCGGTGGCGCTGCAGGGCCGTAACCTGGATGTCTACGCAACCGATCTGGCGCGCATCGAGGTGCTGCCCGGGCCCCAGGGCACCCTGTTCGGTGCGAGCTCCCAGGCGGGCACGGTCCGGCTGATCACCAACAAGCCCGACCACTCCTCGTTCCAGGCCGGTTTCGACACCAAGATCGCGAACACGACCGGCGGCGAGATGAGCAACTCCGTCGAGGCCTACTTCAACCTCCCGCTCACCGACACGCTGGCGTTCCGCCTGGCGGCCTACAACGACAACCAGGGCGGCTGGATCGACCATATCCTGAACGATCCGGACAACGGCGGCTGGAACGGCAGCACGATCGTCATCGACCGGATCTCCGGCGGTGCCCTGCCGGATCCGGAGAACCAGACCATCCCGATCCCCAGCAACGACCAGCTGGTGGAGCAGGACTTCAACGACGCCACCTACACCGGTGGGCGCTTCGGTCTGTCCTGGCTCATCAATGATCGCTGGGACCTGCTGCTGCAGCATACCCAGCAGACGCTGGACACCGAGGGCGTGTGGGCCTACGACGCGAACCTGGCCGGCGAGAGCTCGGTGAACCGCTTCGCGCCGGACAACAACGAGGACGACTTCGGCCTCACGACCTGGACTCTGAGCGGCCGCCTGGCGATGCTGGACGTCGTCTACACCGGCGGTTATCTCGACCGTTCGGTGAACTCCACCATCGACTACACCCATTACACCAACGGCGGCCTGTTCTCGGCCTACTATGTGTGCTATCCGGGCGATGGCACCTATTCCGAATGCTTCAACCCGCAGAAGTTCTACAAGGAAGACACCGAGAATACCCGGACGACCCACGAGTTCCGTCTCAGCACGCCCCAGGACAATCGCTGGCGCCTCACGGCCGGCCTGTTCTACGACGCGCAGGAACTCGCCAGCACGGGTTTGTTCAAGATCGCGTCCACCGACAGCCCCTTCTTCGAGAATGTCGGTGACTCGCGTAGCGTGCCGGTTGTAGAGGGTGCCCGCGTGGGCGGTCAGCCTATCCCGCCGGAGGTCAGCTTCGTCAACGACGTGACCCGCAATACCGACCAGATCGCGGTTTTCGGTCAGTTCGAGTTCGACATCACGGACCGCCTCACCGCCGCCGTCGGCGCACGCTGGTACGAGATCGAGGACGACTACAAGGGCGCGACGACCACGGCGAACGTGACCGCCCGCCTGCGTGCGCTCGGCAGACAGGACGAGGCGGCGCTGGATGCCGTGGACCTGGACGGCGACGCGGTGCTCGCCGCGATCGACAGCGGTCAGCTCGACGTGAGCGACCTCGACAGCGACGGGGTGCTGACCCAGGACGACGTCATCCTGCGCTTCTCGCTGGACTGGGCGGTGACCGACCGGATCCTGCTGTTCGGTAACTTCGCCGAGGGCTTCCGTCCGCCGGTCACCAACCGGCTCGGCGCGGACGCGGCGCGGTCGGCCAATCCCAACTTCGCGGATTTCCGCATCCCGGTCTATTCCCAGACGGACGACCTGGAGAACTGGGAGCTGGGCTTCAAGGGCGACTTCCTGGACGACACGCTGCGGCTGAACGCCACGGCCTTCTACTCGGAGATCACCGACCTGCAGACCTCGCGTTTCGACCCCACGAACATCAGCTTCCTGTGGTTCGCCGACAACGTGGGTGACGCGGAGATCAGCGGTCTGGATGCCGACTTCATCTGGCAGCCGACCATGAATCTCACCCTCAGCGGCGCTTTCAGCGTGCTGGATACCGAGATCACGCGTCTCAACCAGGAGCTGCAGGGCGTGGCGGCCCCGGTCGGCAGCGAGCTGCCGTTCTCACCGGAGTTCTCCGGCAACATCCGGGCCCGCTACGGCTTCGACGTGCCGGCCATCGGCGAGGTGGAGAACCTGCGCGGCTACGTGACCGGCGGTATTGCCTACACCGGCGAGAGCAAGGTCGGCCTGAAGATGGACGCCTTCGTGGTCGAGGACAACCTGCGCCGTGTCCATCAGGTCTCCGGCTCGGGTCTCGAGATCGAGCGGGAGGCCGGCGAGTTCCTCGGCGCCCCGCTGGGCACCGAGCTGATCGGCCAGGACGGTGTCCCGGGCGGACGCTACGTCCAGGAGGACTACGCCATCGCGAACCTCGCCTTCGGTGTGGAGAAGGACACCTGGTCGGCGGAGCTGTTCATCGACAACGTGTTCGACGAGAACGCGCAGGTGTACATCGATACCCAGCAGAATACGCCGAAGGTCGTGACGAACCGTCCGCGCACCATCGGCCTGCGTCTGTCCTACGACTTCCTCTGAGTCGACGGACTTCGCACGGGGAGGGCAGGCCCGCACGGCGGGCTTGCCCTTCTTTCGTTCAGGGTTTAGAAAACCGTATCGGCATCGAGGGGCCCCGCCCCGGGAAACGACGTGACTGAAGCAATGGAGCAGACCGGGCGGCCGGATCACGAGCGCGCCATCGCCGGAGCGAGAAGGCTGATCGAGGCGGCACGTTTCGCCGAGGCCGAGGCCGCCATGCTCGATGTGCTCGGCGAGTCGCCGGCGCCGCGGCAGGAACTCGAGGCCCGCTACACCATCGCGGTGGCGCGCCGTTACGGGAAGGACTACGAAGGCGCGCTGCAGGCGGCGGACGACCTGCTGGCGGTGCGGCCGGAATACGGCCGCGCCTGGCAGGAGAAAGGCTATACCTACCTGGCCGCCAACCGGCCCGCCGAGGCCGCTGAGGCGTTCTCCCGCGCGGTGGATCTCAACCCGGGCCTGGTCGCAGCGTGGAAGTCACTCGCGAACCTGTACGATGCCGCCGGCCGCGAAGAGCGCACGCGCCATGCCGAGGCCCAGGTGGAGTATCTTTCCTCCCTGCCCCGGGATCTCCTGGCCGTCCTCGACCTCATCCACGAGGGCAAGCTCTACAAGGCCGAGCAGCTCTGCCGCCGCTTCCTCGCGCACAACAAGCACCATATCGAGGCCATGCGGCTGCTGGCGGACATCGGCGTGCGCCTGCGCGTCCTCGACGACGCCGAGTTCCTGCTGGAGAGCTGTGTGGAACTCGCGCCGGACAACGTGCGCGCACGGCTGGATTATCTCCGGGTGCTGAACCGCAAGAGCCGCTTCCGCCAGGCACTGGAGCAGGCGGATATCCTGCTGCGCGACGAGCCGGACAACCCGGTGTTCCGACTGGCCCGAGCCAGTGCCCTGGTCGGGCTGGGACGTATCCGGGAAGGCATCGACCTCTACCGCGACTGCCTCGGCTTCACCACCAACAAGGCCGGCGTCCACGTGATGCTGGGTCATGCCGAGAAAGCCATCGGCGACCTGGATGCGGCCATCGCCTCGTACCGGGAAGCCTACCGGCTGCGTCCGGACTACGGCGATGCCTTCTGGAGTCTCGCCAATACCAAGACCTACCGCTTCAGCGACGAGGAACTCGACCACATGCGCCGCTACGAGGCGGAGCCGGGCGTGGCGGCCGACGACCGCATCCATCTGTGCTTCGCCCTCGGCAAGGGGCTGGAAGACCGCTGGCAGTACGAGGAATCGTTCCGTTTCTACCGGCAGGGTAATGCGCTGCGGCAGGAACGCTCCGGCTACGATCCGGACAAGACCGCCGCCATGGTGGATGCCCAGATCGAGACCTGTACGCGCGAGTTGTTTGAGAGCAGGGCAGGCGCGGGCTGCGACGCACCGGACCCGATCTTCATCGTCGGCCTGCCCCGGGCGGGCTCGACCCTGCTGGAGCAGGTGCTGGCGTCCCATTCCATGGTGGACGGCACCATGGAGCTGCACGACATCCTGGGTCTCGCCCAGCGGCTGCGGGGCCGCACCGCCGTCGACGAGGACCGCTATCCGGGCATACTCGCCGAGCTGGACGACGATTACTTCCGCCGCTTCGGCGAGAAGTTCATCGAGGACACCCGGGTCTACCGCGGCGACGCCCCGTTGTTCACCGACAAGATGCCGAACAACTTCCTGCACGTGGGCCTGATACGCCTGATCCTGCCGAATGCGAAGGTGATCGACGCCCGGCGTCATCCCATGGCCTGCTGCTTCAGCGGTTTCAAGCAGTTGTTCGGCGAGGGCCAGGACTTCACCTACGGGCTGGAGGTGATCGGCCGCTATTACCGGGACTACGTGCGGCTGATGGATCACTGGGACGAGGTATTGCCCGGGTTCGTGCTGCGCGTCGAACACGAGGACGTCGTCGAGGACCTGGAGGCGCAGGTGCGCCGCCTCCTCGATTTCTGCGGCCTGCCCTTCGAGGAGGCCTGCCTGCAGTTCCACAAGACCGAGCGCAGCGTGCGCACACCCAGCTCCGAGCAGGTGCGCCAGCCCATCTATCGCAGCGGCCTCGCACAGTGGCGCCACTACGAGGCCTGGCTGGATCCTCTGAAAGAGGCGCTGGGCCCCGAGGTGCGCCGCCGCTACGCCATCGAATAGGCAGCCCGCTTGATCGTCTCCCATCGGCACCGGTTCGTCTTCGTCGCCGTGCCGAGGGTCGCCACCCGCGCGCTTCGCCAGGCGCTCACCATGCAGCTCGACGCGATGGACTGGCAGCAGCAGAACCTCTTCGCCCGGCACCGGCTGCCGGTCCCCGACCTCGCGGCCGCGGAACACGGCCACCTGTCGGTGCGCGACCTGCGCCCCCGTCTCCCGCAGGAATACTGGCAGTCCTATCTGAAATTCGCTTTCGTGCGCGACCCGTTCGAGCGCTTCGTGGATAGCTTCCTGTCCCTGGAAGCAGCGGATGACCCGGACCCGGCGGCGGTGGCGGTGCGGATGAAGCGGGCACTGGGGACGCAGCGTTTTCGGCGCCGGCGCCTGACGCTGCCCCAGAGGCATTTCCTGGTCGACGAGGAAGGCCGGCTGGCCGTGGATTTCGTCGGCCGCTTCGAGACCCTCGATGCTTCCTGGCGGCAGCTCTGCACGCGTCTGGGCCTGGCGGCCGTGCCGCTGGCGCGCAGACGCGAGCCCGAGCGGCAGGACTGGACACGCTACTACGACGCCGAACTCGCCGGGATGGTGGCGGACTACTACCGGGACGACCTGGAGTGCTTCGGCTACCCGTCGCGCCCGCAGCCGCCTTCGTCCTGAACCGGGCGCAGGGTTCGTCCGCCGATCAGTCCGCCTCGCGCTCGATGTCGCAGCACAGCACCCGGTCCGGCGGCCTGCCGGATTCCGCGCTGAGCAAGGCACCGCGTACCGGGTTGGGGCGGAACACCGTGCAGCCCTTCAGGCCGAGCTGCCAGGCCCGCGCGTAGACCTCCTCGAAGTCCGGCCGCGAGCAGTCCTCCGGCATGTTGATGGTCTTGGAGATGGCGTTGTCCACCAGGTCCTGCAGGGCCGCCTGCATGGCCAGGTGCTCGGTGGGGGAGACGTCCCGGGAGCAGCGGAACGAGTCCGGCACCGACTCCGGTCGGCCGTGGTGCTCGCGCCAGTGGGCGTAGGCATAGTCGGTCACGTCGAAGTTCCGGTAGTCGCCGGATTCGTCCAGCACCCGGCGGTGGCCTTCCAGCGCAAAGACGGGTTCGATGCCGCTGGAGACGTTGTCGGCCAGCAGGCTGATGGTGCCGGTGGGGGCGATGGCGAGCAGATGGCTGTTGCGGATGCCATCGGCGGCGATGGCGTCGCGGATGGCCGCCGGCAGACGCTGGATGTAGGGGCCGTCCAGGTACGGCTGCCGCTCGAAATACGGAAAGGCGCCTTTCTCCCGCGCGAGTGCCACCGAGGCGCGGTAGGCGGCGTCGCGCATGACGGTCATCCACTCGCGGGCCAGGTCGCGGCCCTCGTCGCTGTCGTAGGCGATGCCCAGCATGGCGAGCGCGTCGCCGAGGCCGGTGACGCCCAGGCCGACCCGCCGCGTGCCCTCGGCCTGTTCGCGCTGGGCGGCGAGCGGAAAGCCCGAAGCGTCGATCACGTTATCCAGGAATCGCACGGCGCCCGGCACGGCTGTCCGGAGGGCGTCCACGTCGAGCGCGGCATTGTGGCCGAAGGCATCCCGGACGAAGCGGGTGAGGTTCAGCGAGCCCAGGTTGCAGGCGCCGTAGGGCGGCAGCGGGATCTCGCCGCAGGGGTTGGTGGCCGTAATGCGTTCCCGGTAGTGGAGATTGTTCTCCCGGTTGACGGCATCGGTGAACAGCACGCCGGGCTCGGCGGATTCCCACGCCGCAGTCATGATGTGGTGCCAGAGTTCCCGGGCCGCGATACGCCCCTGGATGCGGCAGCGCACCGGCTCGTCGCTGCCCGTCCAGACCTTATGCAGCGCCTCCTCGCCGCCCGCCTCGGGGAAGCACAGGGCCCAGTCCTCGTCGTGTCGGACCGCCAGCATGAACTCGTCGGTCACCTGCACCGAGACGTTGAAGTTGGTGAGTACGCCGGCTTCGCGCTTGGCGTCCACGAAGGTGAGGATGTCCGGATGGTCGCAGCGCAGCGTGCCCATCATCGCGCCCCGGCGGGCGCCGGTGGACAGGACGGTGGCGCACATGGCGTCCCAGACCCGCATGAAGGAGACGGGCCCGGAGGCGATGCCGCCCACGTGATCGGTGCGATGGCCGGCGGGCCGCAGCGTGGAGAAGTCGTAGCCCACGCCGCCGCCCCACTGCATGGTGACGGCGCCTTCCTTCACGTGCTCGAAGATGCTGTCGAGGGAATCTTCGAAGACGCCCATGACGAAGCAATTGAACAGCGTGCGGTGCCACACGGTGCCTGCGCCGGCCAGGATGCGGCCGGCCGGCAGGAAGCGGAATCCCTCCAGCAGCCCCTCGAACTCCCGGGCGCGGGCGTCGCGGTCCGCCGTCTCCGGTGCGGCCACCGCGGCGGCCACCCGCCGCCAGGTCTCTCCGATGGACTTCTCGGCGGGGCCGCCGGGCGGGTGATAGCGGTATTTCGAGCGCCAGATGTGTTCGGCGAGACGGGTCTGGAAATAGTGACGCGTCATCGCCTTCGCCTCACTGCCGGGGCTGCGGGAAACAGTCCAGGAACCAGTCGCGGGCGAGCCGCTGCACTTCCTCCAGCGCTCCCGGTTCCCCGAACAGCAGCGTGCCGAGCCCGGCCTCGCGCAGGTAGTCGGCCACTGTGTTGTTGCGGCGGCTGTAGCGGCTGCTGCCTCTGCCGTGGGCGAACACCACCACTCCGGCCGCGGCGTCGGGTATCTCCAGCCAGCCGGCGAGTGTCGCATCGCCCGCGCGGATGTCCGTCTCGCTCCTCGCTTCGCGGTTCTCCATGCCGCCCGTCACCTCCACTGTGCGCTGTGCCGGCGCCGTTTCGCCGCGGGCGCCGCACGGTCCCATGCTAGGCCGGCCCTCGCCGGCGCATGAATCAGCAGATATACCTAAGGCGCCGAAGTCCCGGCCGGGGCGAGCACCAGCCGCTCGCCCTCGATGCGCAGGGGCGTCGGCTCGCCCGGTGCCGCCTTCTCCAGCTGCCGGGCCAGCCATTGCCGATCCTCCGCCGGCGCCGCGACGAGGCGCAGCCGGCGCATCGCCAGCGGCACCATCTGCAGGCCCGTGGTGCGGCCGCTGGCCGGGTCCACGGTGACGAAGACCATCAGCGAGAGCCACGGCCGGAACTTCTCGTGGCCGCCGATGCCCTCGTAGTCGTTCAGGAAGTCGCCGCAGCCGTAGAGGATCAGCTTGCCCCGGTGGCATTCCATCCCCTTCGGGTGGTGGGAGGAATGGCCATGGACGATATCCGCGGCGCCTGTATCGACCAGCCGGCGCGCGAAACCGCGCTCGTCCGCGCTGACTTCGTAGCCCCAGTTGCCGCCCCAGTGGATGGATGCCACGGTGATGTCGCCGCCGCGCCGGCCCGCGAGCATGGTGTCGGCCACGGCATCGGCCGTCTCCGGTGCGAGGTCCGGCAGGCGGTTCACGCCGGCCCGGCCCCGCCCTGCTGCCCAGTCCTGCGGTACGCCGCTCGAGCCGAGGGCGTAGCCGTAGACCACCACGCGCGCCCCGCCTGCGAGGGGGAAGACGGCCGGCGCCGCGGCGGCAGCGGCGTCCCGCCCGGCCCCCGCGACGGCGATGCCCGCGTGCGCCAGTGTCGTCAGGGTCTCCTCCAGGCCCCGATAGCCCAGGTCCAGGACGTGGTTGTTGGCCAGCGTGCAGCCGTCGATGCCGGCGGCCTCCAGGCAGGCGGCGTTGTCGGGATGCATGCGGTAGTGGATGCCCTTCGACGGCCAGAAGTCGTCGCTGGTCGTGATGCTGGTCTCGAGGTTGACGAAGCGCAGATCGTGGGGTGTCTGCGCCCAGACTTTCAGGGCGTCGCCCCAGATATAGGCCGGGTCCACCGGCGCGGGCACGGGGCCGTTCTCCCGCTCGGCCAGCCGGACGTAGTCCATGGCGTTCTTCACCCAGGGCTCGTGCAGTTCCGGCGGCACGGAGTTCGCCTGGATCTGATCGATGCCCCGACCGGTCATTACGTCACCGCAGAGGAAGAGCGTGGTGCCGTTCCCGGTCCTGTCGGCCTCCGCTGCCATGCTTCGCGGAACTCCTGCGCCGCCGTTCCGGTCAATATGGAGTGTCCCCGCACCGGGTTGCATCCGGGGAACTGACTAGTGCCGGTCAGGTCCGCCCCTGGCGTCCGGCCCGCGGGAGCGCAAAAATAGGGTCATGACACGCTTCCTCCTGCTCTATGCCACCCGGGAAGGCCAGACGGCCAGGGTCGCCGCGCAGATCGCGCAACACCTGCGCGCCGGCGGGGCGCAGGTGAGCCTGGTGGATGCGGCGAACACGCTGACCGCGGAGGCGCTCGAACCCGCGCGCTTCGACCGGCTGGTATTCGGCGCCTCCATGCACGCCGGCGGCCTGGAGAAGGAGCTGGTGGAGTTCGTCAACGGCCACGCGGACGAGATAAGCTGCCGCGAGCGCTCGCTGTTCGTGGTGTTGCTGAGCGCAGCGGCGAAGGACCCGGCGCTGCGTGAGGAATGGCTCGGCGATGCGCGGGGCAAGATCGAGTCACAGCTGAGCGTGCCGTTCGCCCACGTGGAGATGATCGCGGGCGCGCTGCGTTACTCCAAATACCCGCTGCCGCTGCGATGGATGATGCGGCGCATCGCGCGCAAGGCGGGCGAGGACACGGACGCCAGCCGGGATTACGAGTACACCGACTGGGAGCAGGTGCGGCGCTATGCCGAAGCACTGCTCGAAGGCGGGGGGAGGACGGCGTGAGCGGGGACGACGGCTGGTTCGAGGGCGGCTGCCACTGCGGCCGGGTGCGATTCCGCGTGCGCATCCGGGAGCCGCGCGCGCTCGCCTGTAACTGCTCCATCTGTGCGAAGAAGGGCATGATCAACCTGATCGTGCCGCCCGACGATTTCGAGCTGCTGCACGGAGAGGAGTCGCTGGCCACTTATCGCTTCAATACCGGTCTGGCCGGCCACCGTTTCTGCCGGGTCTGCGGCATCCATCCGTTCAGCCGGCCGCGCTCCCACCCGGGCAGCTACGACGTCAATGCCCGCTGCCTCGATGCGGGTGTCGGTTTCCTGACGGTGACGTCCTTCGACGGCCAGAACTGGGAGACGAACGTGGCTTCCATCAGGGACGAGCCGGAGGGCGGGCGTTAGCCGTTGAAGACGCCCGCGTTGCGCACCGGCGCCGGCACCTGCGGGTCGAAGCCACGGGCGTCCGCGAAGGCCCTGACGAAGGCCGGGCGCTTCGACAGGCGGGAGAGATAGCCGCGGAAGACCTCGTCGCCGCACAGCCCGTAGCCCCGCGCCCAGGTGACGTTGTGGCCGATCATGCAGTCGGCGGCCGTGAACGCCTCGCCGCAGATGAACCCGTTGCCTTCCAGCCGCGCTGCCAGGCGCGGTTCCACCTCGGCCGCGAACTTGGCCCGGTAGCGCTCTGCCGTACGCGCATCCTGCTGGTCGTCCGCCAGCACGTGTTCGTGGATGCGGATCTGCCACAGCATCATGTCCATGGACGAGGCGCCGAAGTGCAGCATCTGCAGGTAGTCGGCGCGCTCGGCTGACAGGACGTCCGGCGGCGGGGCGAGGCCCCGGTCGGGGAAGGCATCGGCCAGCCAGGCCACCATGGCCCCGCTTTCGACCATGTTCATCACCGACCCGTCCGCGAAGGCGACTTCCAGCAGAGGCACGTTGTGGTGCGGGTTGCGCGCCAGATATTCGCGACGGTACTGGTCGCCCCGGTACAGATCGACGGTCTCGACTTCGAAACCGTCCTCCAGCACTTCGTGCAGCATCCATTTCACCCGGGCGCTGCGGGTGGCGGGGAAGTGGAAGAGCTTGAAGCGGACGGGTTCCATGGGGTCTCCTCGGGCAAGCGGCGCTGTGCTCCGGCCGCACCGGGGATCATACCGCGCCCGGCTTTCTCCGGTGCGGCCATTGACATCGGCCGGCGATACGGCGGCAATAGGCACATGGATGCCGAGGAACGCCCGAAGGGCCGCTCGCTGCGGCCGCTGGCCACGCTGTGGCCGTTCATCCGGCCGTACCGTGGGACCCTGATCGCCGCGCTGGCGGCCCTGCTGGTGGCCGCCGTCGCCATGCTGGCGCTGCCCGTTGCGCTGCGCTATCTCATCGACCAGGGCTTCGCGCAGGGCGGCGACGTGGGCACCATCAACCGCTATTTCGGCTGGTTCATGGCCGCCGCCGGTGTGTTCGGCGGTTTCGCCGCGCTGCGTTTCTACCTGGTGAGCTGGCTCGGCGAGCGGGTGGTAGCCGACATCCGCAGCACGGTCTACGACCGGGTCATCCGTATGGACCCGCTGTTCTTCGAGGTCACCCGCACCGGCGAGGTGCTGTCACGGCTGACCACGGACACCACCCTGGTGCAGAGTATCTCCGGCGTGAGTCTGTCTATCGCGCTGCGCACCAGCCTGACCCTGGTCGGGGCGCTGATCATGCTCATGCTCACGAGCTTTCGCCTCGGCGGCTACATCCTGCTGCTCATCCCCGTGGTGATCGTGCCGCTGATCGTCGTGGGCCGGCGTATCCGCCGGCTGTCGCGCACCGCCCAGGACCGGGTGGCAGATACCAGCGGCCTGGCCGGCGAGACGCTGAACGCCATCCAGACCGTGCAGGCCTTCTCGCTGGAGGAACTCGCGAGCCGCCGCTACAGCGACGCAGTCACCGAGAGCTTCGATGCCGCGGTACGGCGCACGAAGGCGCGCGCCGGCATCACGGCCATGGGCGTGATTCTGGTATTCGGTGCCATCACCTTCGTGCTCTGGCTCGGGTCGCGCGCGGTGGTGGCCGGCCAGATGACCGGCGGCGAGCTCGGGCAGTTCCTGCTGTATGCGGCTTTCGTCGGCTCGTCGGCAGCGGCCCTGAGCGAAGTCTGGGGAGAGATCCAGCGCGGCGCCGGCGCCATGGAGCGGCTGTCGGAGCTGCTGGAGGCCCGGCCGGCCATCGCGCCGCCGGCCGATCCGCTGCACCTGCCGGAACGGGCCAGCGGACGCATCGAATTCGATCACGTGACCTTCCATTACCCGTCCCGCCCGGAGACGCCCGCGCTGGCGGATCTGTCCCTCGCCATCGAGCCGGGCGAGACCGTGGCGATCGTCGGCCCCTCGGGCGCCGGCAAGAGCACGAGCTTTCAGCTGCTGCTGCGTTTCTACGATCCCCAGTCCGGGTGCCTGCGCTTCGACGACGTGGATATCGCCCGGGTGGACCCCCGCGAGCTGCGTGCGCAGGTCGGTCTGGTGCCCCAGGAGACGGTGCTGTTCGGCGCGAGCGCGCTGGAGAATATCCGCTACGGCCGGCCCGGCGCCGGCGACGAGGCGGTGATGGCAGCCGCGCAGGCGGCCGCCGCCGACGAGTTCATCCGCGAGCTGCCGGAGGGCTACGACACCTTCCTCGGCGAGCGCGGCCTGAGGCTCTCCGGCGGACAGCGCCAGCGCATCGCCATCGCGCGGGCCATGCTGAAGGACCCGCCGGTGCTGCTGCTGGACGAGGCCACGAGCTCGCTGGATGCGGCCAGCGAGCGGCTGGTGCAGCAGGCGCTGGAGGAGCTGATGCGCAACCGCACCACGCTGGTCATCGCCCACCGCCTGGCCACGGTCAAGCGGGTGGACCGCATCGTCGTGATGGACCGCGGCCGCATCGCCGCCGTGGGCAACCACGAGGAGCTGGTGGCGTCGAACCCGCTCTACGCGCGGCTGGCCGAACTGCAGTTCGGTACGGAGGCGTAGGAGGGCCTTCAGGCCCGACCGATCCACGGGTCGGGCCTGAAGGCCCTCCTACAGTTCGGGTGTTGCTGCCAGGAAATTCGTATAGGCGGCGAAGAACTCCGCCGGGTGCTCGAAGTGGGGCAGGGCGCCGCTGTCGAAGGGCTGCACCACCCAGTTGTCGCGCTCCGCCGTCCAGTCGGCGCCGCGGAAGTCCTTGAAATCGCCTTTGGTCCCGTGGGCGAGCCACACCGGCTGCTGCAGGCGCTCGTAGACGTTGCGGATGTCCTTGCTGAACAGCCGGCCGCTCAAAAAGGCGTAGGGCGCGTGTTCGGCGCCGGGCTGGTGGGTGGTCAGGTCGTCATACTCCGCCAGGCCCTCGTCGTAGTCTTCCGAGCCCCAGGTGCGCTTCAGGAAGTAGCGGATGGTCTTCGGGCGGACCAGCAGGTTGTAGATCCCCCGGCGCCACAGGGGCACTGTGAGCACGTCGTGCAGCAGCGCCACCTCCCGGTTGCTGCCCTCCGCCTCGCGCAGCCGGTCGGCATCGGCGGTGAACCCGGTGGGCGTGATCAGGGCCAGCGTGCGGAATCGCGCCGGCGCCTCGGTGGCCGCCCGCGCCAGGAACTCCGAGGCGAGCGACAGCGCCAGGCCGTCCACGGGCGCGTCGCCGCAGTCCGCCGCGATGCGCGCCAGCATGTCGTGGATGGCATCCGTGTACAGGCGCGCATCGTAGCCGCGCTCCGTGCGTTCGGAGAAGCCGAAGCCCGGCAGATCCGGCGCGTACACCCGGTGTGTGCCCCGGTAGTTCTCGAAGACGGGCTTCACCTCGTAGACGGAGCCGGCCGCATTGATGCTGTGGACGAGCAGCATCGGCGGCCCGTCGCCGTCCACGTAGTAGCTCAGCCCGCCGGCGCGGCCGCTGAACTCGATGCGCTCGGCGTCGACGGCTTTCGGCAGGTCCGGCAATGGTCCACTCCAGCCACTGTACCCCGCCGAGGGTACATCAGCGGGCCGGGGCCTGCCGTCGGCGGGGGCGCTGCACCGGCGCTCGGCTCAGCGCTCTTCCTGCACCAGCAGCTCGGGATTGCGCCGCTGCATGTCGAGCTCGCGGACCTTCTCCGGACTCAGGATGAAGGCGAGCATGTCGCCCACCGTGCAGTGGGCCTCGAGGGGGTGGCGCAGGTGCTGGCCGGTGTCGATGACGTACCTGTTGCGCCGGCCGTCCTTCACCCGGGTGAGGATGCCGGCGCGGTCCAGTTCGCTGACGAGCCGGGAGGCGGAGCGCTCGGTGATGCCCACCCGCTCGGCCAGGTCCCGCAGACGGGCATGGGGGTCCTCGGCCAGGCAGACCAGTATGTGCGCGAAATTACTGAAAAAATTCCAGTGACTGGAGGGCTCGTTCATGGTTTCTGTCCGCAGGACTGGACCACGCTATAGTAGGGTCGAAATAACGTGAAAGCAATTTCTGGTCTTTTTGGTCTGGTTTGTCGGCCGGGGGGTATGATACCGTCCGCCGGACATCCAGTCGCAACCCGGAAGGAAACATCGATGAATACACCAGCCAGCACCATCTCCCGGACACGTGAGAGCACTCTCGCGACCAACCGCGTGCTGCGTAACACCTACGCGCTGCTGGCGATGACGCTCGCATTCAGCGCGCTGACCGCCGGCGTCTCCATGGCGCTCAACCTGCCTCATCCGGGCCTGATCATCACGCTGGCCGGCTACTTCGGCCTGCTGTTCGCCATCACCAAGTTCCGCGACCGGGACTTCTCCGTGCTGCTGGTGTTCGCCCTGACCGGCTTCATGGGCTACACCCTCGGGCCGATCCTGAACGCCTACATGAGTATCCCGAACGGCGGCCAGGTGGTGGCGATGGCGCTGGGTACCACCGCCGTCGCATTCCTCGGCCTGTCCGGTTACGCGCTCACTTCGAAGCGGGACTTCAGCTTCATGGGCAGCTTCCTGATGGTGGGCATCCTGGCCGGCTTCTGCGCCGGGCTGGGCGCCATCTTCTTCAACATGCCGGCCCTCTCGCTGGCGGTTTCCGGCCTGTTCGTGCTGCTGATGGGGGGGCTGATCCTCTGGGAGACCAGCAACATCATCCGCGGCGGCGAAACCAACTATGTGATGGCCACCGTCACCCTCTACGTCGCCATCTTCAACCTCTTCACCAGCCTGCTGCACATCTTCGGCGTCATGGGCGACGAATAGCCGTTTCGGGCACCGTTAACTCAACTGCCGATCGAGTTAACGGTGCCCGTAATTTCCGCTATGGCCCCTGCGCCGGGCCTGCGGGAGACTGGGGTCTCCGGGAAGGAGCCCCACGCCTATGGCCGGTCACGGCGACACAGGGACGAAGCGCTTCCGCGTTCCCGCGCATGCGCTCTATGCACGTTCCGCACTGCGGGATGCGGACTTCGACAGCACTGACGATCTGACGCCCCGCGAACAGGTGGTGGGCCAGAGCCGTGCCCTGGGCGCGGTGCGCATCGCCGTCGCCCTGGACCGGGACGGCTACAACGTCTACGCACTGGGCGAGCCGGGCAGCGACCGCCACGCCGCCATGCGCCAGTTGCTCGAGGAGGCCGCCGCCGAGCGGGAGGTGCCCGGCGACTGGTGCTACCTGCACGCCTTCGACGATCCGCAGAAACCGCGGGCGCTGCAGCTGCCCGCCGGCGAGGGCCGCAAGCTGCGCGAGCGGATGCAGAGCCTCATCGACGACGTCTGGTCGTCGGTGCCGGCCGCGTTCGAGAGCGACGAGTACCGCCACCTGCGCTCGGAGATCGACGAGGAGTTCGAGGAGCGCCACCGCCGGGCCCTGGAGGAGATGGCGGAGGATGCCGAGCGCAACGGTCTGCGCCTGCTGCAGACGCCCGGCGGATTCGCCTTCGCGCCGGTCCGCGACGGCAAGGTCCTCGACGAGGAGGCCTTCGGCGAGCTGCCCGAGGAAGAGCAGGAGGAGATCCGCGGCAAGATCTCCGAGTTCGGTGAGCGCCTGGCGGCGCATCTGCGCGAGCTGCCGGCCTGGCAGCGCGAGCACAACGAACGGGTGCGCAAGCTGGACCGCCAGGTGGGAGTCTCCGCCGTCGGGCCGTTCCTCGAGGAGCTGAAGCAGGACTATTGCTCCCTGGAGAACGTCAGCGCCTATCTCGAGGGCGTGGAGCAGGACCTGCTCGCCCATCTGCCCGCGCTCATAAATCCGGAGCCCGCCTCGCCGTTCGCGCAGCCCTCGGGCCGCCGCCAGCGGCCGAAGTTCCTGCAGCGCTACGAGGTCAATGTGCTCGTGGACAACGCCGGCCTGGAGGCGGCGCCGGTGGTCTACGAGCAGAACCCCGTCTATCACAACCTGGTCGGCCGCATCGACCACTACGCGGAGTTCGGCTCGCTGGTCACCGACCACCGCATGATCCGCGGCGGCGCGCTGCATCGGGCAGGCGGCGGCTTCCTGGTCATCGACGCCGACCGCCTGGTGCGCGAGCCCTTCGCCTGGCAGGCGCTGAAGCGGGCCCTGTCCGGGGGCGAGATCACCATCCAGAGCCTGCAGCAGATGCTGAGTGTGATGACGACGGTGACCATCGAACCGGAGCCCATCCCCATGAACGCCAGGGTCGTGCTCATCGGTGAGCGCTGGCTCTATTACCTGCTGAGCGAGTACGACCCGGAGTTCTCCGAGCTCTTCCGCGTGGCCGCGGATTTCTCCGACGTCATCGAGCGCAACGGCGAGCACAGCGAGGCTCTCGCCTCACTGATCGCGGGGATGGTGCGGCGGGACGGCCTCGTGCCGCTCGGCCGCGAGGCCGTCGCCCGGGTGGTCGAGCACAGCGCCCGGCTGGCCGGCGACGCGGACAAACTCTCGGCCCGCACCCGGCCCATCGGCGACCTGCTGGCCGAGAGTTGCTACTGGGCCCGGGAGGCCGGGCGTGAGCGCGTCGACGAGGAGGACGTGGAGCGGGCGCTGGCCGGGTTCGAGCATCGCCACGACCGCATCCGCGAGCGCTACCGGGAGGCCATCGCCCGGCGTTCCATCCTGGTGGACGTCACCGGCGAGGCGCTGGCGCAGGTGAACGGCCTGTCGGTGCGCCAGCTCGGCCAGTACGCCTTCGGCCATCCCACCCGCATCACCGCCACGGTGCGGGTGGGCGACGGCAGCCTGCTCGACATCCAGCGCGAGGTGGAGCTGGGCGGCCCCATCCACAGCAAGGGAGTCCTGATCCTCGGCTCGCTGCTGGGTGCGCGTTACTCGCGGCACGCGCCCCTGTCGCTGTCCGCCAGCCTGGTATTCGAACAGACCTACGCTGGGGTCGAGGGCGACAGCGCATCGGTGGCCGAGTTCTGCAGCCTGGTCTCGGCACTGGCCGAAGTGCCGCTCAGCCAGGGCATTGCCGTGACCGGCTCGGTGAACCAGCACGGCCGGGTGCAGGTGGTGGGCGGCATCAACGAGAAGATCGAGGGCTTCTTCGACGTCTGCGCCGACGCCGGGCTTACCGGTGAGCAGGGAGTCATCATCCCCGCCGACAACCGCAAGCACCTGATGCTGCGCCGGGACGTGCGCGAGGCCGTGGGCGACGGCCGTTTCCACCTCTATGCGGTGGACAGCGTCGACGAGGCCATCGAATTGCTGACCGGCGAGCCGGCGGGCGAGCCCGGCGGCGACGGCAGCTACCCGCCGGATACGGTGAACGGACGCGTACAGGCGACCCTGGCGGGGTTCTCCGAGGGCCGTGCCCGCTTCCTGCAGCGTCAGCTCGAGCGCGCCGGCCAGGCTGGCGACGGCAACGGCCTGAGCCCGGGCGGGGTGAGCGGCAATGGCAAGAGCGACTGAACGGCTCAGCATCGCCGTCGCGGTCGCGCTGGATCCGGCGGCGCCGCTGCAGAGCGTGCTGCGCTCGGCGCTGTCACTGGCCGGGCCGTCCGCCACCCTGATCGGATTGTTCGTGGAGGACACCGAGGCCGCGGAGTTCGAGCGCTCCGCCCTGGCAAGAGAGGTGACGGTCCTGGGCGAGAGCCGGCCGCTGGCCGGCGGACACCTCCGCCGCCAGTTCGCAGTCCGGTCCCGGGCGGTGCGTCTTTCCTTCGAGCGGGGGGCCGCCGGTCTGGGGCTGCGGCATTCCTTCGAGGTGCTGCGCGGGCCCGGTATCGAGAGCCTGCACCGCCGGCTGGAGCAGCTGGATGCGCTGGTGATCTCCCGGGCGCATCGGCGCGCCGGTGTGCGCAGCTGGTACGGGCTGCCGGTCCACCGCCTGGCCGGGAGCACGGCCCGGATGCTGCTCTTCGTCCAGGAGGAATGGGCCAGCGGCCGGCGGGTGGCGCTGTTGCCCGGGCAGGGTGAGCGGGCCGGGGAACTCGAGCGGCTGGCCCGGCGCATCGCCGCGGCCGAGGGCCTCGAGGCATTCGTCCTCGCGCGGCCGGAGGAGGGCGAGACGGCGTCCGGCCTGCGCGCCCGGCCCCTCGCAGCGGCGACGACCGCGGCGGTGGCGGCGGCGCTGCGCGCCGAGGACGCCCGCGTTCTGGTCGTGCCGCGGGAGCACGCGCTGGCCGCGCCGGCCGCCTTCGGCGAGCTCCTTCGACGCACGGACACCTCGATCCTCCTCGCCTGAATCACGGGGACAGTTAACGCAACCGGCAGTCGGGTCAACTGTCCCCGGAACCGGAACCGGAATTCGGTAAATCCGGGTATTGAAGGGCGGGCGCACCGGCGTATGTTCGAAGGGAGGAACCCCAAGCCGGCCGGACGCCGGGAGGAGATGGCATGGATACCGCTGCAGTCGAGCACGCGCGCGAGCTGCGCGAGGAACGCGAACAGATGGTCGCCCGCCAGATCGAGGGCCGGGGCGTGCGCTCTGCTGCGGTCCTGGAGGCCATGCGCCGGGTGCCGCGGGAGGTGTTCCTGCCCGAGCACCTGCGGGAATTCGCCTACGACGACAACCCGCTGCCCATCGGCGAGGGGCAGACCATCTCCCAGCCCTATATCGTGGCCATGATGGTCGAGGCGCTCGCTCTC
>Ga0102929_1000026_pt1 | contig 66267 bp, 59 predicted proteins | sample SalPonR1_B_D2_MG_FD_78510 | JGI IMG/M metagenome (GOLD analysis project Ga0102929, IMG submission 78510) | Salt pond soil microbial communities from South San Francisco under conditions of wetland restoration - Salt Pond MetaG R1_B_D2_MG | ecosystem: Environmental > Aquatic > Marine > Intertidal... | reverse complement strand
GCGAATGAGACGGACCCGGCAGAAGGCCCGTCCATCAACACGGATATGCGGTAAGGCCGATCTAACGGCAAAATGATCCAAAGGGAGGACTAGACATGGATAAATCGGAACAACAGCTGGCTTCGGTCGGGCGTCGGAATTTTCTGAAATTGACGGCGTCGGGTGGGTTCACCGCCGCCATGATGGCCGGGGCCGCCGGTGTGCTCTGGTCTGATCAGGCCGTCGCACAGACCGCGGCCGAAGAGCGCGATCGCGAAGCCGCCGCCGACCATGTCATGACGCTTGCCACCGCCTATGTTCTGGGCGCGACACGCAGCTATCCGATCATGCAGCTGGATTTGAAGGAAAACATCCAGAACATGACCAATGGCAAAGTTTATGTGAAGCTGGCACCAGGGGGGCAGCTGGGTGCCGGTGGCGCGCTTGCACAAGCGGTACAAGGCGGCACGATCCAATGCGCGCAGCACTCGCTGTCGAACTTTGCGCCCTTCGCGCCGGTCGTGGACCTGATCAACCTGCCGTATTTCTGCGGCTCGAACCAGCGGTTCACGAACCTGACAAGCTCGGACACCTGGAAGGCCGAGGTCGATCCCAAGATCGGCGCATCCGGTTTCAAGGCGCTCATGTATATCGTGATCGACCCGCGCGTTGTCGCGGTGCGCCAGGGGGGTGATGCGATCCTCACGCCGGGTGACATGTCGGGCGTCAAGTTCCGCGTGCCGGGCTCCAAGATGCTCCAGCAATACTACGGCATGGTCGGCGCCAACCCGACGCCGGTAGCCTGGGGCGAGACGCCCTCGGCGATCCGTCAGGGCGTGGCAGACGCGCTCGACCCGTCGGTCGGCGCGCTGCATGTCTTCGGCTTTGGCGAAATCCTGAGCCACGTGACATTCACGCAGGCCGTGCCGGATAGTCAGGTCTACTCGATCAACCTCGAATGGTTCGAGGGCCTGCCGGTGGATGTCAGGGAAGGCATCGAATTCGCCGGGGAGGTGACCCAGCAACAAAACCTCGCGAAGGTGCCTTCGTCCCGGTCCTATGCCATGTCGCAACTGATTGCCAATGGCGTGGAGTTCCACTCGCTCAGTGACGACCAACTGGCGGAATGGCAGGACGCGGGCGGCTACCAGAACAGTGAATGGGACGACTTTAAGACCGATCTCGCGGGCTCGATGGAAACATTCGCGAAACTCGAGGAAGCCGCCGGCACCCTTGGTCGCTACTACGTGCACGACGCGTAAACCCCCGGTCGCCGGCGCAGCCCCTGCGCCGGCGCACGCCTTCTTTCCAAACTCGCGACGGGTCTCAGCCTGGCCGCATCGGGCTTTGGTTGTCCGCACTGGAGAGCGTCATGTCAAAGATCTTCAAAGCCATCGACGAGAACGCGGAGCGCTGGCTCCTGCTTGTCTTCTACGTGATGCTCGTGGGCACGATGTTCATCGAGGTCATTCGGCGGGAGGTCTTCTCCTACTCTTCGATCTGGGGCGAAGAAATTGTCCGCTACTCTTTCATCTACCTTGCCTGGATCGGCGCGGCGGCCGCGGTCAAGGTGCGCGGTCATATCCGTATCGACGTGCTGATGCATTACGTGCCTCGGAAGGCAAAGACGCTGCTCTACATTTTCGGCGACATCGTCATGTTCGTCGTTGCCTGCATCGCGCTCTACTGGTCGTTCGAGTCGGTGCATGTTTCGTGGAAATTCAACTCGGTGACGCACGGGCTGCGGATCAGCCAGGTCTGGTTTCTCATGGCTGTGCCCATCGGCTTCTTTCTCATGATCCTGCGGCTGGTACAGAGCTTTCTTCGCGACCTTTCCGACCTTCGAGCGGGCCGTCCCGTCTACGAAGGCAACAAAATGTTCGATTGAGGGGGCTGGCTCATGCTGTGGCAACAGGTTGGCGCACCGGTACTGGAACTGGGCTGGGATTTCTACGCCTCCGTCATCCTCTTCGTGGTGCTCGTGGCATTGGCCGTGCCTGTCTGGGCCGCCATCGGCGCGGCCACGGTCCTCATGCTCGTCTGGTCTGGGGCGCTGCCGCTCAGCCTTCTGGGTGAAAAGCTCTTCTCCGGGATCGACGCTTTCGCACTGACCGCCGTTCCGCTCTTCATCCTGACAGGCGACGTGCTCGTGCGAACGGGGCTCTCGCGCAAGTTTCTCGATGTGGCCGAGGCGCTGACCTGCTGGGCCAGGGGCGGCTTCGGGGCGGCCACGGTACTGGTGTGCGGCATGTTCGCGGCAATCTCCGGCTCGGATGCGGCTGGGGCCGCCGCCGTGGGCCGCATGACGATCGACCGCCTTGTGGAATCCGGCTATCCGCGCCCCTACGCCTGCGCGCTCGTGGCTGCGGGTGCCTGTACCGGTATCCTCATCCCGCCGTCCATCGCCTACATCATCATCGGCCTCGTGCTGGGTATCGCGGTTTCCACGCTGTTTCTCGCCGCCGTGATCCCGGGCATTCTGATCCTCGTGTCGATCCTTGTGACCAACGTGGTCATGAACCGGCTCAACGCCTGGGAAGGCGGCGGTATCATGACGCCGGCGGAATGGCGGGCCAACCTTTGGCGGACGATCGCATCCGGCTGGTATGCGTTTCTCGTGCCCGGTATCATCTTCTACGGGATTTTCTCGGGCCGGCTGACGCCGACCGAAGCAGGGGCCGTGGCCGTCGTCGTGACCATCGCCATCGGCTTCATCATCGGCACGCTGAAGCTCTCCGACTTCCCTGCCATGCTGGTGGGTTCGGCCAAGGTCAACGGGGTGATCCTGCCGATCATCGCCTTCTCGATCCCGCTGGCCGAGGCGCTGGCCATCATCGGTGTGCCGCAGGGGTTTGTCGGCGTGATGACCTCGATGACCAGCAACGAATACATGCTCATTGCGATCATGGTTCTTATCCTTGTGGCGGCGGGCTGCGTGATGGAGACGACACCGAACATCGTGATCCTCGCGCCGATCCTCTACCCGCTGGCGCAGGAGATCGAGATGAACCAGATTCAGTTCTGCGTCATGATGATCACGGCCCTGGGTGTGGGATTCATCACGCCGCCTCTGGGTCTCAACCTCTTCGTTGTATCGGGCATAACCGGTGAGTCGATCCTCAAGATCGCCTACCGCGCGATCCCGTTCGTCTTCTTCATGTTGATCGTGACGCTGATGATCGCCTATATCCCGGTCTTTTCTACGTCCCTCCTTCCCGATATCTACCGATAGGACGCATATTTCCATGACACGCGAATATCTCAAGAGAGCCTCCCTGACTGCGACAAGCGGTGCCTCCGATGTGAGTGAAACGGTAAAGGGTATACTGGACGACATCGAAGCCGGTGGTGATGCCAAGGCGCTCGAATATGCTGCCAAGTTCGACCAGTACGCGGGCAATGTCATTCTGACACCCGAGGAAATCGCGCATGCCGCCGCGCTGGTGCCCGAGAAGATCAAGCGCGACATCGAATTCAGCCATGCCAATGTCAAGCGGTTTGCCGAGGCACAGAAGGCGACCTTGGCCAATGTGGAGGTCGAAGTCGTGCCCGGGCTGATTGCCGGACAGAAGACAATCCCCGTGGATGCGGCGGGCTGCTACGTGCCCGGCGGGCGCTACAGCCATATCGCGTCGGCCATCATGACAGTGACCACGGCCAAGGTGGCAGGTTGCAGGCACATCGTGGCGTGTTCGCCGCCCCGTCCAGGCGTGGGTATCGCACCGGCGATCGTCTATGCCGCGCATGTCTGCGGCGCCGACAAGATCATGGCGATGGGCGGGGTTCAGGGCGTGGCCGCCATGACCTTCGGCCTGTTCGGCCTGCCAGCCGCCAACATCCTGGTCGGCCCCGGCAACCAGTTCGTGGCCGAGGCCAAGCGCATCCTTTTCGGACGTGTCGGTATCGACATGATCGCGGGACCGACCGACAGCCTGATCCTTGCGGACAAGACGGCCGATCCGATGGTCGTGGCCACGGACCTCGTCGGACAAGCCGAGCATGGCTACAACTCGCCTGTCTGGGTCGTCACGGACCATCGGCCGCTCGCAGAAGAAGTTATGCGTCTTGTTCCCCAGCTCATCGATGACTTGCCCGAGGTGAACCGCGAGAACGCGACAGCCGCGTGGCGTGACTATGCCGAGGTGATCCTGTGCGGCGACCGTGAGGAGATGGCCGCAACCTCCGACGACTACGCGCCCGAGCACCTGACTGTCATGGCCGAGGAACTCGATTGGTGGCTCGATTGCCTGACTTGCTACGGATCGCTCTTTCTGGGCGAGGAGACGACGGTGGCCTTTGGGGACAAGGCGTCGGGTACCAACCACGTGCTGCCCACGTCGCGCGCCGCAACATATACTGGTGGCCTGTCTGTCCACAAGTACATGAAGATCGTGACCTGGCAGCGGTCCACGCCTGATGCGATGAAGCCAGTGGCGCAGGCGACAGCGCGGATTTCGCGGCTGGAGGGCATGGAGGCCCATGCCCGCACGGCAGATATCCGGCTGGCGAAGTACTTCCCCGGCGAGAATTTCGACCTGACGGCGGAAGAATAACCCATGCAGGCCAGCGCGTTGACAGATCTGAGCGGGCATGTCGCCTGTGTCACAGGTGCCAGCTCCGGGCTTGGCCGGCGCGCGGCGCAGGTGCTCAGTCAGGCAGGTGCCTCTGTCGTGGCCGTTGCGCGCCGGCCCGACGCGCTAGCCTCTTTGCGGGATGAGGCGTCGGGTCCCCTCGCGGCGCTCCCCTTCGATCTGGCGGACCGTGCGGGATTGGCTGATCTGGCCGCGCGTGCGGCCGACCCCTTCGGCGCGCCTGACATTCTGGTTCATGCTGCCGGCCTCAACACCCGCGAGACGGCGGATGCTGTCACGCCCGAGGGGTGGGACAGCACGATGAACCTCAACCTTGCCGTGCCCTTCTTCCTGTCTCAGCACATGGTGCCGGCGATGAAGGCCAAGGGGTGGGGGCGGATCGTCAATTTCGCCTCCCTGCAAAGCCACCGCGCCTTTCCTGGAGGGCTGAGTTACGGTGCCTCGAAGGGCGGGATCAGCCAACTCACCCGCGCCATGGCAGAGGCGTGGTCGCGCGACGGGATAAATGTGAACGCCATCGGTCCGGGCTTTTTCCGCACCGAGTTGACCGCCGCCGTGTTCAGCGACCCGGAGCGCGCTGCTCGCAATGCCGCGCAGACCTGCATCGGACGCAATGGAGAGCCCGAGGATATCGACGGGCCGCTGCTGTTTCTCTGTTCCGAGGCCTCTGGCTATGTCACCGGGCAGGTTCTCATGGTCGATGGGGGGTTCACGGCAAAATGAAGGCGCTGATCTATACAGGACCCCAAAAGCTGACCTACCGGGAGGTGCCCGGTCCCGCCGCGTCGGGCGATCACCACTTGATCCGCATCGACAGCGTCGGGATCTGCGGTTCGGACATGCACGCCTATCTGGGCCATGACGACCGGCGGCCTGCGCCGCTGATCCTGGGCCATGAGGGGGCGGGCACGATCGTGGGTGGGCCCCGGGATGGTATGCGCGTGACCATCAACCCGCTGGTGACCTGCGGCGCGTGCCGGTCTTGCCGCGCGGGGCGCGACAATCTCTGCACCACGCGCCAGATCATTTCCATGCCGCCCCGCGAAGGGGCCTTCGCGCAATACGTGGCCATGCCCGAGCGCAACCTGGTGGCCGTCCCCGACGGGATTTCACTGGAACAAGCAGCGCTTGCCGAACCCATCGCAGTGAGCTGGCACGCCGTGCGGCTGGGGCTCGAGGCCGCGCCAGCCGATATGCGGCAGACCGCATTGGTCATCGGGGGCGGTGCCATCGGCGTCGCCGCTGCGATCAGTCTCATCGCGCAGGACGTGGATGACGTGACGCTGGTGGAGCCCAACCCGCTGCGCCGGAGTTATCTCACGATGCACAGTCGCTACCGTGTCTGTGCGCCAGAGGATGTGGAGGGCCAGCTCTTCGACCTTGTGGTTGATGCGGTCGGCCACGATGCGACCCGTGCGGCAGCCTCCGCAGCGGCCGCTCCGGGCGGCGTGATTCTGCACATCGGTCTTGCAGGCGGTTCCGCGGGCTTTGATATCCGGCGCATCACGCTGCAGGAAATCACTGTGATCGGGACCTATACCTACACGGCACAGGATTTTCGCGACGCTGTCGCGGCCATGTTCGATGGCCGTCTGGGCCAACTCGACTGGACCGAGGCGAGGCCCCTGTCCGAGGGCGCACAGGCCTTCGCGGACATCCGCTCAGGGGCGATTGCCGCTCCCAAGATCCTTCTCAAACCAGACTGAACCGGAAAGATTCATGTCGAAACCCGTCCGTCGTCGGATCATTTCCGACGCGTGAGCGATTTTCGGATTGGAGGCTCTGGCCCATGCTCGATCAGGTTCACGCGGTTTCATTCTCCTGGCCCACGCGCCCCGTGAGCATGGCTTTAGGTTTTGTTCAACCCCTTGCCCTGTCGAGGTTTGGTCCCTCTCCGTTGATAGCATAATGCGCAGGAAAGGAGCCGAACGATCGGTACAGGAAGAATAGGAGAATTCCGCAAGGATGCTGTTCGGATCACACAGACCAAGGTCCGAATGCATCAAGTGAAGAAGGCGCTCAGCTAAACGCTAAGGCTGCTTCGTGTCGAATGTCCCGGAAAAAATGAAGGCGACGGACAAAGGGAGGAGATGAGCGCCGCCTTGCAAGTTCTGACAACTTCAGGGGGGAGGAAAGAAGCTGCCGTACCCACTAGATAGGTACGGTTATTTACCGCCACAATAGCCCTTGCTGCAGGACAGCGATGCAGCTGCGGTATTTCTCAGCGCCCAGATGTTTGCGCATCTTGTGTCCGAAGCCATCCAGAAAATATTTCCCTTGTTGATTGCCAAACCCTGTGCAAGCTTGCCGCTTATTCACGACGGCTAACCCGTCGTGCAGCTCCGCTGTCTCCGCGATTTGGGAGGAGAGCGTTGCAGACAGCGGAGCAAACTCTACCTTGTCCAACATAAATCCAGCAAACGAGGGCAGAAACATTACAGCACCGATCATCGTTCAAAAATCACCATACCCTGTCGAGGTTGAAGAGGGCAAAAATTACTTCTGGTGCGCTTGTGGCAAAAGCAGCAAGCAGCCGTTCTGCGACGGGAGCCACAAGGACAGTGGCATTGCTCCTGTCAAGTACACAGCAGATGCCAGCAAGCGCGTGTTCTTCTGCGGATGTAAACACAGCAGCAAGCAGCCGCTATGTGACGGTGCACACAGCAAATTGTAAGCTGCAACTTCCGCGTGGAAATTCATTTGCTGCGCGGCAGCGCTCAAATGATGCAGCCGGTCTATCCTTGAGCGATCCAAACAGACCCCTGTCTGAAAGACAGAAGGGCAGGCACTTATTACGCCAATACCATGTGCCAGTTGTTTCTGGACATAAACAAAGCAGTGGGTTGAAAGACGCGTCGCGCCATCCAGGTCAACACTCTTACATCACCAGACCGGCCAATAAGAGTGTAGGTGCGCGCTTGCTGACTGCAATTGCCGGGCAGCCATATCTCGACCATTCAGCGCTACATCGACGTGAATTCAGAGCAGCCGAGCGAGGTGGTCGGGCTGTTTCCCAATAGAGGCCGTCACAAGGCCAAGTCATTGACAAACTTCAACAGCCGCTTGCCGTTACCGCACGTCAAAGATCGCGCCTCGTGGCAAAGGTGCTCTTTTGTAATTTAGACGTATACTTAAGATAGTTTGCGCAATACTTAAACTGCGGGCACGCTGATGGAAAATAAGGCATTTTCATGTTTTCATATAACATTGGCATTGATCTGGGCACGGCCAATACAGTTATCGTTACAGCAAAAAAGGGTATCATTCTAGATGAGCCGTCTGTTGTTGCTTTTCACGTGTCCAAAGGGGTAAAAACTTTCTTGGCCGTGGGTGAGCATGCAAAGTCGATGCTTGGCAAGGCACCCGAAAGCATTGTTGCAAGCCAGCCATTAAGTGATGGTGTGATCGCAGACTTTGATCACGCTGAAACTATGATTAAAGAATTTTTCAAAAAGGCAATACCACGCAGCAAACACTTCAAACTAAAGGCTGTCGTCTGTGTGCCTTTCGGCGCAACGCCTGTGGAAAAAAGAGCAATACAGCAGGCCGTAAAAGCCGCCGGTGCAAGCTCCGCCGGACTGCTGGAGGAGCCAATGGCCGCAGCTTTAGGCGCGAAACTTCCAGTCTTGGAACCGAAAGGATCAATGATTGTTGATATTGGTGGCGGTACTACAGAGGTTGCAGTTGTAGCTCTTGGTGGAATAGTTGAAGCAAGCTCGATAAAGATTGGTGGCAATCATTTTGACTCTGCCCTGATTCAAAGCGTAAAGAAGAATCTTAGCCTCAAAATAGGTGGAGCAACAGCGGAGAAAATTAAGCTTCAAATTGGCTCCGCCACAGTTCACGATAAAGTCGATTGCGCAGAGCCACTTGTAATTTCTGGCGTTGGAAGCATGGATAGAGTCCCTAGATCAGCGAGCACGAAACAGCAAGACTACTGCACGGCTGTGAGGCCGTTGATCAATAGGATTGAAAGTGGCATCAGGAGCGTCCTGGAAAGAACGCCTCCGGATTTGGCATCTGATGTCTATCAAGATGGCATAACACTCACTGGCGGCGGCAGTCTTTTAAAAGAGTTGGATACGGAACTCACAAGACGTTTGAACATCCAGGTTGTTGTGGCAGAAAATCCAAAATATTGTGTTGCCTACGGTGCTGCTTGCGCCGTCGCAATGGGTAAAAAGTTCACTCACGCCATTGAGTATGACTGACCACCTTGTTCAAGGTCGACTATCTATCAGTCTATCGGATGCAAGCCGGACCCAAATTGCCGAGTCTTTTCATGCAGTCCGTATTCGCGTTGGATTTGAGTATCGTGCGCCTGGTTCCACTCGGTTGGCAAATTGGTCGTTCTTGAGAGGTGGCTCCGGAAATCTGCAAAGCCGGGATAGGTGGATTTTCCGCACAACTGGGGCATCATGCTGCCAGCGAGGAGAAGTCTCTGGTAAGACGACCACGCCGGCATCACAGCCCGGCATTTCAGACGAAAGTAGCGGTAACCGTGATCAAGGGCGAGAGCACGCTGATCGAACTGGCGCAGGATTTTGACGTTCAACAGAACCAGATCAAGCAGTGGCAGGCGAAGCTGCGAAGGGCGAGCCGGAACCGGTGGTCGACGTGAAGACCTTGCAAGCAAAGCTCGGAATTCTGACGCTGGAGAGCGATTTTTTGTCTGCTGCGTTCGACAAGGCGGGGAGGGGCGACGGGTATCACCTGCATCTTATGGCACGCGGGTTTACCTATCTTGCCGCCGTGTTGGACTGGTTCAAACGGCGGGTCCTGGGATGGCGGGTATCGATCACGCTGGAGGCTGACTTTTGCATAGAAGCGATGGAGGAAGCGCTGCCAAACCACCGCAGGCCCGAGGTCTTCAATACGGATCAGGACAGTTCACCTCGACCGACGTCATCAAGGTGTTGGCCGCTCGTGAGATCAGGAACCGCATGGACGGAAAAGACGCTGGGCGCGACAAGGTCTTCATTGAGCGCCTCTGGCGGAGCATCAAACACGCGGAAGTCTACCTGCGGGCCCATGCCAGCGTGTCCAATACCCGAAGCGGTCGCGGCGCAACAAAGGCGGAAAACCACTTGAGAAAAGACCGGCAACCGTTCAGGCACCGCGAACCACCTCCATGGAGAGCCAGCCATTCCCGAGGTGACGCCGTTACCGTTCGGCTCCCGCTCGGGACCGCGCGAACAGGGCATCACGCTGATGAGGGGCGTCGCCGTGCGGACTGCCATCGCAGTACGATCTCGGCGATCAGCAAATAGGGCACGAAAAACGCGACGACCTGGATCTGGTCGAACACCCCGGTGAACGCCTTGTTCGAGGCAATACCGCCGGTTGTCGCGTACCAAATTGCGTAATGCATGCGATAAATCCATGATCCGACCGCCAGCACGACCAAGCGCACGGCCCAGGCGAAATGACGACGCATGTCCTTGGCCAAGGCGTAATAGATTGTGTTGATCGCCGTCCAGATCATGGCGGCCCCGTAAATGGCGAACCACAGGCTCATCCACCAGCCGCCAATGGTGCCGTTCAGCGTGATATAAACGAGCCCGCCAAGCCCTGTCGCAACGGCCAGCACGAAAAGAACATAACCGAATCGCCGGTGTAGCCCTGGCCAGCGGCGACGGACAATCGGCAAGGCCTGAAGCGGGGCGCCAAAGGTCACTACGGCGCCCGCCATCATATGCAATGCGATTCCGGCATTGGCCAGGATGGTATCGTCCTGAAAGACACGCGAAATCTCGCCAGGGGCTTGGGACATCAGGCCGCGCAGGCCAAGATCGCCAGAATAGACAACGAACCAACCCGTGTTCAGGGCCAACAGCAAAAGAAGCAAAGTCGGAAGGTAACGCCGCATGACGCCCTGATAGCGCGTAACCGGTTATCGGCTCAACATGGCAAGTGGAGATACAGAAGGGTCTGGACCAGGCCATAAGTCTCGTGCGGGGGCGGTTGCTGTGGTGATCCGCTTTGGCCAATTGTCCTGTTGACACTGGGGCGCCAGCCCCTGAACATTATGCCATGCGAAAAAATTCTGATCTTGAGGGCCACCTGCGCGAAGTAAGGGACATCGCCGATCTCGGGCTGGACATGTCCGACGGCTGCCGCCTTTCGATCCGCGCCTGGATCCCTGCGGATGCCGAGGCGCGTCCTGTTCCGGCCATTGTCGAGCACCTGCCGTACCGCAAACGCGACGGGACTACGGCCCGTGACGAGATCAGCCATCCGTGGATGGCCGCGCGGGGCTATGCGGTGTTGCGCGTGGACATGCGCGGCAACGGTGACAGTCATGGGCTGATGGAGGACGAATACACCCAGCAGGAACTGGACGATGCTGTCGAGATCATCAACTGGGCCGCAAGCCAGCCCTGGTGCACCGGCAATGTCGGCATGCAGGGGATCAGCTGGGGCGGGTTCAACGGCCTCCAGGTTGCAGCGATGGCCCCCGAGCCGCTCAAGGCGATCATCACGCTCTGCTCTACGGTCGATCGTTTTGCCGATGACATTCATTACAAGGGCGGGTGCCTGCTGAATGAAAATCTCGCTTGGTCCTCGACTATGTGGGCCTATTCCTCGCGGCCGCCAGACCCTGCGTTGAGAGACGATTGGCGCGACCTCTGGATGACACGGCTGGAACACGAGCCGTTTCTCATTTCCACGTGGCTGCGTCACCAGAAGCGGGACGCCTATTGGGAACATGGCTCGATCTGCGAAGACTATCGCGCGATTGAAGCGAAGGTTCTGGCCCTGAGCGGCTGGGCCGATGGCTACAAGAACACCGTTCCGGCGCTGGTCGACAATATCGAGGGTGCCAAAGGCATTCTCGGCCCCTGGGTGCACCTTTACCCGCATATCGCGGTGCCAGAGCCAAGGATCGGTTTCCTGCAGGAGGCCAAGCGCTGGTGGGACCGCTGGCTCAAAGGTGAAGAAACGGGCGTCGAGGAGGATCCGGCGATGCGCATGTACCTGATGGAAGGCCATGCACCGTCGCGGATCAATCAACCAAAGGAGGGCATCTGGATCGCCGACGCGCAAACCGGCGGCGCGATGCGCAGTCTGGCGCTGGGTGCGGGAGGCCGGCTTGGCGGCGCGGCGACCGAGATTTCGGTGCCGGTGGCCAGCGATGCGACCTGCGGGCTGGGCGGCTCGGAATACTATGCCATCGGGCGCGGTCCGGAGCTGAGCGGCGATCAGCGCGCCGATGACCTGCACTCCGCTGTGTGGACGGGTGACACGCTGGAAAGTGCCGTCGATATCGTCGGGCAGCCAAAGCTGACCCTCAGGCTGAGCGCCGATACACAGCAAGGGCAGATCGCTGTGCGGTTGAATCATGTGCACCCGGACGGCCAAAGCACGCGGATCACTTATGGCGTGCTCAACCTCGCGCATCGCGACAGCCACGCGGCCCCCGAGCCGATGGAGCCGGGCCGATTTTATGACGTGGAGGTGGTGCTGGACCAGATCGCCTATCGCGTGCCGCAGGGGCATCGCATCGCCGTCGCGGTCTCGACCGCTTACTGGCCGTTGATCTGGCCCGCACCCGAACGAACCGCACTGACGATCACGCAAGGCGCATTGGACCTGCCCGAGCGGGCTGCCGCGACAGCGGAGGAATGGCGCTTCGAGCCGCCCGATGGCGCAGAAGGCTGGCAGACCGAAGAGCTGCGCAGCCCCGAGAATATCCGCCGCGAGACGCATGATCTTGCGACGGGGGAGGTGACGCTCGTCATCGAGGATGATTTCGGCAAGCGCCGCGATCTGGTGCATGGGCTCGTGAGCGGTGGTGTCAGCCGGGAACGATGGACGATTCGTCCGGACGATCCGCTTTCGGCGCGGGCAGAGACGCATTGGACCCAAGAGACCGAACGGGAGGGGTTGATCCTGCGCACCGAGACATATGCGCAGATGTCGAGCGATGCGCAGGATTTCCATCTCAGTGCACGGATCGAGGCCTATGAGAACGACATATTGGTGTATGAAAGGGACGTCGCCGACAAGATCGCAAGAGACCATCAGTAGGAGCCAATCCCCGATCAGGGAGGAAAACCTTGCCCTGACCGAAGGCATGGGTTTTTATTGACTGGATAATCAAGAAAAATTCCACAGCGCATCCAATACGCTGGAAAAAAACATCAACATGGAGACAGTTATGAAAGATCAACTCGACTATTTGAAGGTCAACGCTGCGTTGGGCCGTATTTCGCGCCGAGAATTCTTCGGCCGCGCGGCAGCGTTGGGTGTAACCGCGGTGGCAGCCAACACGATGCTGGCAGGAGCCGTTCGCGCGGCAGGCCCGCAAAAGGGCGGGACAATCAAAGTCGGTATTCAAGGTGGCGGTTCGGGCGATAGCCTTGATCCGGCGCTGGCCGCCAACGCGACAATGTCGCAAATCGTGCGTATGTGGGGCGAGCCCCTGGTTGAACTGGCCGATGACGGCGGGCTGAATGGCAAAGTGGCCGAGAGCTATTCTTCCTCGCCGGATGCCAAGGTCTGGACCTTCAACATCCGCCCGGACATCACCTTCTCGAACGGCAAGACAGTAACGGCGGACGACGTTCTCGCCACGATTGAACGCCACTCTGGCGAAGACACAAAATCGGGCGCCCTTGGCCTCTTGCGCGGCATCAAGTCCATGAGCGCGCCGGATGCGTCGACATTCGTGCTGGAATTGGACGCTCCCAATGCCGACCTTCCGTACCTCATGTCCGATTATCACCTGATGATCCAACCGAACGGCGGCAAGGACGACCCGACCGCCTGCATTGGCAGCGGTCCTTACACGCTGGCCTCGGCGGATATGGGTGTGCGCCTCGTGTTCGAGAAGAACCCCAACCACTGGGACAGCGCGATCGGCCATGCCTCGACCGTGGAACTCATCATCATCAATGACGACACGGCCCGCGTCGCCGCGCTGCAATCGGGTCAGGTGCATATGGTCAACCGTGTTCCTCCGCGCACGGCGGGTCTGGTCGGTCGCGCCCCGAACATCACGATCAGAAGCAAGTCGGGCCCGGGACACTATGTGTTCATCGCTCATGTCGACACGGCGCCATTCGACAATCAAGACGTCATGATGGCGTTGAAATACGCGATGAACCGCGAGGAAATGGTCGAAAAGATCCTGTCCGGTTATGGAACGGTGGGCAACGATACGCCGATCAACGCGTCCTATCCGCTTTATACCGAACTGGAGCAGCGCGCCTACGATCCGGACAAGGCGGCCTTCCACTGGAAGAAGTCGGGCCAGACGGACCCTGTCCTCCTGCGCACCTCGGACAACGCCTTCCCGGGCGCGCCGGACGCCGCGGCGCTCTTCCAGCAGACCTGTGAAGCGGCCGGCATCCCCGTCGAGATCAAGCGAGAGCCGAACGACGGTTACTGGTCGGAGGTCTGGAACGTCCAGCCCTTCTGCACCAGCTACTGGGGCGGCCGCCCGACGCAGGATCAGATGTTCACCACCGCCTATCTGAGCACGGCGGACTGGAACGACACCCGCTTCAAGAACGAGCAATTCGACCAGCTTCTCTTGGCGGCACGCGCAGAGCTGGACGAGGCCAAGCGAACCCAGATGTATGCCGACATGGGGTCGATGGTGCGCGACGAAGGTGGCCTCATCTGCCCGATGTTCAACGACTTCATCGACGGAATGAGCGACGAGGTCGCCGGATTCCGCGAAGGCACCCCGGGCTTCGAGTTGATGAACTTCTACGCGCCGATCGAAATGTGGGTCACCGCATAATCATGGGTCCTGCACTGAGACTGGTGGTCCAACGCATCGCGTTGGGCCTCCTTTTGCTCTTTCTCGTGTCGATCCTCATCTTCTGGGGCACGCTCATTCTGCCCGGAGATGTGGCGCAAGCCATTCTCGGCCAGTCTGCCACGCCGGAGGCGCTCGCCAATCTGCGCGATGAGCTGGGCGTGAACGATCCACCGCTCACCCGTTATTTCGAATGGCTCGGCGGCGTCTTGAGCGGTGATCTGGGCACCGCGCTGACCAACGGCAAGGATATCGCCGAAAGCATCGGCAGCCGTCTCGAGAACACGCTTTTCCTGGCGTTCTGGGCGGCCGTGATCGCCGTTCCACTGGCGATTCTGCTGGGGCTTCTTGCCGTGCGCTACCGCGACCGCTGGCCCGACAAACTGATTTCGGGGGTCACGCTTTCGACGATCTCCATTCCGGAATTTCTCATCGGTTACGTGCTTTTGTATTTTGTCGGGGTGAAGCTTGGCTGGGCGCCGACCGTGTCGATGATCCATGACGGCATGAACCTCGGGCAAAAGCTCCACTCAATTGCGCTTCCGGTTGCTGTGCTCACTCTCGTTGTTCTGGCGCACATGATGCGGATGACACGCGCGGCGATCCTCAACGTGATGCAGTCGCCCTATATCGAGACGGCGGATCTCAAGGGGCTGACGAAATTCAACATTATCTGGAAGCACGCGTTTCCCAATTCCATCTCGCCGGTCGTGAATGTCGTTATGCTGAACCTCGCCTATCTCGTTGTGGGTGTCGTTGTCGTCGAGGTGGTCTTTACCTATCCGGGCATGGGCCAGTATCTCGTCGATCACGTCTCGAAACGCGACCTGCCCGTGGTGCAAGCCTGCGGCCTGATCTTTGCGGCGGTCTATATCACACTCAATATGATCGCCGATGTCGTTTCGATCCTGTCGAACCCGAAACTGAGGCACCCGAAATGATCAAGAACATGCCTCTTTCAGCCATGATCGGGCTGTTCTTCGTCTGTCTTTATTTCGCGATGGCGATCTTTGCGCCGTGGCTTGCGCCCTATGGCATGGCAGAAGTCGTGGGCGATGTCTGGGAGCCGTCGAGCGCGGCCCATTGGCTCGGCACCGACAATATCGGGCGCGACCTGCTCACCCGGATGATCTACGGCGGGCAGACCACGATCTATATCGCCACGGCGGCGACCATCCTGTCTTTCACCATGGGCTCCGTTCTGGGCTTCCTGGCGGCGGTTCTGGGCGGCTGGGCCGACCAGCTGCTGAGCCGGTCGGTTGACCTCGTCATGTCTATCCCTTCGCTTATCCTCGCACTGGTGATCCTGTCCGTCATGCCAGTGACCGTGCCGATCCTCATCGTGGTCATGGGGGTTTTGGACAGCACACGGGTCTTCCGCCTAGCCAGGGCGGTGGCCGTCGACATCAACGCGATGGAATTTGTCGAAGCGGCGACGCTTCGGGGGGAGGGACGCGGATGGGTCATCTTCCGCGAGATCCTGCCCAACGCACTCAGCCCGCTTGTTGCGGAAATGGGACTTCGGTTCATCTTTGCGGTGCTGTTCATCTCGACATTGTCGTTCCTGGGGCTGGGCGTGCAGCCGCCCTTGGCCGACTGGGGTGGGATCGTGAAGGAAAACAAGGACGGCATTGTCTACGGGATCGGCGCGGCGCTTTATCCGGCGGTGGCCATCGCCACGCTGGCGATCAGTGTCAATCTCGTTGCTGACTGGATCCTCAACCGGACCACAAGCCTGAAAGGAGGCCGCGGATGAGTGATCCATTTGTGAAAGTCCGCGATCTCAGGATCGGGGCGACCGTCTACCCGCCCGGCGAGAAGCCGCATGACATCGATATCGTCCACGGGGTTTCGTTCGACCTGGAAAAGGGCAGGGTGCTCGGGCTTATCGGCGAGAGCGGTGCGGGCAAGTCCACGATCGGCCTGGCGACGATGGCCTATGGCCGCGGCGGCGTCAGGATTACCGGCGGCGAGGTCTGGGTCAACGGGCGCGACATAATGCAAAGCAGCCTGGGCGATCTGCGCCGGTTGCGCGGCGGGGAAGTGACCTATGTGAGCCAGTCGGCGGCGGCGAGCTTCAACCCGGCCAAGCGGATCATGGAGCAGGTCACCGAAGCGGCCATCAAGCAGGGCAAGTTTTCCCGGCACGAGGCCGAGCAGCGCGCGGTGTACCTGTTCAAGAAGCTGGGTCTGCCGGATCCCGAACACATCGGCCGGCGCTTTCCGCATCAGGTCTCTGGCGGGCAGCTGCAACGCTGCATGACCGCGCTGGCGCTCTGTCCCGAGCCGGACCTTGTCGTCTTCGACGAGCCGACGACGGCGCTCGATGTGACGACGCAGATCGAAGTGTTGATGGCGATCAAGGAGGCCATCGCGGCAACCGGCGTGGCCGCGCTCTATATCACCCATGACCTTGCCGTGGTGGCACAGGTCAGCGATGACATCATGGTGCTAAAGACGGGTGACATGGTGGAATACGGCACGACCGACCAGATCATCAACAATCCACAGGAAGAGTACACACAGGCGCTGGTCTCCGTGCGCTCGATCGACCACGAGGAAAAGCAGCCGTCGCCGTCGCCTGCGCTCAAGATCGAGAATGTCACGGCGCGCTATCGCGGCACGAATTTTGATGTGCTCAAGAACGTGAATGTGGAGCTGCATCCGGGCCAGACCCTGGCTCTCGTGGGCGAAAGCGGATCCGGAAAATCGACCCTTGCGCGGGTGATCACCGGGCTTTTGCCGCAGCGCGTGGGGCGGATCCATTTCGCTGGGCGCGACCTCGACCCGGTGATGAAGAACCGGTCCAAGGAGGATTTGCGCGAATTGCAGCTTATCTACCAGATGGCCGACACGGCGATGAACCCGCGCCAGACCGTGGGCACGATCATCGGGCGCCCCCTGGAGTTCTATTTCGGTCTGAAGGGCAAGGAAAAGCAAAAGCGCATTCAAGACCTTCTCGATCAGATCGAACTGGGCGAGGGGTTCCAGGACCGTTACCCCGCCGAGCTTTCGGGTGGTCAGAAACAACGTGTGTGCATTGCGCGCGCCCTGGCCGCCAAGCCGAAGATGATCATCTGCGACGAGGTAACGAGCGCGCTCGATCCGCTCGTGGCGGACGGTATTCTCAAGCTCTTGCTGGATCTGCAGAAAGTTGAGGATGTCGCGTTTCTCTTCATCACCCATGACCTTGCGACGGTGAAGGCCATCGCCGACAGTGTCGCGGTGATGTACCGTGGCGAGGTCGTGCGCTACGGGACGAAATCGGATGTGCTCAGCCCGCCGTTCGACGACTACACCGATCTTCTGCTCAGCTCCGTGCCGGAGATGAAGCTCGGCTGGCTCGAAGAGGTGATTGCGCACCGCAAGATGGAGAGTGCCGGGAACTGACCGTCTGCCGCGTGCTTCGCAAGTCCGTGCGGGGAGGGCGACACTGCCTCCCCCGGAAAACCAGGGGGTGTCGCGCAAAAGTTGGTCGTGGTTTAACGCGTTCTTGGATGCCTTGTGTCAAGAGATGAGGGCAGGCCGCGTGAGTGGAATTGACTTCGACACCCCTAGCGCATGATCAGCACGGGCACCTTGCAGGAGCGGATCATCTCGGTCGTGGTTGAGCCGATGAGCAGGGAGCGGACGCGGCTGTGGCCATAGGCCCCCATGACCAGCAATTCGTGGGTCTCGTTGGCGGTAATGCGTGCCAGGACCTTCTCCGGCTCTCCAGTCTCGAGGATCGTGTTGGGGTCGAACCCGCCTGCTTTGAGAGTGGCGGCGGCGTTGTCCAGGGATTTGCGCATCTCCGGTGTGTCCTTGCCGGCATAGACAAGGGACACCTTGAGCCCGGAAAAGAGCGGGCTGCGGGCGATGTAGTCCACCGCCTTGAGTGCGGACGGGCCGCCGTCGAAGGCGACGAGTACCGTTTCGATCTGTGTGAAGGCGCGGTTGGCGATGAGCACCGGTTTATGGCTGGCGCGCAGGATGCGTTCAAGGTTGGAGCCCAGGTGGTCCATCGCGTGGCCCGCCGCCTCGCCGCGTTTGCCGATCACGATCATGTCGGCGGTGTCTTCCTTGGCGGTAATCGTTTCGACCAGATCACCCTGGCGCAAGCGCGTTTGAACTGGAATGTCGCCATCCTTCTGGATCAGGGATGTGGCGTCTTCGAGGATCGCCCGCCCGTGTTCATGTGCCAGCTTGGCGCGCGCGGCATCCAGATTGGAAAGCTTTTCAAGCAGCGCGCTGCGGGCGCCGAGGCGGATCGCTCCGGACAGGTCCTGCTGGTCGACGGCGTCGCGTCGGCCCATGACGTGGTAGATCTTGACCGTCCAGTCATTGCGTGCGGCGATCCATGCGGCGTGGTGGCAGACGCTTTCGGAATACGCCGAGCCATCGACGAGGGCGATAAGTGTATTGGTTGTCATGGTCTGCCCTTTCTAGTGGCCAAGAAGTTCATCCATCGCGCCCGGCTTGTCATGGATGGCAAGACGGTCGACGATGGTTTCGGACGCTTCGTTCAGCCCAATCAGTTCGACCTCTGCCCCTTCGCGGCGGAACTTGAGCACAGCCATGTCCAATGCGGCAACCGAGGAAATGTCCCAGATGTGGGCGCGGCTGAGGTCGATGGTTACTTTCTCTGGCGCCTCCTTGAAGTCGAAGGCTGTCATGAAGTCGTCCGAGGAAGCGAAGAAAAGCTGGCCTTCGATGTAGTAGGTGCGGTGGCTGCCCGATGGTGTCATCTCGGTCCGGACGCGGAACAGTTGCGAGATTTTCCAGGCAAAGAAGATACCCGACAGCAGCACGCCCACGAGCACCCCGATAGCGAGGTTATGCGTGTAGACCACGAAGAACACGGTGGCGAACATCACGATCGAGGAAGAGCGTGGATGTTCACGCAGGTTCTTGATCGACGACCACGAGAACGTGCCGATCGACACCATGATCATGATCGCGACGAGCGCCGCCATGGGCACCATCGCGACGATATCGCCGATGACCACCACCATGATCAGCAAGTAGACACCCGCGGCAAAGCTTGACAGCCGTCCGCGGCCGCCGGATTTCACGTTGATGATCGACTGGCCGATCATCGCACAGCCCGCCATGCCGCCGATGAAGCCGGTGGCGGTATTGGCAATGCCCTGGCCGATGCATTCCTGATTGCGGTCGGATGATGTGTCGGTAAGGTCATCAACGATCTGCTGGGTCATCAGACTTTCGAGCAGGCCGACAACGGCAACGGCGACCGCGTAGGGGAAAATGATCTGGAGCGTCTCGAAGGTCAGCGGGATGTCCGGGATCAGGAACACAGGCAGCGTGTCGGGCAAATCGCCCATGTCGCCCACCGTGCGCACATCCCAACCCATGGCGACGGTCAGCGCTGTCAGCACCAAAATCGTGACAAGTGGCGAGGGGATCGCAGTGGTGATCCGGGGAAACAGGTAGATGATCGCCAGCCCGCCCGCGACGAGGGCATAGGTGAGCGGCGGCACCTTTGACGGATCAAGTTCGGGCAGTTGCGCCATGAAAATCAGGATGGCGAGCGCGTTGACGAACCCGGTCATCACCGATTTCGAGACAAACCGCATCACATAGCCGAGCCGCAGGAACCCCGCGCCGATCTGCAAGAGTCCCGCCAGAACGGTGGTTGCCAGCAAGTATTCCAAACCGTGGTCCTTGACCAGCGTGACCATCAGTACCGCAGTCGCGGCCGTGGCCGCGGAGATCATCCCCGGGCGCCCCCCTGTGATCGCGATGATGACCGCGATGGAGAACGAGGCATAGAGCCCGACCTTCGGATCAACGCCGGCGATGATCGAAAATGCGATGGCTTCGGGAATCAGGGCCAAGGCCACGACGAGGCCGGAGAGCAGGTCGCCCCTGATGTTCTGGGTCCATTGGCGTCGGTATTGTGCAACAGAGATCATGAATACGTCTTGCCTATAAGCCGCGTGCGCAAGCCGCGGTCTTTGTGATATGGGTGAAAGGTGGTCGCCTTGTGGGGGCCGACCGTCACGACCGGCCTGTGGCCGCACCCCCTCGAATTTCTGCCGTCTCATAGCGTGCCGAGGTGCAGAAGCCAAGCAGGTCGCCAAGACAGGCCCATTGCATGTGCGCTGAGACGCACCCTCCTGCGCGCTGGGGGGCGTTTCGCGGATCGGCCTGGCAGACTAAATGGAGTTTAACAGGAACAGGGAGCACGAGATGGGATTGTTGGTAGATGGTGTCTGGCAGGACCGCTGGTATGACACCGATAGCACCGGCGGCGCGTTCAAGCGCAGCACATCGAAGTTTCGCAACTGGATCACGGCAGATGGCAGTGCCGGTCCTTTGGGCGAGGGCGGGTTTCCGGCCGAGGCAGGACGGTATCATCTTTACGTCAGCTATGCCTGCCCTTGGGCGCATCGCACTCTGGTGTTCCGCGCGCTCAAGCAATTGGACGATTTGATTGATGTTTCCGTCGTGCACCCCGACATGTTGGGCGATGGCTGGACCTTTGATGAAGATTTTCCCGGTGCCACAGGCGACGCGCTATATGGTTTGCCGTTTGCACGCGACATATACCTAAAGGCTGATCCGCAGATTTCGGGCCGGGTGACGGTGCCGATCCTGTGGGACAAAAAGCGCGAGACAATCGTGTCGAATGAAAGTTCCGAGATTATCCGCATGTTCAATTCGGCGTTCGACGGGCTGACGGGCAATACCGATGATTATTGGCCGGAAGAGCTGCGCGACGACATCGAGCCGGTGAACGACCGGATTTATGACACCGTCAACAACGGTGTCTACAAATCAGGGTTCGCCACGAGCCAAGAGGCGTATGATGTCGCCGTCGGGCCGCTTTTCGACAGCCTCGACTGGTTGGAGGATCGTCTTTCGAACCGGCGCTACCTCATGGGGGACCGGATCACCGAGGCAGATTGGCGGCTTTTTACCACGCTGGTGCGGTTCGATTCCGTGTATCACCTGCATTTCAAGTGCAACCGGCGGCGGATCGTGGATTACCCGAACCTTTGGGCCTACACGCGTGAGCTGTACCAATGGCCAGATGTGAGCGAGACGGTGCACATGGATCACATTGTGCGTCATTATCATTACAGCCATGACGGCATCAATCCGCATCGGATCATCCCGATCAACCCGATTCTGGACTTCACCGCGCCACATGGCCGTGAAACGATGGATTAGTGTCCGGGCCTTGTGGTCTGGCCCCTAATGCACCACCGCGTAATGTTCGATCATCGCGGTAAGGTCGTCGGGCTGCGTGGCGCGCGGCAAGAAGGCGCAGGCGTTTGAACAGAGCTGAAAAATCGATCCGTCCGAGAAAAAGCTGGTGTTGGTGACAAAGATGACCCGCGCATCGGGGTGGCGATAGCTTGCATAATCAGCCACCGCGATGGCGCTCCCCTCAGACAGTACGATGTCGAGGATGATGATCGGGTAATACTGCCGAGCCAGGTGCAATATCGCGGTTTCCTGGTCGAGCGCGATATCGGTCGCATGCCCGTGCCGCTGCAAGTGATCCTTCCAGAGCTGGCCGAGCTTTGTGTTATTCTGCACAATCAGCACATTCATGGGGCGCACACCGAAGCTTGAGAAAACGTATCAGGTAGAGTCGCCCCGGAGTTGATAATAAAAAGTTAACGTTTGTGTAAGCCTTTTTGTCAGGTCGTCAAGATCAGCGGATTCCAGCCACTATGTAGCGGTTTTCCACATGGAGTCGTGTATAGGTTGTGTTCTGCCGTTGTTTTGGTCTGGCCAACAGGTCAGCGCGTCGCTGTGCAAAATTTGCCGAAATAACCGTCCAAAGCCGGCAACACGGATGATCCGGGCTTCATATTCGGCAGATCAAGACCGCGCTCCCGGTCCAGACCCTCAGTCTTGTCATTTTCCCACCGTCTTGCGACGGATTGGAAGATTGCGCATAACGTTTTCCATGGTGAAAGAGTGCTTCCTTCTGGTTTTCTCCGATCTCGACGGAACCCTGATCGACCACGAGACATACACGTGGGATGACGCGCAAGAGGCTCTTGCGAGACTGCGGGACATGGATGCGGGTCTTGTGCTGGCCAGCAGCAAAACAGCGTCCGAGGTCGTTGCCATTCGCACCGCGCTTGCCCAGGAGGCGTGGCCTGCAATCGTCGAGAATGGTGCGGGGCTATTGCCGCCGTTTGCTGCTGACGCTCCGGCCTCGTCCGAGTACGAGCGCATCAGGTTGGTCTTGTCCGACATGCCCGCTGATCTGCGTCAGCATTTTCGCGGGTTCGGGGACCTCGGCACGGCAGAGCTTTGCCAGATCACCGGGCTCGACACGGTGGCGGCCCAACGCGCGCAGCAGCGGAGTTTTTCGGAGCCGGGTCTTTGGTTCGGGTCAAAGGACGCAAAAATCCGCTTTTTGGCAACGCTGCGCGAGCAAGGCATTTCTGCGCAACAGGGTGGCCGGTTTTTGACGCTGTCCTTTGGTCGCAACAAAGCCGACCAGATGCGGGACATCATAGGAACCTATCAACCCAGATACACTGTCGCCCTCGGTGATGCGCCCAATGACATTGCAATGCTCGAACACGCTGATTTCGGTATCATCGTCACCAATCCCCATGGCCCGCCGTTGCCCAGACTGATCCGCGAGGACCAAGGGCGGGTTACTCGAACACAGGTTGCAGGCCCGGTCGGTTGGAACCGTGCGCTCCTTGATCTGATCGACCGGCTCGACCTGAATTAGAAAGCGATTTTCATGGCTGACTTTCATCAGAACGGAAACATAACGACGCTGCACAACCTCCGCACGAGGACGGTTTCCGAAATGGAACGGGAACTGGAGATCTTTGCACGGACGCGTAAGATTTCCTTGATCCTTCCATGCCTGTATTCAGAGTTGGAAGGACCGGCGCTGCCCAAAATCCTGTCCGAATTATCCAAGGTGACCTATCTGCACCGGATCATAATCGGTCTTGATGCGGCGGACGAAGCACAGTTTCGAAAAGCCCGATCCTTTTTCAAGGGATTGCAACAGAATCACATCGTGATCTGGAACGACAGCCCCCGGATGCTGGCCCTTGGCGCGCGGCTCGAGGACTTGGGCTTGGCACCGCAAGAACCGGGGAAAGGAAAGAACGTTTGGTCGTCGCTCGGTTACTTGATGGGATGCGCCGACAGCGCAGTCATGGCGCTCCATGATTGTGATATCTTGACGTACGACAAGGAAATGCTGGCGCGGCTGGTTTATCCAGTGGCCAATCCATCCTTCCCGTACCAATTGGCAAAGGGGTACTACCCACGCATCGGCGATGGCAACGTCAATGGTCGCGTGACCCGCCTTCTGGTCAGCCCCTTGCTGATTGCCTTGAACAGGGTGATCGGACCGCGCGACTATCTCGATTATCTGCGCAGCTTTCGCTACCCGCTTTCGGGCGAATTCGCCATGCGAACCGCAGTCCTGCCTGATTTGCGGATCCCGTCCGACTGGGGATTGGAGATCGGTGTGTTGTCCGAGGCGTGGCGGAACCTCGCGCCAAAGGCGGTGTGCCAGGTCGAAATTTCGGATGCCTATGACCACAAGCATCAAAAGCTCAGTCCCGAAGAGGCAGGCGCAGGTCTTAACCGGATGTCGACCGATATCTGCAAAGCGATCTTCCGCAAACTGGCCGCGGATGGGACCGTGTTCACAAACAATGTCTTCCGCACACTCAAGGCCACATATTATCGCTGCGCCCTCGACCTGCTCGAGGCGTATTACAATGATGCAAAGATGAACGGCCTGAGCCTTGAACGGCACACCGAAGAAAACTCGATCGAGATGTTCGCCGACAATATCATGCGCGCGGGTGAACTCTTTATCAGCAATCCGCATGAAACACCGTTCATCCCAACCTGGAACCGGGTCCATTCGGCGGATTCAGCCTTCTTGAACGATATGATCACGGCAGCGAAAGCCGACGAACAAGACTACAGCTAGCGTCCAGCCCCAAGGGAAGTCCCTGACCGTCACGCCCGATTGGTGATCCAGCGGCACTGGTAGGGCGCGAGCGTGATCGTATCTTGCATCATGTCAACCTGTTCCCCGTTGAGCAGATCAACCCAAATCTCATCGTCGATCAGGTTCATCGACATATGCGGAAGATCAACCGGCTGGTCACTGACGTTGTGCAGCGCGAATATGGACTGAGACCGGTCCAGGCTTTGCCGCCAAACGCCGAAAATCTGGTCGGTCAAGGGAATAGTGAACTGGGTCGCATTGGGGTGAAACGCAGGTTGCGCGGTCCGGATGCGCAGCCTGTCGGACACGGCTCCGAGAACCCGCGCCTGCTCTGACTCCGGGTTGTCCAAAAGGGCGTTGAGCGTGGGATAGTCCCACCGGTGCCGGTTGATGGCACGATTCATGCCGCGATGTGCGACCTGCGCGTGATCGTTCGGCGTTCCCAGCATCGAGTGAATGTAGAAGGCCGGTATCCCCTCGAGTGACATCACGATCGTTTGCGAACACAGGAACCTGTCCAGGTGACGGTCATCCTGGCCTGCGAACGTCTGGCTTGTGGCCTCCCAATATGTCGTGTTGATTTCGTAGGGTGCTTCGCCCCCATCGGGAAGCGCCCGCATCGAGACAAGACCGCGAATATCGCGAATGGTCTCGATGATCTTGGCTTTTTCCGTGTCCGGCAGAATGCCCTCGACGGGGCGCATCCCTATCCCGTCATGGCTGGCGGTGAAATTGAGATAGGCGCAGCCCATCGGAGCAGGAGGCATGCCGCTTTGCCACCGCCGCAGATAATGCGCCGAGCCGGACATCACCGCATGCAGGATCAAGGGCGGCAACGGGAAATTATAGATCGCATGCGCCTCGTTCCCGGCGCCGAAATAACTCAGGTTTTCGGCCTTGGGCACATTGGTTTCGGTGAGCAGGATGATCGTTTCGGCGGCGTAGTCGCACAGCAACCGCATCAGTTTCACTATCGCATGGGTTTGCGGAAGGTGGATCGACGCCGTTCCCACGGCCTTCCAAAGAAAGGCAACCGCATCAAGCCGGATGATCCGCACGCCGTTATCCACATGCAGACGGATGATCCGCAGGAACTCGAGCAAGACCTCGGGGTTGCGAAAGTCCAAATCGATCTGGTCATGACTGAAGGTGCACCAGACGTGGCGCGGGCCGTTCGCCGTTTCAACCTGTTGCAAGAGCGGCGTTGTCCGGGGGCGCACCACTTGCGACAAGTCGTCCTCGGGCGAGGCTTCGAAGAAGAACGCGTTGTAAGGATCGTGGCCCTGTCGATACTCGTTGAACCATGCGCTCTGGCTGGACACATGATTGAGGACCAGATCCGACATCAGGGTGAATTCTGCACCGATGCGGCTGATATCCGACCAATCCCCAAGTTGCGGATTCACGGAACGAAAATCGGACACGGCAAAGCCATCGTCGGATGTGTAGGGAAAAAAAGGCAGGATATGGACGCTGTTGATGACACCGGACATGCGCCGCAGCAGGAAATCGTGCAACAAGTCCAAAGGCTTATGCACACCATCGACAATAGAATTGCCATAGGTGATCAAAAGCGCGTCTTTTTCGGTCCATAAATTGTTGCCGGGCACACGTCCGCGCTTTCGCCGCTGCGTGTCATCCGTCCAGAAGGCTTGGATGATCGACCGCGACAGGTCTTCGGCGTCCGCGTCGGGATAGATTTGACCGATAAGCGCTTTCAGCCGTGCAGTGAATGATCTCGCCGTGTCTTTTTTCCGCATACCGCATCTAGGCCTTCGAACCGTCTCTTCGCAATATGTGAACCAGGTTTTCGTCCAGACCCGCCACATAGCGCGTGCCAATTGGCAAAGTATACCTGTCAGGTGTCTGGAATTGCGGAATAAATAGGCAATTTTCGGGAGTGAGGCGTTGGGGGCCGGGTTCTCGCGGCAGGACGGCGCAGCGGCCCCACCTGGTTGCGTGTGCGGCCCGTTGGCCGTTAAACGAATGGCATGCCGATTTTTCTCATTCTTCTTCTGATCGGGGTGTTGGCCTATCTTTACTGGCAGCACAAGACGACGACGCTCACGCGGGACTGCCGCTGGCGGCGGGTGGCGCCGGGCGCATGGCGCTGTGCGTCTTGCGGGGCGGAGATGGCCTCTGACGAGGCCCCGAAACTCTGTCTTCGGCAACAGAATGGTCCGCCTGGAAAAAACTGACATGTGCGAAAGATTTTCTGTTGCGCCGACTCACTTTCGACTCCATATGCGCCAGAAGTGACGCCAACGCACGCGCCTCTGTCGAGGTGGGCAAGCAACGCAAAACGCAATGCACCCACGCGGTTACGTAGCGACGGTAACGTCTCTGAAAGAACTGAGCGGTCTGTGCCGGGAAACCGGAATGGCCGGGTCGATTGGAGATGACCAATGAACGCATACGTAACCGGGCTGGCGGCCCGCGAAGAAACATCTGTATCCCGTGCAGAAAATTTCATCCTGAACAACCGGTTCGAGCGGCCAACCCTCGTGATCGACACGCAGTCTGTGGCGCGGCGATATTCGGCGCTGGCACAAGGGTTGGGGCGGGCCCAAATCCATTACGCGGTGAAGGCTAATCCGGCGCCCGAGATTCTGAGCACGCTGGTCGAGGTCGGTAGCAATTTCGACGCGGCCTCGCGGCCCGAGATCGAGATGTGCCTGGCCGCCGGTGCCGATGCCTCGCGGATTTCCTTTGGCAACACGATCAAGCGTTCGTCGGATATCGCATGGGCCCATGATGCCGGGATCACGCATTTCGCGGCAGATTCCGAAGAAGAGCTGCACAAGCTGGCCCAGCACGCACCGGGCGCGCAGGTCTATATCCGCCTGATCGTGGGCTCGCTTCAGGCCGATTGGCCGCTTTCGCGGAAATTCGGTTGTGCGCCCGAGAAGGCGCCGGATCTCTTTGCGCTGGCGTCTCATTTGGGGCTTGTCCCGGTGGGCTTGTCTTTCCACGTCGGATCGCAGACGCGGGACCCCGAGATGTGGAGCGAGACGCTCGATCAGGTGGCTGAGGTCTGGCATGCCTTGAAGGCGAATGGATATGATCTGAGCTTGTTGAATATCGGTGGCGGGTTTCCGGCCTTCTATGGTCAAACGCTGGACGCTCCGCAGGATTACGCAAGCGCCGTGATGCACCAGATTCAGGGTCGTTTCGGCAATGTTCGCCAGATCATGGCGGAGCCGGGACGCGGCCTGGTGGCCGAGGCAGGGGCGATTGCCGCCGAGGTGCTTCTGGTGTCACGCAAGTCGGACAGTGACCTGCACCGCTGGGTATATCTGGATATCGGCAAGTTTTCCGGTCTGGCTGAGACGATGGACGAGGCGATCCGTTACCAGTTCATGACCGATCGGGACCACGAGCCGACCGGCGCCTGTATCTTGGCTGGCCCGTCTTGTGACAGCGTGGATGTGCTTTATGAAAAGCAGCCAGTGCAGTTGCCTCTGGGCCTTCAGGCTGGCGACCGGATCGTGATCCGAAGCTGTGGCGCTTACACGTCAACCTATGCATCGATCGGTTTCAACGGCTTTCCGCCGCTGGATGTGATTGCGATCTGAAGGTGGCTTCTCGGCGCGCGGGAGGAGACGCGCGCCGGATTTTGCATATTTCGAAAGAAAAGAAGAGCTTGGGGTTGCGCACGCAGTTGCGCTGCTGTCCTTTCATCGCGTCTTGAAGAGGAGCCTGCGCATGGCGAATGACCCGAAGGATGCGGATGCACGCCGTGCTGTCGCGCCGGTGATCTGTTATCCGACCGAAACGTTGCCGCAGCCGGATCTTGACCGTTACTTGCACGGCTTCGCCGGCGCAAGGGTCACCGGCATGGCAGAAGCGGCGCCGCGCGAAGCGTGTTCCTTTCGCGTGCCCGCGGGTTCGTTTTTTCGCATCGTCAGCATTAAGGGACCGCAGGTGGGAGATCTGAACCTGTGGAACGCTGACGACCTGACCGAACGATTTTATTCCGGCAAGACGCGCGCCTTGCACGGCGCCCATGTTACGACCGGCGCGCGGCTGTGGTCGTCCTTCCCGACGCTGCGCCCCATGGCGACGATCGTGGAGGACAGTCTGGGTTGGTACGGGATCGACCCCTTTGGCGGGGCAGTCCATGATGTGATCGGCACACGCTGCGACCCGTATACAGGGAACCTGTTGTCCGGGGTGCAGTACCATCATTGCTGCCACTCGAATCTGACGCGGGCTCTGGCCGATGCGACGAGATTGAGTCTGCCCGAAGCAGAGCCGCATGTGCATGACGTGCTAAACGTGTTCATGTGCACCGGTTTCACGCGCGATACGGGGCAGTATTTCATGAAGGCCAGCCCGGTACGGCCCGGAGATCACCTCACCTTTTTTGCAGAGATTGACTTGCTGGGTGCCTTGTCGGCCTGTCCCGGGGGCGATTGCTCTTCCGAGCATTCAAGCGATGCCGCGGTGTGTTACCCTTTGCGGGTCGAGGTTTTAACGCCTGCACACGGTGCGATGGACGGATGGCAGCCACCTGAAGTCAATGGCTATAACCGTAGCCACGGACGCTAGGGCCCAAACTCTACTAGTCTGGCCAGCCTGCCTTATCATGCGGGTGGGTGGCATAGATCGTCCAGTACATCAGGTAATGCAGGGAAATCGATCCGAGTGTTATGGCGATGATCCAGTCGAACGGCGTGCCATGTTTTGCAACGATTTCGTTCAGCAGGATCACGGAAACCAGGCGGATCACATGCCAGTTGGCGGCGTTGCGTTTTCCATCGTCCCAGTCACATGCGAACCAACTGATCTTGCTTCCGTCACCCATGAGATAGAACACCACCATGAACAGGCACAGATATAGCAAGACGCCAATACTGAGCGTGGATTGCGCCATCGATAATGTCGGCAGAGCCATCAGCCCCGCATAGGTTGCGATCAGGATCAGAACCAGCTTGCCGCCAGGATTGGCCATGCCGATCCGTTCAAGCGAATCGATGGTCGATGGCAAACGTACGCTGATCACCGCGAGTTGTCCGAAAAGGGCACACATGACTGGCAGGATCAAACCGACCTGCGCCAACGTGGCAGCGTGATGTGCCGAAAGGGTAAAGAGCGACAGCGTGACGACGCTGAAAAGAAACAGCATGCGTGGAATGGGCACGCGGCTTGTCAGAAGGACATGAATATCATTCAACCATTGCGGCATGGTTTTGATTGTGCAGCGAAAATGTGGCGGGAGTTGGAAACCGGCTTGGCGGTTTCCAATCTTTTGCGCGGTTTTATGCCGAATCAAGCAAAGGCGGCTGTGAGGGCGATGTCGATCATATCGCCAAAGCTGCTCTCTCGATCTTTCGAGGGCAAGGCGGCGCCGGTTTGCAAGTGGTCGGACACTGTCAGCACGGCAAGGGCACGGACAGAATGGCGCGCGGCGAGATTGTAAAGCTCGGCGGCCTCCATCTCGACCCCGAGGATGCCGTGGCGGGTCATCTGTTCATTCAGGTCCGGTCGTTCATCGTAGAACACGTCCGATGAATAAATGCCGCCGATATGGGTTCTTGTGCTCTTGGCCTCTGCTGCATCCGCAGCCGCGCGCAAGAGACCCCAATCCGCACAGGGTGCGAAGTTCAACTCGCGAAAGATGCCACTCGACGGCGTTGACAGGCTGCTGGCGGTCATGGCCAGAATCACATCGCGCAGTCCAACATGTTCCTGCATCGCGCCGCATGATCCAATCCGGATCAAGGTCTTGGCCCCATGGTCGCGGATCAGTTCGTTGGCATAGATTGACAGCGAAGGCATTCCCATACCCGAACCGTGAATGGTAACGGCATGCCCGCACCAGGTCCCGGTGAAGCCGAGCATACCACGCACGTCATTCACACATTTCGGGTTATCAAGGAATGTCTCCGCGGCCCATTTCGCGCGATACGGATCGCCGGGCATCAAGATCGTTTCTGCAATTTCACCCGGCGTCGCACCGATATGGAGTGTCATCTCAAATCTTCAGATCTTCCATAGTCTTGCCGGACTCAAGAGCGTCGTTCACCCAATTCGGTTTGCGACCCTTTCCCGTCCAGGTTTGTTCGGGATTGTCTGGATTTTTGTATTTCGGAGCGCTTTTGGAGCCTTGCTTGGGCGCGCGCCCAAGCAATTCATCCAGCGAAAACCCGTATTCCTTCGCAGCCGATTCCGCGGCTTGTTTGGCTTCATTCAGCCGACGGGTTTCAAGTGTCTTGAGTGCTTTCTCGGCGTCCTTGATCAGTTTTTTCAGCTCATCCTTGGACATATTATTCAGATCGATGCTCATGAGTGTCTCCCAACTAACTCGAATTATTTGATCGGGATGGGCATACGCGACTATTTTGCGAAGTCAATTCGCAAATCGCTTTCCGCTTCTGGCAAAAAGTTTGCTCAATTGAAAATTGTTGCACAGCTCCGAGCTGTTGGCCGACGCTGTTGCGCGTCAATTTCCTCTCATGGCCTGCATCATTGCGGCAGAAAAGCCGGACTCCTGCATGCGCTGCATCATGATTTCCGACAAACCGCATTCGGAATTTACCTGAATGGAATAGTCTTCCGAAATGCCTGCCGGAAGAAAGTTCATGTCCTCGTCGGCGTTTTCGAGATCCATCGTGGCAACTTCCGGGAGAAAGGCTTCCATCTCGTCCAGCATTTGTGTCACCGCCTCTGGACTGGATTTATCGGTGAATCTGTCGAGCATGCATGCTCCTGCCGCGCGAAAGTCCTTGTCCCATGTGCTGGCGGGCATCGCACCGCGCAATGGCGCGGGATCGCCTCCCTGGCGTTCCACCATGCTGATCATGGCCTCGTACATCGCGTCGGTCATCTCTTCGGAGATGCGCTCAAGGCGTTCAAGCTGGGTCTCGGCGATGGCGCTGACGGGCAACGTGGCAAATACGAACGCGGTAGAAAGCTGTTTCATTGGATCAATCAGGCCTTCTTCGTTAAGATTTATCGATATCCGGATTTCGAAGTCTGATACCAGATCTCGCAGGCAGGTCCAGCAACACGACCCAATGACATGACGTGAGGCTACTCCGCCGCCACCGCCTTGGGATCCACGAGCGCCACGATATCCTTCATGATGGTGTTCAACTCGAAATCCTTTGGCGTATAGACCCGTGCCACACCCATGCCCAGGAGGCGTTTGGCATCGTCTTCGGGAATGATACCGCCAACGATGACAGGAATCTGCGCGAGGCCAGCCTCCTGCATCTTCTTCATCATATCCTCGACAAGTGGCGTGTGACTTCCCGACAGGATCGAGAGGCCGACGACATGCACGTCATTGTCGCGCGCGGCCGCCACGATTTCATCGGGCGTGAGCCGGATACCTTCATAGTCGATATCCATGCCGCAATCCCGGGCGCGGAAGGCGATCTGCTCGGCGCCGTTGCTGTGCCCGTCAAGGCCCGGCTTGCCGACAAGGAACTTGAGGCGACGGCCCAGCTTGTCACTGACGGCTTCCACCGCGTTTCGAATGTCGTCGAGCCCCTCGGTCTTGTTGCTTGCGGCCTTTGAGACGCCGGTCGGGCCGCGATATTCGCCGTGCGCTCTCCGCATCTCGCCCGCCCATTCGCCGGTGGTGACGCCGGCGCGCGCAGCGGCAATGGAGGCTGGCATGATGTTTTCGCCGTCCTTGGCAGAGGCGCGCAGATCGGCTAGGGCCCTTTCGACGGCTTCGGCATCCCGATCCGCGCGCCATGCATTCAGGCGGTCGATCTGGTCCTGCTCCACCGCAGGGTCCACGACCATGATGCCCCCGTCTTCGGTCTGGAGCGGGGAGGGTTCGCATTCCGTCCATTTGTTCACGCCGACGACAATGGTTTCGTTGCGTTCAATCCTGTTCAGGCGGTCGGCATTGGAATCGACCAGGCGGCCTTTCATGTAGTCGATGGCCCCGATCGCCCCGCCCATGCTGTCAAGATTTGCCAATTCGGCGCGGGCGCCCTCCTTGAGTTGTTCGACCTTGGCGTCGACCGCAGGGTTGCCATCGAACAGGTCGTCGAATTCCAGAAGATCGGTTTCATAGGCGAGGATCTGTTGCATCCGCATGGACCATTGCTGATCCCAAGGGCGCGGCAGGCCAAGCGCTTCGTTCCAGGCCGGGAGCTGCACCGCGCGGGCGCGGGCGTTTTTCGAGAGTGTGACGGCCAGCATTTCGATCAGGATGCGGTAGACGTTGTTTTCAGGCTGCTGTTCGGTAAGGCCAAGAGAGTTCACCTGAACACCATAGCGGAAGCGGCGGAATTTCGGGTCTTCGACGCCATAGCGATCCTCAAGGATTTCGTCCCAGAGATCAACGAAGGCACGCATCTTGCACATTTCGGTGACGAAACGGATACCTGCATTCACGAAAAAGGAAATCCGCCCGGCGAGCGCCGGGAAATCCTCGTCGGGAACGCGGGGCTTCAATTCATCCAGAACAGCGACGGCAGTGGCAAGCGCGAAGGACAATTCCTGTTCCGGCGTCGCGCCGGCCTCTTGCAGGTGGTAGGAACAGACGTTCATCGGGTTCCATTTGGGGATATGCGTGTAGCAATATTCGGCCACGTCGCCGATCATCTTGAGCGAGGGTTTTGGCGGGCAGATATAAGTGCCGCGTGAAAGATACTCCTTGATGAGATCGTTCTGCACGGTGCCTTGCAAATTCGACACGTCCGCGCCCTGCTCCTCGGCCACGGCGATATAGAGCGCGAGAAGCCATGGGGCGGTCGCGTTGATCGTCATGGAGGTATTCATCTGGTCCAGCGGGATCTGGTCAAAAAGCGTGCGCATGTCTCCCAGATGGCTGATCGGGACGCCGACCTTGCCGACTTCGCCGCGCGCGAGCACGTGATCGCTGTCATACCCGGTTTGGGTTGGCAGGTCGAAGGCAACCGAAAGGCCGGTTTGCCCCTTTGCGAGATTGGAGCGATACAGCGCGTTCGAGGCGTGCGCCGTGGAGTGACCCGCATAAGTGCGGATGAGCCAAGGGCGGTCGCGGAGCGGGGTCTGTGCGTCGGTCATGTCGTCCTCGTCAGGCGGGCTAGGATGTGTAATCTTGTTGCGTCGTGTTTTGATTAAATGAAATATTATGTCTCTGTCAATTCGCTGCGCCGCGGCGTCCGGTTTTCCGCTGCAAAACAGCATAGGTCCTCTTTTTGTCAAAGGGCGCTGGACTTGGAACTGTGCCGCAGGATCGGGCATTTGTATATTGTGTGATGCCATGCTGCGGTAGCTTTGTGGTGGACTGCTTTGCCATTTACCATTCGCTGAACCGCTGCAAGGGTGGGTTATGACATCTCAGGTCACCTTGCCCTTCTGGGCGTTTCTACTGATTTTGCTGTTTGCGGCAGTAACATTTGCGTCGCATTTCCTGTTTCCATCGGTGCGCTGGTTCTTTCGCCGCAGAATGGAGCGCGCGGTCACACGGTTGAATGCGCGGCTCGAGCGGCCGATCCAGCCGTTCAAACTGCTTCGGCGCCAAGACATGATCCAGCGGCTGGTTTATGATCCGGATGTGACACGGGCTATCGTCCGACACGCCGAAACGCATGGCGTGCGCGAAGACGTGGCGTTCGAACGCGCAAAACGCTACGCGCGCGAGATCGTGCCATCTTTTTCGGCCTGGGCCTATTTCGGCTTTGCAATCCGGGCGGCCAAGTTGCTGAGCACATCGCTTTACCGCGTGCGGATGGTGCATCAGGATCCGACCCTGTCAGAGGTGGACCCAGAGGCAACCGTTGTGTTCGTCATGAACCATCGGTCGAATATGGATTATGTTCTCGTCACCTATCTAGCGGCAGACAGGTCCGCGCTGTCCTATGCCGTTGGAGAGTGGGCGCGGGTCTGGCCGTTGTCGCGGCTGATCCGGGCGATGGGGGCGTATTTCATCCGCCGCCGGTCGCGTGATGCGCTGTATCGCAGCATCCTCGCGAAATATGTGCAGCAGGCGACGGGGGCCGGTGTGACGCAAGCGGTTTTCCCCGAAGGCGGATTGAGCCTTGATGGCAGTCTTGCGAAACCCAAGGTGGGCATCCTGAAATACATGCTGGACGGCGCGGCTGCGGCACAGCGCGATGTCGTGTTTGTGCCGGTGGCGCTGAATTACGACCGCGTTCTGGAGGATACGATCCTTCTGCGGGCACGAGACAGTGGGGAGCGCAAGTTCCGGGCGCGGATCAGCGTCGTTTTCCGAGCGATCCTGAAACAGGTATGGTTGCGTGTCACCGGCCGGTTTCAGCGCTTTGGCGATGCCGCTGTCAGTTTCGGGAAACCCTTGGTTCTGAGTGATCTGGAAGGCGTGCCGGGTGATGCGGATGCGCTGTCGGATAAGATCATGACGCGGATATCCGAGGCGGTTCCGGTGTTGCCGGTGCCGTTGATTGCCTTCCTGTTGCTGCGTCATGGAACGATGACATGCGCCGCGTTGGAGGTTGCTTTTGAAAAGACCATGAAGCAGGTCGCGGAGGTGAAAGGACATCTGCCCCGCACCAACTGCGATTCTGCGGTCGAGGTCGGCCTGCGAAGCCTGATCGAGAGGGGCGTCGTTGTGAAAGAAGGCGATGTCTTGCGACTCCCGGAAAGTCAGGTGGCCCTGGCAGAATTCTATGCCAATTCGATCAAACACTTGATTGACTAGGGCGCTGCGACTGGACCGAGTTTCTGCAACTGCTCGGTTATAAAGTTTCAAAAAATACGCTAATCTTGTTGCATAATTTCAATATTGCTCATATCTCATTCTGAGACGTCGCGATTCTGCATTGCGGCATAGTAACGACTCTACCTTATGGAGGCACCGATGGCTCTTGATCAGCAAACCGGCATCGCAGATTACAATGCGCCGGAGAAGGACTTGTACGAAATCGGTGAGATGCCGCCGATGGGCTATGTTCCCGACCAGATGTACGCGTGGACGATCCGCCGAGAACGTCACGGTGAGCCAGAGCAAGCCTTCGAAGTTGAAGTTGTCGACACGTGGGAAATCGACAGCAACGAGGTGCTGGTTCTCGTGATGGCTGCGGGGGTTAATTACAATGGCGTCTGGGCCGGTCTTGGACAGCCGATCAGCCCGTTCGACGGTCACAAACAGCCGTATCACATTGCCGGTTCGGACGCGTCGGGCATCGTCTGGAAAGTCGGGGACAAGGTGAAGCGCTGGAAAGTCGGCGATGAGGTTGTCATCCATTGCAATCAGGACGATGGCGACGACGAACACTGCAACGGTGGCGACCCGATGTATTCACCGACGCAGCGCATCTGGGGCTATGAAACGCATGACGGGTCGTTTTCGCAATTCACACGCGTGCAAGCACAGCAGTTGATGCCGCGCCCCAAGCACCTGAGCTGGGAGGAGTCAGCGTGTTATACGCTGACACTGGCGACCGCGTACCGGATGCTTTTCGGTCATGAGCCGCATGATCTGAAGCCCGGTCAGAACGTGCTGGTCTGGGGCGCGTCGGGGGGGCTTGGATCCTATGCTATCCAGTTGGCCAACACGGCCGGCGCTAACGCCATCGGCGTGATATCGGACGAAGACAAGCGCGATTTCGTGATGTCGATGGGCGCCAAGGGCGTCATCAACCGCAAGGATTTCAAGTGCTGGGGTCAGCTGCCGACGGTCGGCACCCCCGAATACAATGACTGGCTCAAGGAAGCGCGCAAGTTTGGCAAGGCGATCTGGGACATCACCGGCAAGGGCGTGAATGTCGATATGGTGTTCGAGCATCCGGGGGAATCAACCTTTCCGGTCTCGACGCTTGTCTGTAAGAAGGGTGGTATGGTCGTGATCTGCGCGGGCACCACCGGGTTCAACTGCACGTTCGACGTGCGGTACATGTGGATGCACCAGAAGCGCCTTCAGGGCTCGCATTTCGCGCATCTCAAGCAGGCGGCCTCGGCCAACCAGCTTATGGTGGAGCGCCGTCTGGACCCGTGCATGTCCGAAGTGTTCCCCTGGAACGAGATTCCGCAAGCCCATACCAAGATGCTGCGCAACGAACACAAGCCGGGCAACATGGCGGTGCTGGTGCAATCCCCGAAAACCGGGTTGCGTACCTTCGAAGACGCGTTGGCGGCCAAGTCGTAACGACTTGATTACTTCTGTCAGCTAATCGGGACCCGTGGGCCAGACAGGCCTGCGGGTTTCGTGATTCTGGCGCCGGGCACTGAAGATCAAGACACTAGAATTTACGCCCTCACCAGATGTGGGGAGTTGGAATCAGGGAATTTGTTGAAAAAAGAATACATGCTAGAGTTGAATTAACCTATCATTAACTAACTGGAGGTGACGGTGAGATGGGACATGACTGGATCATAGACGTGTTGACCGACCTCAAGACGTTTGCAATCGCAAACGATCTGGATGCTCTCGCTGCGAAGCTGGACGATACCCAGTTGGTGGCGCGGGCAGAGATTGGGTCGCACGGCAAGGGGATGGGCCGTGGGCTTTTTGAAGAAAGTACCTCAACTGGACGATGTGATCGCACGATTGGAGTGCGCAGACCAACTTGAGGAATTGCAAAACGTCATCGAATGGCTGCGGCACCACTACGCCGTCGACCACATGGTGTATCACTGGGTCGCCAGCAGCGGCACGCAATACGGCTGTGGCACCTATGATCCGCAATGGGTCGCACGGTATGTTGAAAAGGGATACCTTCGGATCGATCCGGTTGTTCTGGGGTGTTATCAGCGCTTCCACCCGGTAGATTGGAAACGGCTGGATTGGTCCGGCAAAGCGGCCCGCGCCTTTCATAACGATGCGATGGCGCATGGTATCGGCAACCAGGGCTATTCGACTCCGATCCGGGGGCCGAACGGCCAGTTTGCGCTTTTCACGGTCAGCCATAGTTGCAGTGATGCGGAATGGGCCTGCTTTACCGAGCTGAACCGCCGGGACCTGATCTTGCTGTCACATTACTTCAACCAGACCGCGCTCAAGCTCGAACCGGGCCGCGCGCCAGAGCCGACACAACCCCTGTCGCCCCGCGAGGTCGAGACTATGTCTCTCTTGGCGGTGGGGTATAGCCGCGCACAGGTCGCCGATACGTTGTCGATCTCGGAACACACGTTGCGCGTCTATATCGAAAGCGCACGCTTCAAGCTCGGGGCGATGAATACGACGCATGCAGTGGCGCGCGCAATGGCCAGAGGTCAGATCGTGGTCTGAGGCGCCGCGAGGCCGTTCGAAAATACACATTACGCCGCAGCGCAACACCCAACGGTCGCGGCGACAAGAAACAATTCACCTTTGGTCTCCAGCCTTCCTCCACCAATGGAGGGCAAGCTGATGATTCGGTATCTGTACGGCGATCAATTAAACTCGCATCGATTGCTGGAGCGCACGATGTTCGAGGATCGCGCGGACCAGTTCAAGACACGATTGGGATGGGAGGTCAGCGTCGATGCGACTGGACAGGAACGCGATGAATACGATGACCTTAATCCGCTCTACGTGATTTGGGAACGATCCGACGGGACACATGGCGGGTCGATGCGGTTCCTGCCCACCACGGGCCGCACAATGGTCAACGATCATTTTCTGGCCCTGACAGATGGTGTGGCGATCCAAAGCCCGGCAATTTGGGAATGCACCCGCTTTTGCCTGTCGCGCCAACCCGATTCCGGCACTGCGGCGGCGCTGATGCTTGCGGGGGGCGAGATCATGCAGGGATTCGGCGTGGAGCATTTTGTTGGAGTGTTCGATGCGCGAATGGTCCGGATTTACAACCGCATCGGGGCCGCGCCAGAGATGCTGGGCACGCAGGGAACCGGGCGGCAATCGATCAGTGTCGGGCTTTGGGAATTCACCCACGCGTCCCAGAAGCAGGTCGCGCGCGTCGCCGGTCTGCCGCTGGACGCGTCGCGGCAATGGTTCGAAGAGTCTTTCGGCGATGTTGCGATGCAACCTTTTAACAACGCCGCCTGACTCTGGTGCCTGCGGACGCAGAACGATAGAGTCTCACCATGAATGTTCCTGCGCCCATATACTCAGATGATCAGGCCGTCGCGCATGATGCCGTGACAGAGATGCTGCGCGATGCGGGCGTTGATCTGGATGACGGCGTCCTGTTGCCGCCACGCGACGGCACGCCAAATATCATGGCGATCACCGGAAAGGCCGGTTCGGGCAAGACACTGCTTCTGGCCGAACTGTGCAAGAGTTTGCAAAGCGCCGGTGTCGATATCGTGTCCGGCGATTACGAAGGACGGCGGCGCAAGGATCGTCGCACGCTGGCGGTTCTTGCCCCGACGAACAAGGCGGCGTTTGTGCTGCGCATGCGGGGGGTTCCCGCGACGACGATCCATCGGATCCTCTACACTCCGGTTTACGATCCCGAATACGAACGCATCGCCGAATGGTTGATGGGCAATGGCGAAAAGCCGGACATCGAGGACCTGACCGACGACGCGCTGGTCCGTGCGCAGGCGTCTTACGAATCGCACAAGTCGATTCCCGCGGCGCTGGCTGCCGCGGGGTTGCGCGGATCGGATTTCATCACCGGCTGGAAGCGGCGGGATGATCCTCTGGACATCGGTTTCGTCGACGAAGCGTCGATGCTGGATGAAAAGCAGGTCAAGGATCTGCGCGAGATCTTTCCCAATCTCCTTCTTTTTGGCGACCCGGCGCAGCTCGCGCCGGTCAACCAATCCGGCAAGATGGTGTTTGAAACCCTTCAGCCCGAGCAAGTCTTGAACCTGAGCCGGATTCACCGACAGGACGCCGACAACCCGATCCTCGATCTGGCGCATGCGCTGGCGGATCCGTCGCTGGATTTCGACGGTTTCGAGAAAATGGTCGAAGACATCTCCCGCACCGATGACCGGGTCGTCCTCGGTCAGCGTGTCGAGGTGGACCTGATGGCGCGGTCGCCGGTGCTGGTCTGGCGCAACGCGACGCGAATTCGACTGATCAATGCGTTCCGCGCGGTGCATGGTGCGCCCGAAGATTCACTCCTGGAAGGAGAGCCGCTGGTTTGTGACGGGCTCGAATTGCCGCTGAAACACAGGAAAAAGCGGTTGGATCTGGAGGCGCGTGGACTGATCAAGGGGGCGCAGGTGGTTTATCTGGGGCCGGGGCGCAAGCCGGGGTTTTCCCGCTTGCACGTGATTGGCGCCGAAGAGCCGCAAGTCTCGGCAGCGTCGATCGTCAAGATCGAAAAACCCGACCTTGAGGAGCCGTTCATTCCGTTTGCGGCGCGGATGGGCGCCACCTTTCTGCATGGCGCGGCGGTGACGATCCACAAGGCACAAGGCTCGCAATGGGATGCGGTACAGGTGTTCGCGCCCGATCTTTACGCCGCCGCCCGGATGGGGCGGACCGAGGCAGGGCAACCGCTGTGGAAACGGCTCGCTTACGTCGCGATCACACGCGCATCGACGCGGCTGCACTGGGTTGTGCGAAACAGATTGTCGAAACCGACCGGACCATTGCGGATAGATGATCTGAAAGCAGCGCCGGCCGCGCCGCTGGAACTGGCGGCGCAGGCGGAGGCCTGAGATCAGAGTTTGACGATCTGTTTGCCCGTGTTGCCGCCGTTCAGCATGGCAATGAATGCAGCAGGTGCGGCCTCCAACCCGTCGGCCACGTCCTCCAGGTAGGCGATGTCTCCCTTGGCGACTTTCGGACCCATGTCGGAAAGGAAAGCCGGGTATTCGTCCCAGTGGTCGAAGATGATGAAGCCCGACACCCTTAGCCGCTTCACGAGGATGCTGCGCCACATTGCGGGCAATTGGTTGTCTTCGGCGATATTCGCGCCGCCATACCAAGCAATCATGCCGCAGACCGGAATGCGGCCATGCACGTTCATCAGTGGCATTACGGCTTCGAGCGGTTTGCCACCCACGTTCTCCCAGTAGATGTCGACACCGTCCGGTGCAGCCTCGGCAATCGCGGTGCGAAGGGATTTGGCGGTGTCATGCGCACGGTGGTCGATTGCGGCGTCAAACCCGAAGGTGTCCGTGGCGAGGCGGCATTTTTCAGGCCCGCCGGCGATCGCGATGGTGCGCAGGCCCATGCCTTTTGCAATTTGTCCCACCATCGACCCCACCGGGCCGGTCGCTGCGCCGACGACCAGCGTTTCGCCTGCCTTTGGTTTTCCGAATCTGTGCAGCCCGACCCAACCGGTCAGGCCCGGCATGCCAAGAACGCCCAAGGCAGTCGTTGGCGGAAGCGTTGGATCGAGCTTGCGCAGCTCCGATCCGGGCAGGCAGGCGTGGCTGGCCCAGCCTGTCATGCCCGTCACCATATCACCGGGGTTGAACCCGTCGGTCTTGCTTTCCAGGACACGGCCTACGCCCTGTCCTGTCATGGTGCCGCCGATATCGACCGAGGGCGCATAGCTTTTCACATCGTCCATCCGCCCGCGCATGTAAGGATCAAGCGACAGATGCGTGACTTCTAGCAGGACATCTCCGGTGTCCGGTATCGGCAGCGGTTCACTGACAAGCTTGAAATCCTCCGGCACCGGGGCACCGGCGGGGCGACGGGCGAGGGTGATGTGGGTCAGAGTGCCTGACATGAAGATCTCTCCTGATGATTTGTATTGCGCCGAATGGGCCGCAGACCCAGTGTATCCGGAACCATGGCGCGGAAGGCAAGGGAGGGCTTGATGCACGCAATGATGATGAACCGGCCATTGTCGGTGATCGAAGTGCTGCGCTACGCGGCAGAGATTCATGGCAGCGGTGAAATCGTTTCAGTGCGGACCGAGGGTGATCTGCACCGCCAAAGCTATGCCAAGACATTTGCCCGCACCGGGCAATTGGCGCATGGACTGGACGCGCTGGGCGTCGGGCAGGGCGACCGCGTGGCGACGCTGGCATGGAACGGATACCGCCATTTCGAGCTGTACTACGCGATTTCAGGCATGGGGGCAGTGTGCCATACGATCAATCCACGTCTGTCGGCGGAACAGATGCTCTATATCATTGGCCATGCCGGGGATCGGATCCTGTTCGTCGATGTGACGTTTATCCCGATCCTCGAAGCGCTGGCCGATCAATTGCCCAAGGGTCTTGAACTCGTCGCGATGACGGATGCCGCGCACATGCCGGACAGCAAGCTGGACCTGATATGCTACGAGGACCTGTTGGGTGATCACCCGGCCGAGTACGACTGGCCGGATCTGCCAGAGAATACGGCGGCGGGATTGTGTTACACGTCCGGGACAACCGGGAATCCCAAGGGCTCGCTCTATTCGCATCGATCTACGGTGTTGCACGCGCTGTTCGTCGCAGTGACGCTGCCGCGGTCTCTTCACGAGGGCGCGCGCCTCTTGCCGGTTGTGCCGATGTTCCATGTCAATTCCTGGGGCATGCCCTATGCCGCGCCGCTTGTCGGCGCGTCCTTGATCATGCCGGGGGCCAAGCTCGATGGGGCATCGCTTTTTGACCTGATGCAGAGCGAAAAGGTCACGGCAAGCTGGGGCGTTCCGACTGTCTGGCTGGGCCTGCGGGCTGAGATCGAGGCGCGGAGCGTGCCGCCATCCACGCTTGATCAACTGGTGATCGGTGGCTCTGCCGCGCCGCGCAGCATGATCGCGTTTTTCGAAGATCAAGGCATAGACGTCTGCCATGCCTGGGGCATGACAGAGATGAGTCCTATTGGCACCACCGGGCAATTGTCCATCGACATGCAGGATGCGCCGTTCGATGACCGCATGGCGCGCAAGGCGCTGCAGGGTCGGCGCATGTTCGGAGTCGACCTCAAGCTCGTTGGCCAAGACAGTCAACGCCTGCCGCATGACGGCGTGGCGGTCGGAGAGCTTTTCGTACGCGGCAACGCCGTGATCTCGGGCTATTTCAACGATGAGGCGGCAACCGCAGCGGTGATGGACAGCGACGGCTGGTTCGGTACCGGAGACGTGGCAAGCATAACGCCGGACGGGTATTTGGGCATCCAGGATCGGTCCAAGGACCTTATCAAATCGGGCGGTGAGTGGATCAGCTCGATCGATCTGGAAAACGTGGCAATGTCCCATCCGGACGTTGCCAATTGTGCCGTGATCGCGATCAGCCATCCGAAATGGGACGAACGACCGGTCCTCGTGGTGCAAGGGAAGGAGGGCGCACAGCCGGAGTTAGAGTCCTTTCACGCCCTGATGGCGCCGCATTTCGCCAAGTGGCAGTTGCCGGACGATGTGCTTTACGTCGATACCCTGCCGCTGACTGCTACGGGAAAGGTCTCCAAACTGATGTTGCGCAAACAGTTTGCCGACTACGTGCTGCCGGAGGCCCGTTGAGGGTGGCTCGGACGGACCTGTCGATCCTGGACCGCTGTCCGGATCGCCCGGATGTTTTCGCCATAGGGCTGAGGGTCGGACACGGAGCCGCCTTTGAACACCGACGATCCAGCGACCAGCACATCCGCCCCTGCGGCGGCAACCAGTGGCGCGGTGGAGGGATCGACGCCCCCGTCGACTTCGATATGCACGTCCCGGTCTCCGATCATCTTGCGCAGCTCGGTTACTTTATGCACGCAGGAATGGATGAACTTCTGTCCGCCGAAACCGGGATTGACCGTCATCACGCAGATCAGATCCACCATATCCAGCAGCGGTGCAGCCGCGTCTGCGGGGGTGCCGGGATTGAGCGCTAGGCCCGCCTTGGCACCTGTGGCGCGGATTGCCTGGAGCGTGCGGTGGATATGCGGTCCGGCCTCGACATGGGCGGTGATGATGTCTGCCCCTGCCTGGGCGAAAGCGTCGATATAAGGGGCGACAGGGTCGATCATCAGATGCACGTCCATCACGGTCTTGATATGCGGCCGGATGGCGGCGCACATGGCCGGACCGAATGTGATATTGGGCACGAAATGCCCATCCATGACATCGACATGAACCCAGTCAGCACCCTGTGCTTCGACCGCGCCGATTTCGGCACCGAAATTGGCGAAGTCGGCGGCAAGGATCGAGGGGGCGATTTTCACCGAACGGTCAATTGGCATGTGTTGGCTCCTTTGCGCGCGGACTTAGTACCCGGCGTCGCGATCCACAAGGTGCAAGAACGGCTCACCGGCCTCGCCGCGCCGGATGTTTTCGGCAATCACGCGTGCCGCGCTGGGCGGGCGGGTTTCCGACGCGACATGCGGGGTGACCGTGACATTCGGGTGTGTCCAATAGGGATCATCCGCCGGAAGCGGCTCCGTGCGGAAAACGTCCAGCGTTGCATGGCCGATCCGGCCATTGTCGAGCGCCGCGAGAAGCGCGGCATCTTCGATCAATGTGCCACGACCCGGATTTATGAGGATCGCGCCCTTGGGCATCAGGGCCAGCGTCTCGGCATTGATCGTGTTCTCGGTCTCGGGTGTGCTGGGCAAGAGCAGGATCAGGATCTGGGAGGTTTCCAGGACCGATTGTAGCCCGTCCTTTCCGTGATACGCGGTGATCCCGTCGATGGATTTCGGGGTCCGCGCCCAGCCGGACACGGGAAACCCCAGATCGCTCAAGGCCTGACCGCAGGCAGTGCCCAAGGCACCAAGACCAAGGAGGCCCACCGGGCGATCGGCAGCGATCGGGGGGGCCTTTGCAGCCCATTCGCAATCCGGGTTCACGATATGCGCATCCATCCCGAGGTGATGGCGCAACGTATGGCCGACGACCCATTCAACCATCCCCTGCGTCAGCCCCTCGTCATCGACCATGCGCGCAAACGGCACTGTGAGCGTGGGGTTTTTCACCGCGCTTTCCACACCTGCCCAGAGGTTCAGAACGGCCTTGAGTCGTTTGTAGGGTGTAAAATCCTGCACGTTGGAATTGGGCGCATAGACGATGTAATCGACCCCGCCAGGCTCCATGTCGGTGGACAGCGCATAGTCGATTCCGATCGCGTCCAGAGCGCGGCGCAGGGGCGTTTCGTATTGCGCCCAGCGGTCCTTGTGGGCGGCGAAAAGAATATTGACGGACATGGGTTACCTCGGACGGTGAATATGTGCGCTTTGTACAAGGCCGAACGCGATCATCAAGACCAGCATCGCCGATCCACCATAGCTGACCAGCGGCAAGGGCACGCCGACCACCGGCGCCAGACCCATCACCATCGACATGTTGACGGCAAAGAACAAAAAGAACGTGACGCCAATCCCGAGGATCAGCAGAGATGAATACCGGTCACGGTTTTTCAGTGCCGATATGATGCAGAACACCAGGATCAGCACATACAGGAACAGCAAGGATATGCCCCCGACGAAGCCGAATTCCTCGGCCAGCGTGTTGAAGATGAAGTCTGTGTGTTTTTCCGGCAGGAAGTTGAGCCGCGATTGCGTGCCCTGCATGAAACCGCGCCCGGTCCAGCCGCCGGACCCCATAGCGATCTTGGCCTGCGTGATGTGATAGCCCGCGCCCAGTGGATCCGTGCTTGGGTCGAGAAACGTATCGATCCGGCGGAACTGGTAGTCCTTGAGCAATTGCCACTCCGTCCCTCGGCTGAGAAAGATCGTGTACAGGCCGGCCAAACCAGCGGCAATGACGCTGCCGAAATAGGCCCAATGCACACCGGCCAGGAACATCATGAGACCACCGCCCATGATCAGCAGGATGGCGGTGCCGAGATCCGGTTGGGTCAGGACCAGGAAGGTGGGCAAAAGAATGATGAAGATCGGGATCAGCACCCAGAAGGGGTGCGACGTTTTCTTCATTGGCAGCCAATCGTAATAGGCGGCGAGGACCATCACCATCGCGATCTTCATCAGCTCCGAGGGTTGCAGCCGCATGAAGCCAAGGTCGATCCAGCGCTGGGCGCCCATGCCGACAGATCCGATGAATTCCACCGCCACCAGCAAGGCCAGCGCGATCAGATAGGCCATGACGGACATATTGCGCCAGAACCAGATCGGCACCATCGCCACGACGAACATGACCGCCAGACCCAGCGCGTAGCGTTTCATCTGCGGCTCGGCCCAAGGGCTCATGGACCCGCCTGCAACCGAGTACAGCATCAAAAGGCCGACACCCGCGACGGCCGTGAGAAGAAGCACGAGCGGCCAGTTGATGAACAGCATCTTGCGCCAGCCTGCCGGGACGCTCTTGACGGTGTATTCAAGATAACTCATGCCCGGCTCCACCCCTCCGGATCGTTGGCGCGAAGGACCTGCTGCAGGCGGTCCTGCTGGGTACGGATGCGTTCGCGATCCTTGGCAGGGTAGGCCTCGAGCGGTGGGCTGTCGCCGTAGAGTGCCTGCAAAGTCACATCGCGCGCAATCGGTGCGGCTGCGGCGGACCCGCCGCCACCATGTTCGACAACCACCGAAACGGCGATCCTGGGATTATCGTAAGGCGCATAGTTCACGAAGAGCGCGTGGTCCCGGCGATTCCATGGCAGATCCTCGTTGCGGGTCACGCCGCGCGCACGTTCGGCGGCGGTGATGTTGCGCACTTGGCTGGTGCCGGTCTTGCCCGCCATCCGGTATGCTTCATCGATGATACGGGAACTATAGGCCGTGCCCCGGCGGTTGTTGCTCACAGAGAACATCGCACGCCTGATCTGGCGCAGGTGGTTTTCGTTGAACCCCAACGCCTCGCCTTCCTGTGCTGGCGGCGTGACGCCATCGACACTGCGCACCAGGCGCGGAACAACCGCCTTGCCATTGGACAGGCGCGCGGCCATCACCGCAAGCTGCAGCGGCGAGGTCAGGACAAAGCCCTGTCCAATGGCGGCATTCACCGTATCGCCGATCACCCAGCCAGCCCCGCGCTCGCGCTTTTTCCAGTCCTTGTCGGGCATCAGGCCATTGGTCACAGCGGACATGCCGATGCCAAAGGCCTGGCCCAGCCCGAGCCGCCGCGCGGTCTGCGATATCCGTTCGATCCCGACTTTCAGGGCGAGGTCGTAAAAATAGACATCGCAACTTTCCCGCAGCGATTCTTCAAGGTCCATGTGCCCGTGGCCTGCCCGTTTCCAGCAATGGAACCGGCGACCACCGACCTCCATGTGACCGGGGCACCAAACGGTTTCATCGGGGGCGACCACGCCGGCATCCATTGCGGCCAGTGCCGTGACCATCTTGAAGGTCGATCCGGGCGGATAGGCATCCTGAACCGTCTTCGAGGCCAGCGGACGGTGATCATTGTCGCGCAATTCGCCGTAGTCCGAAACCGAGATCCCGCGCACGAACTCGTTCGGATCGTAGGAGGGCGAAGAGGCAATCCCGAGCAGATCGCCATTGGTGACATCCATCACCACGACCGAGGCGCTTTCGTCGCCCAGCCGGGCTTGAATATAGGCTTGCAGCCTGCTGTCGACGGTCAGCTGAAGGTCTGCGCCGGGCGCGCCTTCGCGGCGACCAAGTTCGCGCATGACACGGCCAACGGCGTTTACCTCGACATGCTTGGCCCCGGCACGACCCCGCAATACCTCTTCGTGGCGCGCCTCTATCCCGACTTTGCCAATTTGGAACCGGGGAATGCGCAGCACCGGATCAGGGGCTTCATATCGTGCAAGGTCACGGTCGCTGACCGGGCCGACATAGCCGACGACGTGGGCAAAATCCCGGCGGCGGGGATAGACCCGAGACAGGCCGACCTCCGGTGTCACACCGGGCAGGGCCGGGGCATTCACCGCGACACGGCTGATATCCTCCCATGTCACACGCTCGGCCACGGTGACCGGCAGGAACGGCGCGCTGCGCTGCATCTCCGTCAGCGCGCGGTTCAGCTCGCCCTCGTCCAGTTCCACCAGCGACGACAGCCGCGCGATCACGTCGTCGACATTGCCGGCGTCCTCCTTGACCATGGTGATCCGGTAGGACAGTTCGTTTGCGGCAAGGATCATGCCATTGCGGTCGAAGATCTGGCCACGGGTGGGAGGGATCAGGCGGATGTTGATGCGGTTCTCTTCGGCGAGAAGGCGGAATTCATCCGCCTGATCGACCTGAAGATGCTGCATCCGCAGACCGAGGGCCGCCGAAAAGGCAAGCTGTACCCCGCCAAGGATGACACCGCGGCGGGAAATCCGGCGGACGCTTTCGGCTGAATCCTTTGGTGATCGTCTCATATCGGTTTGCCAAATCTGTCCACGTCACCTGGCGCGGCGCGCCTTACGCCCAAAAGCGCATAGGATACCGCGACGACCACCGGGTAAATCGCAATGGTCATGAGCAGCTGCACAAGGCTCAGACCTAATACACCTGGCGAAGGCATCAGGAGCATTGTCACTGCGCGATAGATCATGGTGATCACCACCAAGGTACTTGCGAAGGTGAGCCATTCAAGGACAAAAGTCGATTCGCGCTGTCGCCGCTCGCGAGATTTGAGCCATTCCGCCGCACAAACCACCAGGACGGCCCACAGGCCGGGAGGGCGTTGCAGCATCATGTCCGCCATCAGCATCACCAAGGCGACCAACAGCATCGGCACGTAATCGGGCCGCCGGACGGACCATGCAAAGATGATGGCCACCAGAACATCCGGTCCGGCCCATTGGCTGGGTGCCGGGTTCAGCGGCAACAAATGGAAAAACTGGATGATCAGGGCCAGAAACACGAACAGCAGACGCATGCCCCAGGTCTTCAGCAGGCCGGGATCCATCAGTTTTCACGCTCTGACGTTGTTGCGTCGACATCGGGTTCTGTGGTGGGGGCCGCAGTCGGAGGCGTTTCCGGCAGGATCAGGGCGGACGGGTTGGACACCCGGCGCGCGCCGTGATCCCGCAGAACGCGCAGGAATTCGAGCCGTTCGAAATCAGCCGCAGGACGCGTGCGCAGGCGTCCGCCGGGGTCTTGTGCCACCTGACCGATCAACAAGCCGGGAGGGAATACGTCGCCATCGCCCGAGGTTACGATGCGGTCACCGGGGCGCACCTGGTCGGGGTTTTCCAGAAAGTCGATGGGCGGCGCCGGGCTGTTGTCGCCGACGATCAATGCGCGCTGACCCGACGGCTGGATCGTCGCGGGAATACGGCTGGTGGCATCGGTGAGCATGATCACACGGCTGGTGTTCGCCCCGACGCCCGACACACGCCCGACAAGCCCCGTCCCATCCATCGTGGCCCATCCGTCAACGATTCCGTCTCGCGATCCGACATTTATCAGCAATGACTGGCGAAATGGTGAGCCACTGTCAGCCAGAACAACGCCGGTGATATAGGTCAGGCGCGGATCGAGCCGAACGTTGTTCAGATCGCGCAGCTTGGCGTTTTCCTGTTCCAGTTGCAGCGCCGCTTCCTTCCAGGACGACATCTGGCGCAGCTCGCGGCGCAGCTCCTGGTTTTGTTCGTAAATCCGTTGGTAACTGCGAAAATCACGGGCCAGGTTGACCGTTGCCGTCACCGGCGCCATCGCCCAGTCAAAGCTGGGCAACACCCTGTCGATCACTGCCGCACGGAAGCGTTCAACGCGTGGGCTGTCGATGCGCCAGATGAAAAAGAGGCCCAGAAGGCACAGGATCACTGCCGCCAGCAGCAATCGCCGCAGCGGGGTTGTGTAGGCTTCGCTGTTCGTGCCGTTCTTTGCCACGATTCCCCTTTCCCGAAAGGGTGGTCAGATCAGCTATCGTAGTCAATCGCGTGGCGCAGCTGCTTTTCGTATTCAAGTGCCTTGCCGGTGCCCAAGGCCACGCAATTCAGGCTTTCGTCGGCAATCGAAACGGCCAGCCCGGTCTGCTCGCGCAGGGCAAGGTCCAAGTCTCCCAGCAGGGCGCCGCCCCCGGTGAGCATGACACCGCGATCCACAATGTCGGCGGCAAGGTCTGGCGGGGTGGCTTCGAGGGCCGTCATCACCGCTTCGCAAATTGCCTGGACCGGCTCGCTCAGCGCTTCGGCCACCTGGGCCTGGCTGATCTCGGTTTCCTTGGGCACGCCGTTGAGCAAATCGCGCCCCCGGATCTGGATCGACGATCCACGTCCGTCATCGGGCATCCGCGCCGTCCCGATGGAGGTCTTTATCCGTTCGGCGGTCGATTCGCCGATCAACAGGTTCTGCTGGCGGCGCAGATAGTTGATGATCGCCTCGTCCATCCGATCCCCACCCACGCGGACCGAGCGGGCGTAAACGATATCGCCAAGCGACAGAACGGCGACTTCAGTGGTGCCGCCCCCGACATCGACAACCATGTTGCCCGTCGGGTCCGTGATCGGCATGCCCGCGCCAATGGCCGCCGCGATGGGCTCTGCGATCAGCCCCGCCTTGCGCGCGCCAGCCGACAGCACCGACTGTCGGATTGCCCGCTTTTCCACCGGGGTCGCGCCATGCGGCACGCAGACGATGATCTTGGGTTTGGAAAAGGTCGACCGTTTGTGAACCTTGCGAATGAAATGCTTGATCATCTCTTCGGCCACGTCGAAATCCGCGATTACACCTTCGCGCATCGGACGGATCGCCTCGATACTGCCGGGAGTTCGGCCCAGCATCAGCTTGGCATCCTCGCCGACGGCCAGAACCTTTTTCTGTCCATCCTTGATGTGGTAGGCCACCACAGACGGTTCCGACATGACGACCCCGCGTCCCTTGACGTAGACAAGCGTATTCGCTGTCCCGAGGTCGATGGCCATGTCCGATGAAAACATGCCCAGCAATTTGTCCAGTCCAAACATCTGTGATTTGCCTCAAGCCAATACGCCTTAGGTCTCCGACTCCATGAGGCCGCAAACCGTGGGTCTTATAGGTGTGGTTTCGGAGGTGCGAAAGGGGCGGGATGCAGTTTACGGCGTGAATCTGCCATACCGTGCCAATGGCTGTTTGCGCAGGACGCACATCGGGGCATCTGCCTGCAATTTTTATCGCATTCGAAACGGTCTGACGAATTCAGCCGCGTCTTTGCGTGACGGGCATCACGCATTGACGTTTTGCCTTGGAAACACCGTGATGCAACCGCTTTTGGACCGTGAAGCAAACCCAGAATAACCTCAAACGGCCAGAGGACTTGTATGGTAGTCAAATTTTTAAAAGGTATTCTCAAACTTGGGTTCTACGCAGCCGGTCTGGCCGCAATCGTCGGCATTTGGGACTATACCCGGCAAGCCAAGATGGCCAACTACGACTATTCGACGGCACAATACTCAGTGTCGGTTCTCGACCGCTATGGCGCCGAGGCGGAATTTGTCCTCTCCAGGCTGGAGGTTGCGCGGAACGGGCTGCAAACTGGCGCCGAATGGGCCGGTGCGTCTGACATGCTCGACACGCTCCCCCTGCCTTCCGCCGTGCCTTCCGGTGTCGCCGCCGAAGCCAACCAGGGCGAAACCGGGTCCGAAGGCACCATCGAACCCGTGGCAGGCGCCGAGGGCGTGGTGCACGTCAATGCAACAGCCGAGGTCGAACTGGCCTTGGCGGAAAGCGCGCTTGCGCCGGAAACATCCCTTTTCCCGCGGGCGCGAGCCGCGCGCTAAGGGTCTGAATCGACGACGCGTCGTTTTCCTGCCGCAACGTGTCGGAGCGGTTTCGCGGCGGTGCTGAACGAACGGTATTCACGGGGTCAAACGCCCTGGAGTGAACACCCATGAAAACGCATGTCAAAGCCCTGGTAGTAGGTGGTGGCGCCATCGGCACATCGATTGCCTATCATCTCGCCCGCGCCGGTTGGCAGGATGTGATGCTGATCGAACGCGATGAGCTGACCGCTGGTTCAACCTGGCATTCGGCGGGTCTTCTGCCGTATTTCAACATGTCCTATGCCACGACCCATATCCACGACTACTCGATCAAGTTCTACAAGACACTCGAGGAAGAGACAGGGCTCAACGCCGGGTTTTCCGTTGTTGGCAACCTGCGCATGGCCCAGACCAAGGCGCGGATGGACGAGTACATGGTTTACGCCACAACCGCCGAGACCTGCGATGTGCCCTACGAGTGGATGACACCGGCGCAGATCAAGGAACGCTGGCCCTTGGTGCGCACTGACGATCTCGAAGGCGCGATCTATCACCCGACGGATGGCTATATCAACCCGGCCGATGTGACCATCGCGATGGCCAAGGGCGCCCGGCAGCGGGGCGTCACGATCGAGCGCAAGTGGCAGGCCGACGCCTTTACCTGGACCGGGGACCATTGGGACGTCACGCTGACCAGGATGGTGGAAAAAGGTGGCAACCTCGTGCCCTCTGATGAGCAGACCGTGGTCAGCGCCGAGCATGTCGTGACCGCATCCGGCAACCATTCGCAGCGCATCGCGCAGCTTTTGGGGATCAAGATGCCGGCGATCCCGGTGGAGCATCAATATATCATCACGGAACCCGATCCCGAGCTGCTCAAGTACCGCGAGGCGGGCAATATCGAACATCCCGTGCTGCGCGACGCCGATGCCAAGTGGTATGTCCGGGAAGAGCGGGGTGGCTGGATGCTGGGACCCTACGAGTTCAATGCGCCGGCGCGCTTTGAATACGGCTGCCCCGACAGTTTCCGCGCTGACCTCTTCCCGCTCGATCTTGAGCGGATCGAGGAAGAATACATGTCGATGATACACCGCATTCCGACGACCGAAACGGCCGGTCTCAAGGCCGATTTCAATGGCCCGATCTGCTATACGCCGGACGGCAATCCACTGATGGGACCGGCGCCGGGGCTGCGAAACATGTGGCTGGCCGAGGGGTTCAGCTTTGGCATCACCGCCGCGGGCGGCGCGGGCAAGTATCTGGCCGATCTGATGGTCGAAGGCGAAGCAGAGATCGACATGGCCAGCCTGGACCCGCGCCGCTTTGGTCAGGACTGGATGACGACCGAATATGCAGCCCGCAAGAACGAGGAAGCTTACGAACACGTCTACATCCTGCACCATCCGGACGAAGAGCGCCCGGCCTGTCGTCCGCTTCGTACGGCCCCGGCGTACGACCGGCAAAAGGCGCTGGGGGCGCAATTCGGCTGCGTGAATGGCTGGGAGCGTCCGAACTATTACGGACCGCTGGATGCGCCCGAGACCTTCGATCACGATGCGCGCAGTTTCCGTCGCGGTGGCTGGTGGGACTACGCCAAGGTCGAAGCCGAAGCGATCCGCTCCGGCGTCGGCTTGATCGACGGCAGCGCCTTCGCCAAGCACCGTCTGACCGGGCCGGGGGCGACGGCCTTTCTCGATTGGTTCACCTGCAACAAGCTGCCCAAGGTCGGCCGCATCAACCTGACGTATGCATTGACCAGTCACGGCACGACGCGCACGGAGTACACCATCGTGCGCGAAGGCGAGGAGGACTACTACCTTGTCTCTTCGGGCGGTCTGCATGCCTATGACGAAGATTTCCTCTACAAGGCCATCGCTGACAAAGAGGCCGAGTTCGGTCGCATCAAAGAAGAGGACGTTACCACAAGATGGGGCGTCTTCGCCATCGCCGGGCCCGGATCGCGCGACGTTCTGCGGGAGATCATCAAGGATGTCAACCCGGATACTGTATTGTCGAACAAGCGCTTTCCGTGGCTGTCTGTGCGCAACATCGAGTTGGGCATGTGTCCGGTCAAGGCGATCCGCGTCGCCTACACCGGGGAGTTGGGCTGGGAGCTGCACCATCCGATCGAAATGCAGAATTACCTGTGGGATTTGCTGATGATGGCCGGGGCCAAGCATGGCATGAAGCTTGTTGGCGCGCGGGCACAGAACTGGCTGCGGCAGGAAAAAAGCTACCGGGCTTTCGGCCATGAGCTAGGCCGGGATGGGACGCCCTTGGAAGCCGATCTGCCGAGGTTCGTTGATCTGTCGAAAGACTTCCACGGCAAGGCCGCGCTACAGGAAACCGGTGTGCGGTCCAAGTGCTGCACGGTGCTGATCGATGGGCCTGCGGATGCCGACCCCTGGGGCCGCGAGGCGCTCTACAATGGCGACGCCCGCGTCGGGCGCCTGACATCTGGCGGATATTCCGTGACCTTCGGGAAATCCATCGGCATGGGCTATGTGGCGCCGGACCTGGCGGTGCCGGGGACGAAGTTGCAGGTCAAGATGTTCGATCAGCTTTGGAATGCGGAGGTTGTCGAGGACAGCCCCTATGATCCCAAAAACGAGGCCATCCGCAAGGACGGATGACCCAGGCGCAACCGGACGCGTCAACGCGTCCGGTTTTCCGTAGACGGAAAAACGCCCCTGCCGCGCGTTGTGCGTCAGCCCCGGCCGAAATCGGCTGTGGTCACCACGTTGTCGCCGTTGCGATCCATGCCTGCAAACCAGGCAGGCACAGCATTCAGGAATTCGTCGCGGGTGACGTTGCCATCGCCATCGGCATCCGTGACCTCGCGCAACATGCCATTGGCCGGGTTGCGATTGCCCGCTCCTTTGCCCATCCCGTTTTCGGCCATGTCCAGTGCGCGGGCCTCGTCGAAGAGGTCATACTCTTCGGCTGTCAGCACACCGTCTTCATCGGCATCGAATGTCAGGAACACGTCGCCACGCCGTTCGGTGGCTTCGGCCAGCGTCACCTGGCCATCCGCGTCAATGTCCCAGTTTTCGACGAAATGCCCGCCGGGGTTGCCCTGTTGGGCCATTGCGCTTGTCGAGACCAGAACCAGCGCGAGGACAAGAGGTGATTTGGACATGATTGTCACTTTCATATATTGCACTTGGAATATGTATGGGGGAGGCCAGTAATCTGCATCCCCCAAAGTGTCGCAGGATCATGCCACCAGTTCGTCGTAGACCTCGAGCGCCTTGCCCGCATACATCAGGCCCGGGCCGCCCCCCATCTGGACGCAGGTTGCCAGAATCTCGCCGATCTCTTCGCGGGTCGCACCGAGGCGCACAAGCGCTTCGACATGGAACAGGATACAGGGTTCGCAGCGTGTCGCCACCGCGATGCCAAGCGCGACGTATTCCTTTTCCTTGAAAGTCAGTGCCGCATCTGTCTTGACCGTTTTGCCTAGCGCCGCAAAGGCGGCAGAAGTGTTCGGGATGAGACCGTTGAGGGATTTCAACTGTGTCTTGGTGTCGTTCAGTTTGGCTTTCCAGTTCATATCATGCTCCTGCGATGTGTTTGGTTCGCAAGAGCATTCCATCGTGCGCCGGTCCTTGATGCAGATCAGGCGACCGCGCCGCAGACGAAAAAGAAGGCCGGACTGGTTACCGGCTTTCAAGAGGTGGTGCTTCGAGGCGTTCTAGCCGAGCAAGCGTCGCGCGATCACCTGCGCCTGAATCTCGGCAGCGCCTTCAAAAATATTGAGGATGCGCGCGTCACACAGGATGCGGCTGATCTTGTATTCTAGGGCAAAGCCGTTGCCACCGTGGATCTGCAGTGAATTGTCGGCGGCAGCCCAGGCCACACGTGCGCCAAGCAGTTTGGCCATGCCAGCCTCAAGGTCGCAGCGGCGCCCCTCGTCTTTTTCGCGGGCTGAAAAATAGGTGAGCTGCCGCGCGACCATGATCTCCACCGCCATCATCGCCAGTTTCGACGCGACGCGCGGGAAGTTGATGAGCGACTTTCCGAACTGCTTGCGATCCCGCGCATAGTCCATGCCTTCGTCCAGCGCGGATTGCGCCACGCCGATGGCCCGCGCGGCGGTCTGGATGCGGGCGCTCTCGAAGGTTTCCATCAATTGCTTGAAGCCCTGGCCCTGTTCCAGGCCAAGAAGGTTCTCGCCCTTGACCTTGAAGTCATCGAAATTGAGCGTGTATTCCTTCATCCCGCGATAGCCGAGGACCTCGATCTCGCCGCCCGAAATCCCCGGATCCTGCCACGGGGCTTCGTCGGTGCCGGGAGTCTTTTCCGCCAGGAACATCGACAGGCCCTTGTAATTGTCGGTGTCCGGCAAGGTCCGGGCCAGCACTGTCATCACATGGGTTCGAGCGGCATGGGTGATCCACGTCTTGTTTCCGTTCAGGATCCAGTCGCCATTCTCGTCCTGAACGGCCTTCGTCCGCAGGCTGCCAAGATCAGAGCCGGTATTGGGCTCGGTGAAAACGGCCGTCGGAAGAATTTCTCCCGACGCAAGGCCTGGTAGCCATTTCGCCTTCTGATCCTCGGTGCCGCCGGCGATCACCAGTTCGGCGGCAATTTCGGACCGGGTGCCGAGTGAGCCGACACCGATATAACCACGCGACAGTTCTTCGGAGACGACACACATGGAATTCTTGCTCATCCCGAGGCCGCCATGGTCTTCGGGGATGGTCAGCCCGAACACACCCATTTCAGCCAGGTCGTCGATGATTTCCATCGGGATCAGCTCATCCTTGAGGTGCCATTCCTGGGCGTATGGCGCGACCTTGTCGACGGAGAAGCGGCGGAATTGCTCGCGGATCATCTCAAGCTCTTCATCGAGGCCGCAAGCCCCCACCGTCAACTCTGCGCTACGCTCCTGCATGAGATTCACAAGGCGCAGGCGCGCGGCCTGTGTGTTGCCGGCCTTGGTGAGTTGCATGACTTCGGGGGTCATCAGGGCGCGCATGTCGTCCTGGCTCAGGCCGATATCCTGAAGCCGGACGATTTCGCCCTGGTTCATCTGGATGCCGCCGTAGATCTGCCACAGGTATTCGCCAAAGGCGATCTGGTGGATCAGCTTTTCAACCTCTCCAAACGTGCCATCGGCGTCAAGCCGTTCGGCCCAATCCTGCATCTGGCGCAGCGATTCCACGTAGGTGGCGAGCCATGCCAGCCCGTGCGCCGCGGTCTGGTTTTCCTCGATCAGGGTACCCGAGATGCGACCATCCGTTTCGACCATGTCGCGCACGCGGGTGTTGGCCAGATCAAGGATGGCGTTTGCGGGGTCGAGCGCCGCAGCGGTCAGCATCAGCAGGTCGGGCAGGATCGTTTCGGTGGTCAGGGTCAGGTCTTGTCCGTCATGGGCCATGAATCGTGTCCTTTTCAGCTTTACTGCTGGATATCTATTTTGCAGGTGCAGCGCAACAAAAATACCAAATATACCTAATATTTGTTCCAATATTTCGCATTGAAGTGCTGCCTTGCGGCGCTAATCCGATGCAGGTGCAGAAAACACTTGGGGCGGACACCCGGTAAAATGGTATGCCAGCCCCTGACTTTCCCAGCACTTTTCGACGCAGGCGGCTTAGCCGATTGCGGCGGCTTTCACGTCATCGTCGATATAGGGCACATACTGCGCAAAGTTGTCAGCAAACATCTGTACGAGCTTGTCGGCCTGCGCATCATAGGCATCCTTGTCGTTCCACGTCCGGCGCGGATCAAGCAGCATGTCCGGCACGCCCTCGACCTTCTCCGGAACCTCGAATCCGAAATTCGGATCCTTGCGGAAATCGGCTTCGGCTAGGCGACCGTCCAGCGCCGCGGTCAGCAGGGCGCGCGTTGCCTTGATGGGCATCCGTTCCCCGGCCCCGTAAGCTCCACCGGTCCAGCCTGTATTGACCAACCAGCAGGTCGCGCCGTGCGACGCGATCTTTTCGCGCAGCAGGTTTCCGTACACTTCGGGGCGACGTGGCATGAAAGGCGCGCCGAAACAGGTCGAGAAAGTCGGCTCTGGTTCGGTCACGCCGCGTTCTGTCCCGGCGACCTTGGAGGTGAAGCCCGACAGGAAATGATACATCGCCTGCGCAGGTGTGAGCCGCGAGATCGGGGGCAGGACGCCAAAGGCATCGCAGGTCAGCATGATGATGTTCTTGGGATGCCCGCCAAGCGCGGTTTCCGACGCGTTCGAGATATAGTCCAGCGGGTAGGCGCAGCGCATGTTGGCGGTCAGGCTGTCATCCTTGAAATCAAGCTCAAACGTGTCGGGATCGAAGACCATGTTTTCGATAACGGTGCCGAACTTGTTCGTGGTGTCGTAAATCTCGGGTTCCGCTTCGCGCGAAAGATTGATCGTCTTGGCATAACATCCGCCTTCGAAATTGAAGGTTCCGCGATCGGACCAGCCATGTTCGTCATCTCCGATCAGGACACGGTTCGGATCGGCCGACAGCGTCGTCTTGCCGGTGCCGGACAGACCGAAAAAGATCGCCGTATCCACCGGGTTGCCAACCGCATGATTGGCTGAACAATGCATCGGCATGATGCCTTTTTCCGGCAAAAGGTAATTGAGAAGCGAGAAGATGGATTTCTTGTTTTCACCGGCGTATTCGGTGCCTCCGATCAGGATCAGCTTGCGATCGAAGTTCATCGCGATCACGGTTTCGGACCGGCAATCGTGTTTCTTGGGATCCGCCTGGAAAGACGGGCAGTTGATCACCGTGAAATCGGCAACAAAGCTGTCCAGGTCTTCGCGGTCGGGCCGGCGCATCATGTGGCGAATGAAAAGATTGTGCCACGCCAATTCCTGGATGAAGCGCACATCGATTGCGGTCTTGGGATCCGCGCCGCCGGTCAGGTCCTGCACGAAATACTCGCGCCCTTTCATATGCTCGAGCATATCGGAATAGAGCGCGTCGAACCCTTGGGGCGACATCGGCGCGTTATTGTCCCACCAGATCGTGTCGGCGACGCCGTCTGTCTTGACCACATGCTTGTCCTTGGGCGACCGGCCGGTGAATTTGCCGGTGGTGACAAGGAATGCCCCGCCATTGCCCAGCGTGCCTTCATCACGCTTCAATGCCGCTTCGATCAGAGCGGGCTCCGTGAGGTTGTAATAGACATTGCCAAGCCCGTTGATCTGTTGATCTTCCAGCCGGAATTTCGGGTTAACCCGTCCAAATGTCATTTGCCAAGCTCCTGTAGCTACGCTCTTGCGACGATTTTGTAGAAAGCCGCACACATGCGGTCTGCTCCCGACGGAACATCGAAAGCCTTCGCGTCTTAACATGGGCATTCCAGAGCTGAACAGGACGCAAACGCTCCGTTAGCGCAACCAAAAGCGGTTTAGCGCAACCATCACAGCCTCACGTCGGGCTTGGTGATGCATATTAGCCATCCGTAAGGATTTTTCCGTCTCAATATCAGCGCGGATGCGATGTGATTCGCAAAATTACATTGGCGCAAAGGAAAAAAGCACGCATAATGCCCAAAAAATACAATCAAGAGCAGTACAAGGAACACACTCCATGTCGAAAATCGCCCTTGTGGACGATGACAGGAATATCCTGACATCGGTCGCGATCACCCTCGAGGCCGAAGGTTTCGAGGTCGAAACCTACAACGACGGACAGGCTGCATTGGATGCATTCAACAAGAAAATGCCCGATATGGCCGTATTCGATATCAAGATGCCGCGCATGGATGGCATGGATCTGCTTCAGCGGGTCCGCCAGAAAACCAAGATGCCCGTGATCTTCCTGACGTCCAAGGATGACGAGATTGACGAGGTGCTGGGCTTACGCATGGGCGCAGATGACTATGTCAAAAAGCCGTTTTCGCAGCGCCTGTTGGTCGAACGTATCCGTGCGCTGCTGCGCCGTCAGGATGCCATTGCCGGCGACGCGGCCGGAACCGAGGTCGAAGAGACAAAGCTCATGGTGCGGGGCAATCTGTCCATGGATCCGTTGCGTCATGCGGTGTCTTGGAAAAATCGGGATGTATCGCTCACTGTCACCGAATTTCTGCTTTTGCAGGCCCTTGCCCAGCGTCCGGGGTTCGTCAAATCTCGCGATCAGCTGATGGATGTGGCGTATGATGATCAGGTATATGTCGATGATCGCACAATCGATAGTCATATCAAGCGCTTGCGCAAGAAAATGCGCATGGTTGACGATGAATTCTCGGCGATCGAAACGCTTTACGGAATCGGATATCGGTACAACGAAGAGTGACCATGGCAATGGTTGAGGGCGTCGCCGCTGATAAGACCGGGGGGCGGAAAGATGCGGACGTTGTGCTCGGGGACGATTGGATCGCCCCCGACAAGAATGTTGAGTCCGAGGTCCGCAACAGCCAGGAAAAGCGTGGCATCTTTTCTCTCAACCGCTCTCCGCTGACGCGCAAGATCATCACGTTCAACCTCGTTGCCCTCAACTTCCTTGTTGCAGGCATTCTCTTCCTCAATTCCTCTCGCGACACGCTGGCCGAACAAAAGGCCGAATACGTCCGGATCGAGGCGGAGCTCATCGCCGATGTGTTCGAGGCCCGAACGATCGATGCGCCCAGCGTCAATCTTGCCACAGGCGAAGGCGTGGATGTGTCTCGCACTCTGGACAACCTGGAAATGCGTCCGGGCCTGCATGTGTTCATCTTCGACGCGGCCCGCTTCCTCGTCGGCGAGGTCGATGAGGATGCTGGGGTCCAGGACGCTGCATCAACTGAAAAGCCAACGGTCATTTCGGATTTCCTGCTGACAGTCTGGAGCAGCGTATCTTCGGTCTTTGGCGCGCCCACTGTGTCGCCCTCGCTCAGCCTCGAAGACATCCTGCGCCGCCAGATCGAAGCAACGGAACCGTCTCAGACGCGCGTTGAACGGTCCGAAGGCCCGAATGGCGCCACGATCTTCACCGCCTTCTCCCCGATCGAGGTTCAAAGCGGCGTGGCGGGAACCGTTGCGCTGGTCAGCTACGCGCCTGAAATCGATGCTGCCGTGCGGCAGGAACGCGAAAATGTCTTGCAGATGTTCGTCATCGCGACGCTGGTGTCCATCGGTCTCAGCCTTGTTCTGGCCTCGACCATTTCCAACCCGATCTCCAACCTGGCGGACGCAGCGGAGGTGGGCCGGGATCGAAATCGGCGCAATGTTTCGTCCGGACGCATCCGCATCCCCGACCTGACCGCCCGGCCCGACGAAATCGGCCGCTTGTCAGGGGCTCTGCGCGGAATGGTTGCCGCGCTCTACGACAGGATCGACGCAAACGAACAATTCGCCGCTGATGTTGCACATGAGATCAAGAATCCGCTGGCGTCTCTGCGTTCGGCCGTCGGCACGCTGCGCGTTGCGCGCAAGCAGGATCAGGTGGAACGCCTTCTGGACGTTATCGACCACGATGTGCGCCGGCTCGATCGCCTTGTCAGCGATATTTCCAACGCCTCCCGGCTGGATAGCGAGTTGGTCAAGGAGGAAGAGGCCGAGTTCAACCTTCTGGAGATGCTCAACAATATTGGCCAGTTCCTTGGTGAAGATGCCAAGCGCCGAGGGGTCGAATTCATCTCGGATCTGCCCGAACAACAGGTCCATGTACACGGGCTCGAAGCGCGGCTCGCTCAGGTTTTCGTCAACCTGATCACCAATGCAATCAGCTTTTGCGAAGACGGCGATGCCATCCGGCTCTGGGCGCGCCGCCGCGAAAACCGGGTTTTGATCGTGGTCGAGGATACGGGTCCCGGTATCCCGGATCAGGCGCTTACCAAGATCTTCAAACGCTTCTATTCGCAGCGTCCGGAAACCGATTTCGGCAACAATTCAGGCCTTGGCCTAGCGATCTCGAAACAGATCGTCGAGGCGCATGGCGGGGTGATCTGGGCCGAAAACATCCGCCCGACCGAAGCCGACGCCACCTCCGAGCCTTTGGGCGCGCGCTTCGTGGTGGGGCTGCCACTGTGACGGACAATGTCTGACGCAGACACCCAAAGCCTGCACGCCACCGCAGTGGCGCTGCATGGCGGCGCGGCGCTGATGATTGGCGCGTCCGGGTCCGGGAAATCTTCACTTGCGCTCGAAATGATGGCCCGAGGAGCCACGCTTGTGGCGGATGACCGGGTGCTTCTGACCCTGGATACGGATAGGGTTCTGCTGTCATGCCCGGACACCCTGCGCGGTCTGATCGAGGCGCGAGGTGTCGGGCTGCTGCATGCCGATCATCAGTCACCCGTGTCATTGCGTCTGGTCATCGATATGGACCAGACCGAAACCCGCCGCCTGCCGCCTGATCGGACCATCACTTATTTCACGAAAACATTTCCTTTGCTTCACAAAGTCGAAACGCAGCATTTCCCCGCCGCGGTTTTGCAATATTTACGCAGTGACGGGCGGTCTGTTGGCCCGTCGTGATGACTACAACGGATTTATGACGACTGATCAAAACCAGACCAGGGTTGTGCTTGTTACCGGCCCTTCCGGCGCCGGGAGGTCGACCGCGATCAACGCGCTTGAGGATTTGGGGTTCGAGGCGATCGACAACATTCCTTTGCGAATGATCCCGCGGTTGTTTGACGGGGAACCGATGGATCATCCGGTCGCGCTTGGCATTGACGTGCGCAACCGTGACTTTTCCCTGTCCCGTCTTCTGGAGTTGCACTGGGAATTACTCCACCGGACCGACGGGAAGGCGGCGCTGTTGTTTCTGGATTGCCGGTCGGACGTGCTCGTGCGTCGCTATTCCGAAACGAGGCGGCGCCACCCGATGGCGTCCGAGGACGCACCCGAGTCCGGGATAGAGCGGGAGGCGGCGCTTTTGCGCCCGATCGAGGACCGGGCCGACATCGTCATCGATACCTCGCACCTGTCACCACATGACCTTCGGTCACAACTGACTCAAATTTTCTTCAATAGCGCCTCACATAGTCTGGCGGTATGCGTGCAGTCCTTTTCGTACAAACGTGGTATCCCGCACGGCGTCGACATGGTGTTCGACTGCCGCTTTCTGGCCAACCCGCATTGGGATGCGACGCTGCGCCACAAAACCGGCTTGGATGACGCGGTGCAGTGCTACGTCCGCCAAGACACGCGGTTCGCGCCGTTCAAATCCCGGATCACGGATATGCTGACATATCTCTTGCCCGAGTTCGAGGCAGAGGGAAAAACCCACCTGACCATCGGTCTCGGATGCACCGGAGGGCAGCACCGGTCGGTTGTTGTTGCGGAAGACGTGGCTCGGACCCTTGCAGAAGCCGACAGACGGGTGTCAATTAACCACAAGGAATTAATTCGCCGAGGGTTTATAGACCCTGGGAGCAGCGTTGTGTCTAAATCCGGAAAGGCGGTAGTTTGATCGGAATAGTGATCGTGGCTCACGGCGGCTTGGCGCAGGAATACCTTTCTGCGGTTGAACATGTTGTCGGCCAACAGGTCGGCATGGCTGCGGTGTCGATCCACGCGAACCATAACCGGGACGCCAAACAAACAGAGATCTGTACCCTTGCCGACAAGGTCGACATTGGGGATGGCGTCGTGATCGTGACCGACATGTTCGGCGGCTCCCCGTCGAACCTGAGCCTGCGGGCATGCAAGCCGGAAAATCGGCGCATCATTTATGGCGCGAACCTGCCGATGCTGATCAAATTGGCGAAAAGTCGCAACAAAACGGTCCCGGATGCTGTGCGCGCGGCCCTGGAGGCGGGGCGGAAATACATTGACAGTCAAGATGTATCTCTGGATCAGAGCGCCTGTTCAAAGACTTAGGGAGGCCGGCCAACATGTCCGCCACGGCGCATCGCGCATTAAACATCATAAACGAAAAAGGCTTGCATGCCCGGGCATCGGCAAAGTTGGTCGAGGTGGTCGAAGGCTTCGATGCCACAGCCGAAGTCCGCAAAGACGGGATAACCGCCTCGGGGGACAGCATCATGGGGCTTTTGATGTTGGCAGCCTCCAAAGGAACCTCTATTGAGGTCAAGACCTCTGGGCCTGACGCTGAGGCGCTTGCTGCTGCGCTTGAAACCCTTGTGGCCGACCGCTTTGGAGAAGGGTGCTGATCCTTGGGGTCGGCATGGACAGCCAGAAACAGGACATCACACTGCCCCATGGTTGACAGCTATCAGCACACTTCCACAGACGCGCCGCCCGTGGAACCGGGCGATCCGCCATATGACAAGCGTCGGTTGAGCTATGCCAACACGTTCACAAACCCGTGGAAATCAAACACCATTCGGGCATTGGAATGGGTGACGGGCAAGGTTCCTTTACTGCGGCTCGTGCGGCGGTTCGAACGCATGGGACCAGCCGAAGGGCAGGCGTTCTGGGGTCAGGCGTTGGGTCTGATGAAAATCCCGTTGCAAACTCCCCCTGAACAGATCGCGCGCATTCCAAAGACCGGGCCTGTCATCATCGTGGCCAATCATCCGCATGGCCTTGTGGATGGGATGGTTCTTGCCGAACTGATCGGGCGTGTGCGCACGGATTACAAGATCCTGACGCGCTCATTGCTCACCGGGGTATCCGAAGTCGAGCAATTCATGATCCCTGTGCCCTTTCCGCATGAAGAGGATGCGCGCGAGCAGAGCCTTGAAATGCGCAGCCGGGCCATGTCGCATCTCAAGACAGGCGGCGTGGTCGCGCTGTTCCCGTCGGGTGTCGTGGCGTCCAGTGATACATATTTCGGCCCGGCGATTGAGCGTACGTGGAATCCGTTCACGGCCAACCTGATCCAGAGGTCCGGCGCCACGGTGGTGCCGATCTTCTTTCCCGGCCAGAATTCGCGTGTCTACCAGATCGCCAACAAAGTGTCTGCGACCCTGCGTCAAGGACTGCTGATCAACGAGGTGATCCATGCGTGCGGGAAACCGCAGGCTCCTGTTGTCGGAGAGCCGATCCCGGCGGATGCGATTGAAGCCTTTGCCGGCCGCAGCCGCGATTTCGTGGCGTCGCTGCGGGAAACCACCATCGCGCTGGGCCGAAAAGACTAGCGCGTCGGCACTGGCGTGTCGCCACGGTAATCGTAGAATCCGCGCTGCGACTTGCGGCCCAGCCATCCAGCCTCGACATATTTGGTCAGCAGCGGGCAGGGGCGGTATTTCGTGTCCGCCAGCCCGTCATGCAGCACGTTCATGATCGCCAGACAGGTGTCGAGCCCGATGAAATCCGCCAATTCCAACGGTCCCATCGGGTGGTTCGCGCCCAGTTTCATCGACTGGTCGATGGAGTTCACATTCCCGACGCCTTCGTAAAGCGTATAGACCGCCTCATTGATCATCGGCATCAAGATGCGGTTGACGATGAAGGCTGGAAAGTCCTCGGCCGAAGCGGCGGTTTTGCCAAGGCTTTCAACCACGCCATAGCAGATATCATAGGTTTCGCGATCCGTTGCGATCCCGCGGATCAGCTCGACCAGTTGCATAACTGGCACCGGGTTCATGAAGTGAAAACCCATGAATTTTTCCGGCCGGTCGGTGCGGCTTGCAAGCCGTGTGATCGAGATTGACGACGTGTTCGAGGTCAGGATCGTATGGTCGCTCAGATGCGGGAGCAGACCGTCAAAGATTTTTTGCTTGATCGTCTCGTCTTCGGTGGCCGCTTCGATCACGAGGTCCGTCTGCGCGACCTCGGGCAAGTCCTGCGTCGTCGTGATCCGGGCCATCGCACCATCACAGGCCTCTCGGGTTATTTTCTCGCGGCTGACCTGTCGATCCATATTGCGTTCGATCAGGGCGACCGCGCGTTTCAGCGCGTCCTCGCTGACATCGTTCAGCACAACATGATACCCGGCCAAGGCCATGACATGGGCAATCCCATTGCCCATCTGACCTGCGCCGACCACGCCGATTGAATTGACCGTCATGCGTTTGCTCCGTTCGTTTCGTCGCAACAATGACTTGTGGGGCCGAGGGCTGCAAGGCGGATCAGGGGAACGCTCAAAATTTAGCTTTAGCGATTTGAGAACCGAATCGACCCAAGGTCTTTGCTGGGTGAAAAGAAGGGGTGGGACGATGACGATTCCCTCAATGCGCGATCAAGCGATTGATTATGCGCCGTGTCGATACAATGGTTCACGCCTCTGGTTCCGTGGACCGCGAAAGGCGCTGCGACGAAATTACGTAGCCTGTCTTGGCGGATCCGAAGTATATGGCCGCTATGTTGCCAAACCCTGGACGGAGCAGCTTGAAGACCAGGTGGGGCACACGGTGGTCAACCTCGGCGCCGAAAACGCCGGGATCGACGCGTATCTGAACGATCCCGGAGCGCTGGTGACCGCGGCGAATGCGAAGGTGGCGATTTTGCAGATCACCTGCAGTCACAATACCTCGAACAGGTTTTATTCCGTGCATCCGCGGCGCAACGACCGGTTTCTCAAGGCGTCGGATGCGCTCAAATCGCTCTACCCGGAAATGGACTTTACCGATGTGCATTTCACCCGGCACCTGCTGGTGCGGCTGAGGGCGGTTTGTCCCGACCGGTTCGAAACCGTGGCGACCGAAGTCCGCAGCGCATGGCAGGCCCGGATGCGGCACCTTGTGGCCCAGATGCAGGGTGCGGTGGTGCTGTTGTGGTTGGATCCCTGTCCATTGTCCCAAGAGCGTCAGCCGGACACGGTGGGGGAGCCCTTCCTGACCAGTCGAACGCTTGCACCCCTGGCTCCACATGTCCGTGAAACGGTGGAAATCGTGCCCGAGGACTGGCGCGCCGGGTTTGAAGCGATGATTGTGCCGCAGCTTGAACGGGCGCGGGCAGAACACCTGCCCGGCGCTGGGGTTCACCAACAGGCGGCGACCGCGCTTGCCCGTGCGATCATTCCGGCTCTGCAATGATACCGGCTGTGCAAAAACAAAGGGCGCGCCCGGTTGAGCGCGCCCCTTTGTTCCGTCTGGACCTGAGGCCTTACCCCAGCTTTTCGGTCAGCTCTGGCACCGCATCGAACAGATCGGCCACAAGCCCATAGTCGGCTACCTGGAAAATCGGGGCCTCTTCGTCTTTGTTGATCGCCACGATGACCTTGCTGTCTTTCATGCCGGCCAGGTGCTGGATCGCGCCGGAAATGCCGACCGCGATGTAAAGGTCCGGGGCGACGACCTTGCCGGTTTGGCCAACCTGCCAGTCGTTCGGCGCGAAGCCGGAATCGACCGCGGCGCGCGAGGCGCCAACGGCCGCGCCAAGCGAATCCGCCAGTTTTTCGATCATGGCGAAATCCTCTTCGGAGCCGACGCCTCGGCCACCCGATACAACCACGCCCGCAGATGTCAGCTCGGGGCGGTCGCTTTCGGCCACCTTGTCCTCGACCCATTCGGACAGGCCAGGATTGTCTGCCGTCGCGATGTTCTCGATCTCGGCAGAGCCGCCTGTGCCTGCGGCGTCAAATGTCGAGGTGCGGATGGAGATCACCTTGGTCGCGTCCGCTGACTTGACCGTCTGGACCGCGTTGCCCGCATAGATCGGGCGCTCGAACGTGTCGTCATCCACCACTGCCGTCACATCGGTCAGGATCATCACGTCCAGCAGGGCCGCAACGCGGGGCAGGATGTTCTTGGCATCCGTGGTGGCAGGCGCGACAATGTGCGTATAATCCCCGGCAAGCGATGCAATCAAAGCTGCGACAGGTTCAGCCAGGCGATGACCGTAAAGGTCGTCCTCGGCCAGCAGAACCCTGGATACCCCGTCGATGGTCGCGGCT